>Ga0081455_10004584_pt1 | contig 15440 bp, 12 predicted proteins | sample TabmetS3T2R1_FD_70207 | JGI IMG/M metagenome (GOLD analysis project Ga0081455, IMG submission 70207) | Tabebuia heterophylla rhizosphere microbial communities from the University of Puerto Rico - S3T2R1 | ecosystem: Host-associated > Plants > Roots > Rhizosphere ... | reverse complement strand
GATCGGCAGCCCGTCGGTCCAGTTGTTCTCGAGGAACTGCCGCTGCAGGCGTTCTTCGGTGTCGGGCTCGAGGAGACGCGGCGTGGTGCGCTCGAACGCGGCCATGCTCAGCCGTTCAGCACCGTGGTCAGGCCGGCGACGATCTCCTGCATCACCGGCACCCCGGTGACGGGATCCTTGCCGCGGACGTAGGCGCGCAATTCCTGCGCGGTCTTGCCCATGACCGGCTGCGGCACGAAGGCGCGCGCCGCCTCCGGCAGTCCCGCCATCCTGGTCACCGACTGCACCACCTTGTCGAACTTGTCGGTGTGCAACGCCACCGTGGGCACTCCGTAGCGGGTCTCGAGCGTGATGGCGTGGGTGGCCACGCCCGGCGCGCAGGTGCTGCAATGGCCGACGCCGACGATGGCGGCATCGGCGTTGCGCTTGATCTCCTCCCAGGTCTTGGGATCGTCGTGCTGATAGGTCGCCGACAGCGAAATGATGCGCGTGTTGACGCCCGGCATATGCTCGGCGAACCACGCCTGCACCTCCTTGAGCAGCTCGACCGAATCGTCGAAGCGGCAGTCGACCAGGTAGATCGTCTTGCCGTCGAGGCTTTCGAGTCGCGGCGCGGCGGACTTCTTGGTGACCTTGGGCGGATAGCCGACGGGATTGAGGACCGTGATCTTGTCCTCTACGGATTGCGCCATGTCCACGGCGGAGAGCACGCGCGGCGCCGGTACGACCTTGTTCATTGTTCGATCCCGTCGAGGCGAGTTGCCGGTTGCAATGCGTGCTAAGTATAGAGCGCGCGGACGAGCGAGTATAGACGAGCGTTGGCGATGAAGGAACGCCGGGAGCACTCCGTGACCAGGGCCGTCCTGTCGGCAGCGATCGCGATGGCGCTCGCGACCGGCGCGGCGCACGCGCAAGGTTATCCCGATCGACCGATCAAGCTCGTGGTGCCGTTTCCGGCCGGCGGGGCGACCGACACTACCGCGCGGCTCGTGGCGCAGCGGCTGCAAGCGAGCCTCGGTCAAACCATCGTCATCGAGAACCAGGGCGGCGCCGGCGGCACCATCGGAACGCGGCAGGTCGCGCGGTCGGTGCCCGACGGCTACACCCTGCTGATGGGATCGATCGGCACCTTCGGCAGCCAGCCGCTGCTCTATCGGCTCGACTACGATCCGTACAAGGCGTTCGTGCCGGTCGCGACCCTCGTCATCGACAAGCTGGTGCTGGTCGCCGGACCGTCGTTGCGGGTCAAGACGATCGGCGAGCTGGTCCAATACGCCAGGGCGAATCCGGGCAGGTTGAACTACGGCAACGCCATCGGCATCGGGCCGCATCTGGTGGCGGAGCTGTTCAAGATCAGATCGGCGACCAACATCGTCCACATTCCCTATCGCGGCGGCGCGCCGATGATCTCGGATCTCCTCGCCGGCCAGATCGACATGACGGTGAACGGCAAGTCGGTCCTGCTTCCGCATATCCAGGCCGGCAAGCTGCGCGCGCTTGCAGTCAGCAGCGCGCAACGCTGGCCGGAGCTGCCCGAGGTGCCGACGCTGGTGGAAGCCGGCTACCTCGATGCGCCCTACGACGCCATGTTCGGGATGGTCGCGCCCGCGGGAACGCCGGCGGCGGTGATCGACAAGCTCAACGGCGCGATCAACGACGGCCTGCGCTCGCCTGAGATGCGCGCGAGCTTCGCCCAGCTCGGCATCGAGCCGATCGTGACGAGCCCGCAGGAGTTCGCGGCCATCATCGCCCAGGAGGTGCCGAAATGGGCGGAGGTCGTGCGCATCACCGGCGTGAAGGCCGCGGAGTGATAGTCCACCGACTCAGGGGATTGTCGTCCCCGCGAAAGCGGGGACCCATAACCACCGACTCTGGAATATGGGTCCCCGCTTGCGCGGGGACGACAGTCTCTATGGTCTGCGTAGTCTTCGAAGCTCACGATGCAGGCGGCTGCGCGCTTACCGTCTCAGCCCCATGACATACCGAAACGCGGCGATCGCGGCGGTGGCGCCGTCGCCGGCGGCGGCGGCCAGCTGCGCGACCGAGTTCGCGCGAATGTCGCCCGCGGCGAATACGCCGGCGAGCGAGGTGTGCATGTTGATGTCGGTCTCGATGTGGCCCGCGGGGTCGAGGGCCAGCACGCCGCGAACGAAGGCGGTGTTGGGCTCGAGCCCGACATGGACGAAGACGCCCCTGCACGCCTCGAGCCGCGTGCGTCCAGTCTTGACGTCGCGCAGGCGCAGGCCCGTGACGGCATCCTCGCCCACGATGTCCTCGACGATGGTGTCGAGAGCGAGCTCGATCTTGTCGGTGGCGGCAACGCGGTCGCGCAGGACCTTCTGCGCGTCGAGCTGCGGACCGCGGTGAAACAGCTTCACGCCGGAGGCGTGCTCGGTCAGCACCAGCGCCTCGTCGAGGGCGGAATCGCCGCCGCCGATCACGCACACGTCCAGTCCGGCGAACAGCGCGCCGTCGCAGGAGGCGCAATGCGATACGCCCTTGCCGAGAAATCTCTGCTCGCCGGGGACTCCGAGCGGACGCAGCGCCGAGCCGGCGGCGATGATGATCGCCGGCGCCCGCAACGTCTCGCCGGCGCCGTGGACGACGCGGTCGACCCCGTTCACTTCGAGCCGCTCGACGGCAGCTAGCACGAACTCGGCGCCCGCCGCTTCCGCCTGCTGATGCAGCAGCGGGCCGAGCTCGTGGCCGGCAATGCCGTCCGGAAATCCGGGAAGGTTGTCGATCCTCTCCGCGTTGATGATCTGGCCGCCGGCGCCCAGCTGCTCGACCACGACGACCTGGAGCCCGTAACGGCCGGCGAACATCGCCGCGGTCAGCCCCGCCACGCCGGCACCGATGACGATCAGTTCGAAGTCGCGCATCGGCGTTCACCATGGGCCGAAAGGCCGGCGAGGTAGGGGAGTGTTCTAGCGCCCACCCGCGACGTCCGGAAGATCGGTCTGCATGGCTGACCCTCCTTCCGGCGTTGGAGACCGGCTTGCGGTTTGATGATCGGCGCGCTTGACTATCGCAGCGGAAAGTCTCGGGCGCGACAGGCCGGGTAGGGAGACGATGCGCGTGAGCGGGAAGGGGAGCGACTGCGCGTGCCGGTGCCTCGCCGGCGAACGGTCGACCCGGCGTGGCTTTCTGGCGCTGCTATCGTTCATCGGCCTCGATCTCGCGGTCGTGCCCGTGCTCGCCGACCCGGCGAGCGAACGGCCGAAGGAGGGAGATTTCCTGGTCTCGATCGAGAGCGAAGGCACGGATGCGCTCGCACTCAAGGACGTGCCGCTTGGCGGTCCGCCCGTGCTGGCATGGCCGATGGACCCCGCCAGCAATACCGTGCGCAAGGAATCGCGCCTCAACAAGATCGTGCTGCTGCGTTTCGAGCCCGCGGCGCTCAACGAGACCACCAAGGAACGCGCGATCGACGGGGTCGTCGCCTATTCCGCGATTTGCCCCCATGCCGGCTGCGAGGTGAGCGGCTGGGCGGCGGACCAGCAGTTGCTCGAGTGCTCATGCCACTATTCGCACTACGATCCGCGCGCAGCCGCGGCCGTGATCGACGGGCCGGCGCCGCGCCCGTTGGCGGCGCTCCCGCTCAAGATCGTGGACGGCAAGCTCGCGGTGGCGAAGCCGTTCACCGGCCGCGTCGGCATCGTTCCGACCTGATGCCGCGCTCGGCGCGGCGAAGAGGTTCGACAGACAAGGAGACGCAAGCAATCGAGAGTTCGGACAAAGCCCGCGGCGCTCTCGCCCGGGGAAAACAAGGATAAGGAGGAACGCCATGACCAGAGCCAAGGTTCTCTTGCACGGCGCATGCGCCGCCGCCATTCTCGCCGCCAGCGGAATGGTCGGGGCGTCCGCGCAACAGATGATCGCGCCGACCTCGGCCACGCCGGTACCGGGCCCGGTGCCGGACATCCTGCAGAAATATGCGCCGGTGACCGCCGAGCGGCTGAAGAAGCCGGAAGACGGCAACTGGCTGTTGTTCCGCCGCACCTATGACGGCTGGGGCTACAGCCCGCTCGCCGAGATCAACCCTGAGAACGTAAGCCGGCTGCAGCCGGTGTGGAGCATCGCCACCGGGCAGATCGAGGGCCATCAGGCGCCCCCGATCGTGAACAACGGCGTGATGTTCGTGGCGACGCCGGGCAACCAGCTGCTCGCAATCGAAGCCAAGAGCGGCAACTTGCTGTGGCGTTACAAACGTCCGTTCCCCGAGGACATGACGCCGCTGCATCCGACCAACCGCGGCGTCGGGCTTTTCGGCGACAAGGTCTATTTCGCGGCGGCGGAGGCGGTGCTGGTCGCGCTCGACGCCAAGACCGGCAAGGAGGTCTGGACCGCGAAGGTCGATGACTACAAGAAGGGCTATTACATGTCGTTGGCGCCGCTCGTCGTCGACGGCAAGGTGCTGCTCGGCGCCTCGGGCGGCGAGCTCGGCGTGCGCGGCTTCCTCGCCGCGTTCGACACGGAGACCGGCAAGGAGCTGTGGAAGACCTACACCGTGCCGGCGCCGGGCGAGCCCGGCAGCGAAACCTGGCCGGCAGGGGGCGATCACTACAAGCGCGGCGGTGCCTCGATCTGGATGACCGGCACCTACGATCCTGAAACCAACCTGAGTTTCTGGGGCACCGGCAATGGCGGCCCGTGGTTCGGCGATCAACGGCCGGGCGACAATCTCTACACCACCTCGGTCGTCGCCTTCGACGCGACCTCGGGCGCGATCAAGGGCCACTTCCAGTATCACCCCAACGATTCCTGGGACTGGGATGAGGTCTCGCCGCCGCTCGTCGTCGACTACCAGCGCGACGGCAGAACGGTGAAAGGTCTCGTCAACGTCGCGCGCAATGGCTACCTCTGGCAGCTCGAGCGCACCAACGGCAAGATCAACTTCGTCGCCGGCCAGCCCTATGTGCGCCAGAACGTGTTCAAGAGCCTCGATCCCAAGACCGGGCGGCCCGAGATCGACGAGGCGCGCAAGCCAGGCACCAACAAGACCGCCGAGTTCTGCCCGAGCCTATGGGGCGGCAAGGATTGGCCGCCGGCCGCCTACAGTCCGCAGACCCGGCTGCTCTACATCCCCGCCAACGACAACCTGTGCACCGAGCTCCGCGGCGAGGCGCCCAAATACGTGCAGGGCGAGCGCTTCATGGGGGTGGCATCGAACGTGATGAAGATGGTCGCGGGCGCCGACCACATCGGCGAGCTGCAGGCCTGGGACCTCGACACCGGAAAGAAGGTGTGGACCACCAACCTGCCGTCGTTCAACTGGGGCCCCGTGCTCGCCACCGGCGGCGGGGTCCTGTTCGCGGGCGGCACCAACGACCGCATGTTCCGCGCCTTCGACGCCAAGACCGGCAAGATCCTGTGGGAGTTCCCGACCGGATCGGGCGTGGCCGCGGTGCCGGTCTCGTTCCAGGTCGACGGCAAGCAGTACATCGCGGTGCAGTCGGGCTGGGGCGTCGATCCCGCGAAGATGCAGGCGCGCATGAACCTGATCTTCCCCGGCAAGTATCCGGACGTGCCGCAGGGCGGCTCGATCTGGGTGTTCGCGGTAAAATAGCGGGACCGGGCGCGCGGCCGGCGAACGCTCTGGCCGGCCGCCAGCTACGGGATCGGCAGCAGCGGCTCTTGCCCGGCGTGCAACTGCATGTCGACGGCGGCGAGCAGCGCCGCCGTGCCGGCATAGTTGCCCATCAGCATCACCAGCTCGACGAGCTTGTGCGGCCCGAACAGCGCCCTCACCCTGGCGAAGGTGTCCGCCGTCACCTTGTGGTCGCGGAAGATCTGGCGGCCGAGTTCGATGACCGCCGCGTCGGTTTCGTCGAGGCCCGCGGTGGCCTTGCGATGCTTGATCACGTCGATGACGCGCGGCTCGACGCCTTCCTTCAGCGCTTCCGGCTCGTGCGCGCACCATTCGAACTGACTGTCCATCTCGCGCGCGGTGGTGAGGATCGCGATCTCGCGCACGCGCGGGGTGAAACCGGCCTCGAAGCGCAGATAGCGATTGAGCGCGCGCACGTGCTCGGCCGTCTTCGGGCTGTAGAGCTGGATGCCGCTCGGCCCTTGCAGGCCGGCGATCGATGCGCCCGGCGCGGAGATGCGGTCGAAGTGGCGCTTGCCGGCTTCGTCCAGATCCTCGCGTTTCGGCAGGGGCAGGCGGAAACCCGATTGGGGGTCGATGTCTGAAGGCATGTCGCTTGGCATCGTCGAGGACGCGCCGGCCGGCGTCAAGGCTGTCCGCGAACGCGCGAACCGTGGCGATGCCGATGCGGCAGATCAGAGAGATGGAGGCAGCCGAGGGCATCCCTGGCGGGATGCGAAATACGCGAAGTTGCCGCTTATCTGAAGGCGATACGCCAAGCGTTCTTGAAGGCGGGCCAGGGCTTGAGCGGGTACCGCCGATAGATTCCGTAGTGCAGCAACAGGCGTTCCAGGAATAACAAGGTTCGGCTCCAGATCTTGGTATCCAGCCTTGGTGTCCAGCTAACGCTGGACCGTCGCGGCGGTTCCGATTCTTTCTGAGTCGGCGCTCCTCGTCGAGACAACTCCCGGCTCGTTGATCCCGCTCGCCGCGCCGCCGAGGCCGGTCGGGAGTGCCAACAACCCGGCCTCCCGACCGGCCGCGCCTTACGGAGCTTGGGTGCTGACGAACGAACAAACGTCTCCCAAGGGACCAGGGGCAGAAAACGCAACCCCGCAGGATGTCTCTAACAGCGATCTGTTTCGCTTTGATGACGTGCCCGCAGCGACCGGGGGCGAACGCCGCCGTCTGCAACGGGATCGCGCCGCGCGGTCCGTTCAGATCGCGGGGGCGATCGTCCCGCGGCACTCGCCGAAGCCGATGGTCGCAAAACCCTCGCGCCGGCCGTGCGCGCGCATGATCACGGTGTCGCCATCCTCGAGGAAGCGGCGGCTTTCGCCGGATGCGAGCGCGACCGGCCGGCGACCGCCGGCCGAGATCTCGAGCAGGCTTCCGAGCGCGCTGTCGTCGGGGCCCGAGATCGTACCGGTGCCGAAGATGTCGCCCGGCCGCAGGTTGCAGCCGCCGCTGGCGTGATGGGCGACGAGCTGCGCGACGGTCCAGTAGAGATCGCGCGCGTTGCCGGCCGACAGCCGATGCGGAGGAAGCCCTTTGTCGCGCAAGCCCGGCGTGAGCAGGAGCACCTCGAGCTCGATCGCGAGCGCGCCGCTCGCCTGCTCGGCCGCGTCGAACAGATGGGGAAGAGGGGCTGGATCGCCTTCGGGGCGCGCGGCTTGTGCACCGCGGAACGGCGCCAGCGCCTCGGGCGTGACCACCCAGGGCGAGATGCTGGTGCAGAAGCTTTTGCCGAGGAACGGACCGAGCGGCTGGTATTCCCATCCCTGGATGTCGCGCGCGGACCAATCGTTGAGCAGGCAGAAACCGGCGATGTGGCTTTCCGCCTCGGCGATGGGGATCGGCGTCCCGAGCTCGTTGCCGGGGCCGACCCAGACGCCGAGCTCGAGCTCGTAGTCGAGATTGCGCGAGGGCCCGAAGCTCGGCACCGATTCCGCCGGCGGCTTGCGCTGGCCGTTCGGGCGGCGCACCGCGGCGCCCGAGGGGCGGATCGAGGAGGCGCGGCCGTGATAGCCGATCGGCACGTACTTGTAATTCGGCAGCAGCGGATTGTCGGGGCGGAACAGCTTGCCGGCATTGGTGGCGTGGTGGATGCCCGCGAAGAAGTCGGTGTAGTCGCCGATCGCGGCAGGGAGCTCGAGGCGGCAATCCTCGGCGCGATGGATGAGACGTGCGCGCAGGGCTTCGATGCGGGCGCGGTCGCGCCCGTCGGCGTCGAGAATCTCGCCGAGGCGGCGGCGCAGCGTGCGGCGCGCCGCGCTGCCGAGCGCGAACAGGGGATTGAGCGTGGCGCCGGAGGCGGCCTGCGCGGCCTGCGCGGCGGGACCCTCGAACAGGCCGAGCTCGAGCGCGGCAGCGAGATCGAAAATGTCGTCGCCGATCGCGACGCCGCCGCGCGCGGCGCCGCCGCGCGGGGTGAACACGCCGAACGGCAGGTTCTGGATCGGGAAGTCGGTGTGGGCGTTGGCCGAGGCGATCCAGGAGCGCCGTTGCGGAGCGTGAGTCTCGTCGATCATGGGGCAAGCAACCAAGGTCGAGGGTACCAAATGTGTACTCATAAATCGCAAATTTTCCGAGCGCTAAAAGCGATGCCGCTTTGCGCCGGGAGAGTTCAAGTCGAAAATGAAGTCCTGGTTGATGCGGTGGGGACTGATGATGACGCTCGCTGGGCGAAATCAGGAGGCAGATGAGCTGTCGATCATCTACTTTCGCCGCCGTGGGGATTGGCGACGGCTCCCACCGGGCGATCCCAGAAGCCTACGGCAACCGTTAGACAAGCCGACTTCGTACGCTAGCTTGCGGCGATGCCGCCGGGCGCGTCACGAGATAGATGCCGAGCGCCACCGGAGCGATGCCGACGAGATCGGCAGGGGCGACATGCTCGCCGAGGAGCAGCCACCCGAACAGCATGCCGAGCGGCGGCATCATGAAGTGGTAGGCGCTCGCCGCCGTCGCTCCGGAGGTGGTCAGGAGATGAAACCACAGGAGATAGCCGACCACCGAGACGAGCAGGGCGGAATAGGCGAGCGCGACGACGAGGCTCCAGGTCGGCGTCACATCGCCGACGCTTTCCAGCGTGAAGGCGAACGGCACGAGCACGAGACCGCCGGTCAGGTTCTGCACGCCGTTGCCGATCCACAGCCCGCCGTTGGGGGCGAGGTACTTGAACAGAATCGTGCCGCCGACCATCGAGACCAACGCCGCGATGGTGAACATGATCCCGACGGGACTGTCGATGCCGCCGACGATCCGGCTCTCGACGATGAAGGCGACGCCGCCGACGCCGAGGAGAAGCCCGGCAGCCTTGCGCCAGGTCATGCGCTCGTCCAGCACCATCGTGGCGAGCAGCGCCGTGAGCACCGGGTTCATGCTGACGATCAGCGCGGATAGGCCCGACGAGATGCTGCCCATCCCGATGTAGTTCAATCCGAGATAGAGCGCGTTGTTGGCGATCCCGAGTCCCGCGAGCGCGATCAGGTCGCGGCGTGTGAGGCTGCGCCAGTTCGTGCCGCTGACGACGGCGGCGCCGAGCATGACTACGCCCGCGATCAGGAAACGGGCGGTGAGCAGCAGGAGGGGCGGGCAGTCGGCCAGCGCAATCTTGGCGGCCGAAAACGCCGAGCTCCAGATCAGGCAGAACGCCGCGACGCGCAGCGCCAGAGGTATTTGAGTAATTGAGCCACGGGCGCCGCCCAGTGCAACACGCATGGGGAATCTCCCTGAAATTGCTTGAAAATCGATATAGTGGGACCCCTTGCCATTTGGAAATTAAATGATAAGATCAAGTGCATTGAAATTATAAATGATATGGCCATGCTCGATCTCGACCTGCTCCGCAGCTTCGTCTCGGTTGTCGATGCCGGTGGTTTCACCCGCGCGGGCGAGCGCGTTCACCGCACCCAGTCGACCGTGAGCCAGCAGATCCGGCGGCTGGAGGAGGTCATCGGCCGCCCGCTGCTGCATCGCGAGGGCAAGCGCGTCACGCCGACCGAGGAGGGCGAGCGGCTCCTGTCCTACGCGCGGCGCATTCTCGCGCTCGCCGCGGAGGCGCGCGACGTGGTCGCGCGCCCGGCGAGCGACGGCGTCGTGCGGCTCGGCATGTCGGAGGACTTCGCGGCTTATCGCTTGAGCGAGATGCTGTCGGAGTTCGTGCGCGCGCGTCCCGGGCTTCGCCTCGACGTGCGCTGCGGATTGAGCGTCGATCTGCGCCATGCGCTCGAACGCGGCGAGCTCGACCTCGGGCTGTTCAAGCGCGATCTGGGGGAGGGCGGCGGCGTCGCAGCCTGGCCCGAGCGCCTGCACTGGATCACCAGTCGCCGTTACCCGATCGATTTCCGGCGCGAGCCGCTGCCTCTCGCCGTGTTCGAGCAGGGATGCCTCTATCGCAACCGTGCGATCCATGCGCTCGAGACCGCGGGCCGTGCCTGGTACGTCGCCTATACCAGCCCCAATCTTGTCGGCATCCAGGCCGCCGTCTCAGCCGGCCTCGGCGTCAGCATCCTGCCCGAGGTGGCGATCCTGCCGGATCATCGCCGGCTCGGCGCGGAGGATGGCTTCCCCGCGATCACCAATACCGAGGTCGCGCTGGTCACCGCGCCGGAGGCGAGCCCGGCCACCCGCCGGCTCGCGCAGGCGCTCGCCGACTTCTGCAACACCGCTGATCCGCGCGCAGCGGCCTGAGCCGCATCGCGTGCGGCCTTTCAGCTCGGCTATTTGATGAACTGATTGGTGTAGAGGTCCTCGAGCGGCGATTTGCGCTGGATGATACCCTTCGCCAGATAGAAGTCCTGCAGGTTGCGCAGCCGCTCCACATTGACCTCGCCGAGCTGCGGCTGGCCGGGATAGACCAGGGTGGCGTAGTAGTTGAACGTGGCCTTGATCGCGCCTTCCTTGCCCTTCCATTCCGGAACGAAATTGACGAAATCCTCGGCCGCCCTGTTGGGGTCGTCCATGATGTCCTTCATGCCGCGCAGCGCCGCCTTGACGAACTTGCCCACGAGCTCGGGTTTCTCCTTGAGCACCTGATCGGACACGCCGATTCCCTGCGCCATGTGCGGAAAGAACTCGTCGGTCGGGATCACCTTGACCTTCACGCCCGCCGCCTGCACCGGCGGGATCCAGTCCGGAACGCCGGCCATGCCGACGGACCTGCCGGTAGCGACGAACTCCCACACTCCTGCCGGGCCGGCGGATTGAATGTTGAGGTCGTCCTGCGTCAGCCCGGCGCTCGCGAGTAATCCGAGCAGCGCGTAGTAGGTCGTGTCCTGAAAGGACATGACCGAGATCGTCTTGCCCTTGAGGTCGGCGGGCTTCTCGACGCCTGAATCTTCTCGCACCACGAGCTGCATGAAGCCGCGGCCCCCGAACACCGCGACGATCTTGATGGGGACCCCGTTCTGGCGAACCATGATCGGTCCGTCGGCGACGATGCCCCCGAGCGGCGCGTTGCCCGCGCCCACCTGCTTGGCAACGTCGACGCCGCCGCGGCCAACCGCGAAGCTCACGTCGATGCCGGCGTCGGAGAAATAGCCTTTGCCCTTGGCGAGTCTGATGGGGCCGAACGCCGGCAGGCTCGGCGGCGCCGGGAACAAATAGGTCACGCTCTCGGCGGCGGACGCGGCAGGCGGCAGCGCGAGCTGCGTGGCCAGCATGATGCCGATTGCGGCGATGGCCCCGCCGAGGCCGCTCAACTTGCCCTGACGCATGATTGCTCTCCTTGCAGGTGCGCGCCCGCGAACAGGCGCGGCGCAACAATTCAAAACGGCACGACCAGCCCTTCGAGCGGAGCGTCGCAATTCACGAGGTCGACCCGCTTCCAGGCAATTCGGATGCCATCGCTCCCGCGCACGAGGCGATGCAGACACGTGCCGCCGAAGATGCGCTGCGTCTCCCGGCGGTACTCCAGCAGCTGGAACTTGGAGCGGACGGTGCAGGCATTTCCTTCCGCTTGCTCGATCGTCACGTTGGCGATGATGCGGCTGGTGCGCGAGCGCGGCTCCTGCGAGTAGATGCGCGGGCTTGCCAGCCGCCGCACGCGCGTCTCGAGCAGGCGCCGGTCGTCGTAGATCAGGGAGACGGTGTCGCGCGGACTGGCCTGGTTCGGCTCCGACGGCACCCAGTACCAGGCATCCGCCGCGAACAGGGCCAGCCACTCGTCGAACTGTCCTTCGTCGAGCAGGCGCGCCTCATGGACGAGAAACTGCTCGCATTCGGCGGCATTCGGCGCCCCGCTGCGCGCGCCGGGGTGCGCCGATGCGGTTGCGTCGGACGGCGCGAGCGACACGGTCATGCCCTGGCCATCGCGGAAGCGCGGGTCGCCTGCGATGCCGCCCCCGCCGCGTCACCGGTCATGTAGCCGAGCCAGGCGTCGAGCATGTTGCGGATATAGATTTCGCTGGTCGAGTTCTTGCCGCGCCGGCCGCCATGATCGTCCGCCAGGTCGCCCGCGTAGCCGCGTCCGATCTCCAGCCACTCGGAGCCGGCGCTCGAGAGGCCCAGACCGATCCGAGTGTAGATCTCGAGATCGTCGGTGAGCACGAGCGACCCGGTGCCGTTGACGATATTGGCGAAGCTGATGGTGTTCTCGAACATGCGCGCGGGCGCGCCGCGCAGGCGAAAGCTGTAGGTGTGGACGACGGTCTCGTTCACCGAGACGGGATGCACGATCCGCAACTGCTGGAACTGGCTCATGAACGAGAGATTGGGATAGACGTTGCTGTTCCACCTGCGGACCTCGAGCGTCTTTTTCGTCTTCTCCTTTCCCTGCTTCGCCTCCATGAGGGCGATGTAGTCGCGAAAGACCGGATCGTTCAGCGCGGCGACGAGCTTGGCGTCGTCATGGTAGTCGCCGAGAAAACTGTGGCCGTTGGGATAGGTCCAGATGCCGACATTGGCCTCCCAGAAGCTGTAGGGCGCGCCGTTCTGCCGCATCTGACGGATGGCGATCTCGCCCGAGCCGTCGGAATGGACGTCGTCGGACTGCTGCTGGGCGGCGTCGATCGAGGATTGATGCACGAACAGCGGATGCGCCGCGTCGCACAGATTCTCGAGGTAGAGCTTCCAGTTGGCCTTGTAGCTGTGCTTGAACACGCCGCCCGCCGCCTCGAGCTCGCCGTCGGGGGCGCGATCGACCATGTCGTCGAACGACGTGGTCATGTAGCCGAGGTGGTCGGTGAGGCTCGGGCCGTCGGCAGCGAGGCTGCCGAACACGAAGCCGCGATAGCTCGCGACCCGGGGCACGCTCAGCATCGCAAACTCGGGATTCTTCGGATCGAAGTGGGACGGATAGCCGTGCTGCAGCGGGACCGCCTTGAGCCGGCCGTCGAGGTGATAGGTCCAGCCGTGGTAGCAGCAGCGAAATTCCGAGGTGTGTCCTCCTTCCGACGCCACGACCATCGAGCCGCGATGGGCGCACTGGTTGTGCAGGAGCGCAATCCCGCCGGCGGCATCGCGCACGAGCAACAGCGGCTTGCGCCCGATCCTGGTGGCGAGAAAGTCTCCTGGATTTCTGATCTGGCTTTCGTGCCCGACATAGATCCACGCGGAGCCGAAGATTCGCTCGAGCTCGAGCTCGAACACCTCCGGGTCGGTATAGAGGCGCCGGTGGACGCGGCCGGGTTGCATCAAGGCACGGATGTCGTCGCGGGTGACCATGTCGCGCCTCCGCGCAATCTCTCTATTCTCAAGTGCTTGCGCCGAACGGGCTCGCAATCCGCGCCACGGCGGCTAGCGGGCATGACGATACTCACTGCCATCGTCTGGATCAATTCGCCCGCGGCGATCTGAGGTCCCCGCGGTCAGCTCCACATGCGGCGCAACCGCGCGGCGACGTCGACCGACGGGCGTCTGCGGGCGTCGGCTTGCGCCTCCGGACGGGCGGCCGGCCAGGCGCGGCTCTCGAAGCGGTCGAGCATGGCTCCAGTGATGAAGCGCGTACGCGTGGCATAGACGTGGCGGTCGCCGTTCGTGCGCTGCTGATGGGTGAAGAAGCGCTGCGGCATGATCAGGTGCAGGTGATCTTTGGCGCGGGTCATGGCGACGTAGAGCAGGCGGCGCTCTTCCTCGATCTCCGCCGTCGAGCCCGTGGAGAGATCCGACGGAATGCAGCCGTCGATCGCATTGAGGAGGAACACCGCCTTCCACTCCTGCCCCTTGGCCGAATGGATGGTCGAGAGGATCAGATAATCCTCGTCGATGAGCGGCGTGCCGGCCTCGTCGCTCGTCGCGGATGGCGGGTCGAGCGTGAGCTCGGTAAGGAAGCGCTGGCGCGTAGGATAGGTGGACGCGATCTGCGCAAGTTGCACCAGATCGGCCTGGCGCAGGGCGGCGTTGTCGTGGATGCGTTCGAGGTGCGGCGCATACCAGCGGCACACGAGGTCGAGCTCGGCAGGCCAGCCGGCGGACGCGCCGCGCACGAGGGCGATCGTCTCGGAGAACGCGGGCCAGTGTTCGGCCGCCGCCGCGGGCGGCGCAAAATCGGCCACGGCCTCGAGCGCATCCGCGGCGCCCGCGACGCGGTCGAGCAGTCGTGCCGCCGTCGCCGGCCCGGCGCCGGGCAAGAGCTGGATCACGCGGAAGCCGGCGACGCGGTCGCGCGGGTTCTCCGCCCAGCGCAGGAACGCCAGCACGTCCTTCACATGCGCGGCTTCGAGAAACTTGAGGCCGCCGAACTTCACGAACGGAATGTTGCGGCGGGCGAGCTCGATTTCGAGCAGGGCGCTGTGATGCGATGCCCGGAACAGCACCGCCTGCGCCTTGAGCGCGATGCCCGCTTCGCGGTTCTCGAGCACCGTGTGCGCGACATAGCGCGCCTGGTCGGATTCGTCGCCCACGCTGACGAGCCGCGGCCGCTCGGCGGAGACGCGCTCGGATCGCAGGTTCTTGGCGAGGCGCTCCTGCGCCATCTCCATCACCGCATTGGCGGCGGTGAGGATGGGCTGCGTCGAGCGGTAGTTGCGGTCGAGCGTGACGATCTCGGCGCGCGGACTGAACTGGCCGGGAAAGTCGAGAATGTTGCGCACGGTCGCGGCGCGGAACGAGTAGATGGATTGCGCATCGTCGCCCACGACGGTGAGGCAGCTGCCGTTGGGCTTGAGGCCCAGCAGGATCGTGGCCTGCAGCCGGTTGGTGTCCTGATATTCGTCCACCAGAACGTGATCGAAGCGCTCCGCCACGTCGCCGGCGATCGCCGCCTCCGCCATCATCTGCGCCCAATAGAGCAGCAGGTCGTCGTAATCGAGCACGTGCTGGCGCTGCTTGGCTTCGACATAGGCGCCGAACAGCCGGCGCAATTCCGCTTCCCACGCTGCGCACCAGGGGAACGCCGAGGCGAGCACGTCGCCGAGCGGGCTCTGCGCGTTCACCGTGCGCGAATAGATCGCGAGACAGGTATCCTTGGCGGGAAAGCGGTCCTTCGTCTGCGAGAAGCCGAGATCGTGACGTATCAGGTTGAGCAGATCGGCCGAGTCCTGGCGGTCGTGGATGGTGAACGAGCGGTCGAGGCCGATGCGCGGGGCGTATTCGCGCAACAGCCGCGCGCCGATGGCATGGAACGTGCCCGACCAGGAGAGCGCGTCGGCGCGCGCCGCGCCGCCGCCCGCCAGCACCTTCGCCACGATGCGCTCGGCGCGCCGCGTCATCTCGACGGCGGCGCGCCGCGAGAAGGTCAGGAGCATGATCCGCCGCGGATCAATGCCATTGAGGACGAGATGCGCGACGCGATGCGCCAGCGTGTTGGTCTTGCCGGAGCCGGCGCCGGCCAGGATCAGGAGCGGCCCGGCGGCGCCAAAATCCGGCCCGCCATATTCGACGGCGCGGCGCTGCTCGGGATTGAGCT
>Ga0081455_10004583_pt1 | contig 15440 bp, 13 predicted proteins | sample TabmetS3T2R1_FD_70207 | JGI IMG/M metagenome (GOLD analysis project Ga0081455, IMG submission 70207) | Tabebuia heterophylla rhizosphere microbial communities from the University of Puerto Rico - S3T2R1 | ecosystem: Host-associated > Plants > Roots > Rhizosphere ... | reverse complement strand
CGGGGGGGTGCCTTGCGCGAGCGCGGGCAGAAACCCGAGGATCAAGCCGGCCATGACGGTGGCCACGGCGGTCGCGAGCGCGAGCCCCGCCGTGCGGCGGTCGAAAACCCTAGCGAACATGGCCATTAGGTCCTTCACCGGCCTTACCCTCGACTGGCCCGGAGCCCGACACTCGTAATCCCTTCCAGGGAAAACGCCAAGTCCCTCGCCTCAGTTCTGGCCGGTACCGGCCGGTTGTCCGCCGCCGTTCTCGGCGGGCGGCGCTGCGCCGGCAGGCTCACCCTCGGCGGCCTTGGCAGGCGGGGCGGCGCTCGGCGCTGGAGCCGCAGCGCCAGCAGGCGCTTGAGTCTCGATGCTCCCGGTCTGGCCCTCAGGCGGCGGGGCCGCCCGCGGCGCTTCGGCCCGGAGCATCTTCAGAATGGTCAGGCTCGGGAAGCCGTCAACGGGGAGCGTCTTGGCGCGCTGGTAGGTCCTGACCGCTTCGAGCGTTGCCGGACCGATGACGCCGTCAGGCTCGCCTTCCAGGAGCCCTTGCGCGACAAGGAGCTGTTGCAGCTCCGTGCGCTGGGCGAGCGAAAGATGCGTCTCGTCGGTCGGCCATTGCTGGACGAACGGCCCGTATCCTTTCAGCCGGTCGGAGAGATGGCCAACGGCAAGCGCGTAGGACTTCGCGACGTTGTAGCGGAGGATCGAACGGAAATTGTTGAGCACGAGGAAGGAAGGTCCCCGGGTTCCTTCCGGCGCGAACAGCGAGGCCTTGTCGGCGGCCCTGGGGAAAGGCTCGCCGTTCACCCTGACGATGCCAATCTTCTGCCATTCGCCAAGCGGCTTCAGCGTGTTCTCGCCGACCCGCTTCGGATTGAAGCCCTTGGGCAACTTGACTTCGTAGCCCCAGGTTTCGCCGGCGCGCCAATTCGAAACCTTGAGATAGCTCGCGGTCGAAGCGAGAGCATCGGGAATGTTGTTCCAAATATCGCGCTTGCCGTCGCCGTCTTGATCGACGGCATAGGCGGTGTAAGTAGTGGGGATGAACTGGGTGTGACCCATGGCGCCCGCCCACGAGCCGTTCATGGCCTCAAAGCTCACGTCGCCGCGTTGCAGGATCTTCAGCGCCGAGACGAGTTGGGGCCTGGCGAATTTCGCCTTGGTGCCGGAACAGATGAGCGTGGCGAGCGAACGGATCACGTTCATATCGCCGGGCAGCTTGCCGTAATTCGACTCCACCCCCCAAATAGCCACGATGATGTGGCGGTCCACGCCGTAGCGCTTTTCGAGCCCCGCAACCAGATCCTGGTACTCGGCGAGCTTTTCCTTGCCGGTCGCAATCCGCTTTTCGGAGACGGCGCGGTCGATGTATTCCCCGACCGGCTTGACGTATTCAGGCTGGTAGTTGGCCTGCTCGATCACTTCAGGGTCGGGTGTGAAGCCCTGGAAGGCGCGGTCGAAAGTGGCGCGGGTAACGCCCGCCGATTTGGCCGAGGGCCACAGGCCTTCGACGCATTTGCTGTCGGCAAGGCCTTCGCCGGGGCGTGCTACGAGCGCCAGCGCAGCCGATAGGGCCCACGGGATCAATGACTTAGCATTCATCGCGATTCGCATGAGGCAACAGTAACAAGAGTGCCGGGCAAAACCTAGGCAATTGGCCGTTTATTGCTTGGGCGGCTCGGCTTTCGCGGCACCGGCATTCTTGAGCACCGCGTCGACAAGGGCTGCGCTCGGATAGCAGCTCAGCCTCATGCCGAGCCCCCGTTCTTCCAGCCCGATCGTCCGCCGCGTTTTGAAGCCCGCGAGACCATCGACCTTGCCGACATCGTGGCCCTTCGCCACCAGCGCTTCCTGGAAGCGCTGGATGCGATCGCGCGGCAAGCGCTCCACGGCGCGCCATTCACCGGCAAACGCGACCGGCGCGCCGGCTGCGATCATGTCGGCGACGTGGCCTACGAAAATCGCGTAGACGTCGGAGTTGTTATAGAGCTTCAGCACCGAGAAATTGTTGGTGGCGAGAAAGGCGGGTCCTTTGAGCCCGGCCGGCAGAACGATAAAGGCCGGGTCCTGAAGCTTGGCTTCGGGGAAGGGTTGCCCCTTCACGCGCGCCACGCCGAGCTTCACCCATTCGCCGATCGGACGCGCCTTGTCGGGACCCTGCTCGGTGCAATCGAAACCATCGGGCAGCACGACCTCGTAGCCCCAAGTCTGACTGCCGTCCCATCCCTGGCTGTGCAGCGAGTTGCCGGTCGAGCCGAGCGCGTCGGGAACCGAGTTCCAGATGTCGCGGCTGCCGTCGCCGTCGAAATCGACGGCATATTTCTCGAAATCGGACGGCAGGAACTGGGTGTAGCCCATGGCGCCCGCCCATGAGCTCCGCAACTCGGCGCGGGTCGCGTGCTTCTCTTCGAGGATCTTCAGCGCGGCGATCACCTCCTGCCGGAAGATTTCGGGGCGCCGTCCCATGAAGCCCTGAGTGGCGATGGCCGAAAGCGCATCGAACGGCATCTCCACTTTGCCGAAGCCCGACTCGCGCCCCCAGATCGCGACGACGATGCTGGCAGGCACGCCATAATGCTTTTGCACGGCGCTGAGCGTTTTCGCCCATTGCTCCATCTTGCCCCGCCCCGTGCCGGCGAGAACGTTGAGCGTGGTCTTGTTGAAGTAGTTGGCGGGAATATCGAACTCGGGCTGGTGCAGCGGCTTGGCCTTGGCGGCGAGCGCTTCAGGCAAAGGCGGACCGTCGGGCCCGGCGGGATTTGGCAGGACGAGATGCGGCAGAGACCAGTTGAGCTTCAAGCCCTTGAGATTGGCATCGAAGGTTTTGCGCGAAACGCCCGCGGCTTCCGCATCGGGCCACAGCGCCTCCAGCCATTGGGCGAAGCTCGCTTCGACCGCGCGCTTATAGGCGGCCACGTCGTCGCCCGCGCCCCGCGCCCCATGCGGCGCGAGCGCGGCGAGCACGAGCATGAAGCAAAGAGCCGCTCTCGTAAGTGCCGGCGTCGCCATGCTCAATCCCAGGTTCCAAAGATTCGCGGGTTCCGATTTTGGCCGTGGCTTTGCGGCGCGGCAAAGGCAATTTCGCATGGCTTCAAGACGCGGCGCGCCATTCGATCAGCTGCTTCTCCCAGGCAAGCGCATGGCCGACGATCGTATCCAACTGGTTGAGCTCAGGCTTCCAGCCAAACACCTCGCCGATGCGGCCTGATTGCGCCACGAGCGCCGCCGGATCGCCCGCCCTGCGCGGTCCCACCCGGACAGGAAAATCCGCTTTCGACACGCGCTTGACCGAGGCGATGACCTCGAGCACCGAGAAGCCGGTACCGTAACCGCAATTGAGAACTTGGCTCACCCCGCCGCCGCGGAGATAGCGGAGCGCATCGAGATGCGCGCGGGCAAGGTCGCTCACATGAATATAGTCGCGGATACAGGTGCCGTCGGGCGTCGGGTAGTCGGTGCCGAACACTTCGAGACAAGGCCTCTCACCGAGCGCAGTTTCGCAGGCGACTTTGACGAGATGGGTGGCGCACGCCGTCGATTGCCCGCTGCGGCCTTCCGGATCGGCGCCCGCGACATTGAAATAGCGCAACGCGACATAGCGCAAATCGTGCGCCGCAGCCGTATCGCGCAGCATGAGCTCGGTCATGAGCTTCGACGTGCCGTAAGGTGAGATCGGGCTAGGCGGCGCGTCTTCGGCGACGGGGTTTTTCTCCGGCATGCCGTAGACCGCGGCGGTCGATGAGAAAATGAAATGCGGAATCTTGGCCTCGACCGAAGCGGCGATGAGCGTGCGCGACACGCAAGTGTTGTTGCCGTAATAGCGGAGCGGATCGACGACCGATTCCGGCACGACAACCGACCCGGCGAAATGAATGACGGCATCGATGCGATGGGTGAGGAACAGCCGCAGCAGGAGATCGCGGTCGCCGGTGTCGCCCGCGACGAATTCGGCGCTTGCAGGGACCGCCCGGCGGAATCCGGTGGACAGATTGTCGAGAACGACGACGTCCTCGCCCGCGTCGAGCAGAGCGAGCACCATATGGCTGCCGATATAGCCCGCCCCGCCCGTGACCAGAACACCCATGGAACAACCTTACCACCAATTCGCCGCTTGCTATCGGATCGCGGTTGAGGGAGTTCTAACGCGCGCTGGCGAGATCAATCGAATGAGGACCGGATGACTGCTCGCGTCCGCAAGGCCGTGTTCCCCGTGGCAGGGCTTGGCACCCGCTTCCTGCCCGCGACCAAGGCGATTCCCAAAGAGATGCTGACCGTCGTCGACCGTCCGGTCATTCAGCATGTCGTTGACGAGGCGCGGGATGCCGGCATCGAGCATTTCATCTTCGTCACCGGCCGCAACAAGAGCGTCATCGAGGATCATTTCGACCGGCAAGTCGAGCTCGAAGAGGTGCTTGCCGCGCGCGGCAAGACCGCCGAGCTTGAGGCGCTCGCCGCCGATCTGCCCGATGCGGGGAGCACGAGCTTCACCCGCCAGCAAGAGCCGCTTGGGCTCGGCCATGCGGTCTGGTGCGCGCGCGAGATCGTGGGCAACGAGCCGTTCGCGCTGCTCCTCCCCGACGTCCTGGTGCAGACTGAAGGCAAAGGCTGCCTCGCCCAGATGATCGACGCCTATGCCGAGCATGGCGGCAACATCCTCGCGGTCGAGCCCGTCCCCGACGACCAGGTGAAGAATTACGGCGTCGTCAGCCTCGGCGGCAAAGGCAACGGACGCGTGCTTCCCATCGACGGCATGGTGGAGAAACCGAAACCCGGAAGCGAGCCCTCCAACCTCACCATTCTCGGCCGCTACGTCCTTCAGCCTGAGATCTTCGCGATACTCGCAGGCCAGGAAAAAGGCGCGGGCGGCGAAATCCAGCTGACCGATGCGATGCTGACGCTGCTCAAACGCCAGCCCTTCTATGCGCTCCGATATGAGGGGCGCGCCTTCGACTGCGGCTCGAAGATCGGCTTTCTGGCAGCCAACATCGCTTTCGCGCTCGCCCGGCCGGACCTCGCCAAGGCCGTCAGCGCCGAGATCAAGAAGCTGCTGTAACCGCTCATAAGCAATGAACTTCGGCGCTCCGGCGCCTCAATCGGAGCGACTCTCAGAAAGCCGGGGAAAGGGCGCTAAATGGACTCGCGCCACGCCACAATCGGCTGCAACTCTTGGCCTTCCAAAGCCCCGTTCCGTGCTAAAGTCCGATACAGACAGCGGGGGAACATCATGACGGCGGGTCTTAAGCGGGATCGCTTGTTGCGCGACGATCGCGGCCAAGCGGTCGCTTCCGCAACGCGCACGCTCCAGCTCGAGACGGAAGGGTTGAGCGCGCTCAAGGCCGCGCTGGCCGGCGAGCTTGTCGACAATTTCGCCGAAGCGCTCGAAATCTTACGCAACTGCCGCGGCCGCATCATTGTCACCGGCATGGGGAAGAGCGGCCATGTGGCGCAAAAGACCGCCGCCACGCTCTCCTCGACCGGCACGCCCTCCTATTTCGTGCATCCGAGCGAAGCGAGCCACGGCGATCTTGGCATGATCACGCCGGCCGACGTCATCGTCGCCTTCTCGTGGTCGGGCGAGACGGTCGAGCTCGGAAACATCGTCTCCTATTCGCGGCGCTTCGCCGTTCCCTTGATCGCGGTCACGTCGAATCCTGCTTCGACACTTGGCCAAGCGGCCGAGCTCGTGCTGGCGCTGCCGCAAGCCAAGGAAGCCTGCCCGCACGGACTGGCACCGACGACCTCGACGGTGATGCAGCTTGCACTCGGCGATTGTCTCGCCATCGCGCTCCTCGAAAGCAAGGGCTTCACCGCGCGCGACTTCAAGACGCTGCATCCCGGCGGCCAGCTCGGCGCGCGGCTGAAATTCGTCGGCGACCTGATGCATAAGGGCGACCGGTTGCCGCTCGCGGCCGCGGACGCGGTCATGACCGAAGCGATCGTCGTCATGACCGAGAAGGCGCTCGGCTGTCTCGGCGTGATCGACAGCGACGGCATCCTCACGGGCATCATCACCGACGGCGACCTCCGCCGCCACATGGGCAACGGGCTACTGTCGCGGCGCGCGCAAGAGATCATGACGCCCGCGCCCAAGACGGTGTCGCCAGAGCTGCTGGCCAGTGCCGCGCTCGAAATGATCAACGCCTCGAAGATCACGGCGCTCTTCGTGGTCGAGAACGGACGCCCCGTCGGCATCATCCATATTCACGATCTGCTCCGCGCCGGCGTCGCCTAGCGTTGCCTGCTCAATCCTTCGATCTCCTCGTCATCGGGGGTGGAATCCACGGTGCCGCCGTCGCACGCGACGCGGCAGGGCGCGGGCTGAAGGTGATGCTCGCCGAGAAGGACGACTACGCGAGCTCGACCTCTTCTGCTTCGTCGAAGCTCATTCACGGCGGTTTGCGTTACCTGGAGCGGCTCGAACTCGGCCTGGTGCGCGAATCCCTGGTCGAGCGGGCGCAATTGCTGAAGGGTGCGCCCCATCTCGTCACGCCTTTGCGGTTCCTGCTGCCGATCTATCGCTGGCAGCGGCGCCAAGCGCTCGCGCTCCGGGCGGGGCTCGCGCTTTACGACGCGCTGTCCTTCGGCGATCGCTTACCTGCTAGCGGCAGGCTCGACGACGACGACATCGTCCAGCTTCCGCGCCTGCGCCAGGAGGAGCTCGTCTCCGTGCTCCACTATTGCGACTGCATGACCGACGATACGCGGCTTACGCTCGCCGTCCTCCTCGATGCGCGCGCCCGCGGTGCCGATATCAAGAACCGCCGCGCCGTCACCGCGATCGGCGCACGCGAAAACGGCTACGCCGCCGAGCTCGACGAGCGCGGGGAAAGGCGACTGATCGAGGCGCGCTTCGTCGTCAACGCGGCGGGTCCGTTCGTAGCGGGAGTGGACGCCATGACCGACAAGGCCCCGCCCGCCCGCGCGCTCACGCTTGTGCGCGGGAGCCACATCGTTCTGGCGATGCCGGCGCCCGTCCAAGCCGACGCCTACACCCTCCAGGACGAAGAGCAGCGCGTCGTTTTCGTCCTGCCTTGGCTCGACCAGCGCTTCTTGATCGTCGGCACGACGGACGTGCCGCATGAGGGGAGCCCCGGCGAGCCGCTCTGCTCGCCGGAAGAGAAGGCCTATCTGCTCGCCGCCTATAATCGCTATTTCGCGCGCCCCTCAGGGCCGGTCGCGGAGGCAGATATCGTCCATACCTGGTCCGGCGTGCGCGCGCTCCACGACGAGGAAGGCTTGGCCCCGAGCCGCATCAGCCGGAGCCCAACGCTGTCAACGGTTGCGAGCGGCACCGGCGGCTTCGTCACCCTCTATGGCGGCAAGCTGACCACGCACCGCGCCCTCGCCGAAGACGTGCTCGAGGCTTTGCGCCGGCTTGGCGCTGACGCCGGAGCCGCCTGGACCAAGGACGCTCCTTTGCATGGCGGAACGCTGCCGCTGCCCGAACTGCTCGATCGTGCCGCGCTCGGCCCAAGCGAGATTTCCGACGCGATGCGCCGCCGCTGGGCGCTCACCTACGGTGATCAGATCGACGCCTTGTTCGGCCGCATCGGCGCCGACCCGGACTCGGCCAAAGAGATCGCTCCCGGCATTCTCCGCGCCGAGCTCGACCACGCCGTGGAGGTCGAGGACGCCATGACTGCGGAAGACTTTCTTCTTCGCCGCACCAAGCTTCACCTCACCCTCGACGAGAGGGAGCGGAAGGCCGTTTCGCGCTGGTTCAAATTCGGCGCTTAGCGGCAAGCGGCACCCGCTAGCGCGGAATGAGCTTGACGATGTCTTGAGCCGCGGCGCCGGCGGCCGCCTCGGCGGCTTTGCCCCAGGCCTTGTCGAGCGAGCCTTTGCGGATGTCCTTGGTCTGGCGCGTGACGCCAATTTGATTGCCGTCGGGGCCGATCAGGACCCAGATGATGACGATCATCTCCTTGCCCTTTGCCGCCGGCGTTACACGGACCGTCCCCTGCACCTCGTAGATACTGGCCTGGAACGCGGTTGCTTGCTTCAGCCCGCGCGCCTCGAGCTGCCGGCTGAGCGCGGCGGCGAGCGCCTGGTCGCCGTCGCCCGGCGCGCCCGCGACCGTCACATAGGCGAGCGGTCCTTGACCACCCGCCGCGTTGTCCGTCTCCGCTCTGACGGCTAGTCCGGCGAAGACCGCGAGCAGCAGGCCGAGACCGATGGCGAAGGCCGAACGCATGACCCCTCCCCGCCTAGACCCAGCCTTCGAGCTCCCGCTCGATCAGGTGGACGAGCAGCTTGATTCCGCCCGCGCTGTCGTTGAGGCAGGGAATGTAGCTGAACTTCTCCCCGCCATGCTCGTGGAAGATGTCCTTGTTCTCCTCGGCGATCTCTTCGAGCGTCTCGATGCAATCGGCGGCAAAGCCGGGCGTGACAATGGCGATGCGTTTGACGCCCGACCGCGCCAAGGCCTCGACCGTTTGATCGGTGTAGGGCTTGATCCATTCGGCGCGGCCGAAGCGCGACTGGAAGGTGAGCTTCATCTTCGCGCCGAGCGGCCCGAGCGCCGCGCGGAGCGCTTCGACGGTCGCGACGCATTGCTCCTGGTAGGGATCGCCCTTATCCACGTAGTCCTGGGGCATGCCGTGGAAGGAGGCGAGGATCGCTTCGGGCTCGAAGTCGAGCGCCGCAAGATGCGCCTTTATCGAATGCGCGAGCGCGGCGATGTAGACGGGATCCTCAGGATAAGGCGGCACGGTGCGAAGCGCGGGCTGAACCCGGAGCGTCTTCAGCGCATCGAACACTTTGTCGTTGGCGGTCGCCGTCGTCGCCGCGGCATATTGCGGATAGAGGGGAAAGACGAGGAGCCGGTCGCAACCTTCCTCAATCAGCGCTTCGATGCGGGAGGCGATGCTCGGATTGCCGTAGCGCATGGCCCAGTCGACCGCGATCCCTTTCGGACCGAGGGCTTTCGCGACATTCTCCGCCTGGCTCCTGGTGATGGTGCGAAGCGGCGACTCGTCGCGCGTCGTGTCCCAGATCGAGCGGTACTTCGCCCCGCTCGTGAAGGGCCGTTTGACCAGCACGATGCCGTTCAGAATGAACCACCACAGCACGCGGTTCGTCTCGATCACGCGCCGGTCGGAGAGGAACTCCTTGAGGTAGCGGCGCATCGGCCAGTAGGAGGTCCCGTCCGGCGTGCCAAGATTGATGAGGAGGACGCCGACGCGGCCGTTGCCCGCAGACGCTGCCTTGGACGAGGCCGGCTTGGCAGAGAAACGGGCGGGACGCGGCCTCTCATTCATGACACTGGCTCCGCGAGGGTCCTTATGGCTCTTAGATAGAGCATCGCTTGCGAGCCGCCTAGCCTCGATGCCGCGCGGCGTTTTTAACCGAGTTCAATCCTCTCGGCGTCAGCGACGATTTCCGCATGATCGAAAGCAAGATCGAGACCGCGCCAATCCGCAACCCACATCGCGGCGGTTGCGTCCGATCCGGCCCGCGGGTTTGCCGTAGCCGGCAGGAGAGTCGTAAAGACGACGCTCACGGTGTGGCCACGCGGGTCGCGCCGCGGATCGGAATAGACGCCGACGAGCTTGAGCCCGCCGACCGAGAGCCCGGTCTCTTCGAGAACCTCGCGCCGACAGGCCGCTTCGACGGTCTCGCCGATGTCGACGAACCCGCCGGGAAGGGCATACAAGCCCTTGAACGGCTCGTTCTGGCGGCGGATGAGAACGATACGCCCGCCATTGTCGCGGATCACGCAATCGGTCGCGAGCAGCGGTGTCTCAGGGCGAGCCACGGATCGCCGGAGTATAGCGGTCGCTATCTGCGCGGCTGTGGCACGATGCGGATATAAGGCCGCGGCGCCTTCCAGCCGTCGGGGTAGATCTTCTTCGCCTCCTCGTCGGTGACGGAGCCGGCTATGATAACCTCATCGCCCTCTTTCCAGTTCACTGGCGTCGCCACGCGATGCTTCGCCGTGAGCTGCATCGAATCGATCACGCGCAACACCTCGTCGAAATTGCGGCCCGTCGTCATGGGATAGACGAGAATGAGCTTGATCTTCTTGTCGGGCCCGATGACGAACACGTTGCGCACCGTCTGATTGTCGGCGGGCGTTCGCGCCTCGGCGTTGCCCGATGCGGCCGCCGGCAGCATGCCGTAGAGCTTCGAGATCTTGAGGTCGGGATCGCCGATCATGGGATAGTTCGGAGCAAAGCCCTGCGTCTCCTTGATGTCGTCCGCCCATTTCGAATGGCGGTCCACGGGATCGACGCTCAAGCCGATGATCTTGACCCCGCGCTTGTCGAACTCGGGCTTGATCCGCGCCATGTAGCCGAGCTCGGTGGTGCAGACGGGCGTGAAGTCCTTGGGATGCGAGAACAACACGGCCCAGGAATCGCCGATCCACTCGTGAAAGCGGATGCGGCCTTGGGTCGTATCTGCCTCGAAGTCGGGTGCGGTTTCGCCAAGTTGGAGTGTCATGTTTGTCTCTCCGTATTCGGTCGCGGGGCTCGCGCCCTGCCCTCCCCGCCCCGCATATTTGGGATGCGCCGCCCGATCAGCCAATCGATCGGGCCGAAAAAACATCATACCCCCGATGAGAGCAAGCCTTGAGCGCGGAATTTGTCGCGGTTCTTCCCTAGACAGCTTCCGCCGTTCTCTTAAAGGGCCGGCCTTAGAACGGCCGTGCCGGACCCAGTGAGCCAATAAACAACAGCGTTCCAAACAGGAAGATGACGAGCGCGCCGCCGATGGTGCAGGCGGTCCAAACCGCATTGGCCCAGGCTGCGTTGGCGCCGCCGAGCCTCAACGCGAGCTCGCGCGAGCCAAGCGCAAGCGTTGCGAGCGCCGCAACCGTGATAGCGGTGCCAAGCGCCATGGCGAAGGTGGCAGCGACGCCCGCCCAGAACATGCCTTGCGTCAGCGCGAACACGAGCACGAGGATGGCCCCGGTGCACGGCCGGACGCCGACCGAGAACACGACCGCCATGACCTTGCGCCAGGAGAAGGGACCGGCGAGCTTCCGTGCATCGACGATGTGGTCGCAATGATCGCAAGTCTCTCCGGGGGCATGCGTGTGATGAGCGTGGTGATCGTGGCCGTGATGGCGATGGTCAGAATCGTGACCATGATGGCTATGGTCATGCGCCGCACGAGATGCCGGCGTTCCCCGCCAGCTCCGCCAAAGTCGGCCAAGCTGCGTGACAAGCAAGTAAAGGCCGACCCCCGCGATCAGCGCGTAGCTCACGCTTTCGAGGTAATTTGACCAAGCATTGACCTGAAGCCCGGTCGCGTTGAGCCCGATCAGGAGAACGCCGACCAGCACGATCGCCGTCAGCGCCTGGAGGCCCGCGGCAATGAAGGAAATGAGCACGCCGCGCCGCACCGTCTCCTCATTGGCCACGACATAGGACGAGATGATCGCCTTGCCGTGTCCCGGACCGACCGCGTGCAGAATGCCGTAAACGAAGGAGAGCGCGGCGAGCGCAAGCGCGCCGCCCATCGCATTGCCGCTCTTCATGCGCTTGACGCTCGCCGCAAGCATGCGCTGAAGACTTTGCTGCTGATTGAACACCCAGGCGGACAGACGCCCAATCGGACCTGACGACTGGAACGGCGCAGCCGTTGACGGCGCAAAGGCTGACGGCGGGGCGACTTCGGTCGCGGCAAGCGGATTGAACGGCTTCAGCTCGGCGTGCGCGCCCGCGACGACGAGCAGCGAAAGCGCCGCGAACAACAGGGTCCTGCCGAATCCGCTCAGAGATGCGAGTCTTTGCATTTGATGGTCACGGTCTGGGCAAACTGCGAACCGAAATTCGAGCCCGGACCAAGCTGGCTGAAGAAGGACTCGGTCAGGGCCTTGGCGCTCGCTGCGGTCTCGGGATCGGGCTGAGCGACCTCGGCGGTGCAGCCTTTGGTGTCGGCGCCGCTCAACGTCACGGCCTTCTCCGTGGCGAATCCGAAAGCGACGAAGAACGACGGGTCGTAGACATCGACCGCGACCGGCTGCCCGTGGGTTTCGGCTGGTGTTTCGAGCGGAAGGGTGAAGTGAAGGGTGAGCACGCCCTTGTCGTATTCAGCCCAATAGTCGACCGGCGGCTTCAGCTTGAGGACCTTGTCCTCGCCTTCCACGTGCACGAAGGTGAAATAGTCGAACTCCTTGAGCGACTCGACATTTATCTTGGCGAGAGAGGCGAGCTCCTCCTTCGAGTAGGCGCCGTCCTTGTCGGTATCGAGGCCCTCGATCGCCATGGCGGTGTAGAACTCATCGAACGCCCAGATATGACGAATGCCGGTAACGCGGTGATCGGGCCCAAACACGATCTCGGCGCGAACCGTGGTCCAGACATGGGGATGGGCGGCGACGGAAGTCGCGCCGCTGCTCACGAGAACTGCGGCGAGAAAAATCTCGAGAAAGCGCTCGTGCCCCAAAAGGCCTCGCGGCGGCAAGACCGTGCTCCCGTCAGAAGGAAACCTCTGTTAGGCGCGAATTGTGGAGGATTGGCGGCCTGGTCCCGAGCCCTGATTCGAAGCCTCAGGGACCATGCAAATCGGGCGCTAGCCGCCGCCGGCGCTCGCCCCGATCTTGCCGTCAAGGGTATCGAACAAACCGCCGAGGCTGCCCCCTAGGGCGTTCAAGGCGGTCAGAATCGCGATGGCGATGCCGGCAGCGATCAAGGTGTACTCGATGGTTGTCGAACCCGACTCGTCCCTGAGAAAGCGCGCAAACATGGTCCTCATGTCGACTCTCCCGTTCTTGCTTTGTTGGTTTTCTCGGGACCCGTTGTCTGGCCTGCCCGGCCGACCCGGACCCTGGGCGGCAGAGCTAACACCACCGCGCTAAAACCGTCGTTAAAGCAATCCAACAGAGGCGGGCGCCCTTCGGTTAATAGAGGGTAAGCGAGACGAAAGAAAAGGGTGAGAAATCAAGGAGAAGTAAGAGAAATTACTCGAAATTTACATTCGATATTTACCCAATGTTTACGCCTTCGGCAGAAGGCGACCGACGGTCGTAAAGAACGACCTGGTTTCTTGCCGCAAAGGTCCTTGTCGAGCCCTCCGCCTTGACTCGCAGTTCGATTCCGTTTAGAACAAAACATGAACGAAAATTGAGGTCAGTAAGCGTGCGTAGCGATGTTCCAGGCGGTGCAGGTCCCCTCGTTCAGCCGACTGGCGTTGCAAAAGCAGACGGGGCAAGGGCGAGGGTCCTGATTGAGCATCTACGGGCGCAAGTCCGCGCGCTCGAGCAGGTTCCCGTGTCCCTGGCCAATCCCCCCGCACCGGGCGCGGCCCCTCCCCACCCCGCCTGCTCTTTTTCTCCCTCCCTCGTCATTGCCGGGCCCGACCCGGCAATCCACCCCAGGAGCGCCCCTCCTCGCTCGCTGCGGATGCCCGGATCGCAGGCTCGCCTGCATCCGGGCATGACGAGTCCCGTCCCGCTTTTGAGCAAACTCGAAAAAGGCGGGCTGCATGAGATCAAGCCGGAGGGTTACAGCGACAAGCCTGCCTCGCTTGCTTTCGCCCTTGCCGTCATCGCCCAGCAAGCGGCGGCGCGGAACGCGCCCCGCGACCTCGTTCTATGGTGCCTGACGAGGCAAGCCGCGCGGGAATGGGGGCGCCCTTATGGACCGGGGCTCATCGCTTATGGCCTCGACCCCGCTCTTCTTCTCGTCGTGATGGTCAGGAATGAAACCGACGCGGCCTGGGCTCTCGAAGAAGGTTTGAAGAGCCGCGCGCTGATCGCAGCACTCGCCGCCGTCGAGATCGAGACCCCGCTCATGGCGCGCCGTCTCGGCCTCGCCGCGCAAAGTTCGCGCACGCCCTGCCTCCTGCTCTCCGATCATCGCAACGCAAGCCTTCCCGGAACCGTCACGACTTGGCGCATCGCCGCGCGAAGAAGCGGAGCGGTGTCCTTCGATGCCATGGCGCCCGGATGCCCTTCTTGGCAACTCACGCTCGAGCGTTGCCGGGGCGACGCGCCGGGGCGCAGCTTCATCGTGGAGTTCAGTCATGAGTCGTTTCGTTTCCGTCTTTCTGCCGCATCTTCCGCTCGAGCGGCTGAACCGCGAGAAGACAGCGAGCAGCGGCGCGCCGTTACCCGTTGACCGGCCTCTGGCGCTGATCGGCAACGAAGAGCGGGGACTCTTCATCACCGCGCTCAACCAAGCGGGTGCGAGCGAGGGCCTCTCCGCCGGTCTTTGCCTTGCCGATGCCCGCGCCATCTGTCCGCGCCTTCTCACCCTTCCCGCAGCGCCCAAGAAGGATGTAGCCGCGCTTCGCGATCTCGCCCGCTGGGCGTCGTGCCGCTATAGCCCCGCCCTCAATCTCGATGGCGCCGACGGGCTTTGGCTCGACGTGAGCGGCGTGCCCCATCTCTTCGGCGGCGAGAGCGCGCTTCTTGCCGATCTGGCGCGGCGGCTTGCCCGCGCAGGTTTCACCGCGCGGCTTGCTCTCGCCGAGACCTTGGGAGGCGCGCATGCACTTTCCCGCTTTGCGCACCGGTCTTCCACTATCGTTCCCGATGGAGCGATCGTCCCTGCGCTTGCGCCGTTGCCGGTCGAGGCTCTGCGTCTTGCGCCCGAGATCACTCGTCTCTTGCGGCGGCTCGGCTTGAAGCGCATCGGCCAGCTCTACGATCTGCCGCGCGCGAGCCTCGAACGGCGGTTCCACGCCAAGGAGACGGCCGAGGCGGTTCTGCTTCGTCTCGATCAGGCGCTCGGGACCTGCGAGGAGCCGCGTGTCCCGCTTCTGCCTCTACCTGATTTCGCGGCGCGGCTCCCTTTGCCGGAGCCGATCGTCACGCATGACGGCGTCTTGGCGGGCATCGAGCGTCTTGCGCGGGTGCTGTGCGGGAAACTCGCCCGCGCCGAGCAAGGCTGCCGCCGCCTTGCCCTTTGGGTGGCTCGCGCCGACGGCTCCTCGGCGGTGATCGAGGCGGGCTTGAGCGCCCCTTCCCGCGAGCCGGCGCATCTCTTTCGTCTCTTCAAGGAGAGGATCGAGGCCCTCGATCTTGGCTTCGGGGTGGACTTCATGTCGCTTGCGGCGCTTCTCACCGAGGCGCTTCCTCCCGCCCAAACCGATCTCGCCGAAGCGACCGGGAAAGCGCGGCCTGAGACCCTGATCGACCGCCTGATCAATCGCTTGGGATCGCGCGCGGTGCGCCGCCTCGTTCCTCGCGCAAGTCATCTGCCCGAGCTCGCGCAAGGCTTGAAAAGCGCCTTTGCCGGGCCGTCGCCCTGGCCTGAGCCTGTCTGTCGCAAGCCGCAACGCCCGCCTTTTCTCTTCACGCGGCCTGAGCCTCTGACCGTGCTCGCCGAAATCCCCGAAGGCCCTCCGGCGCGCTTCACCTGGCGGCGCGTGACGCACCGCGTGGTCAAGTCCGAAGGGCCTGAGCGCATCGCGCCGGAATGGTGGCGTAGTTTGGTTCGGGGAGCAGAAATCATCCCTCCCCTTGATGGGGAGGGCGGCGAGGCTGAAAGCCGAGCCGGGTGGGG
>Ga0081455_10004582_pt1 | contig 15440 bp, 11 predicted proteins | sample TabmetS3T2R1_FD_70207 | JGI IMG/M metagenome (GOLD analysis project Ga0081455, IMG submission 70207) | Tabebuia heterophylla rhizosphere microbial communities from the University of Puerto Rico - S3T2R1 | ecosystem: Host-associated > Plants > Roots > Rhizosphere ... | reverse complement strand
CCCCGGCGGCCACCTCGAACTCCTCCACCCGCGTGCAGGTCAAACTCCTCCACTTGACGGCGGGACGGCCAGGATGATTACGCGCTGACGGCGCGCTTCGCAAGGCGTTCGGCGGCTTCCTTCAGTCGCCAGCTTTTGCCTTCGAACTTGAGCAGGTGCCCTCGGTGCATGATGCGATCGAGCAGCGGCGCGACGACGACGACATCACCGAGGAGCTTGCCCCAGTCGTCGACACTGCGATTGGACGTGATGACGACGGATGATTTCTCGTAGCGACTCATCAGCACATCGGCGAGCTCGTCGCCGGCGTTGACGGGAAGCTTGCGCAGGAACAGATCGTCGATCACGAGGAGCTCGGAGCTGTTGAGCTGCGCGCGGTACTTGCGCAGCTCGCCCAGTTCGCGGGCTTCGTTGATTTCCTCGATCAACACGTGCGCCTCGCGATAGAAGACCTTGTAGCCGCGCTGGACGGCGAGCTGCGCGGTGGCCTTGGCGCAGTGGCTCTTGCCGGTCCCGGGCTGGCCGATCAGCAGCGCGCCTTCGCGTGCTTCGATGAACTTGAGAGTGGCGAGCTCGAGGATGTCGCGCTTGGGGACCTTGGGATTGTAGGTCCAGTCGAAGTCCTTGAGATCTTTACGCTCGGGGAGGCCGGAGGTGCTGAAGCGCCGATCGAGCAGCCGCGAGCGGCGCCGGTCGAGCTCATCCTGCACGAGCCAGGAGAAGGCCTCGAGGAAGTTCGTCTCGTGCTGTGCGACCTGCATGGCGCGCGCCTCGAGGGTTGCGATCATGCCCGAGAGGCGCAGAGCGCGCAGCGCGCGATGCAGTTCCGGGATCGACATACTCATCGTGATGACTCCTGTGGTGGATGATCGATGGAGGGATCGGGCGGCAGCAGTGGGAGCTGCGCGCAGTGCTGATCGAAGAAGCGCTGATACTCCTCGATCGCACGGATGTGCTCGCCATGCTGCTGAAGCGTGCTCTGCTCGGCGGCAGCGCGCGCCTCTTTGGCCGCAGCGGTGGCTTCGAGGATGCGCTTGAGGGCTTGGTAGGAAGGCTGCGAGAGCCGCAACACCTTCTCGCACGCTTCTTCGATGTCGGCGCACGCGTGATGGCGCGCAAGATTAGCGAGGCCGTAGATCGCCTTCTGTCCCGGACGGCCCAGGCGCGCGAAGATCTCGCGCGCGAGCTGCGCGCTGTGGGGACCGATCTTGCGCACCTTGCCGATCAGGCGCGCGGTCTCGCGCGAGGGATTGAAGATCCGGTCCTCATCGGGCAGCACGTAGGCGCCCTTGCGTGTGGACTTGGGATGGCGGCGCAGGAGGCTGCCCTGCGCGTCGAGGATTTCGACCTCGCTGTCGTAGATGCGCACGGTGACTTCGGAGTACAGCGGCGCGGGAAGCGCCGCGTAATACGAGCCATCCGCCGCCACAAGGCCGGCGTCATCGACGGTGCGCGTTTCTTGTCTGAAGTAGCGGAAGCCCATCAGCGGCAACGGCTTCAGGTGTGGTTTCTCTTCCTGGTACATCGCCAGTACCTGACGCTTCTTGCGTCCGTGGATACGCGGTGCCGCCCAGCGCTCCTCCCAGTGCGCCAGATGGGCGTTCTGTTCTTCGATGGACTCAAAGCGGCGGCCTTTGAGCGCGGTGTCCTGGGTGTGCTGGATCGCGCGCTCGACCGCACCCTTGCGATTCGGATCGGCCACGCGTGCGACATCGGCAATGGCCGAGTAGTGAGCGAGCATCGCGGCATATAGCGGATTGAGGTGCGGCTCGTAGAGATCGGGTTTGATGACGCCCTGTTTCAGATTGTCGAGCACGACATAGGCCACCGAACCGCCCAGCGCGCGGAAGGCTTCCTCGTGCAGTCGCGCCCACGTCTGTTGATCGGCTTTCCACACGACTTTCCGGAACGCCTTGCCCGAGTACTTGAGCGTCATCACGAACAGCAACGGACGGCGATACTTGCCACGACGGTGCAGCGTGGGCGCACCGAGTCCCAGATCCACTTGAGCTTCTTCGCCTGGGTCGCTCTCGAGGACGTCGAAGCGTTGCGGATCACGCGTGCGCAACGTGCGCACGAAGCGCTTGACGGAGTTGTAGCGATGCGTGAAGGCGAAGCGCTCGACCAGATCCTGATAGATGCTCTGCGCGTTGCGCCCGAGTTGGACCTGGCTCTCGATCCACTCGCGGTGTGCCTCGCAGGCCGAGCGGGCTTGCTTGGGGGCTCGAGCCGGTGGCCAGGGTGGAGGAATTTCACCCGCGAGAATCCCATTCGCGCGGCCGTCGGAGCCGGTGGCCACCCCGGGGGAATTTGCCGTGACGTCGGCGGCGATTGCTCGCTCGTAACGGCGGATCGTCTTGCGATCCACGCCCGTCACGCGCTCGATCTCCCGCTGGCTGCTGCCCTTGCCGAGCAGCGTCTGAATCGTGATCCGCAGATGCGGCTTCAAGACGTTCAACTCCTCCGGCTCCTTCTCGCAAAAAGGAGCCAGCGTAACGTCCCGCCGCGTTCTGCCCTCGGCGCCGACCGACGCCCGTTCAGCTCAGGGGTGGAGGAGTTTCAACCCGCCGCAGGTGGAGGAAGTTGGGCGGCCGCCAGGGATGGCGTAGATGAGTGACCGCTCAGAACAGCTCCGCCTGTCTCCAGAACACGCAGACAAGGCTCGTGCGCCGTTGCATGGAGCGCAGCCTGGATCGCGCCGCATGTTTGAGGTGCATGAGATCCTTGGCACAAAAGTTCGGCATCTCGTGGAATTTCAGGTAACCCAGATGCACTCGACCGGGTTGAGCTCCGGAGCGTAGGCCGGAAGGTACTCGAGAGCGATGTCGCCGTTGCCCTGCTCGACGAACGCGCGCACAAGCTTGGATTTGTGCGCCTGCAGGCGATCCCAGATGATCAGGAGCTTCTGACCGATCAGTTCGGAGAGCGCCTTCAGAAACTGCACGATCTGGGGCTGCGGATCGCACCGGAGAACAACCGGAAGTAGAAGCGGACGAAGCTCACTCCGGCGATCACCGACAGCTGCTTCCAGCTGAAGCTGTACTGAAGGACCAGGGTTTCACCTCGTGGAGCCCAGGTTCGCGCGCGACAGGGACGTTCGGACAAACCCGACTCATCGATGAAGACAATGATTCGCCCCTGCCGCGCCGTATTTTTTTTGCGCCGGCCACCTTCGCTTCTTCCATGTAGTGATGGCTTGCTCGTCGCGCTGGCGCGCCTGGCCGGCAGGCCGCTGCACACTCCAGCCCATGTGCCGAAGGTTTCGCCACACGCCGCTGTCGGTGAACTTCACTCCAAAGCGAGCCTCGATCAGCGCCCCGATCCGCGGCAGCGTCCACAGCTCGTTCGCATATCCAGCGGCAATCGCTCCGGCCTTCAGCAACTTCGCCAGCTCTTCGGGCTGCGCCTCCGAGAGTTGTCGGCGACGACCGCGCCGGCCCACAGTGGCGATGTGCTGCATGCCACCGGCTTCCAGCCGACGCTCCCAGCGCATCACCGCCTGGCGCGAAACGCCCAGTGTGCGAGCGACTGCTGCAGGTCGCTTGCCACTCTGCAAAAGCTTCGCGCCTATGACCCGGCGCCGCTTCATCTCGTTCAGGCCGTCTGTGTCGCTCATTCCGGCCTCGTGTCAGAGCATCCGGAATCCTTCGACCACACGCAACCGAAAAGGTGTCACCCATTACGGCAAGTCTCAATAGTCGAAGCGGGCGAGAGCAAAGAGAGCGGGGTCGATCGGCGAAACATCACGACACAACATGCTCGTGAGCAGTTGCGCGGACCCGGCCGCCATTGTCCAGCCGAGGTGGCCGTGACCGGTATTCACCATTAAATCCGTCACTGATGTAGAACTGATGATCGGGACGCCGTCTGCTGACATCGGTCGCAGGCCAGTCCATGGTTTGGCCGATGCGGGATCGAGCGCCGCCTGCGGCAGTACTTCATGGAGCAAGGCCAATACGTTTCGAACTCGGGCAGGAACGAGTTTCAGATTGTATCCAGCAAATTCGGCAGTTCCTGCGATTCGAAGGGCGTCTCCGAGCGGCACCACTGCCGCATGCAAGTGATCATCCACTACCGGAATACTCAGACATGTTGCTGCTCGACCGTGATCGAACGTCACGGAGTATCCCTTTGCCGGCCGCACAGGGAGACTTACTCCCGCGGTTCGCAGCAGAGCAGCACTGTAGCTTCCCGCGGCCACGACATATCGATCCGCTACAAACGTTTCGCGCTCGCTCACGATCGCGGTCATTCGACGCGCGTGTACGGCGAGTGAGGACACTTCGGTATTGAATCGAAACTGAACGCCCTCCTGTCGGGCGAGCTCTGCGAGCGCAAGGCAGAACCGATGCGCATCGCCGCACTCGTCGTCCACGAAATACAGCGCGCCGGCCAACTGTGGCGCAATCGGCAGCAAGGCCGGCTCGAGCTCCACAGTCTCGTGCTGCGAAAGCCTGCGCAGCGGCACCTGTCCGAATAGCAGCTGTTCCGCCGTCTGAGCGGCATGGTCGAGCGCCGACGAGTCGCGAAATATGCGCAAGGTTCCGCGTGCCGCTCCGCCGTAGTCGATGCCCGTTTCCTCTCGCAACGAGCGCAGGACTTGAAGCGAATAGCGCGCAAGAGACAAGTTGCTGCGCACATTGCGTTCGAAGACGCGAGGGCGCGAATTGCGCAGGAAGGTGACGCCCCAGCCTGCCAATGCAAACAGCTGCCCCAGATGCAGCTTGAGGGCCGCATCCGAGCGGCCGATCGAGCCCAGCAGCGCACGCCAACATCCCGGCGCGTTCCACGGATCCGCCATGCTCGGCGTGAGGAGGCCCCCATTAGCAAAACTCGCGTCCTGTCCGGGGCCGGATTTCCGATCGATCACCGTGACCTGATGTCCACGGCGTTGGAGAAAATACGCAGTGGTGACACCGATCAGCCCGCTGCCTACGATGACGACTTTCACCGTGGACGCTACCGCCAGACGCGGGTCGCGATTCGCAGCCAGTTCTCGCCGAGAATGCCGCGAATCTGCGCGTCGCTGTAATTGTCCTTGGAGAGATTCTCGACGATCGCGTGTAGATCTTCGGGCGCGACCATCGCGAGACTCGCGTCGGCGCCCGCTGGAAAGAGAGTTGGATTGAGCCTCACATACTCATCGATCTCGGTGCGATCGAAAACGTAGTCGAGCCCCAAACCCACGTGCCCGGGTCCCACCAAATCGATGACGTAGCGGAGTTGACGCAGCAGGCGACCGACGAGGTTCGAGCCGGCTCCCAGAAACAGGCCGATACCGCTCAATCCGATCACGCCGCCTTTGCGGGCGCACGCCCGAATCAGATCATCCGAGATATTCCGCGAATGCGGCGCGTCTCCCGCAGGATTCGAGTGCGAGAAGATGGCGGGGTTGCGTGCATACTCGAGTGCTTCGGCAGCAGTGCGCGCCCCGGTATGGCTCAAGCAGAGGACCATGCCGACGCGCTCCATCTCGTCGATGATCCGGCGGCCGACGTCGGTGAGGCCGCAGTCCGTGTCCATGCAACCGCCCCCCGCGAGGTTGTTGCGGTTGTAGGCAATCAACATCCACCGCACGCCGAGCTCATAGAAAGTTTGCACGCGGCTCGAGTCGCTCTGAACCGGCCCCATTCCTTCAACGTCGAACACGATCCCGAGTTTGCCCTCCGCCTTGCACCGACGCACGTCCGCGACGGTGGAAATCGGCAGGTACTCGTGCGGATGCGACGCGATCCACTGCCGCATGAACGATAGGTTCCGAACGTGCTCAGCCCAAGACATGTCTGCAAACCCGACGTTGAGCGACACGACGTCGACACCGATCTGTCGATACCGCTCGAGTTGCGGAAGAAAGCGCGCGTCGGCTCGCAGAGGCATACATGCGTGGTTGTCCCAGACGACGGCTGCATCCAGCAGGGTCTGCGCACGAGAGCTAAGCACGACCGTCCAGCAGCGAGAGCAAGAGATGCGACGGATGTTCCAAGTCGTGATAGATCCTTTGCACCGCTTTCACCGGCGGCCCCGGCTCGCCGCCACGATTGGCATTGCGATCGAAGCGCGGAAAGTCTGCGGAGGAGATATCCAGGCGCAGCCGATGACCGGCTTTGAACCGATTGGCGGTCGCCCACACGTCGATCTCGAGACGATAGACTCTGCCGGGCTCCAGAAGCTGCGGCTCGCCACTCAGATCGCGATATCGTGCTCGCAGGATGCCACTCTGAAGCTGGATCGCACGGCCATCGGGGAACACGTCGGTGAGGCGCGCTACGAAGTCCGTGTCGACTGCACTGGAACTGGCGTAGAGGATGAGGCGCAGCGGTCCCGCAACATCCAGATCGCTGTCGAGCCGCTGCGTCGTGTACATCAACACGTCCGAGCGCTTCTGCACTTCACTGACATCGACGCTGCCCGGCGGGTACACGGCCGAGACGATGCTACCGCCCACTGTCGGCGTTGGATTCTCGGGATCGTATGTATAGGTGTCGAATTCCGCTGCTTGCGGGGGTGACTGCGACATCAAAGCGCCGTCACTCCCGAGATAGAGCGCGATCTGCCGCGACTCGGGGGGTGGCCAGTCGCGGGCAACCCGCCATTCGTTCGCGCCCATCAAATAGTAGATGACGTCCGGCCAGGAGTCGGTCGTTCCATCGCGAATGGCCGCGTACCACTGCAAGAGCAAGCCGACATGATTGGCGACACGATGATTGTGCTGCAGTTCGGGGTGATCCTCGATTCCCTCGTGGTAGCCCGGTACATTGTGGGCATTCGGAGCGATGATGAGTCGGCAGCGCGCAGCGACCGACGCTTCCCCTTCCCGTCTGAGCATCTCCCACGTGGCAAACGCGTCGTTCAAACACCAGTCGTACCAGCCGGTGAGCATGAGCACAGGCGCCCGGAGCGACCGACAGATATCCGCCTTCCGGACTGACGGCAGCGTATGCGCGTCGTGCGAGATTTGATGACCGAAGATTGCGGAAAGCGACTCCACTTCGACGACGCTTACGCTCTTGGTGCCCATCGCATGCTGAACGAAGGCGGCGCGCTCCGCGCCGTTCAAAGCACAGTACTGCTCCCATAGCCACTGTTTCGCGCGAGCCGGTGTGAGCGTCTTCAATTCGGGATAGCGAGACAGAAGCGCCTCAGGAAACGTCTGCCGTAGCGGCTCGTTGAAATAACCGCCCGCAAGCGTTTCATCCAGGATGTGCCGCTCCAAATCGGTATAGTGCACCGAGACGACCTTGCCCTCACCCTTGCCAACCGCGCGTGCGTAGGCATTGAGGGTCATATAAATGTGCGCAGTGTTGACGGCAATTCCCAGACCGCTCACTTCGGGCACGATCGTCGACATCGACGGATGCATCGCCATGCACCACTGCGTCTGGCCGACATAGGAGCCTCCGCATGCGCCCAGGAATCCATCGAACCAATCCTGGCGCTTCACCCACTCGACGAAGTCGTGGCCGTCCTCCGGTTCGTACATGTAGTAGTCCCACTGATCCGGCTCGCTGTCGCCGGTACCGCGAACGTCTTGGGACACTACGACGTAGCCACGCCGCGCGAATGAGATGAACGCACCCACGATCTTGTCATTGGCGCGATTGTAGGGCGCGCGCATGGCGATCGTCGGGGCGGGAAGAGTGGGCGGAAGGTACAGATCGGTGGCTAGACGAACGCCATCGCGCATGGTCATCCAGACCGTCTCGCATCGGATCTCCGAGACCGCGAACTTCGCAGGCGCTTCACCACCGCGCGTGAGCAACCACTCGAGCTCGGGGGAAACATCAGCGAGGCGAGTCATGCGGAGCTCAGGCAGTCGGAATGTGCGTTTCGAACCAGCCCACGATACGGCACACGAAATCGATCGCCGCCGGAAGCTTGCGTACTCCGTGACCTTCCTCGGGATAGATGACGAGAACCGATTTGACGCCGTTCTCCAGCAGCGCGTTGTGGAACTGAACGGCTTCCTCCGGCGGCGTACACCGATCGAGCGCCCCGCAAATATTCAACGTCGGCGTCTTCGCTTTGTGAGCGTGCATGAGCGGACTGCGCTGAAAGTACTTGCCGGTCGGGTTGATGTAAGAATCCGCAAGAAACAGCTTCACGAAGTGGGGGATGTTCGAGATCAAATGCTCGGTGACATGGTTGATGACCGGAGCGATCGGAACCGCTGCGGCAAAGCGTGAATCTTGTGTAATCAGCCACGAGGTCATGAACCCGCCGTAGCTTCCGCCGGTCACGCCCAATCGTTTGGGATCTGCAATGCCTCGCGCTACGAGATGATCGAGTCCGGAGAGATAGTCGTGAGTATCAGCCCCACCCATATCTCCGAGCACGTGCCGTACGAAGTCCTGCCCGCGACCCGAGCTCCCGCGCGGGTTGGGATAGAACACTGCATAACCGCGCTTCAGCAGCAACAAGTCGGCGACACCGATCGCGTTCCGACCTGGCCAGCGCGGGCGCCAGTGGTATACGGGCCCGCCATGAATGCTCATGACCAGGGGATGCGGCCCTGGCCCACGCGGCCGCAGCAGCCAACCTTGAATCTCGAGGCCATCGGGCGCGCTCCAGCTAACGCGCTCCGCGGTTCCCAGTGGACTCACATGATCCGCGTAGCCTAGATCGAAGGACCTGACAGCGCGGTATGCACCACGGCGGATGGCTGCAATCTCCGGTGCGCGTGTGTAGCTCTCGCCCACGAGAACACCATCACCGTCCGCGCCGAGTCCCGCGACTGATACGAGAAATCCGCCGGTCGTCAGCTCGTTGCTGGCCCAGACTTCAGTGAGCGTTTCGGACGACGCGTCGTACAGAGCGACCACCGTTTCAAAGCCGCGATGGCCCGCGAGCAGCAGGTGATTCTCGGAGCGCCATTCGGCACACGAGACATCGACTCCGCGAGTATCTAGGTGCCGCACTTTCCCTGACGCCGTATCGATCAGCCTGATCTCGCCGGCGACGACCCAGCGATCACTGCAAACGGCTTCAACGATCGAGAGACGGCGGCCCGATGGTGATGCGGCGGGGTAGCCCAGCTGATCCTTCGGCGCGTAGACCTCCCGCTCCTCTCCGCTCTGAACATCGACGATGTAGAGGCGAGCGGTGTACCACACTCCCTCCCCAGGACTCGGTGAGGCGACTATCGCGAGAGAATCATTTCCGCTCCACACGGCTTCCCAGACATTCGTTTCTGCTTTCGACACCTGCCGCACGCGGCCAGTGGCGAGCTCGTACACCCAGGCGCGGCGCCAGCGATAGTCTTCATCTCCGATCTCGATCATCGGCATCCAGGACGGCAGCTGTTCAGCCGCGCGCTTGGTGGCGACTGCGCCCTGTCCCCCGGCGACATCCGCCCCATGTCCCGCAACGCCCAGCAGTATCCGCGTGCCGTCCGGAGACCAGTGCAAGTACTCCACCCAGCCGTCGACGAATGCAGCCGCACGAGCAGCGCCGGTGCTCGCATCTAGGAAATGGAGTTGAAAGTCGCCAGCCTTGTGACGGTCCGACAGAAATGCGATCTGCCGCCCATCGGGCGAGAACTTGGGCAACCGGTCCGTATTGGGTCCGAAGGTCAGGACACGCGTGTCCCCCGAATCCAGATCGACCTGGCAGATTCGAGTTTTGAGCACACCTTCGAGTGAATCCATCTGCGTGCCCGCAAATACGGCACGTTGACCGTCCGGAGAGACGTGGACCTGCGAGGCATCACAGATCTGTCCCGTTCCGGGCTGCCGCAGCATCCGGTAAAGGGTTTCCGCCTCCCCATACAACGGAGTATCGCGAATGTCTTTCTGCATCTCTTTCGTCGGCTTCATCCGAGCGCACGTTTCAAGTCATGATCCACTGTCCTGCTAGCACGCCACACGTGCCACGCTGCCCAGAGATATCCCGGCGAGAGCGCGAGCAGCGCATATCGCAGCGACTCCTCACCCGCCCACGACCGAAACGCATCGCTCAGCACTCCGGCAAGCAGGGGCCCTAGCCCTAGACCCACGAGATTGGCGACCAGATACAGTAGCGCAATCGACATGGCGCGCATGTGCGAAGGGATGAGTGTCTGGATGGTCGCGAACATGGGAGCGCCGACTGCCGCCATGCCGACGGCATTCAACCCCATTAACGCGAGAGCCATCTCCGGAGTGCGAGAGAGATAGATGCCCACTGATACTGCTGAGAAACAGCAATACGTGAGGGCCATCGTCTTGAGCTGCAGCCGCTCGTTGTTGAGCGCATGGCGCGCGGCGAGCTCGCCGCCCAAATACGTGCCGAGCAGCCCGCCAAGGCCGTAGATCAGCGCCAGCCATGTGCCGAGCTTGCCTGTCTGCATGCCGTAGCTTCGAATCAGAAATGGCGCTTTCCACTGCGCTATGCCGTACCCGAAGAGAGTGCCAATCGCGAAACAAAATAGCAGATGGCGGAACGTGCGATTCGCCCAGAGCGCCACACAAACCTCTCTCAGGCTTGGTTGCTCCGGAGCTGATGCAGATGCGGCGCTCGGAGCCAAGGCTCCCTCGCGTTGGATTGGCGATTGACTGCGCCGGGGCTCCTTCAACGTGAACCAGGCGAGCGCTGCGAGTGCGAGACCCGGCAAGCCCAGAATGCCGAACGTCATCCGCCACCCATAGATCTCATTCAGCCAGCCTGCAACGAAGTAACCAACGACGCTGGCCAACGGGGCGCCGAGCAGATAGATCGCAACGGCTTTCGGCCGCTCGCCGCGCGTGAAGTAATCAGCGATCAGCGAATGCGCGGGAGGCAGGCAGCCGGCCTCCCCGACAGCCGCGCCCATGCGAGCAAGCAGCAGCAGCGGAAACGTCGAGGCGAGCCCGCACAGCGCCACTGCCGCACTCCAGAGAGCGGTCGTCGTCGCAATGATCGCAACGCGGTTCCCGCGATCGGCCCAGCGTGCGATGGGAATTCCCATCGTCGAATAGAACAGCGCGAAAGCGATCCCGGTGAGAAGACCAAGCTGTGTGTCGCTCAGCGAGAGATCGATCTTGATACTCTGCAGGAGCAGTCCCAGCGCCACGCGATCCAGATATGCCGAGGCCAGAACGACCATCAGCACGGCGAGCAGGTAGTTCCGGTACAGTGCGTGTCGCCGCGCCGAGCTCACGCCGCTGGCTGAGCTCGCGGACGCACTGTTCAGCAGCACGGAGGTCCATTCCCGCCGCCGAACAGAAACGGGACATAGCATGCCTCCTCTTCCGCATGCTCCATGGGCCGGGTGAGGATCGGGTTGAGAGGCAGAGAGTCCCGATCGACGATTGCTCCATCCTTGATGATCATGTAGATGCTTTGATAATTCTTCGCCGCCTCCAGCGGGTTCTCGTCGAGGATGAGCAGGTCGGCAATCTTGCCGGCCTCGAGCGTGCCGAGATCTTTCTCCTTGCCGTAGGCAACAGCGATATTGCGTGTTGCGGCACGCAGCATCTCCATCGGCGGACACTCCTTCTCTTCCATGGCCCTGAGCCAATAGAAATGTCCCGCGGCAAGAGACATCAGCCAATCCTCCTCCCGCTCCCCTAGGTATTGAGTCAGCGACGGATCTTTCGCCCACTCCGGCGGAAAGACACCCCCGTCGGTGCCAAGCAGCAAGAAGGCGCCACTGCGCACAAAATTGCGGGCATTGAGATCCATCGCCTCCCACATCGCACGCGGTCTGAAGGTCGCATGCTTGATGAACCAGTCCACTTGCTGCTGCGTATTGGGGAAAACGACGGTTCCGACTCTTCGACTACTGAATAGCTCGAGGGTGGATTGGGGGATGGGAACCGGGCCGGTGTGATTGGCGTGCTGAACGATGTCGCAGCCCGCCTCAATCGCGACCAGCAGCCCTTCGATCGAAGTCGTATGGGCTTGCGCGGTAGTGCCAGCGCGGTGCGCTTCCTGGACCATCGCTGCCTGCACCCGCGGCGAGAAGGCCAGGAACGCGCCATAAGCTCCCTGGCAATGGTCGTTCGAGCAGAACTTGATGAAGTCAACGCCCTTCGCCATGTAGGTGCGCACATGTTCGACCACCTCCTCCGGAGGGAGCCACATCAGATGACGACCCACGTTTTCCGCGCAAACGGCATTGATCCTCTTGGTGAACGCCGGGCTGGCCACACTGGCTGCACCAGGGTAGAGATCGCCGGAGATCGGACCATCCATTCCGATGAGCCAGCCGGCGCAAAAGATCCGGCTCCCCGGCAGCTTTCCGGAATTTATCTTGTCGCGCACGGAGATCAGATGCGCGCGCATACCGACCGTATCGAACACGGTTGTGACGCCATTCCTGAGAGCGATCTGCGCAGCCTCGGCGATCAGATCGTCATAGCGCCCCGCGTGACGCACGAGATTCTCGAAGCGCATGTCGATGAGCAGGTGAACATTCGCGTTCATGAGCCCGGGGATGAGGTACTTCCCTCGCGCGTCGACGACATTGACGTGCGGCGGAGCGCCAAGCTCATCCCGCCTGGCGATGGCCTTGATGCGACCGTTTTCAATCCATAGGGAATGACCCCTGATGGGTTTCTCTGCGACGCCATCGATGATCGTGGCGCCGGTAATGATGAGCGACACTTTAAAACTCGCAGCTCAGAGTCACCCCATAGGTGCGCGGCTGCATGATCGCGATCTGCTGCAGACCGGCAAATGTGCTGGCGGAGAGCTGGCCTCGCTTGTCGGATAGATTGTGGATGTAGAGCTGCGTATTGATCGACCCGAGCATGAGGCCACCGCGCAGATCGAACGTCGTGTAGCTCGGCAGGTGGTATTGTGGGCGCGAGGTGCTGGCATCGAAGCTCGAGGTGCGATCGCCTATATGCCGCACAGTAGCGCCGAACGTCGGATGCACCCCGACGCTCAAGAACGTGTAGTCGGCATTCAACGCTGCCGTGAACCGCGGAACGTCCGGTAAGCGTTCACCCTTGCGATTCATCAAATCTCTGCCGTTTGGGGAGCTCGGCAGCACAGGAGGATCCGCCTCGTTCATGGAGGGGTCCTGGTAAGCGAAGGCGCTCGTCAGGCTGAAGCCCTGGACAGGTCGTGCGGTCAGCACGAGCTCTGCGCCGTTCACCGTCGCGCCCCCCGGAGCATTGGTGATGAAGCTGAAGCCGCTCCGTACGACCGAGATCTGGATGTCGTCCCAGTCGGAATGATAGACGGCCAGGTCGAAACCCAGGCGCCCGTCGGCCGTTTCGGCCTTGAAGCCCGCCTCGTAACTCTTCAGCGCATCGGATTCGAATATCGGCGGCCCGAGGGCGGCGCCGGTGATCGGATTCGTCGCCGCAAAGTTCGCGCCGCCGGGCCGATAGCCCGTCGCATAGCGCAGATATCCCATCGCATGCGTGCCGACTCGATAGCGCGCATTCGCCAAATACGTCGTCACGTGATCCTTCGACTCACCGCTGCGAACAAATGCGCCGAGCAGCCCAGTCTGGGCCTGTGTGAAAGTCTGCCGGTCCCGTGCGTAGCGCAAACCACCCGTTACATCGAATGCATCGGTGATATGCCAAGTGAGATCGCCGAAGGCCGCATATTCCTCCAGCAGCGAAGGCAGCGAGACGTGGAACACGTTAGTCGAGAGCGGACTGCCGTTGATGGTCCGCCCGATGATGCTCGCGGGGGAGTTGGATTTCTCGTGCGAGTAGAATCCGCCGAACACCCACTCAAACGTCTGCGCCTCATTCGAGGCGAGCCGCACTTCCTGCGTAAAGCGATCGGTGGCCGATCGATTGTCGGTGCCGATCGCGCTGTACGGCCCGCCAAACGCCGGCGAGGAATTCAGCAGAGGCACATAGATCGGCGAGAGATCACGGTCGTAGTCGACCTCGGTCGTCTGATAACCCGAAATGGCGCTCAATATCGCCGGGCCGAAGTCATAGCCCAGCGTGGCGCTGATCACTCTGAAATGTTGATCGAACGGCTCCGCAAGCACCCGGCGTTGATCGAGCTCGCCGCTGACGGGTACACCGGCCAGCGAATAGTCCGCATCGGCTTTTCCGTCTCGGGAGATATTCTGCGCGACGCCGGTGATTCTGATGTTGAACGCATTCGTGGGCTGCAGCAGCAGATCGACGCGTCCTCCATAGACATCAGCGCGATTGACGTTCTCGCGGTTGAGCGCGAGATTGCTCACATAACCGCCGTCGCGCGAATAGAAGCCGTTGACGCGCAGCGCCGCCTTGTCGCTCACGAGCGGGACATTGACCATGCCCGCGCCTTGGTAGCTCGTTCCGCCATCCTGCGTGCCGGAGATGCCGGTCTGGACACGCGCATCAAATTGAGCGGGGTCGGGTTCCCGTGTCACGTACTTGATGAGGCCGCCCATCGAGCTCGCGCCGTAGAGCGTGCCTTGCGGCCCGCGCAGGACTTCGATGCGGTTGATATCGAAGAGTCCGACGTCGAGCGCGAGAAACGCGCCTCCGCCGTAGAATGTGCTCGAGCCATAAGGGATCTCGTCCATGTAGATGCCAACTGTCGGGCTGACATCCACGCCAGTCGTCACGCCGCGCATGGATACTCGTGTGTAGCCTGCGCCCTGCGTGTTGAAATTCAGGCCCGGCACAGTATTCGCGAAATCACGGAACTGCGTAGCGCCAAGTTTTTCGATGCTATCGGTGGACAGCACGGATACCGATTGCGGTGTATCGATGAGCCGCTCGGAGCGCTTCTGCGCCGTAACCAATACCTCTTCCATTCGCTTATTTGTCGGCGCCCCCCCGCCGCCGCTTGTCTCGGTCTCGGTCGCCACCGCTTCTTCCGTGCGCGGGTGGCTTTGCGCCAACGTGAAACGCGAGTCGTTTTCCGACTTCTGCCCCGAATTATCCGGAGCGGGCGCAGCTGGCGGATGGTCTGCGGCCGGCGTCGCCTCCGGAGCTCGAATGGTCACGGTGCGAGCGTTTACGAATTGGTACTTGAGGTCGCTGCTCGCGAGCAGGATCTTGAGCGCCCCTTCCGGTGTATAAGTGCCCTTGATGCTCGGTGCCGTACGCCCACGCGCAACCCGCTCCACGGGGACCAGAACCTGATAGCCCGTTTGGTTCGCCCAGCTGTTCAGTGCCTTGTCCAAGGGTTGGGCAGCGATATCGAGCTTGACGGGGACTTGCTGTGCAAATGCAACATTGCACGCCGCCAGAGCGGCGAAGCCGACCCGCCTCAGGTGTTTTTTTCGCATTTGTTACCCCTGGTTATTAATGATATTTCGGTGTGCTGGACAAATCGGATGCACGATCGCGATTTCTGTTGGTTGGGGTATGACAGTTGTGTTGCCCCATTCCTTAATTTTTTTTTCCGTTAGTGATTCGTGAAAAAAGTCTGTCAGGGTGGGGATGGGAGTTAACCTTGATCTGACAATTCGGCGGGGTGTATCCAGCGCACTGAATTGAAAAAGGCCTTTCGTTGTGGTTGAAAGCGAGGTGCTAGCCAAACACCTTCACCCACGAACGAAAGGCCATCGA
>Ga0081455_10004581_pt1 | contig 15444 bp, 11 predicted proteins | sample TabmetS3T2R1_FD_70207 | JGI IMG/M metagenome (GOLD analysis project Ga0081455, IMG submission 70207) | Tabebuia heterophylla rhizosphere microbial communities from the University of Puerto Rico - S3T2R1 | ecosystem: Host-associated > Plants > Roots > Rhizosphere ... | reverse complement strand
GCGCTCGCCAGCGCCGGGGGCGGTGCTGCCGAGTTCGACGTAGCGCTTGGTGGTGGCTGGATCATCGAGCGCCTTGTTCAGCGCCGCGCTCAATTTCTCGACGATCTCCTTGGGCGTACCCTTCGGCGCCACCATGGCGTTCCAGGCGCTGAAAATAAAGTCGACGCCCGCCTCCTTGGTGGTGGGCACATCGGGCAGGCTCTCCAGGCGCTCCGCGGCGGCAATGGCGAACACCCGGATGGTGCCGGCCTTGATCTGCGGGATGACGTTCAACGACTGGTCGACCATGTAATCGATCTGGCCGCCGACGAGGTCGTTGAGGGCCGGCGCGGTCCCCCGGTAGGCGACCAGCGCGGGCTTGAGGCCGAACTGGGCGTTGAACAGGGTGCCGGACACGTGCGAGATCGAGCCGACGCCGGCGTGGCCGTAGCTGAGCTTCGCCTGGTTGGCCTTGAGGTAGGCGATGAACTCGTTGAGATCCTTGGCTGGATTGGCTTTCTTGGCGACGATCGCCTGCGGCGTAAAATTGGCGATGCCCACTTGCGCGAAGCTCGTCGCCGGATCGTACTTGAGATTGGGGTAAAGCGCCGGTGCGGCCGATTGGGTGCCCATATTGCCGACGCCCAGCGTGTAGCCGTCGGGCTCGGCGGCAGCGACCCGCGCCATGCCCGTCGTACCGCCGGCGCCGCCGATGTTCTCGACCACGAGCTGCTGGCCGAGGGTGCGCGACATGTGATCGCCCAGGATCCGAGCCACCACGTCGGTCGGGCCGCCCGCTGCGAACGGCACGATCAGTGTGATCGGGCGGCTCGGATAGTCTGCCTCGGCCCTGAGCGCGGACGCCGCCAGCAGGGCGAGCGCAAGCACGGCAACACCACGACCTTGCAGCATTTTGCCTCCTCCTGTTGCCGGATGCTCTGCCGCCATCGGCAGTCCCGGTCGACGTCCTGCCCCGGCAATGGGCACGTCCCGGCGCAATCTCAACCATCCTGCCGGCTTTTTGGCAACCGTGGCGCGGCGTCGGCGCCATGCCCGGCATGGCTGGACCAACGTCACAAGTTCGGCCAATATCCCGGCCTGTCTTGCCCCACGTTCTTGCTGTGAGAGAACCACATGACGTTTCGACCCCTTGCCGTCGTGAGCGCGCTCGTGCTCGCGCTCGCAGCCACGCCAGCTGCCGCAAAGACGTTCCGCTACGCCTTCCAGGGCGACCTCAACGCGCTTGATCCCTATACCCTCAACGAGAGCTTCACGCTCGGCGCCCTCGGCAACGTCATGGAGGGGCTCACCAAGCGCGACAAGGATCTGAAGATCATCCCGGCGCTGGCCGAGCGCTGGGAAGTCGTCGACCCCCTGAAATGGCGCTTCTATTTGCGCAAGGGCGTCAAGTTTCACGGCGGGGAAGACTTCACCGCCGACGACGTGATCTTCTCGCTGGACCGCATGCGCAGTCCCGGCTCGCAGATCAACACGCGCGCCCCGGCCGATATGAAGGCCGTGAAGGTGGACGACTACACCGTCGATTTCGTGCTGACCTCGCCCAATCCCATCCTGCATGCGGAATGGGACACCTGGTACATGTTTTCCAAAAAGTGGTCCGAGGCCAACGGCGCCACCCAGGCGCAGTCGGCCAAGGCGACCTCGCTCAATCCCTTCGCGCTCAAGGCCAACGGCACGGGGCCCTTCACCATTGCGAGCCATGAGCCCGGCGTGAAGACCGTCTTCAAGGTCAACCCCAATTGGTGGGGCAAGCCCGAGCACAATCTCGACGAAGTGGTCTTTCAGACCATCAAGTCGGACGCCACCCGCGTCGCCGCCCTGCTCTCAGGCGATATCGACATGATGGACCCGGTACCGGTCCAAGACATCGAGCGCGTCAAGAGCAATCCCAACGTCACCGTCCTCACCGGTCCCGAGTTGCGCACGATCTTCCTCAACATGGATTCCATGCGCGATGAGCTCCTGTACTCCAACGTCAAGGGTAAAAACCCCTTCAAGGACGCCCGGGTGCGCAAGGCCGTTTACCAGGCCATCGACATGGAAGCGATCCACAACAAGGTCATGCGCGGCATGTCGACCAATTCGGCGCTTTTGATCTCGCCCTTGCTGTTTGCCCGCGCCGGCGAGTTCAAGCGCTGGCCCTACGACACCGCGGCGGCCAAGAAGCTGCTTGGCGAGGCCGGCTATCCCAACGGCTTCGAGGTGACGCTGGATTGCCCCAACGATCGCTACGTCAATGACGAGGGCATCTGCCAGGCCGTGGCGCAGATGCTGTCGCGCGTCGACATCAAAGTAAAACTCAATGCCATGCCGAAGGCGAAGTTCTTCCAGAAGGCTGGGCAGACCGACAAGTACGATTCCTCCTTCAACCTGCTGGGCTGGACCCCGGGCTCGTTCGATAGCTGGAACGTCATTGCCAACATCATTGGCTGCCGCGACGCCAACGGCAAAGGCGGCCTCTTCAATTACGGCGGCTATTGTAACCAGAAGGTCGAGGAGCTGGCTCAGAAGATCCTGGTCGAGACCGACACCGCCAAGCGCGACGGCATGATCGCCGAGGCCTTCCGCATCAATCACGAGGAAGTGGGCGTGCTGCCGCTGCATCAGCAGGCGCTGGCCTGGGGCGTGTCCAAGAAGGTCAACATCGTGCAGCGCGCCGACAACCAGATCCTGTTCTACTGGGCAAAGATGCAGTAGCTGAGCGTGGCGCCGGGACGATCCGCCCGGCGCCAAGCCGCGATACAAACGACCGATGCTGGCCTTTGCGATACGTCGGCTGTTCGAGGCGGCCATCGTCATGCTGACGGTGGCGCTGCTCGCCTTCGTGCTGTTCAGATTCGTCGGCGATCCCATCAACCAAATGGTGGGGCAGGACACGTCGCTGGAAGACCGCTTGCGGTTGCGCGAGGAGCTGGGCCTCAACGACCCGGTGGCCGTGCAGTTCGTGCGCTTTGTCACCAGCGCCGCGCGCTTCGATTTCGGCATTTCCTATCAAATCAAGCAGCCGGTGACCGCCATCATCGCCGAGCGGGCCCCGGCGACCATCGAACTGGCGCTGGTCGCCGCCCTGTTTGCGATGTGCCTGGGGATTCCGATGGGCGTTTATACCGGCATCCACCGCGAGAGCTGGCTGTCCAAGGTTTTCCTCACCGTGTCGCTGATCGGGGTGTCGCTGCCAACCTTTCTGATCGGCATTTTCCTAATCTATGTGTTCGCCGTGAAGCTCGGCGTGCTCCCCTCCTTCGGGCGCGGCGAGGTCGTGCGCCTCGGTTTCTGGAACACGGGGCTTCTCACCGCCTCGGGACTGAAGGCCCTGATCCTTCCGGCCATCACGCTCGGACTGTTCCAGATGACGTTGGTGACGCGCCTGGTGCGCGCGGAAATGCTGGAAGTCCTGCGCACCGACTACATCAAGTTTGCGCGGGCCCGCGGCCTGACGCGGCGCGCCATCAACTTCGGGCACGCCTTGAAGAACACGCTCGTGCCCGTCATCACCGTGATCGGCCTGCAGCTCGGCGCCGTGATCGCCTTCGCCATCATCACGGAGACGGTTTTCCAATGGCCGGGCATGGGACTGATGTTCATCCAGGCCGTGCAAAATGCCGATATTCCCGTGATGGCGGCCTACCTGTTGTTGGTGGCCTTTCTCTTCGTCCTGATCAACTTCCTGGTCGACCTGATCTACGTCAGGGTCGACCCCCGCATTCGCATCTACGGGCGCGGCGTATGATCGAGGACGCCGCCGATAAGCTGCAGCTTGCCCGAAACGAGACGGGCATGCCGGAGATGTCGAGCGCGTTGCCCCAGCGCCATGCGGCGCCTGCCCCCTCGCGCTGGCGGCGCTGGCGGGACAGCGACCTCACGCATAGTTTTCTGCGCTCCAAGCTCGTCGTGCTCGCCGCCATTGTCACGCTGCTTCTGGTCGGGGCGGCCTTTCTTGCCCCCGTGATCGCGCCGCATAATCCCTACGACTTGAAGTCCTTGAGCCTGCTCGATTCCAACCTGCCGCCCATGTGGGAAAAGGGCGGCGAGCCGAACTATCCTTTGGGCACCGACGACCAGGGCCGGGACATCCTCTCCACCATCCTTTATGGCACGCGCGCCTCCATCCTGATTGGCCTCTCATCGGTTCTCGTGGCCGTGGCCATCGGCTTGTCCGCCGGGCTCTGGGCGGGCTACGCCGGCGGGCGCTTGGATGCCTTCATCATGCGTATCGCCGACGTGCAGTTGACGTTTCCCGCCATTCTCACGGCCTTGCTGATCGACGGCGTGGCGATCGCCATCTTCAAGAATTACGATTTGGATGCCGCGAAATTCACGATCCTGGTGATCGCCATCGGCCTGTCGTTCTGGGTGCAATACGCGCGCACCGTGCGCGGCGTAACCCTGGTGGAGCGCAATAAGGAATACGTGCAGGCCGCGCGTCTTATCGGCATCGGCTCCTTTAAGATCATGTTTCAGCACATCCTGCCCAACGTGCTTTCGCCTGTGCTGGTGATCGCCACCATCAACCTGGCGCTCGCCATCATCACCGAGGCGACGCTTTCCTTTTTGGGCGTTGGTCTGCCGCCGACCGAGCCCTCGCTCGGCACCATGATCCAGATCGGCAACCGGTACCTGTTCTCGGGGTCCTGGTGGATGGTGGCCTTCCCCGGCCTGACGCTGGCGGTGCTGGCGCTGGCCGTCAATCTCTTGGGAGACTGGCTGCGCGATGCGCTCAATCCGAAGCTGCGCTGAAGGCTGGGGTCAGCGGGGGAAGCCCCTGATGCGCACCGGCCCGACGTCGTCCGCGCCGGCGAGGGCGGGCGCTGGCCTGCCGGGCAATACGCCAAAGATGGTCCGCGCTTCTCGCGTCGCCTTTAGCTGCAGCGATCGGCGGCACCCGTGAGCGAACCCGTCCTCTCCGTGCGCGACCTGGTGATCGGCTTTCCCACGCGGCGCGGTATGTTGACGGCCGTCGACGGCATCTCCTTTGACATTGGCACGGGCGAGGTGTTGGGCGTGGTCGGGGAATCGGGCGCGGGCAAGTCGCTGACCGGCGCGGCCGTCATCGGCCTGCTCGAACCACCCGGCCGCATCTTGAGGGGAAGCGTGCACCTCAACGGCGAACGGATCGACACGCTCGAGCCGGAAGCGTTGCGCCGCCTGCGCGGACGGCGGATCGGGATGGTGTTCCAGGATCCGCTCACGAGCCTGAACCCGCTTTACCGCATCGGCGACCAGATCGTGGAGACGATCCGCACGCACGCCAACGTGTCGACGGCCACGGCCTTCGAGCGCGCCGTGGAGCTCTTGCAGGAGGTCGGTATCCAGGGCGCGCGCAGCCGCATCAACGCCTACCCGCATGAGTTTTCGGGGGGCATGCGCCAGCGCGTGGTGTTGGCGCTCGCCCTGTGTGCGGATCCCGATCTGTTGATCGCCGACGAGCCCACCACCGCGCTCGACGTCTCGATTCAGGCGCAAATCATCGCCCTCATCAAGCGCCTGTGCCGCCAGCGCGGCACATCGGTCATGTTGATCACGCACGACATGGGCGTGATCGCGGAGACGGCCGATCGGGTGGCGGTCATGTATGCCGGCCGCATTGCCGAAATTGGACCGGTGCGCGACGTGGTGCGCGAGCCGCACCACCCCTACACCCGCGGCCTGATGGGGGCGATCCCCTCCGCCGAGGCGGCGCCGAGTGCGCGCCTGACGCAGATCCCGGGCTCCATGCCCCGCCTCACCGCGATCCCACCGGGCTGCGCCTTCAACCCGCGCTGCCCCTACGCCTTCGAGCGCTGTAAACTGGAGCGGCCCGAGCCCATGCCGGTGGCACGCTCGCGTGCGGCCTGCTGGCTGGTGGCGGAACGCGCCGGAGTTGGCCCATGAGCCCGGCCTCGGCCCTCGTTGAGGTCCATAACCTCACCCGCGTGTTCGACGTTTCCAAGCCTTGGCTCAATCGTCTGATCGAAGGTGAAAAGCGCACCCTTCTCAAAGCCGTCACGGGCGTGTCCTTCTGCATTGGCAGGCGGGAAACGCTGGCGCTGGTGGGCGAGTCGGGTTCGGGCAAGTCAACGGTGGCGCGCATGATCGTGGGCCTGCTGCCGCCGACCCTTGGCAGCGTCTCAATCGACGGCATCGACATGTGGGCACCGGCAAAGGCTGGGCAGCGGCAAAAGCTGCGGCGCCGCCTGCAGATGATCTTTCAAGATCCCTATGCCAGCCTCAATCCGCGCTGGCGCGTCGACCGCATCATCGCCGATCCGATCAAGGCGTTCCGGCTGGCGCAGGATCGCGCCGAGATCGAGCACCGCGTCGGCGAGCTGTTGCGGCTGGTGGGACTGGACCCCGCCGACGGACAAAAGTATCCGCACGAGTTCTCCGGCGGGCAACGCCAGCGCATCTGTATTGCGCGCGCCTTGTCCTCAAACCCCGAATTCATCGTTTGCGACGAGCCGACCAGCGCGCTCGATGTGTCGGTGCAGGCGCAGATCTTGAACCTGATGCGCGACCTGCAGGACCGCCTGGGCCTGTCCTACTTTTTCATCAGCCATAACCTGGCCGTCGTAAAACACATGGCGGCGCGCATCGGCGTCATGTATTTGGGCCGCATCGTCGAGCTCGCTCCCTCGGCTGACCTCTTCAAGGCGCCGAAGCATCCCTATTCGCGCATGCTGATCGATGCCCTGCCCGACCTCGCCATGAGCGGCCGGCAGCGCAAGCCCATCGAGGGCGAGATCCCCAATCCCGTCAATCCGCCGGCGGGCTGCGCCTTTCATCCGCGCTGTCCCCACGCCTTCGACCGCTGCCGCCGGGAAACGCCCGCCCTGCTGGTCCAGGGCGTTGCCAGCGCGGCCTGCCACGCCGTCGCCGAGGGTCGGATCTAAGGCTTGCCTGACACGGCGGGTTCCCCCGCGGGTCGAAGGCGTTCGCCGGGCCAGGCGCAACAAAGCCCGGCGGCGAGGCCACCGGGCTTTGCGGGCCACTTGCGTGGCCTGGAGATCGCGGGCTCTGACGCCAAACCTGTGGAGTGCCTACGGCGCCGCTGGCAAGGCAGCGGTACGGTTTTCCGTTTGCGGCAACATCTCCTTGGCAGGCCCGCCTGATCGGATCAGGTTTTACGCGGAGCCTCACCCTGTCACCAAAGGTTGCACCGGCTAGGATCGGCGTCGGCCAATCGTCTCAGGAGCAACCAGATCGGGCAAGGCACCCGTTACAGGGTTCAAATTGTCGGAAACGCCGTCCTCGACCGCCAAAAGCGTCTTTGCGAAGCCGGGACGGCCAGAAAACTGCCCGGGGGCGACATTTTCTTAGACCTCCTTTGCCAGGTTGAGCCCAGCCTGGAGCCGGATCGGCACGGCGTCAAATCACAAGTTGCATGCAGGAAACGGGCTGCGGCGACGCTGAAGCCTCCTCTTTACTCCGCGTGTTTATGTGTGCGTCGCGGCCGGCCGCGGTGCCCGCGAAAAGCCTCCGTTAACGGAGTGTTTCTGCCTGCGCGCTAGCCTTGGCGGGCGAACATGGGCGCGCGCACGCACGCCCCATAGCAACGGGAGGCGGCAATGGCGGGCAGGCTTCTGTTTTTGGCACTGCTGGGCCTCGGCGGGGTCTTCGCCCTGCGGGGCTTGCCGTTCGAGGTGGCGCCAAGGGATGGCGCGCCGGCCGCCTACACGGGCTGGATAGGTGGCCTGCTGCTGGGCTTGGCCGCCTCCTGGCTCTACCGCCTGGAATGGTCGATCTTCGGCGAGCGCCTCGGCCTGTGGGCCAAGGTGCAGCGCCGGCGCTTGGCCTGGCTGGTGTTGGGCAGCCTCTGCGCCGCCTTCCTCATGTACTTCTAGGCGAAGCCGCCACGGGCCGCGGCCAGTCTCTCAGCCGTGCCACAAAAAAGAGGGACGGGCCAAGCCCATCCCCCTCGAACGCGTTCAACCCTCGCCGGCTAGCCAAGGGACGCGCGGGCGCCCTTGCCTCCTAGACCGAGTAGTACATGTCGAACTCGACCGGATGCGGCGTCATTTCGAAGCGCTCCACCTCGGCCATTTTCAGCTCCAGATAGGCGTCGATCATGTCGTCGCTGAATACGCCACCCTTCTTCAAGAAGTCGCGGTTCCTGTCGAGCTGGTCGAGCGCCTCACGCAGGCTGCCGCACACGGTCGGGATCTTGGTCAGCTCCTCCGGCGGCAGATCGTAGAGGTTCTTGTCGACGGCCTCGCCCGGGTGGATCTTGTTCTGGATGCCATCGAGGCCCGCCATCAGCATCGCCGCAAAGGCAAGATAGGGATTGGCGGCGGGATCGGGGAAGCGTACCTCGACGCGCTTGGCTTTGGGCGAGGTGACGACGGGGATCCGGCAGGAAGCCGAACGGTTGCGCACCGAATAGGCCAAAAGCACCGGCGCCTCGTACCCCGGCACCAGCCGCTTATAGGAATTGGTGGTCGGGTTGGTGAAGGCGTTGATGGTCTTGGCGTGCTTTAGAATGCCGCCAATATAGAACAAGCAGGTGTCGGACAGGTCGGCATACTTGTTGCCGGCAAAGGTCGGCGTCGATCCCTTCCAGATCGACTGGTGGCAGTGCATGCCCGAGCCGTTGTCGCCGAACACCGGCTTCGGCATGAAGCAGGCCGTCTTGCCGTAGGCTTGCGCGACGTTGTGGATCACATACTTGTAGATCTGCATGTGGTCGGCCTGTTGCACCATCGGGCCGAACTTGATGCCGAGCTCGTGCTGGGCGGAGGCAACCTCGTGGTGGTGCTTTTCCACGATGACGCCCATCTCCGCCATGACGGAGAGCATCTCCGAGCGGATATCCTGCGCGCTGTCGACCGGCGGCACGGGGAAGTAGCCCCCCTTGGTGCGCGGCCGGTGCGCGAGATTGCCCATCTCGTAGTCCGTGCCAGTATTGGAGGGCAGCTCGTTGCTATCGAGGCGGAACCCGGTGTTGTAGGGATCGGTGCTAAAGCGCACGTCGTCGAAGATGAAAAACTCCGCCTCGGGGCCGAACACGACCGTGTCGCCAATCCCGGTCTGCTTGAGGTAGGCCTCGGCGCGCTTGGCGATCGAGCGCGGATCGCGCTCGTACATTTCGCCGGTCGACGGCTCCAGCACATCGCAAAAGATCGCCATCGTCGTCTGCGCGAAGAAAGGATCGATATGGGCACTGCTGGGCTCGGGCATCAACGTCATGTCGGAGGCCTCGATGCCCTTCCAGCCCGCGATCGAGGAGCCGTCGAAGGCATACCCGTCCGCAAACATTCCTTCATTGACACACGAGCCGTCGGCTGTGACGTGCTGCATTTTTCCTTTGGTGTCGGTGAAGCGCAGGTCAAGAAACTTGACTTCCTTGTCCTTCATCATCTTCAAAACGTCGCCAACGGACTTCGGTCTATCTGCCATTGCTACTCCCCTGTCTTCACTCAATGGTCTTGCTCAAGCCCAGCGGGCTCTGAGCAGGCAAGGCTGCCAAGCGCTCACACCGCGTCCGCTCCGGTCTCGCCGGTGCGGATGCGGATCGCCTCTTCGATCGTGGATATGAAGATCTTGCCGTCGCCGATGCGGCCGGTCTTGGCCGCCTTCTGGATCGCCTCCAAGGCCTTGCCCAGCATGTCGTCGGCCAGCACAACCTCGATCTTCACCTTGGGCAGGAAGTCGACGACGTATTCCGCACCACGATAAAGCTCGGTGTGGCCCTTCTGCCGGCCGAACCCCTTGGCCTCGATCACCGTAATGCCCTGCAGGCCAATTTCTTGCAGCGCTTCCTTCACCTCGTCGAGCTTGAAGGGCTTGATGATGGCTTCGATTTTTTTCATGCGTTCCCTGCAGCTCCCAAAGCAACCGCGCTCGAGATTGGCCTCGCGCTTGGCCCGTAGCACACCGCGTGCCAAGGTTTACGCTGGCGCAAATCTCCAGACAACGAACGACTTGTGCGTATCTACAGGGCAACCTTCCGTCGCGCCAGCCCCCAATGCGCCCAAAAACTATGCAAAATGCCCAAGTTGAGGGCAGGAACCTCGTGAACTCCGGTGAGAGTGGTTGGCCGCTCGGCGGGGCCAGTGCATGATGCCTGGCACCATGCAGGGCTGTGAACTTTTAAGCGTCGCTGAAATGGGCGAGGCCGATCGGCTCGCCATAGCCGGGGGGCGCCCGGGCCTTGAGCTCATGGAAGCGGCGGGGCGCGCCGTCGCGGCCGAGGCCATGACGCTGGCCGGCAGCCCGGCCCGCGTCATGGTCGTCTGCGGGCCGGGCAACAACGGCGGCGACGGCTTCGTGGCCGCCAGGGTGCTGCGCGCGGCGGGCTACCAGGTGCGCCTGGGGCTGCTCGGACGGCGCGAGGCGCTCAGCGGCGATGCCGCAGCCATGGCCGCGCGCTGGGAGGGGCCCTGCGAAGCCTTGAACCCGGAAGCGATTGCGAGCGGCGGCGACTTGATCATCGATGCCATGTTTGGCGCCGGCCTGTCGCGCCCACTGGAGGGATTGGCCCGGGACGTCGTGACGGCCGTCAACGCCAGCGGCAAGAGCGTGCTCGCCGTCGACGTTCCGAGCGGGCTCAACGGCAACACCGGGCTGCCCGAGGGCGCCAGCATTGCCGCCGCACGCACGGTCACCTTCTTCCGCCTGAAGCCGGGCCATGTGCTGCTGCCGGGGCGGTCGCTCTGCGGCACCATCAAGCTCGCCGACATCGGCATTCCCGCCGCGACCCTCGCCGCCATCGCTCCCAAGACCTTCCGCAATGGGCCCACGCTCTGGGGCTCCCTGTTTCCGCGGGCTCGCACCGAGGCGCACAAGTATGAGCGGGGACATAGCGTGGTCGTGTCAGGGCCCGCCGACAGCACTGGGGCTGCCCGCCTCGGGGCCCGCGCGGCTTTGCGGGTTGGCTCGGGCCTCGTCACCTTGGTTGGCTCGCCCGCGGCAACGGCGATCAATGCGACGCACGCCACGGCGGTCATGGTGAAGGCCCTCGCCTCCGACGCCGACCTCGCGCAGTTCCTGAGCGATCAGCGCCGCAATGCCGTGCTCATCGGTCCCGGCGCAGGCGTGGGCAGGGCGACGGCCGCCAGCGTCTTGAGCGTCTTTGCCTCCGCGGCGGCGGTGGTGTTGGACGCGGACGCCCTTACCTCTTTTTCGGCGACCGCGGCGGAGGCGGACGAGGTGCGCGCGGTGGGTTTTGGCTTTGTCGTGCGCAATCCGGAGCCGCCGCCGGGCGCTGAAGCGCTGTTTGCCGGCGTGCGAACGCGGGCGGCGCCGGTCGTGCTGACGCCGCACGCCGGCGAATTTGCGCGCCTCTTTGGCGAGCTGCCCGGCTCGAAACTCGACCGCGCCCGCCAGGCGGCCGCGCTGAGCGGGGCGGTGGTTTTGCTCAAGGGCGCCGACACGGTGGTGGCGGCTCCCGACGGCCGCGCCGCCATCAACGACAACGCGCCGCCTTGGCTGGCAACGGCCGGCTCAGGCGACGTGCTCGCGGGCTTCGTGAGCGGGCTGCTTGCCCAGCGCATGCCGGCCTTCGAGGCCGCCTGTGCGGCCGTCTGGCTGCATGGCGCCGCGGCCCAAGCCTTCGGCCCGGGCCTGATCGCGGAGGACCTCACCGAAACCTTGCCGCAGGTGCTGAGGCGCTTGCGCTTTGGCGGTCCTTGAGCAGCTGCAACGCCCCGGCTCCGGGGACGGCCCGCGCCAGCCCCTTGCCTTGCACGACAACCCGTTCGGGTTGTAACACCTGTGGCAACATTCGCTTCGCTTGAGGGAAATGCAGCCGCCGGCGCTCGCTCGATTTTCTCACGCAGTTTGACAAGGAAATCGCCGGCGCCAACGTCGATAGCGCCAAGACCTGGGATGACCGGTTCGTGAAAAAAGCAGCCGCCACGGTGCCCTAGCAATCGCCGCTTGGCCGCTGAAAAACTTGGGGACGAGGAGGAGAGACGATGGCGGCAGCAGCAGCCAAATCGAACAGCATGCGCATTGCCGTCATCCCCGGTGACGGCATCGGCAACGAGGTGGTGCCGGAAGGCATGCGCGTGCTGGAGGCCGTCGGCCGGCGCTTCGATCTCAACTTTAGCTGGGACACGTTCGACTGGTCCTGTGCGCGTTTTGCCAAGACGGGGGCGATGATGCCGGCGGACGGGCTGGCCGAGATCGCCGGGCACGATGCCATCTATCTGGGCGCGGTGGGCTGGCCGGGCGTGCCTGACCACGTCTCTCTGTGGGGCCTGTTGATTCCGATCCGGCGCGGGTTTCAGCAGTATGTGAATTTGCGCCCGGTGCGTCTGTTCGAAGGACTGAAGTCGCCGCTGGCCGACCGCAAGCCGGGCGACATCGACTACCTGATCGTGCGCGAGAACAACGAGGGCGAGTACTCCGCCATCGGCGGACGCATGTATGAAGGCACCGAGCTCGAGGCCGCGATCCAGCAGGCGGTCTTCACCAAAAAAGGCTGCGAGCGCGTGATGCGCTACGCCTTCAACCTGGCGATGACGCGCCGGCGCCGGGAGCTCGCGTCCGCCACCAAGTCAAACGGCATCTCTATTTCCATGCCCTACTGGGACGAGCGCTTTGCCGCGATCGGCAAAGACTACCCCGAGGTCAAAACCAGCCAGTTCCATATCGACATCCTGGCCGCGCACCTCGTGCGTAACCCAACCTGGTTCGACGTGATCGTCGGCTCGAACCTGTTCGGCGACATCTTGTCGGATCTCGGCCCTGCCACGACCGGAACCATTGCGATCGCCCCGGGCGGCAACATCAATCCCGAGCGCGCCTACCCCTCCATGTTCGAGCCGGTGCATGGCAGCGCGCCCGACATCGCCGGCAAAGGCATTGCCAACCCCATCGGACAGGTCTGGTCGGGCGCCATGATGCTGGAGCACCTCGGCCACCCCGAGGCCGCCGCGGCCATCGTGGAGGCGATCGAGCGCCTGTTTGCGGAAACCGACGTGCGCACCCGCGATATGGGCGGCACGGCGAGCTGCCGCGAGCTCGGCGAGGCACTGGTCGACCTCGTCAAGGCACGCTGACTCCTAGGAGATGGCGGGCATTTTCGGTCCCCGCCGATTCCGGTTATAACCGCTTGGGATACGTGGGATGCCGCGCCCGCGCGGCACCCCGGAGCGAAGGAGCCTCAATGCGGCTGCGGCCATCCCTGGGCTTGAGCATTTTCATGGCGCTGGCGGCCTCGGCCTCAGGACCCGCTGCCGCGCAGGTGGAAAGCGTCACCACCTTGAAGCTGCGCGAGGCTGCGGCGGTGCTGCAGCGCGGCAATGTCGATCAGGCGGTTGCCCTCTACGACCAGGTGCTGGAGGACAAAACGCTCCCCAACGACCGGCGCGCCATCATTCTTAATGATCGCGGCGTCGCCTATGCCCGGCGACAGCAACCCAAGGAGGCGATCGAGGACTTCAATCGCGCCATTGCGCTCTACCCGGAGTACGCCGCGCTTTATAACAACCGCGGCAACGTGCTGTTGGGGCTTGGCGCCGTGCGCGAGGCACAGCGCGACTTCGATCGCGCCGTGCTGTTGGCGCCCGGCTATGCCGCGGCCTATAGCAACCGGGCCGGGGCGCTGATGCGGCTGGGCGAGATCGACCACGCGATTGCCGACTACAGCAAGGCGATCGTGCTCATGCCCGCCAATGCCGCGGCCCTCAACGGGCGCGGGCGTGCGCACTTGGCCGCGCAGCGTCCGCACGGGGCGATCAGGGATTTTACGCGCGCGGTCACGGCAGATGCGCGCTTTAGCGCCGCCTATCGCAGCCGCGCGGAGGCAAAGTTCACGATTAGGCGCTACGAGGATGCGATTGAGGATTTCAGCCGTGCCATCGCCTTCGAGCCGGCCAATCCGGAAGTCTATGCGCTGAGGGCCCGCGCCTATTTGGAAGCCGACAACATGGCCTCGGCCATCAAGGACTACACCAAGGCGATCGAACTCAACCCCAGCTCGGCCTACTACGCAGGCCGGGGCTTCGCCTACGCCCTGGCGGAGGCCAACGAGGAAGCGCTGAGCGACCTTGCGCGCGCCATCGAGCTCGATCCGCGCGCGGCCACCGCCTATGCCTATCGTGCCTGGACCTACCTGCACCAGCAGCAGGCGGAGCTCGGGTTGAAGGACGTCACGCGCGCCCTGAAACTCGATCCTAACTGCGCGGTCGCCTTCTGGGTGCGCGGCGAAATCCAGGAAGCGCAGGGGCGGGCCGAGCTCGCCGTCGCCGATCTGCGGCAGGCGCTGACGCTCGATCCCGAGCTCAACGCCGCCAACCGCGCCCTCGAACGGCTCGGCATCACCGAGCGCGCCCAGCAGCGCGAGATCGCGGAAGCGGCCCGGGACGGCTGGCGGGTCTACCAGAAGGGCAAGCAGTACATCGCGCGCAACGACGACCATCCGCGCCTGCAGATCGAGCTCGAGATGCTGGGCAAGGGCCAGCCGCGCATTCTCGAATGGGAGGTGAAGAAGCCGCCGTTTCAAGGCATCGCCATCCTGCGCTTTTTTGCCGGTGCGCTCGACAGCCCGCGCGGGCCAGAGGATGTCGAATACGCGGCCATCATCGATCTGCAGGCCAATGCCGTGGTTGCCATCGAGATGCAGCGCCTTGGGGCCAAGGTTGCGACCTGGACCTGGGACGAGGGCAAGGTGGTCGTCGCCAATGCCGACGGCATCACCGATGAGTTCCAGTTGCGCCAGGCCAAACTGCCCGTGGCGCAGGCCCCCAAACGTCCCGCCGATCCCTGGGGTTGGGGCTCCGAGCGCCAGCGCAAACCGAAGTCGCTGTTCGATCTCCTGTTTAAGTTTTAGTCCTCGTGCTGCCTTGGCCCCAGCGCCGGCGCGGGGGTCCGCGCCGGCGAGCTCGGGCGATCCTCGGGGGGCGGGAGGCCAGCGCGCCGCCGCCGCGGCGGGGATCGGCCGGCCTCGGGTGCTGGTGACACGCCCCATAAGATGTTAAGGGAACCTGGACGTGGGACGGGTGTCGGCCCCCAAGGGGCCGACGCCGGGGCGGCCCGCCCCTGCTGAGCGAGTCCAAAGATGGCGAGATGCTTCCTCGAGCGCGGTCTGCCCGGCGGTCTGTGCCTGGCCCTTTTGCTCGCGGTCGCGGGCTGCGACAGTCCGCAGCCGAGCCAGGCCAAGGCGACCGGCCGCGAGCAGCGTCCCTCGGTTTCCGTGAGCCAACCCCTGCAGCGCCAGGTCGTTGAATGGGACGAATACACCGGGCGGTTCGATGCGGTGGGAACCGTTGAGGTGCGCGCCCGCGTCTCCGGTTATCTATCCACCGTTCATTTCAAGGATGGCCAGCTCGTCAAGCAAGGCGACCTGCTCTACGAAATCGACCCGCGGCCCTTTGAGCTCAGTTTGGAGCAGGCGCGCGCCGAATTGTTGCAGGCACAAACCAAGGTCGACAACGCCAATCTCGACGTGGTGCGCGGCAAGCCCCTGCTCGAACGGCGCATCATCTCGGAAAAGGCCTTCGACGACCGCGAGAACCTGGTGCG
>Ga0081455_10004580_pt1 | contig 15444 bp, 18 predicted proteins | sample TabmetS3T2R1_FD_70207 | JGI IMG/M metagenome (GOLD analysis project Ga0081455, IMG submission 70207) | Tabebuia heterophylla rhizosphere microbial communities from the University of Puerto Rico - S3T2R1 | ecosystem: Host-associated > Plants > Roots > Rhizosphere ... | reverse complement strand
AGATCCCCAGTTTCACCCGCTCATCCAATCAAAACTTCTAGATCTCGAAGGGTATTGTGAATAGCATATGACATTGTCCTGTGATAAGCAGCTTCGTTGAGAGCATTTATCTCAACAAATGCTTCTGCTAGTGCCATTTCTCTTTCAAAGTCACGAATCAATATTTGTCTTATTCTCCTACTTGCCATTTTGAAATCTTCATTTTGTTCGTGACCCATCTTTCTGGTGAGACTGAGTAATCTCTTTTCTCTCTGCTTTGAATTGGACATGTCGTCAAGATTCCGATGGATGATCGGCCAGCAGCAGCATTCTGGCAGGGAACAGCGTGGACAGTCAGTCGATGATTTGCTCTCGGCACATTCTTGAAGACTGCATCCACAATCGACGCATGTCATTTCCACATAGTCAAATAATACTGGGCTACTTATAGCATTAATGCCAGTATTGCACTGACTCACGAAATCTTAGTTATCATCCCTCACAAAGATTGACTTATCCTCAAATGTCACAATGCCACCCCACCATTCATCAAAGCCTAGAAGATGACTTCACTACATGAACTGTTTATCTATTAACCGATCGAAGCATTCTCACCTGAATCTGATGTAGCGATAAAAGTATTCCACTGGGTCTCTAACCCAGACTCTATTACTAACAATATCTGTTGCTTCGATTGCCAGTATTATTCCCACGATCGTTGTCATCACGACAAACAGAACGACATCGTCTGCGGTAACATTTCTATTGCCCATCTAAGTTTTTGAAGTAGTATGCAGTAAGTAAGTTGGGCACTCTATGCCAGAATTTCAACTACACCCTGAACGCATGATCCGAGGCGTCGATCCCAAGTGGATATATTAGACGTAGTCAAAAAAAAAGTAGTTTAATCAGATCAGCGTTTAGTCGCAGGAGCTGCTCCCCCACCGCCACTAAAGGCACTTGTATTTGTAGTTCCGGTCATATTGCCACCGGTTTCGTTGCCACCAGTTTCATTCTGTGCTACCACGGATTCTGTAAGCAAAGCAACTCCTACAAGTCCAGCCACAGCAAAGGTCAGTGCCGCAAAAAAAGCCACGACTACCATTTTTAGGGAGTGATTCGTAGATATCCCCATTGTAAGGTATATTACCCGTAACTTGTATATAAGATTGATCAATGCTACAATTATGATTAATAGCCCATAATCAATTACTACCGATACATTACAAATGCCATCACTGCAAGGACATCCTCAAGAAGGTGGTAGTCCGAGATTAAATAGGATTTACGTGAAACCAAATTATGGTAGCACAAGAACTTGTTTCATTGCGACAATAACATCCCGCATGCAATGCTTACTCGTAATTTCAAAGTTATCACAATAAACACCGATATTAGAAACAAGTTGAACTTCAAAGGATATACATAGTCAGTATGTCTGGACTTGGGACATTCTGGATTAGATATATTAATGGTTAAAGATGAATGTCACGACCTGCATGTGGGAAAAAGCGCATCATCGGAGCGCGAGTGTGGTTCCGGCTCTGGTCGTCGCACGCCGGCTGGTAAGGTCGACCTCGATGTCGTGAAAATCCAGAAACTCATGCTCGAGTGGATAGACCGCCTCCTTGATGACGGCGCGGCAGGTTCGATATCGATGCCAACTGCATCCAGGTCACGCCGCAGCCCGACAGCGGCCACAGCAATTCGATCATCGTGCGCCATCGAGCCTACGACTCCGGAGGGCCAGATCGGGGCGCCAGATGTGCTCCTGAGGATCGGAAGGCCGATGAAGCCCACCGAGTTCATCAGTTCGCGCGCCACATGCCGTATCGCGCCGCTAGCGTAGCGCCTTTCGATCGCAGGCAAGGATAACGACGCCGTCTACTACTGGAGCAGCGCGCGAGCTCATCGCGTTGCGAGATCACACGATGGCCGATCAGCTGACCAGGAACGGCGAGGGCGTCGATTGCCCGCTGAAGTGAGGGATCGACCGTACCGTCGGACATTACAGTTTCATAACCGCGATCACTTCGCCACCGCATTCTTGCCCACCTCCATTAAGCCGGAGCTGGAGTAGAACGGCCTTAGCAACCGGATTTGCCGGCATGTAGCGGATCGATATCCTGTTCCCCCGAGGATCGCTCGGATCTCCTCCAGAGCCTTGCTCAGCGCCGCGCGACCATAGCCTTTGCCTTGGTGCTTCAGATCGATGATGAAGCGATAGATCTAGGCTTCCTGCGTCTTGCCCTTCGTTTTCTGCACGTTGTACATTAGGAAGCCGACGAGGCGCGCTTACCGGCAGAGACGGCGCGCGGACGAGCGTCAGGACCAAACTGCGCCTCGGCGACCGAATAGAAGTTGCTCGCCACCAGGTCCTCTTGGCCGGCACCGAGCTCAAGCTCGACCACCGCATCCCAATTGTCGGAGGTCACCTTCGCGAGCTTGACCTTGTCGCTCATCGCGCTGTAGTGCCCCTCCTTGCCGCGCCAATCTACTCAGTCGCGGTTTTGTTGGACGTACTCGTTTCGGACGATGGTGTCGGCAACGTCTTGGACACAAGCTGCGGCCCGAGCCACGTAGCGGCGCGCAAGCTTGGCCGAATTTCCGCACCACCCCGTATGCGAGTCCAGAATCTCTCCCTTACAGGAAGGAATCGGCATCGAGCACGCCGTGGTCTCCGGTGCTGACGCCGTAGTGAACGAAGGCCCCTGGGCCGACCGAACATCTATTGCCGAGCCGGACGTAGTCGGACTTGAACACGCCTTCTTCGAGCGAGTGTGCCTGCAACCTACTGCCCTCGTTCAGATTGAGGTGGTCGCCGTCCTCGGTCAGCGAGCGCTCCGTGATGCCCGACCAAAATCGAACAGCATGGCATCGACCTTCATGCCCAAGGCGCGGAGCAGCATGCCGCGGAACGGGGTACCGGCGAACATTGTCACGATCGTGAAAGCCGTTAGCTTCCAGTACCTTTCGTGCCGTTAGAAATACGGATCGTAGGTCGAGGCGAGCTGCGGCCTGAGTCGCTTGAAGCCCAGGCTCGCGCGGTGGTGTTTCTAAGTCTGCATGCAACATATCATTAATGATTTCAAATCTTTGGAGTCAGCAATGTATTGATGTCATTCCTCTGGGGCTGTTCTAAAACCTTCAATTCTAGCTTCAGTCAAAGCCTCATTTACGACCACTATTCGCTGAGAGAAGAACAGGGGGTCCCACATCTATGTTTGAAGGAACGTTATTTATTCCGCTCAAATTATTAAGTTTTTGAAAGGGTAGGCGACCGATAAGCAGTCATGTTAGACAGATTGGTCTATTTACTATTAGTCAGGTCATTTAATTTCTAGTTTTCCCAACTAGCAGTCGAGAAATTAGTGCCAGAGCTGTAGAGGTATCCTGAGAGTTTGCAATGGACCTGCAGAAATAAATCCTATAGCATATTGACAATTAAATTATTGACCAGATTAGTCGTATAATAACTCTATAAGCTTATCTATAAAATTTACTCGCTCATCTTTCATATTAGGTTATTTTTTTGGATTAAGATTGTAGATATAACCGGTTAACCTGATAACTTTAACACCGCATCAAAATAACCCTATTAGTAAAGAATCTTATCTTCGACAATTACATTAAATTTAAGTATTCTACCTATATACCATGCTAGCGACTCTGATGAGAGCGATAAATGTCATAGTCTTTACGGGAATCCTAGTAACATTCATTGAGGTAGGTACTTGTACAATAGCAAAGGATGCAGAGAAGAAAAAGAGGGTTGATCGTGCAGTACTCGTCTCTATATTCGGTGGTTAGAATTTGTATGTTCATGGATCTTTGATAACTGAATCCAAAGTCATTAAATGTATGTCTGATGAGAAATATAGAGAGATCCTAACTCTGATTAATAGCAAAGAACCTATTTTAATCTCGAAATTGGGGCTTACTCGCAAACAATACTATTCGATATTGCAGGATTTTGTTCACTGTCGATTGATCCGGAAATACCATCAAAAGTTAGTTCTTACATCGTTCGGCAAATTTGTTTTCGATTGGCACTTAGTTCTGAAGAACGTCATATATAAGGACTACTGGAAGCTTGAAGCCATTGACTTGCTAAGATCACCAGGAATTCCGGATCCTATACGGGCAGAAATAGTCAGCACTTTCCTTGATGGCAGAACCCTGAATCAACTACTACCTGTTCTCTAGCTATTTCTGACAAATTCTAGACCTCGTCATGGATATATGGAAAAGCTTGGTCCTGAAATACTGGAGAAACGGCAATATGCTCTCTTTTGTGATATGGATCTAAGAGTTTAAATAAATTATAGTGAAGATAAATACAATGAATAAAACAGTTTCGATATCAAGTGTATTTAGGGCACTGTCCGACGAGAAGTCTTATAATCTTTTTAATACCATCTTTAATAACGACACAGCATCACAGGTGTTATACACTAATTTGGGATTGTCAAAGCGACAATACTATAATAGGATCAGTGAGCTTAGAAGCGCAGGGTTGATCGGGAAGCAGAAAGGAAAATATATTATAACATCATTGGGAAAAGTAATTTATAGTATCTTGAAAATAGGTGAAAGGGCTATAGATAGTAATTGGAAATTACAAGCAATTGACATGATTAATTTTTCTGCTAATGTTAATTCAGTTGCCATAGATTATGTAAAAATCATGAATACCCTTTTAGATGACATTGAAATCAAGGAAATTTTGCTCCAAGATAATTTTCCCTCTGTTACTAGTAAAGATCCTGGTAGCTATCGAAAGTCCAAGCATATGGTCAGTCTATCCGGTAAATCTTCATAGTCTGTATAAGCACCTGATAAGAATTGTACAAATAATTTGAATCATCTGAATTGTTCGCGCGCCCTGTCAGTCGTAATATTTCCAACTTGCAAAAATAGAACATTTCCAGAAAATTTCTATTGTTTCAACACTTGGTTTCTAGAGGTGAAATACCGATCGAATATTATATGCTTTTTATAACTCCTGAAGATAGAAGTTCTAGTGATTTCTTATCAAGTGCCACAAAATGGATAATGAATCTCTCAATACCTATGTCAACGTACGCACGTATTTTTCTCTTAATGGTTTCTGGTGTCCCGGCGGCTGCATTAATCCTTTGGGTGAAGCATCGAATGTTCTCATGAGTATTTTTCTCCCTTAGTATCAGATCGCTTATCTCATTTTCACTTTCTCTAATTAGACAACGGAAAAGAACAGAGCGCTCTATATCTTTGTATTCACGGCCAATTGAATCACAATGATCATGCAGAACTCTAAGTCTTCGTTGAACTTCTGCTGGTGTCGCGAACGGGTGATTGTATATGTCGGCGTGCCTTGCTACTATCTTTAATAGATACTTTTCCCCTGTTCCACCAACCATTATAGGCGGATATGGTCTTTGAATAGGTTTAGGGTAACATCCGGCATTTACAATCGAATAATAGTTACCTGAATATGAAGGTTCTTTCTGTGTATACATTAATTTGATGATTTCTAATGCTTCATCCAATTGTTTGATTCTTGTTTTGGAAGAACAATAATCAAATCCATAAGCAAGACATTCATTTTCCGACCACCCCGCACCGATTCCCAATTCAATCCTTCCGCCACTTATGATATCCATCGTGGATATCATTTTAGCAAGAAGGGCAGGATTTCTAAAAGAGTTGCATGTGACTACTTGCCCGAATCGTATATTTGAGGTGCTTGCAAGCAGCGAAGAGATAAGAACAAAACACTCAAAAAAGTTTTTATCACGATTAGCCTTGAAAATAGTTCCTCCCATCATGTGGTCATAAGAGTATGCGGTATCATATCCCAGTAACTCTGCTAAACTTACTATATCTTTCGCAAACCGATACTGTGCAACAGCTGAAGAACCGTTAGAATCTAGCCATCGCCATCCTTGAGGCATTACGAATCCAAATTTGATTCGAGACAATCTATTTTCCTCATAAAATCCAACAATAAACATTATATATAAGAACCGAAGTATTCTGCGAATCATTCCCCCTCGTGTCTAGCATATAACCAACTGAATTCCAAATAGTCTCTTGAATGGTTAGCTGCAGAAGTGCTTTTGATTTCTCAATTATGTGGCTGTCATCATCATGTTTATGTCTAGCTAAAGCATATGTAGTATGCCAAGGTTGTCCTGCATCAATAAGAGCCTCTGATACTGTACCAGTATCCATAAGAGCCTCAAGACAGTCTTCTGTCAATTTAACGCCATCCCTAGCGAACGTAATTTTGAATACTTCACATGTACCTCTGAATTGATATCATTCTAACTACATTTTTCCATCTCTTAATACTTTTTGTCGGCATTTCAAACATTGATGACTAGAAAGCCTATTGGAGATTTAAGTTGTGTCTCTTGTATGAGCTGCATCAACTCCAACATAAGTTCATAGGCTAGTGAGGGAAGCAATGGAGTAATCGAACCAATAATATGAATTCTAATCATTTTGGAGAATTGGCAATCCATCTCAACAGAATGCGGGATATAATTAAGGACCTATGTCCTGTAGATTACCATTGTTCATCTCTACTGCAGAGGCTATTTCGTCAGATTTGTTTCTACCTTAGTCGTAAATCCATGTACGGTCTTGGTCGTGCCCCAACCCCGTACAAATAGGGCTTTATAACATACAACCAAGCCATATTGAGAAAAAGCAAGGAATGGTAATAGATAAACTGCCTTTCGCAAGCCATCCTTTAAACCGTGAACCTTAAGCAACACAATAAAATCAAGACCAATTACCACTCCAGCCAGGAGAAACCACATTTGTAACGGCAGATATGCAAAGCTATATGGTATGTATTCAAAAATCATATAATGAATAGTAGCATAGACGGTAACAAAAAACATTACAGAGTTAGCAAAAGACCCTAAAGGCATAAGCCATAATAGATTCCCTATTACGTCACTCAAATCAGCCATTTTACGATTCAAACAATTGATGAATCCTTTCCCCCAACGAGCTCTTTGTCTAAGTAGCCCTTCTAATGAAGGAGGTTCTTCTGCAAATGCTTCGCAGGATGGAAGGTAAATTATCCTGTGTTTTTTCCTTATGAGTTTACATGTGAGTTCATAATCATCAACCAGAGCATTTCCAAACATTCCTTCTTGTACCAAGACGTCTTTTCTAATAATAAAACCTGTTCCAAGAAGTGGACATCTTTCACCAAATATTGTCCTAGTAGTCATAATAGGTTCTTGCCACAGATCATCTTCCATAGCCATCATTTTTGTTACAAAATTATATCCTCTATTGATCGGAAATACCCTCCCCTGAATTGCTGCATAGCTTCCATCATCTAATGCAAGCATAGCATTTTCTACAAAGTCATCTTTCAAAACGGTATCTGCATCAATAATTAGTATATATTTTCCTCTCGATTGTTCAACTCCGTAGTTAAGAGCAATCGCCTTTCCCGAAACTTTTGTTTTCAAGTTAAAAGATCTTACCCTTTTATCATCCACTTTTGCCTCATTGTATGTTCTATCAATGGAGTTATGCGCGATAACCAACACTTCTATATTCTGGTACGTCTGCCGTAGGCACATGAGTACAGCATTTCTTATTACAGCTTCTTCATCGCGGGCAGGTACTACTATGCTGCATAGTTCGTTGATACTGCCTTTCCTTATTGCTGATCGTTGATATTGCTTTTCTTTAATCATCAGATGGTTCTGCCCCAATTTCTTTATTCTGAAAATATATGTCATGAAAATAAACGCACCCAGGAAGATGTAGACCAAAATCAATAACATAGCGGCAAAAGTAGGAATGAAAAGGTCGATGTCCGTGTTCACAAGTACATTCTCACGTGTAACTATATAACCTGAGGTCGAGACTAGTACCAAGGCCCACATGGCAATAACTAAAAAAACTCCAAAGACCCAAAATTTGTCATACGGCATTGTTAGAATATCATAGGTAATACAGATTTCCAATAGATAAAGTTTGCATATACAAGAGAAAAATAATTTTTTATCATGCGGTATGACACAGGTCTGATAGTTTTATGAGTCTGTTTTAGGTAACTATCTTGGCACAGATCTGAACAACTCTGTGAATGATGTCTAGATTATTGTATCTATAATAATAATAATAATAATAATGATACTATCCCAAATTATTTTTAAGAATTAATGCCAATCGTGAGGTTGAAACTAAACACCAGATAACTTATTGATAACAATAGTAGTAACGCCAATTACGATCTTTGACAACAGTTAGATCGATATAGAATTAATATGCTATACGAAAAAGAGATATCTTAAAATATAAAACCCCTCAGATCAAAAATTAATACTACAATCGTATCAGTACTGTATATATCCCTGATGGTATTCATGGTGCGATCTTTATATTTTCTACAGAAATATGCGTTTCTTACGGTAGCAATAATCATGCGACAGTTATAAATCCCAATGAATTATACTCCAATACAAGTATTCCAAAGTTAGTAATATTGACTTTTGATGATGTGCATGAAAGTCAGTTTACATACGCTATACGAGTTATAGACAAATATGATTTCAAAGCAACTTTTATTGTGGTATGTGATTGGATGAATGAGAAAGATTGGGAGGCAATCAACGAATTACACCAAGACCGATACCATAAGACATCAAAATCCAGATGAGCTGTCTGGTGACATGCTGGAGTATGAAATCATTAAAGGACAAGATTGCCTTCACTCCAGAGGCATTAATTCAACGGTTTTTGCATATCCATATGGTAATGGGTGGGATAACTCGACAGTAGTTAAACTTATTGCAGATAACTATGATGTTGGTTGGACTTCTTCTAAATATCCACTTGCCTTCATGAATTGTGATTATTGGAACATGGCAGAGCTTGTGCAACCACTCGAGAAAATACGGAACCAAAAGACGATGAATTTATCAATAGTGTTCGGGACTACCCGGGGGGAATTTGTAAATAGGCCATTAATGGCTGGGAACATGTTTATATTGAAGGGGATTATGATTATAATAAATCATCATGCACAGGTATCTGTGAATATTATAATAATTCTCAGATGTTAGATAGATTTATTCAAGCGGTCAACAGTCTGACAAGATTCAATGAGGATGGGACAATTAGAGCAATACCTGCTGTTGTATACCATAGCTTCGCTCCTTTAATACTTTTAGTGTTTTAAGACTTGAGATACGACCAGGACACAGAAACTTTGTATGTAGAAAATATGTCATGTGGAGTTTGAGGGGATCTGTTCAGATACGCATAGCATAGTAAGAGCTATCTGTAACTTTTGCAATGTCATTGACTATTTTCGGAACGGTACTAATTCTGTGTTAAGACAGCTAAAGCGATGAAAATCTTGGCGAATCGAAATAAATCAAAATGATGTAACAGGTTTCCTTGCCTATTGGCTACCATAGTACATCTATTTTGTGGTATACTTTTGCATATATTCCTTAAATTCTTATATATGAAGATACCTTCATCCTATGCATGGATAACGGGAAAAAATTATCTCTGTTCGCAGCTGTTCCTATATTGCTTGTCGTGGCATACTCTAGCGGAGGCAATGTATTACTAGCTCAGGAGGAACCACTACCTTTCACGACACCTGAACAGGGAGCACAAAACTCCACCTCCGTAAGAATGACACTTCTCGGATTAGATGACGAGGAAGGAAATCTCATTTACTGGCTTGCTGTACCCTCAGTAGGTACGATAGTTACTGACAGCATTCCGGCAGCTGACTTAAAGGGACCATCAAATAACGCCACTGAGCTGAATCTTGAACTTGAAGGAACTCCTAACATCAAAAATCAGGTGGTCGAGGGATGTGTGATGGACTCACTAGAGAAAATAGTATATTGTGATAACGCCGTCCAGACGGGTAGAAGTGGACCCAGTACCATGGAGATATTGATGAACGATGACAATGTCCTACAAATCAAGGCTGAACCTTAAACCTTACTTTAACCCTAATATATGAAGATTAATAGCCATCTTAGAACTCGATTGAAAGATGCAGTCGTTGTTGGGAATAGATTAAAATCCATCCTATAATCTGAGCGGAGGAAAGGGGATACTGAAATTTTTATCAATCACTTATCAATCTAGTACCTTGTGTTCCTTTTTTGCAGATATTGTATATCACTAAAGTGATGAGATACTGATTCATTAGTAGCTCTTAGCTGTCAAGATTAAATATAGGTAGCATTTTTTATATGATACAACTTACTTTTAATTCAGATGGATGGATATGGGTATGTTTTTTGAGTCTTCTAATGTTCTGTTCTTATCTTTCTTTATAGGAGCTACCATTTTGTTTCTGGTTATTCTTTATCCAAATGCAAATATAGCCGGAGGGCATCAAACAACAAGTGGGCAAGTTATTCGGTTTTTATGCGAGGATTATGAAATACGATTTCATTGCGGTCAGTCATTGAGCAAACTGAAGGGCTTTGAGGTTAATGGTAACTGGTCTGAACTATATCGCCCTCTGTCAATTCCAGTGTTTGTTGAGGGTAACTTGGGGAAAGCGATAGAGCTGGATTCGGCAAGAAGTAGGGATACCCTGGAGATTAATAACTCAAAAAGTATCAATCCCTCCAATTTCTCAATTTCCTTCTGGGTTAAAAGTCCTCCCCAGCCATTTGGATTCATGCTTTCTCACTCTAGTGATGATAGTGATGCAGGGTGGGATTTTGTTATGTACGAAAATGGAACAGCCTCCTTCCGGGTTATGTCTTCTAATCAAACTTACACTGAAGCTTCAGATAATAACTACAATTATTCTAAATCGTTAGACGAATTTACACATATAGTTGGAATATTTGACGGTTCGACCCTCAAGATGTATAGAAATGGCGAACTTGTTACGCAGAGACCATATCATGGAGATTACATTGCCGATCCGGGTACCCCTCTACGAATAGGAGGCGCAGCGAGAAGCTCGGGACAGTTACTTTGGGGTGGAACTATAGATGATCTGGCTTTATACAACAGAGCTCTTGACGGTGAACAAATCCTGAAGATAAACAAAGGAGGGACTACTAAATTGTCTAACGAAACGTCAATTCACCCAGTCAGTCATTGGTCGTTCGATAACACGCTAGACGACGTGGCGATAAATAATAGTAATGATGGGAATATGAGGACTCTGATTGCGAGTTTGGCTTTTGCTCCAGACGGGACATTATTTTTTTCAGAAAAGAACACGGGGAAAATTAGAGTGATGAAAGACGGAAAAGTTTCTGATACTCCATTTGCAGTTATATCAGATTACCATGTGGCTGAAGAGCAAGGAGTGTTAAGTCTGGTCGTGGATCCACATTTCGAGGATAACCATTATGTCTACCTCTATTATACGGCAAGAGATGATGAGAGATTAGTAGAACGAGTGATACGTTTTACCGATATTAATGGGACTGGTCACAATAAAGTTACCATCATCGATAATATACCTGCCCTAGATGGTTATCATGCCGGCGGTGCACTTGCATTCGGCAGCGATGATAAACTTTACGTGGGCGTAGGGGACGCTACCCAATCTGCATTTGCTCAAAATCCTTCTGTGTTACTGGGGAAAGTACTTCGGATTAATCGGGATGGAACCATACCTGAGGACAATCCATATTATCCGAATTCTCCTGTTTATACGTTAGGTCATAGGAATATATATGGAATAGCATTCGATACCAAATCAGGGCTAGGCATAATAACTGAAAACGGTGATGTGCTGTATGATGAATTAAATATAATGCGCAAAGGAGGGAATTATGGTTTTCCCACGTTCCAGCCGGAAAACATTGCACCTGAACTGGCTAATTCTTCCTCTTCCATTATTCCAGTTAGAAGTTATTGGGAGACTATTGCCCCAACACAAGCGATCTTTTATGAAGGTACAGGATATCCTCCAGCACTTGACAATTCCTTTGTATTTGGTGGTTTCAATGGGGATATTTATTCAATTAGATTCAATTACACTGATGTTTCCATACAGGATGAGCTAAGAATTGACCTACCGATATTCCCATACACTGCGGTGACCTCTATTTCAGCTTCTCCTTTGACAGGAGAAATTTATTTTGCAGGTAATGCTTTGTACAAATTGACTTCGATAGATCCGGGAAGCGTCGAACAAACCGTCTTTCCCATCAATTTTGAGTTCTCATCGAATTTTAATCGAGTGAATGAAGTAAATGTTTTCAAAAACGGAGATGAAAAGAAAATGACTATTAATTTCACTTCATCTGAGCTAATTGAAAACGAACATAGGACAGATAATTTGTTTCTCAAAATAAACATACCAAAGAGCCTCATGCCAGATATATGTAAAGTGGGGAAACTAGACACCGAAGATGGCTCAACTCCCGTTGAATACAGTGTAGAAGATGATTCCTCGTCAAATGTCATAAAGCTCAAGTATCTCCCGTCCATTACCTATAATTTAGAGGTTCTAGGCTCCTGCAGCTGAGTTTACCCAATTTAGTGCGAAAATTTTTGATTGAAAATCACAATAATACTCATTGCGGGTTTACGACTTTACGACTTTAGACTAATCTACGCCTTTCCGCATGAAATGAATCTACTATCGTTTAAACCCTTTTATCGCTTGCGTAGATTGATTAACCGTAAAGGTATGGGTTACAGAAATCGGCCCCTCTTGGACAAACTTCCCCTCAACTATTGTGTGGGAAGGATTTGTGACGTACCTCTGAGTACTGCTACCAAGCGAAATACCTTGGCTAGGCATCAGTAAATTAGTAGCAAAAGTAATAGAAGCGTTAGTGACGGTTGCCAATGGAGTATTTTGACTTGCAGGGAATTCTAAATCGTACACTGAACTATTTGCCATATACGTAACAGCTTGGATATCATAGGACAAACTCTCTCCGAAATGACTTTCAGTGGGATAATCTAAAGTTTCTAGGCCAAGTGTCACGACCTGAACATCATAGGACGTAACAGTTTGTTGTGTATCCAACGGAGACATAGTATAGTTTGTAGGAATGGCTTCTGTAGTGATGGGTCTAGATAATTCTTCCTGTTGCGCGTTGGTATTCGAAATTAGACCAGTAATTAGTACTGAAAACAAAAAAATGATAAGAAATAATTCTTTGTATGCACATAGTCTGTCGCGAGAGTAATCTATAAGTTCCCCACACACATTTCTCCATGATTGTTCCAATCAGCCAAGCCTCCCGATACGTCCCATATCATCAATAAAAAACAAATTCCCGCCTGGTGTGGCGGTTATGGCAAGTGGTTTGGTTCCAATACTCCACTCAGTTATCTCCCCAGTGACCGGATTAAGTCTTCCTATCTTGTTAGTTTCGTCATTGGCAAAATATAAGCCGCCAGTTGAACTATCGAATGCAACACTGGTAAGTCCTGAAGTAGAATTGTCCTTTGGTATACTCCATTTAGTAATCAAGTCTGTTGCAAAATCGAGTCTACCTATGCTATTCGTTCCTCTATCTGAAAAAAATATTTCATTGAAACCAAGGACGAGGTCGGACACATCACTGGAATTATTGGCTAAATGCCACTCGGTAAATGTATTGGAACCAATGTCGAGGCCCGTAATAACGTGCCCGTTATCTTCTAGGGAAAAAACAATTTCGTTATCAGGATCAAACACAATATCTCGAAATCCAATATTTTTTGAAGTATTGATTGGAATCCATTCGGTGATTGAACTCGAAGTTGGATCAAGTCTTCCTATCTTATAATTTCCACTATTGACAAAAAAAACGCTACCTGTAGCAAGATCGCTAGCAATACTAATAGTCCCATTATTTGAACTATCAGTCAATATGCTCCACTCGGTGAGCAATCCCGTACCAGGATCAAGTCTTCCTATCTTATTCGTTACATTACTTGCAAAATAGATATTTCCAATGTCATCGAAAGCGATACCAGTTGGTGTTACAGTTGAATTATCGATAGGCGTACTCCATTCGTTAACTAAGCTCCGAAGAGGTTCAAGCCTTGCTATACCCTTCGAACTTGGTTGAGTGTAATAGGCGTTACCTGCAAAGTCAGACAACATGTTGGGAGGGTTTTCTAGAAAATCATTTGAAAAGTTAGGAATACCCCAGGTGGATAGAACAACTGTCCGTTGATCTACCGGTAACCCAGAGACCTGAATATTCAAAGATAGATAACCACCTTCACCAAAAAAAACTGCTGTCAATATTGTAAAAAAGCAAATTGTCACCAGTATAGACAAAGTTAGTCTACGCATGTATTTTATCACTTGTGCTTTTATTCGATGGATTACGTATCACTAATAAATTTACCCCCCATGGAATTAACGAATTACCAATTGGATAATAGCACGCTTGAATTCATTCACCTTTATAAACATATGATATTGAATCGTTCCTTAGCTCTTGCTTGGTCTACTAATTGTTCTCATCAGCATTTGATGCATAGGGTATCCCTTTCATCACTATACCGTAAGTCCTTCAAAGTCACCACTTTAAACCCGTTATCGTGTAAATATTTCATTTCTTGATCAAACAAGCTTACACTAGTATCTGTGGGTATATCGTTTTTGCTTATATCATCAATCTGGACAAAGTCATGATAGACAAATATCGGGATTGCTCTTATCGTTCCATCCTCATTGAATCTTGTCTGACTGTTGACCGCTTGAATAAATCTATCTAACATCTGAGAATTGTTATAAAATTCACAGATTCCTATGCATGATAAATTACCATAATCATACCGTCCTACAATATGCTTTTCAGACAAGCTATTGATAGCGTATCTACTACTTCCAAAAGTCTGTTGCATACTGCTAAGATCATTGTCACTTTCGTTTCTTATGCAACTTGGCAAGGAGTTAAATGAATCATTAGCCTCAATGCCGTAGGATATCCCATTCCAAAGATCGCAATTCAAGAAAGTGAGAGGATCGGTACTATCACTCCTTGCTAGATCGTAATATTTAGCTACTTCATTGAGCACTGTTTCGTTAGCCCACCCCCTGCCATTAGGATATGCAAATATCGTAGCATTTATTCCGTTATTTAGAAAGCATTCCTTTGCTTTGCGTAACTCGGTATCAAGCCCGCTTGCGGATAAGCGATCCACGCGTGGATGAGTAATTGTATGAGCCTGAATATCCATACCTTCTTTCTGCAATTTCTTCAAGATCCACCAGTCAGTACCGTCACTAAGCCGTCCACAGATTTCGAAGAAGGTTGCCTTAAATCCGTATTTGTCTAGAATTGGTTTAGCATATCTAATTTGGTTCTCGTACGAATCATCAAAATTTATTATGACTAGTTTATTGCTACTTTTGCTGTTCGTGGTGTTGTTTTCATATTCACTGCCTATTCCGTCTTCATAATTTTGTTTACTTCCTCCAAGTAACGAACTTTGATTATCGTCACTATTGTTAGCAGAATTAGCTAGAGCGAAATTCACGCATGA
>Ga0081455_10004579_pt1 | contig 15446 bp, 20 predicted proteins | sample TabmetS3T2R1_FD_70207 | JGI IMG/M metagenome (GOLD analysis project Ga0081455, IMG submission 70207) | Tabebuia heterophylla rhizosphere microbial communities from the University of Puerto Rico - S3T2R1 | ecosystem: Host-associated > Plants > Roots > Rhizosphere ... | reverse complement strand
ATCGGCACGGCCGGATGGATGTCGACCTGGAAGACCGCCGACGACCGGCTCTGCAGATAGTAGGCGAAATCCTTGCGGTTCTTGCCCCACAGCCAGTGGGCCAGCCGGTGCGTCTCCAGCGCATGAAAACCCTTGAAGTACAGCACCGGCTCGATGAAACGGTTGGCCGCGGGATCGCGGTCATAGACGGCGACGATATCCGCGCGGAAGGCGTCCCCGATCGTGCGATCGTCCTCGAGCGCATCGGCATAGATCTGGCGAATCAGCTCGCTCGAGACATCGGGATGGTCGAGACGCCGGGCAAGGCGGTGCACGACCGCCGCCTCCAGCGTGTCGTGATGCAGGATCGATGAGTAGATGAAAGTGGCCAGCTCCGGCTCATTGCGCGCGGTATCCTCCGCCTCGCGGCGGATCTTGGTCCATACCGGATCAACGGTGTCGAGCGCGTTTCTTGGCCTCACGTGATGCTGTGCCATTGACCGCCTCCCTCGCCCGCACGGGGCCCACAAGCGCATAGCCAGACACCGGACAGCGCTCTCGCGCGACCTAACGGCTGCGGCGTCTTATCACACTTAGGAAGTCGCGATCAGCCCCACCAGTACCAGCCAGATTGATCCGCCCTCGCAATTTGCGCAAGTGATGCGCGAGGATGCCCTCAGACGGGATCAGGATCACCCTCCAACCTGCGGGACGGACGGCGGTTTCCGTCGGGCCCTGGGCTGCCAAGTCCACCGAGGAAATCGACGATTGCGGCGGAGAAGTGATCGTTGCTGTCGCCCGCTACCATGTGCCGCGCGCCGGCGACATCGACATAGGAGGCATGCGGCACCAGCTCGAGGAATTCCCGGGCATGCGCCTCCTGCACCAGCTCGGAGGCGGCGCCGCGCACCAGCAGTGCCGGAATGGTGACGGCGCGGGCAGCGGCGGCGCCCGGCCCGCCATTGAACCCGAAAGTCACGGCGCGGGGCGCGTCACCGACGTTCGTGGCGACATAGGCGGTATAGAACATCGCGGCCGTTTGCTCGCCCGCCTGGTCGTATAGTGCGAGCGTTCCCGCGGTGGCTGTGTACGCGAGGGTCGTGCCGCCCGGCAGATCAATGCTGTGCTCGGTGATCGCGTCACCAGGCAACAGGCGCAACACGCCCGGCCCCGCTTCACGCCGCTGCTCGGGCGGCGGCTCTTGTTGTGGCGCTCGCTGTGGCGGAGTGCCACCGGGCCGGCCCGACCGCTACTGCGCCAAGGCAACCGCAGGCAACGACAGCGCCAGCACTAAGATCAGCAGGGGAGCCGTACAAGATTGGGCTCGCATCATGGTTCACATACTCCCGTGCGCCATCGTCCGTCATCCTCTGGCATAATGATATGGCCCTACCCCTTTTCCATACGGCTTCGGAGAGCCAGAAGGGTTGTGGAATCGGGAGCAGCCATGCACCACACAGGAGCGCGTCCAATGGCCCAGAAGCTTCGCACTGCATCGTTCTAAAGAGAGTCCGATTTCGCCCTCTCGTTGTCTCAAGGTGAGCGCAGACACCATCAGTGGTCAACGCCTCCTCGGAGACACGCAGCCGGGAAGCCGTTGCACGCCTTGCTGCCCGGCTGGCTCGGCCCAGGCTTAGCCTCGCTCAGATGCAGGGCAAGGACGTCTGCGGCGCGAGGCGGAAACACACCATGCCTTGGTTCCGTGGGCCCCCACGCTTTCCTGACACTCCCCAGGGGGTGCGCCTGACGCGTCGAGCCACGCTGTGCCGGCGCGTCAGAAGAATCCCGCCTGCTGCGCCGCTTCGCTGCCAGCTTGCACCAGCTTGCCGACTTGCTCGGCGATGTCTGACGAGGCGGGGGTGGTGACCGTGCTCGCCCACATCAGGCGCCCGGTCGCGACGTCCGTCAAGGTGAGATGCGCCCCATACGCCGTCGTGACGCTTTCGGCCCCGACCGGCACTGCCACGCCGACCCCGGTGCCGATCCCGCTCGACCGATGCCAGCCGCCTGAGCTACTAAAGCCACCGAACCCCAATCCGATTGTCGGTCCCGGGCTCGCCACCGTCGCGTCGGGCACGATGGTGACCGCGACGATCGCTGTCGCCCCCGCCTGGCGGGCGCCCTCGAAGACGATAGCCGGGAGGCGTCCGCCTTCCGCCGTCAGTAGGGCGACGTCGGGGGCGACGATCGGCGTGGCCCCCGCCGCTGCAACCTGCCCGGCCAGGTGGTCTTTACAGAGGCGCGTGAGAGCGGTGTCGCTGGCGTCGCAGACCACCAGCACAGGGGTGCCGCGCAAGGACTGGCCCGCGAAAGACGGATCGGTCCACTGCGCCTGCACCGTGGTCGAGGCGCAGCCCCCCACCAGGAACCCGCCGAGGACGAGCAACGTCAGCGCCGCGGTGGTAAGCGCGCGGCCTGTGCGCACATGTGCGTGTGCCATGAGTATGAGCTCCGTCAGAGTCAAGTGTAGGGAAAACCGCCCGGCTCCTCTTCCTCTGCCGCAGCGCAGCCAAGGTGGCCGCGCCCAGCGTCGAGAGCGGCGTGCGGGACACGGTGTCCGGTACCGTGCTTGCACGCATGACGCAGCAAAAACGATACCATCTGGCTCCTGCGCGCAGGAAAAACGACGGACAGATATAGGCTGTGGTGACGTGGCGGTGGTGTTTCAAAAGTCACTATGCTGAATTCGCCACATTCCAACGGATTGAGTGGTAGCCCAAGAGGCCTCGGCTGTCGAGACCGGCTCGCGCCTTGATTTCTTGTTGCTACACAACTTTGGGACGCGCTGCGTCGCCCCATGAGAGCTCAAATTACCTCAACAAAATCAATGGTCTGAAATTTTACCACCAAATCCGGGGGAATCTGGAAATTTTCAAGGCAGGCATCCTCGCTCCTCCACTCCAGCAGCCATGAGACGTTTCTCCCTCCCAGGCACGACGGTCCTCCCTCTCGCGGGAGAGCCTCCGCCTCCCAGCGGCGCCTATGTCAACAATATGATTCATGACGAGCTTTGTGCGGTGCCTAGCGTGGGCCAATCCGCAGGTGGTGGGTGGCCAAGATGATCTCGCGGAAGAACGTGAGCAACGCGCCTATAAGCGACAGCATGGCAGTCACAAAGAGCAGGATAATCACGGTGGCGAGCTGCAGCCTGAGCAAGGAACCCACAAAGAGGGTGGTCACTGTGAGACACAAGCTGAGCGCACAGGCAATACTCAGGGCAATGGCCTGGTAGATCAACCGTGCCCGACGCGATAGCACCCGCAGCTCGGTCGCCAGGGCCGGACGCGCGTCGGCCGACTGCCGCTGACCTTCCAGGACCCGGGCACGATCGACAATCCGGCCCAAGCGGACAATGAGGATATTGACCGTGATGCCCACCCCTGCAAGGAGAAAGATGGGCGTGACGGCGAGGCGAATCGCCTCCGCGATATCGGTGAGCTGAGGGCTTGACTCCATGACCGTACCTTAGGACGAGGCCCCAGAAGCGAGACGAGCCCGCTCCTACCATCCACATCTACAAGCTTACCCCAGATCTTCGTCCCGCGGCTTCATGCGACGGCGCGGCCACGTCTGCACCCTGCAAACACACACGACCCAGCCAATGGGCGGATGCTTCTGTCTCCCTGGAGGCTCGGGGAGCCCCCTCTCAGGGTGCGCGGCCGCACTGCAACGAAAACCTATGGTAGCGTGTTACACTTTCTATTTCAGTCACTTGTAGGTAGCCTGTTTTGACAATGCATCTGGCCCCTACGGGGAGGCTCGATGCTATCGCGTGATGGTCATGAGTGACAACTTTCCCGAAAATGAAGTCTCGACGTGAGTGAGCATGGTGCGCAAATCTTTGAAAAGGCGTAAGCTCTTCTCGGTGTCTTTCCCGAAAAGCCTTCTTCTTGGGCAAGTCGTCCCGCATGTGGCCGCGCAGTCCCTACCGTAGGTTTTCGTTGCAGTGCGGCCGCGCACCCTAACATGAAAAATCTCCAGAGGAGTCCCTAGACGACCATCAGGTAGAAAAATTGGTGTGGAATCATGGCATGTACCCCCTTCGCATAGCGTGATCCAGGGGGCATTGTACCCAGTTGTCGGGGAAGGGAATGAGCCGCAGACTGGAGGTACACCACCTGCGCCCCTGCTTGGTACCCTTGCGGTTCCGAGGATGCTCCTTGATGTTGGGAATCATCCCGGTATTGAAAATGCACGTGCGATTGTGGGTGGAATCACAGCCGCCATCAAGCGTGAGATAGGTCCCTCTGAGGTCCAGCCCGACTTCTTTGGCCAGCTCTTTCAATCAATGGGTTTCGCGTCTGGTGCGGGTGGCATTGTCGTTTTCCAAGAAGCTTGCCCACCACATTGGTACCATGAAGCTCTTCATTTGCCATGACAACCTGACGAGAGCGGCAGCGTACAGAGCGAGCATTATATGGCTATCACTACCGCCTCTGTGGGGCCTCAAATCAGGCGCCACTCCAGCGCACGCGGGGGCGGGATATGATGCTCGTCATCGCCCGACAACGTCTGCACGTCCTCCAAAGTCCACAGCCGGAACCCGCCCCGAAATGCCGTTTGGTTATGGCCCAGCCGGGCGCCCGGGGGCAGCGCCTGCAGTTGGCTGGCATTCCCACCGCCCAGCACGACATAATCCGCGACGAACGCCTCCATGAGGATCGGGACCATCGCGCTCACGACCCGCCGCCAGGCCCGCTTGCCCAGCCGTTGCAGGCCGCGCTTGCCCAGGGCCTGATCGAGCTGCGGGCCGTCCGGGTATGGGAGGCGGCCCAGCTCCAGGGGGACAATGACCCCGTCCGCAATCAAGGCGGAGCCGAGCCCCGTCCCCAGGCCCAGGAACAGCATCCGCCCGCCTTCGTAATTGCCCAACGCTTGCATCGCGGCATCGTTCATGATCCGCACGGGACAGCCGAAGGCCGCGGAGTAGTTGAAGCCGACCCAGCCCGGCCCGAGGTTCCCCGCCTCCGAGCGCGGCCCACGCGTCCCGACCACCCCCGGGTACCCCATCGAGATGGCCTCATACGTCCAGCCCTCGGCCAGCGCTTGCACCGCGGCCACCATCTGGGTCGGCGTGAAGCGCTTGCCCGACCGGCAGGTGCGGAGATCGGTCTCGCCCGTCGCGAGGATCTTGACCTGCGAGCCGCCAATGTCGATGACCAGAATCGTGGCCGGCGGTCCGTGGTTGTCTGTCGCCGTCATCGTCCCTCCTGTACGTCCAGTCGCGTGGGCAGAACATCTCCTTGAAACCCGTGAGCAGACGCGCTCTCCGGCGCGTCTGACCTCACCGCCGTAGGCCGCGGCACCGGGGAAGCTGTGTCCCCGAGCACCGCCCTGGCAGGTACCGCAACCCTAACGGCAGCGCCCTAGATGCGCTCCATGCAGCGCTTGGAGGTTCGGCGCGCGTGCCTGACGGCGATCGCCATCGGGTGCCCCCAACCGCTCGGCCCCTTGTCCCACCAACACGTTGATGAACGGCCGAGGATCCCAGGGCGCCGTCCCGCTGAAGGCTTGGATGACCTGGCGCTCGACAGCGGCCAAGGCGGCGATCGTCTCCGCCTTCTTGCGGTGCAGGTGGAACAGGAGGCCAGTCAGATAGCAAGGCCCATGGGGCTGGTCAGCCTCGGCCTCCAGAGCCTGTTGAGAGGCCATGACGCACGCGCCCAGACGCTCCACCATGGGGCTGAACACATCGGGAGAAACGCGGCAGTCCCTCCGTCCTGCTTCTTGGCGCTGTGCCCACGCCAGTGGCATCGTTTCGCCTCCGCACCTTGGCCTGTCGATAGGGCATACAGGTTGGAAGCAAGTGAGACAACCAGAGGGTACGTGAGGCAACGGGGGTCGAAAGAGGAGCCACCGTCAGTGTAAGAGCGCCCTGCTGCCTTGAGAGACTCTGCGTCCTAGCTTCTCCTCTGCTCCAACTCTGCTGCCTCGCTCGGATCGAAAATATAATCGAAGCCTAACCACAGCCCACGGGCATACCGGAAAAACAGCACGGGGAATGCCGTGCCAAACCCAACCCACAGCACCAGTTCCTGGGTGAGTGATGGCTGGGTCCAGTACTCCAGCGCGAAGGACCCGAGCAGGGCGAGGACGACGGTGACGCCATAGTTGATATAGATGGCGCCGAGGAAATAGCCCTGTTCCCGCTCAAAGCGCAGCCCACAGACGGCACACCGCTCGTGCATCGCCAACCAGGTGCGGAACAGGGACCGCGCACCACAGCGCGGGCAGCGTAAGCATACACCGCGCCAGAGCAAGGTCAGCGCCCGTAGAAGACCTCGCTTCTCGTGCCTGGGTCCGTCCGTCGAGGCCAAGCTGTGCTCCTGCCCCATATTCCCTCCGTGGACAGGCCCCCCCTGCGCTCCTCTCACCGCGATGACCCCTGGGGCTGGGCCTGCTCAGGCATCCTTGACCTTCTCCGCAGCGCGCTCCGTGGTGTCCTTGACCTTCTCGGCGGTTCGCACCGCGGCGTCCTTGCACTTGTCCACGCCCCGCATGGCAGCGTCCTTGACCTTGTCCGGGCCGCGCTTCACCGCCGCTGCGGTGTTTTTGATGCCCTCTTTGCTCTTGTCAGTCGTGTTCTCCAGGGCTCGGCGCCTTGCGGTAGTGGTTCCATCCGTATGGCCTCTGCTCCTGCGCCAGGTCTGGGCGCGGGGTCACGCCCCCCCACGCATGCAGGGCGGGGGCCACGCGGGAAAAGCGACGGCGCTGTCTCGGCCGTCTTGTACACTGACGCAGCGGCAAAAACGATGCCAGGGGTCTCCCCCTAGGAGCAACACCTAGGGCAAGGGATATCCATACGGCGAGGACAGAGCCTGGCCCGTGTGGATCTTGGCCTGCTGTGCAGCCCAATGAGGCGCTCCGCTCTCATAATGAGAGAGCAGACAAACGCACACGTGATGACGTCCTTACCGCTTGTGCAGATTCGCCCGGACTTAGGGGTAAAATTTGAGATCGTTGATATTGTTGACGTTATTTGAGATCTTATCAGGCGACGAAGCGCCGCCTAAGGTTGTGGAGCACCAGGAAATCAAGGCGCGAGCCGGTCTCGACATCCGAGGCCTCTTGGGCTACCACTCAATCCGTTGGAATGTGGCTTTTTCCACCTGCACTTTCTACGTACTATTTGTGCAAATCTTGTCGATCGATGGTGTATTTTTTCTGGCGCGGCCAGCGCGGCTCTCCTGTGAGGGCTCACGTTGCGCAGGGGCACGCCGCTGTTAGGCCATGAGCGTCAGGTTCCAAATTTTCGCCTCCGGGTTCCAGTGACGCCCATCGCTCGCGCCCAGCCGCTGCTTGAGCACGGCCTTCGCCTGGCTCGCCAAGTGCCGCTGCCAGTCCTGCGCTTCACGAAAAAACTGTACCAGTTCCTGATCGCCCGCCTGTTCGGCATCCTGCATGTATTGCCGAGCAGTCTTGGCGCCCTGTAACGCGTGATAGAGGACACTCACGAGATCGTATGTCTCATCCCGGGTGCCGGTCGCCTGCTCTGCAGACGCCCCGGTGCTCTGGTGGCTTGGCATCGTCAGTCTCCTTCGCTGTTGCCATCCGTGCCTGCCCACACCCGCATACCTGCGGCTCCTGGCACTGCCTGACGACAAGCAGGTGAAGCAACTTTTATGCCAGGACCTGCAGGGGCCACGGCCACGCGTTGCTTTCACTCTGCGTCTGAGGCGGCGTGGAGGTGTTTCCCTCCACGGGCGCGTATGCTGAGAGACCGCACTCAAACTGAGAGTGCCACATAGCCCGCCGACCTCGGATTGTCTGGCGTGTTTTGGGACGCGCAGTAAGCAGAGACCGGCATAGAGTCATAGAGCAGCTGAGGCGATTGACCAACTTTGCCCCAATCGGGGTAAAAGCCTCTCCCTGGAGGCGACTGGCGACAACTACCCCCGCTCCTACCATCTCTCCCGCGCGCGGAATACTTTTTGCATGTCTTCAGAAGGGACAAGGCCGTATGAGTCGAGGACAGATGACATATGGAGGAGCAGTGTATCATGGCTGATCAAAGAACAGGTGGTAATGCTGAGCCATCTCCGGCTGAGGCCGGTGCCCAGGGCCGGGAGAGAGCCCAGGAAGCCAGTGCCCAGGTCCGCGACACAGCGCAGGCGATGGTGCAGCAAGGAGCGGAGACTGCCTCGGACTCTTACCAGCAGGGCCGCCAGCAGGCCGAAGACGTGCAGCACACGCTGGAGGATGCCATTCGAGCCAAGCCGTTGCAGTCTATCCTCATGTCGGCGGGCCTAGGAATGTTACTCACGTTACTGTGGAAGAAAGAGGAGACCGCCTCGGACTATTATCAGCAGGGTCGGAGGCAGGTGGAAGCCCTGCAGCACACCTTCGCGGATACCATGCGGGCCCAGCCATGGCAGTCCTATTCCCAACGGGGGCGTCAGCAGGCCGCAGACGTGCAGCACACGCTCGAGGATACCGTGCGAGCCAAGCCGTTGCAGGCGCTCCTCATGGCGGCGGGCGTGGGGATATTCCTAGGAGTATTGATGAAGAAATAGTGGACGCGGTGCGGGGCTGCGTGCGGGGTGTCGGACCGGGGCTTTCCGCCCTCGGCTGCGCCCCGCGGCATCCCAGAGGGGACCTCCGGCGTCCCCCTGGGACGGTCTCTTCCAACCTGGGACGAGAGGACGTTCCGGATACATGCCTGGATCTGTTCACATGACACATGGTTCTTCCGCAGGTTCCGTGCTGTGTGGCTCGACTCCTTACCCAGCAAGCGGGTCCTCACCGAGCCATTCGGGCCTTACAGGAGGGAACGTGCGACGAGACGTCATAAGAGGGGCTTGAAGCTGCATCCTTTTCCTTTTCTCTATTGTGCACTGGCACTATAGGGGGAAAATCTTCTGTAAATCAGGCTTCACACCTTCAAAATGCCCAAATAATGCCGGTTCCTGAGCAAGTGGGAAAAACTCTCTGTGGATCTACCGCTGCTCTGGCATGTGCTGCAATGCCTTGTCTATAAAAGAGATATAGCCTATGGCGTGCTATCGCACGTTCCCTCCTGTAAGGCCGGGATGGACGAACTATTTCCGACACACGAACGCCAGCCAGGCTTTTTGCGGGCTTCAGCGTTTCGTGAACATCCGTTTTCGCCGGTATCTGACCCAACGCAGTAAATAATGTGCCTGCTTTTGCCATAGCCCTGCTCCTCCTTCCATGGTGCTTGCGTCCCCCCGCTCCGCTCACTCTGACCACCCCAGGGCCTGAGGGTGACAAGGGACGGCGCGTGCCGTGATGCGGCACCCCGCCAGAGCTGTCGCCTCTGAGCAGCAGCGATACCCAGCGGAGCTTCGTCAGCAGGACCAGGCCCGTGAGCGGCATTGTTAACTGCTTGAAAATCGCGACCAGACGCTTGGCCCTCGAGGAAATGTGAGGGTGTGTGAGCGGCAAAAATAGAGGCTGTGCAAGCACAAAACCAGACAGAGTCCTCTCTTTACTGCACACACGTGCAATTTTTGCATGAGGTTGACCATGCCTTCCGGGTCTTCTGCTCCAACGTTGTCCAAGAAGCGCCATGCATGTTGAAGACCATGGAACAATCAGGGCTTCAAGGAGAACAGCATGACCAAAGTCGGGTGGTAGGCCATCGACACATCCACGACCCTGGCATCCAACAAGAGCCCCTCCCCATTATTGCCCCTGTCTACAGATTGGGAGGAGCACTTCTTTGATACCGTCAGCGGCACCATAGATGCGCACCCCTTTGAGCCAAGGGGCTTCGCGCGTGTAGTCGGCCCACTTATCGGTCGCTTCAGGTTTTTTACTGATGGTCTTTGCCACCCCATCGGGGGTTATCGCCGTGAAGTCATATTCCTGCATCCCATCTGCGGGCGGCTGGGTGTAGCGCCGGCGACTCAGTTGTGGCTCTTGATATCCCTTCGGCGGCACCTCCCCTTGGGCGGTCACCACCAAGAGAGGCTGTTGGATGGTGCACTGAACATCCGTAACATGGGTCAGGGTTTGTCTTGACTGGGCAAAAGCTGTATACGAGAAGTCTCCTCCAGAGGAGACGCCTACCAGGAGGAATAGGAACAACAGTGTACGGAACCGTGGCATGTCTGTCTCTTTCTGCGTAATGGTCCTCTCAGAGTGTCTCCCTATGCCCAGTATACCCGCATGAACGCCTGGCAAGGAAGAGGACGAGGCATGGGCCATCGCGCAGGAGCACACGGGTCGTATGGCATCCCTTATGCACGAGTGGCACGGGACGCGGCGCAGGCACGTCGGCAAGCGCCTGCCTCACGCAGGCCTCATCCTGATGGGCGCGGGTCACCTGCACCAGCATAATCTGGTCGCTCCATTGCTCGTTGCGACGGCATTGTCAACTTAATCAAAAATCGCTCACAGATACCTTCCTTGTGAAGAAAAATGACCGGGTATAGGTAGCGAAAAGAGGGGCGGTCGCGAAAGAAGAAAACGAGAGATCGTTTTCTTGTTGCTGCACCCATGTGCAGGTTTTTCGCGTTAAGTTGCCAATGCCCAGGCGCGCCTAGCGTCACTGCCTGAGGCGGAGCTTTTGGTTCGGCGTCGGGACCTCCCCGGCCCTGGTGTACAAGCGCTACGCACCCTGAGAGCTGTCTATGTAGGCTTGGGCGGCGTGGTGAGCTCGTCCGCGTCGACGATGGCTTCAACGACCACCGGCCCGGGGGTGGTCAGGGCCGTGTCGAGGATGGCGCCGCACGCCGCAGGGTCCTCAATCGTCAAGCCCGTCGCCCCACACGCCCGTGCAAAAGCGGTAAAGTCGATCGGTTGGAGCTCACAGCCGTATTCCGGATGGCCGAGCATGGCGGTCTGCTCCCACTTAATCTGCCCCAGGGTATTGTTCTTCAGAATGATCACCTTCACCGGCAGGTGGTACTTGACGCAGGTGACGAAATCGGCCATCAGCATCGCAAAGCCGCCATCGCCCATAAACGCCACACACTGCCGGTCGGGATAGGCCAGCTGGGCCGCCATGGCATACGGCAGGGCATTGGCCATGGAAGCGAGGTTGCCAGACACCGAGTGCAACTGGCCACGCTGTATCGGGATGTACCGGGCCCACCAGGTGGTCACGGTGCCGGAGTCCGCCGCCACGACGGCGTCCGGGGCGAGGCGCTTGCCCAGCTCCCACGCCACCAGTTGCGGCCGCATGGGCGTGTCCTGTCTGGCACCCTGCTCTGCCACCTCTTGCCGCCAGGTGTGCATTTTGGCCTGGGTCTGCCGCAGGAAGCCCCGGTCGGCGTTGCGCTTGAGCAACGGGACCAGGGCTTCCAGACTCCGCCGACTGTCACCGACCAGGCCCACTTCGACCGGGTAACGCAGGCCAAGGCGCATCGGGTCGAGCTCAATCTGCACCGCCCGGGCTTGCCCCGGCTTGGGCAGGTATTCGATATAGGGGAAGGAAGTGCCGACCAGCAGCAGGGTGTCGCACTCCTCAAGGACCTCCTGGGAGGGTCTGGTGCCCAGAATGCCGAGCTGACCCGTGGTGTAGGGGCTATCGTCCGGCACCGCGGCCTTCCCGAGTAGGGCCTTCACAATAGGTGCTCCCAGCGTCTCCGCCATGTGCTCGAGCTCAGCCGCCGCCCCTAAGGCTCCACGGCCCGCCAGAATGGCAATCTTCTTGCCGGTATGCAGCACTGCAGCGGCCCGCCGCAGGTCGGCTTCCTCAGGCAGGCGGGCGCTGTGGGCAAAGACATCCGAGGTATGATGGGGCACGTTACGCTGCGAGCCTTTTCTTGCAGCCTCCATTGCCTGGATATCCACGGGGAAGGCAATATGGGCCACCTTCCGGTAGCTTAAGGCCGTGCGACAGGCCAGGTCAGCGGCGTTTTCCACATGGGTGGGGCCCATAATGCGCACGTTGTAGACGGCGACGTCGCTAAAGAGCTTATCCAGTTCCACGTCTTGTTGGGTGTAGGTATTAATCAGATCGTGGGACGCCAGCCCCGTGAGCGCCAACACGGGTTGGCCGTCCAGCTTGGCATCGTAGAGGCCATTAAGCAGGTGGATGCCGCCCGGACCCGAGGTCGCCAGGCACACCCCAAGTTTGCCGGTATACTTGGCGTAGCCACACGCCATAAAGGCCGCCGTCTCTTCATGGCGCACTTGCACAAAGCGGATGTTTGCTTGGCGCGTGCGCAGCGCTTCCATCACGCTGTTAATGCCATCACCAGGAAGGCCAAAGATCACCTCGACACCCCAGTCATGGATGGTCTCAATTAAGACATCTGCCGCTGTCTGGGCCATAGCGCTCTCCTTCTATCTCATACGGGAGCGCACCACCCCTCGGGTGCGCGCTCCGAGCTCTTTATCGTGTGCTGGCTTTTACGCCACACACATAGAGTGGTCGCAAAGGACGTGCCAGAGTACTTCTGATCCAGAAGGCGCGTTGCCAAAGGGCAGCTTTGCGTCAGAGAGCTTCGTTGGTCCCGAAATGAGAGCAGATATTTCATTCTGAGAGGTTCCAGAAGTGCAGCGCATAACTCTCTGACAGGGAAGCCCCTGGTTTGACCAGGGAGACTGGGGAGTTCTGTACAACCCTCGAACTGGTGCATTAGAGAGAAGTCCGACGCTCATCACCATGAGCGTCATGCTGTAACCGTTTGATGTCTCAGAAGTTATAACACGATACTGTCGGCGAACTCCCGGTAGTGTCCTGGGATCATCACAACATTCCAACAAGAACTATCCATGACGGGGTGTCGTCTTGTTTGGGCACTCCCCTCAAAGGTCTTTATGTGCCATGCGGCGCGTGTTTCGGATGGTTTCCTGTCCGCTGACATCCCTTGGCAATACCTCTGCGATTATCCCAGGACACTACCCACCCTTTTTGATTACTGCTGTTGCGTAAGGCCATACACATCAATTGGCCTAGTGCGGTAGCGTTTCTCATTAGCGTTATCGACCGCTCACTTTCGGCCAGTTGCTAGCGCGGGTCCGAGGTGGGCCTCTCCAACGCCGGCTGGTGCGCCTTGGCCCGCATCCAATTGATGGCCCGCCACACCGCAGGCTGCTGCACGAGGCGCCGCTCGATCCCACGCTTGCCTGGAAAGTCGATTAACATCAGACCAATCAGGATAGTGAGAACCCCTTGACCAGGGAGCACCAACATGGCCACACCGACGAGGACAATCAGGATACCGAGCAGATTCTTGCCAAGACGCACCAACAGGCGTGACCCTGTCGACTGGCTGTGGCGGCGACGGGCAGGGCGTTGAGCATGCGTGAAGTAATCGGGAGGAAGGCGCGCTACCACCAGAGGGAGGGCCACCAGTGTCCCCACAAACGTCACGACCGACAGAGCCCCCAACCACCAGAGCACGGTCTCGTGCCCACGCAGCCATGCAAACATCAATGCTTCCTTTTCCAGGCATACGAGGTGATTCGGTCATCCATTGGTGGTGAGCGGCCTTGTCTAGCCTCGCATATCGTCCGTGTACTGCTGTCGTAGAGCAGTAATGAGCCGGCGCACACTAGAGCTGAAGTGTGGAATTGCATACAGATGTCAGCGGTATCGGGTGGATGCTATGACAATGTTCTCCGCCGCCCTGCAAGCAAGAGCCCAACTCCCACAATGGCTGCGGCTACCCCCGCAACCAAGAGCCAGATGGTCCGGTCACTCGGCGCCCCGGTAAAGAGTTCCGACAAGCGGGAGCCCACCGAGGCGGAGGCTTGCATCCCAAAGATGATCAGCACCACACCAACCACCAGTAAGGCAATCCCGATGATGCTTTGCATGCCGCCTCCTCCTGCATTCTGTATCAATAATGCGCAAAAAACTCGCGGACTTCTCCGGATGATACCTCCTCCGGTCATAGAGCCGTGTCGTCGCAATGTTTACGTGCCTTCCAACAATCTACCGCAGGCAGGGGTTAGGTGCACGCTGCAGATGGATCGAGTTTCTGTACAGATGGCGATGGGGCTATTGCACACGTGGGGAGATATGCCAATAACGGGCGTTAAGCTTGCGCTTCCCTCGCGACTATCTCAGACATAGGGCAGGGTTATTGGATCACCTCATCGGCCAGGAGGAGCAGAGAGGGGGGTATCGTGACTCCAAGCGCCTTGGCCGTCTTCAGATTGATGCTCAGATGGAACTGCCGTGGATACTCCGCAGGGATATCGGCCGGCTTGGCGCCCCGCAGGATTTTGCCCACCATGACGCCCGCGCGTCGTAGTATGGCCAGGTCGTCCTGTTGATAGGCCATGAGCCCTCCCGCTTGCACATATGCCGTGCGTTGGTAGATCGCCGGCAGTCGGCTCTCGGCCACGAGCGCCACAATCCGTGGGATGTGGGGAGTGAACGAGGGGTCATGGAGAACCGTAAGCGCGTCGACACGCTCATGGGCCAGCGCCGCGAAGGCATGCTCGAGATTGGTGGCGGCGTTACGGACTTCCATGAGGTGCAGGTCCATCTTCAGCTCCTGTGCCGCCGTCCAGAGCGCCGCAAACCATGCCATGACTTTGTTTACGCCAGTGTGCACATATGTCGACCGTGTTCGGTTAGCGGAAGTCCTTCAATACCAATCCATGGTCTATCGTGCATCGAAGCATCATTCTGCGGCTTCCCCGCATGATTGCTTCTCGAAGTGCTGGATAGCACGTAAGGTCGGCAAACGTTGACACTGGCGCAAAGGATCCTCTGGCACGGTTTGGCGCCGTGGGGCCTAAGACCTTATAGGCAGGATTGTCCACAGGCACGAGCGCGGCGATGCGCGTGGCGGTGGGCACCGTCTCCTTGAGGAACTCCCAGCGTTTCGCCTCGGCCTCTTTGCCCCCGTTCGCGACCCCGGTGAGGTGCTCCCCCGGCTGGGCCCAACTCGCGATGAGGCCCTGGTCCACCGGATCTGTCACGTTCGTAAACACGATGGGGATCGTGCTGGTGGCCGCTTGGGCTGCGCGCGTTGCCGCGATACTCGAGGACACGAGCACTGCCACAGGGAGACGGACCAGTTCAGCGGCCAAGGCGGGGAGCGCCTCGGTTTTGCCTTCCCCATGGCGGATGTCGAGGACGAGGTTCTGGCCCTCGACATAGCCCATGTCGCGCAAGCCGTGTAGCAATGCCTCGCGATCGGGGGGTGGGGGGCTGGTGTGCCGCAACCAACCGATGCGTTGGACTTTCTCCGCCGGCTGCGCGTTGGCGACGAGAGATGCCGCGAGCAGGACAAGCGCCAGGGTCACGAGGACGCCAGCGCGGCGCCGTCCGCGGGGGCGGTGAGAGGTCTGACTGGAACTCTTCCTGAAGACAGTGGGCATAGGTTCTCCTCACCAGGCGATGGCGTCGTCCTGCGGATGGGAGGCATGCACACCACATTGGCATGCCTCGCGAGCGTTCCTTAGGGTCAAGCAGGCACAGTGACACGAGAGGCTAGCGGGGACTATCCGACACTGCTGCCCCTGGCAGGGGTGGCAGACGCGGAGACCGTACAACGCTGGGTCGATATGCAGATGGCCAACAGTGCCAATGGCAC
>Ga0081455_10004578_pt1 | contig 15447 bp, 12 predicted proteins | sample TabmetS3T2R1_FD_70207 | JGI IMG/M metagenome (GOLD analysis project Ga0081455, IMG submission 70207) | Tabebuia heterophylla rhizosphere microbial communities from the University of Puerto Rico - S3T2R1 | ecosystem: Host-associated > Plants > Roots > Rhizosphere ... | reverse complement strand
ACTCGGCGTCGAAGGCCAGCTCCTGGAGGCCGACCCGCTCCAGCGGCACCTCGGGGAACCGGGCCCGGGCCCGGGCCAGCATCCCGGTCGACTGGTCGGTGCCGACGACCCGGCGGCCGGCGTCCAGGACCATGGCGAAGTACTTGCCGGTCCCGCAGGCCGCGTCCAGCACGGTCCCGCCGGGGGGGACGCGGCCGACCAGGTCGGCCACGAAGCGGCGGTGCTCGGGGCCGACCTCCCCGTACTCCTCGTCGTAGGTGAAGGCGTGGATGGTGTCGTGCCGCTCCTCGGCGGTCCGCCGCCGCTCCCGCAGCCAGGTCTGCCGGTCCACCGTTGGCTCCTCTCTCGCGCCGATGGTCAGGGTGCCGATCCGGGCCAGGACAGGGTGGCCAGCCGGCGGGGCCGGCCGCTCACCCAGACCCCGTCGGCCCGGTGGGTGCCCTCGGCCAGCAGGGCCTCGGCGACCTCGGGGTCGCGGTCGGCGGGCAGGCACAGCCGCCGGCGGGTGAAGGCGACCAACTCGTCGAAGTCGTCGAAGCCGAACCGGTCGGGCTGCTCCCAGTCCTGGCGGTCCACCTCCAGGCCGAGGGTGGCCAGGGCGGCCACGGCGTCGCCGGCGGTCGGCCCCGACGGCCGCTCCAGGTCGTGGAAGCGCCGCCACAGCGGGCCCAGGTCGGCCAGCGGGTGCCGCTCGGTCAGCTCGGCCACGACCCGGCGTCGGGCGTGGCCGGTCAGGGCGCGGGCGAACGGGGCCAGGTCGGCCACGTTGTAGAGGACGTGGTGGCAGACGACCACGTCGGCCGGGCCGACCCGCCCGGCCACCTCCGGCCAGCGGCCCTCGACCCCCTCGGCCGGCACCCCGCGCTGCCCGGCGGCGGCCAGGAACGACGCCACCATGCCGGCCGACTCGTCCACCCCGACCAGCCGCCCGGCCGTGCCGGCCAGGGGCAGGCTGGCCGCGCCCCCGCCGGCGCCCACGTCCAGGACGGTGCCGCCTTCGGCCAGAGCTTCGAGGCCCCGGGCCGTCGTCGGAGTGGTCGGTGCTCGGGAAGCCGTCTGGGCTCGCGCGCGGAACAGCTCCTTCGGGAAGCCCCACGGGGATTCCGGGGCGGCACGCAGGATGGGCTCGGGGATCGCTCGCGCCTCGAGCGCTCGGCGCCAGGTCTCGAGCGCGGTCACGCCCAGCCCTGCCCCGCATGTTCGTCCAGCGATGGCGGGCGGCGGCGGACCGCGAGCCGCCGGCCGTCGAATCGGATCGGGTCCGCGACGGATCGGATCGACCCGCCCCGCGCCTGGTCGGCGATCTCCTGGACCAGCGCGGCTCCTTCGGGCGCGCCGAACACCTCGTCCATGCCGCGGATCGGAGCGCATGGAACGGCGACCTCGGTGAGGGCCTCGATCCAGGCGTCGGCAGGGCGTTGGGCGAAGGCTCCGGCGAGCAGGTCGATCAGCTCTCCACGGTGCCGGACCCTGTCCTCGTTCGTCGCGAACCGCCGATCGGTGGCCCACTCGGGGTGCCCGATCACGGCGCACGTGCGCGCGAACAGTCGGTCGTTGCCGGCCGCCACGATGAACGGGCGATCCGAGGCCTCGAAGGCCTGATAGGGAACGATGTTGGGATGTTCCGAGCCCATCGCTCGGGGCACGACGCCTCCCACCAGGAAGTTCGCGGCCTGGTTCACCATGGCCGCCACGCTCGCGTCGAACAGGGCCACGCTCACGTGCCGCCCGTGGTCCGTCCGGTCGCGCTCGTGGAGCGCGGCCAGGATCCCGATCGCCGCGTAGAGGCCGGCCACCACGTCCAGGAGCGCCACGCCGGCCTTCGTGGGCTCGCCCTCCTTGGGACCCGTGACGCTCATGAGGCCCGACAGCGCCTGCACGATGATGTCGTAGCCCGGGCGGCTGGCCGAATCGGGGACGTCCTCATCGAAGGCCGTCAGCGAGCACGTGACCAGGCGTGGGTTCTGCGCCCGCAGCGCCTCGAACCCGAGGCCGAGCTCGTCCATCAGGCCCGGCCGGAAGTTCTCGATCACGACGTCAGCATCGCGGGCAAGCGTTCGAACCCGCTCGACCCCGTCGGGCGCCTTGAGGTCGATCGCGACCGAGCGCTTGTTGCGGTTGAGCGCCAGGTAGTACGCGGCGTCGTCGCCCGCGAACGGCGGTCCCCAGTGCCTCGTGTCGTCGCCGTCACCCGGCCGCTCCACCTTGAGGACGTCGGCCCCGAGGTCGCCGAGGATCATCGTCGCGAGCGGGCCGGCCAGGACGCGGGAGAGATCCAGCACGCGGGTGCCGGAGAGCGGGAACGGCGGCGCCTCCTCCGCCTCCGCCGCCCGGTCCCTCGCCATGGCTCTGAGCCTAGCCGCCGCACGCCACACGAACATCGCCGGTCGGTTCCGTCCCGACGCACTGGCCGTCGAGGGCGTCGTTCCGTCATGATGGCCGGGCATGAACGAACAGAGCCTGGAGCGCGTGAACGCCTTCCTCGCGGCCGCCGCGGCGCGGACGGAGGTCGGTGCGGTGCTGGACGTCACCCCCGCCGAGATCGGTCGTGAGCTGGGATTCCCGGACGCCTTGTCGACCGCCCGCGCCGTCCGAGCGCTGATCGCACGCAAGCGGCTCGAGGCCGCCATGGGGTCGTATCGGCTGCTCGATGCCCGGCCGGTGGAACCCGACGAGAAGGAGGCGGTCGGGCGACGGCCGCGGAAGGCGGGGCGGGGTCGGGCCCCTGCGGGATCCGGCAGGCGCTCGGGGGACGCGGCCGCGTACTCGGACTTCGGGCGTGCTGCGGTCGACCGGTTGGTGGAGCTGGGGCGCGAGGCCGCCGAGCTCCGGGCGGCGTTGCGAACCGCGCGGGAGGAAGCTCGAAGCTCACGCCAGGCTCGCGACGAGGCGGAGGCGCGCGCCCGATCGCTCACGGACAAGGTTCGCGATCTGGAGGCCCGTGCCGAGATGGCCGAGTCGAACCTCCGCACGCTCTTGGCGACCGTGCGGTCGAAGGAAGCACCCCGCGATGCGCCCGTGTCCGACTCGGAGATGGAGGCGATCCTCGGCGTGCTGAAAGGTGGCGAGGAAGCCGTCGTCGACGGCTCCGAGGCATAGGCGTCGCCGGTTGACGGAACCTCGATCGGCCTCTACTCGAGCTCGCGCTGCCGTCTCAGCAGGCGACCGACAGCAGGGGGTTCGGGTCGACGGCAGGACCGCCGCCCGGGTGCCACTCGAAGTGGTCGTGTGGCGCCGTCGCATCGCCGGTGCTGCCGACGTACCCGATCACATCGCCGGCTCGAACGTATCCGAGCGAACCGTATGAGGCGAGGTGCGCGTTGTAGACGTATCCGCGCGATCCTGTGACGCGCACCTCGAGGCCGCCGAGCTCGCTCGACGACGCGCTCGCGTACCCGTCGAACGGTGCCACGATCGGGGTGCCGGTCGCGGCGAGGATGTCGTTGCCCATGTGCTGATGGATCGGAACGTCGGGCAGCCGCACGGTGATGCCGAAATTGTCGCTGACGACGTTGGGTCCCGCGATCGGACACCGGAGGAACACCCCCCAGGTCGCGAGCCACGAGGCGGTCGCCGAACGCCGCTGCACCAAGCGGATCACGCGCCGGTGAGCCGAGCGCTTCGTGCGGTGCACGTCGCTCCGCACCTGCTCCAACACGCCCCGGAGCTGGGTCCGAGCCATGTTCCAGCGAGCCCAGCCGAGGTCACCGGGGCTCCCGAGCCGCTCGAGCTCGTGGTGCACCTTCTCGCGCAGGTCCCTGATGCGCATCCCCGTCAGAGCGCGGTGATGCCGCACGACGTCGAGCTGACGTTCGATCGTTCGCATGCGCCGAAGCGCGGCACCGACCTGGGAGGCCTGCGCGAGGCCCGCTCCCGTTGTGACCATGGTCACGGTCACCGCGACGAGGGCGACCGCGCGCCGGGCGGGGGACGTGCGTAGGACGTTCGGGCGATGCACCATGAGAGGGTGCATCGGCCACCAGTGGCCATTCCTTGATCGGTGTCACATCCGCGGTCGATCGAGCGAAGCGTTCCGGCGAGCGTGGAGATCAGCGATCTCGCAGGAGCACGGCTTTGTGGCAGGCCGCGTAGGTCCCTTCGCCGAACGCCTCCAGCTGGGGGTCGTCACCCCGGCACGCGGCTTCGATCCCGAGCTGCGCTGCCTCCCCGGAGGCCACGACGGGGCATCGCGGATGGAATCGGCATCCCGTCGGGATCCGGGTGGGGTCGGGCGGCTCACCGGACAAGATGGCCCGATCCAGGCCCCCCGCCTCGGGCACGACGTCGAGGAGCGCCCGCGTGTAGGGATGCTCGGGGCGCAGGAGCACCTGCTCCGCGGGGCCGATCTCGACGATGCGCCCCAGGTACATCACGGCGACACGATCGGCGACCGTCCAGGCGAGGCCGAGATCGTGCGTGACCACGAGGATCGTGAGGCCCAGGCGATCGCGGAGGTCCATGAGCAGCGCGAGGATCTCACCGCGCACCGATGCATCGAGGTTCGAGACCGGCTCGTCGGCGACGATCATGTCGGGTTCTAGCGCGAGTGCGCCGGCGATGACCACACGCTGGCGCTGACCTCCCGACAGCTCGTGCGGGTACCGCAGGAAGAATCGCTCCGGCGGTCGCATCCCGGCGTTCGAGAGCGCCTTGGCGACGCGCTCACGCTCGTCCTCGTGGATCCGGTGGATGCGGAGGCCCTCGGCGACGGATTCGTAGATCGTCTGACGCGGATTCAGGGCTCCGGTCGGATCCTGGAACACCATCTGCACCTTACGGCGATAGGCCCGCAGGTCCTGGGTGATCGGTTCCCCCCCGTACAGGATCTCCCCGCGCTGGGGGCGCTCGAGGCCCATGATCGCCCGGGCCATCGTCGTCTTGCCGCACCCCGATTCTCCCGCGAGCGCGAGGATCTCGCCCTTCCGAAGCTCGAGGCTGACCCCGTCGACGGCGCGCGCGACCGTTGCCTTGCGCCCCGCGAGCCCCGCCCCGAGGCCGACCCGGCCGGCGAAGGACACGTGGATGTCCCCGACCTCGAGCAGGGGCCGATCGTCGGTGCGGGTGCGATCCATCGTCGACACCGGTTCGCTCATGGCGAGCTGACCCCCCCGTCGCCGTCGCCCTGCTCGATCGCAGCTGGCGCTGCCGCCGCCGACGTGCTCGCGCTCTCCACGAGGAGGCACGCGGCACTCCGATCGCCGGGCACCGGGAACAACTCGGGATCGATGTCGGAGCACCGATCGAAGGCCTTCGGGCACCGGGGGTGGAACGTGCACCCGCTCGGCAGATCGGACGGGAACGGCGGGTCACCGGGGAGGCCGGATGGGGCCTTGCGGAACCGCGTGTCCCCGATCTCGGGGAACGCCGCGGCGAGTGCCTCCGTGTACGGGTGCGCGGGTTGATGGAACACCGCCTCGGCAGGGCCGCTTTCGACGATCCGCCCCGCGTACATGATCGCGAGGCGGTCGCAGGTCTCCACCAACACCGAGAGGTCGTGGGTGATGAAGATCATCGCGAGGCCGAGCTCGTTCTGCAGCTCCTTCAGCAGACGAAGCACCTGCGCCTGCACCATCACGTCGAGAGCGGTGGTCGGCTCGTCGGCGATGATCAGGTTCGGGTTGCAGGCCAAGGCCATCGCGATCATGACCCGTTGTCGCTGACCGCCGGAGAGCTCGTGTGGGTAGTCCTTCAGCCGGCGTCCGGGGAGCCCGACCTGCTCCAGGAGCTCACCGGCTCGGACCCTCGCGGCCTTCTCGCCGGCCTGCCCGTGCAAGATCACGGGCTCGGCGATCTGGTCTCCGATGCGCTGGACCGGGTTCAAGGCGTGCATCGCGCCCTGGAAGATGATGGAGGCCTCGGTCCAGCGAACCGCGCGGAGCCGGCCCGGCTTCATCTCCAGCACGTTCTCCTCGTTCAACAGGACCGTACCGTCTACCTTGGTGCCCTGCGGGAGCAGTCGGAGCAAGGCTCCGGCGATCGTGGACTTGCCGCACCCGGATTCCCCCGCGAGCCCCAGCACCTCCCCGCGGTTCAGCTCCAGGTCGATCCCGCGCACCGCGGGGACCGGTCCCTCCTGGGTCGAATACGTCACGTGCAGGTCCTGCACCGAGAGCAGGGTCATCGCTTCCTCAGCTTCGGGTTGAGGATGTCGTCGAGGGCGTAGCCGATCATCGTGAAGGCGAGCACGAGCAGCACGATCGCGACGCCCGGCGGCACGATCCACCACCAGTAGCCCGAGAAGGCTGCGCCCTGGCCGAACGCGGATTCCAGGATCGTGCCCCACGACACGTTGATCGTGGGGTCGGGGCCGAGGCCCAGGAACGACAGGGTCGTCTCGGTCAAGATCGCCAGGGCCACGATCAAGATCGTGTTCGCGAAGATCAACGGACCCACGTTCGGCAAGATGTGTCGCGTGACGAGGTGCCAGTCGCTCGCGCCGAGCGCCTTCGCGCGTTCCACGTATGTCCGCGTCTTGACGGAAAGCACCTGCGCCCGGATCACACGCGCGGTACTCGGCCACGAGGTGATCCCGATGACGAAGATCACCGTCCACAGCGACGGCTTGAGGATCACGGAGAGCACGATCGCGAGCGGCAGGAACGGGATCACGAGGAACCAGTCGGTCACGCGCATCAGGGTCGTCTCGCGCCAGCCACCGTAGTAGCCGGCGATCAGCCCCACCGAGGCCCCGATCACCACCGTGATCAACGTGGCGGCGAGCCCCACGATCAGCGAGACGCGCGTACCCCAGATCACGAGCGACAGGACCGAGCGCGATTGCCCGTCGGTGCCGAACCAGAACTGGCTGCTGGGCGGCGAGAGCACAGGCCAGTCCGGGTGGCAAACGGGTGACAGGTCGCACCGGCTCGCGAGGAGCGGCGCGAAGATCGCCACCAGCACGAAGAAGATCAGGATGAAGAGCCCGGCCATCCCCATCTTGCTCTTGCGGTAGAGGCGCCAGATCCTGACCGCCGACTCCTTGCGCCGCCGCCGCGCGATCGCGCGCGGGCTGCGCGGGGCCTCCGGAACCGGCTGCTCGGTCGTCGTCCGAGCGCGTGTCAACGCCACGTCAGCCCGCCCTCACCCGGGGGTCGAGGTAGGAGTAGAGCAGGTCCGCGACCAGGTTCGACACGATGATCGCCGCGCTGAACAGCAGGAACAGACCCTCCAGCAGCGCGTAGTCCTGCGCACCGATCGCCTGGTATGTGAGGCGTCCCAGACCCGGCCACGAGAAGATCGTCTCGATCACGATCGCGCCCGACAAGATGTAGCCGAGCGACAGGATCGTGACCGTCATCGTCGGCAGGAGGGCGTTAGGAACCGCGTGCTTGCGACGGACGTTGCGTTCCATGACGCCCTTGGCCCGAGCCGTGCCGATGAAGTCCTCGCCGAGCACATCCATCAGCGACGACCGCATGATCAACGAGTACTCGGCCAGATAGGACACGGTCAGTACGAAGAACGGCAGCGCCAGATGGTTCAGGACGTCGGTCACGTGCGCCCATCCGGTCAGGTCCGACGCCGTGGACTGCATCCCCCCCGCAGGGAAGATCTGCCACGTGACGGAGAACAGCATGATCATCAACAACCCGAACCAGAACTCGGGCATCGAGTACAGGACCAGCGTGACGCCGAGCATCGATTGGTCGAACTTGGACCCCCACCGCCACCCTTGTTTGATGCCGATCCACACCCCGATCAGGATCGACGCGATCGTCGAGGTCCCGATCAGCAGGAGCGTGGGCCAGATCGCCTCGGCGATCACGGTGGAGACGGGCTGCGCGTCGAACGTGTAGCCCAGGTTCCCCTGCAGCGTCTGCTCCACGTAGTGCGCGAACTGCTGCGGGAGCGGAAGGTCGAGCCCCAGCTGGGACCTCAGATCGGCGAGGGCGGACGTGGTCATGTTGCCCCGGCCGCGCGAGAGCAGCTGCGTCGGGTCGCCCAGCCCTCGGAAGAGGAAGAAGTTGAACGCGAGCACGAACAGGAGGGTGAGCACGGCTTGCAGCACCTTGGTGATGAAGTACCGCCTCGTGCTCACCCTCGCTCTTCGCCTTCCTCCCGATCGTCGGCCTGAGCCGGATCTGGTCGTCCCGCGATCCTAGGCTCGGTCTTCGTCGTCCTCCCGTCGCCGGCTCACCATGACGACCACGATCACGATCACGACGGCCGCCGCGATGGCGACCCAGACCCACGACGGGATCCCACTCGACCCGCCCGTGCCCGCCGACGACCCCGAGACCGGATGCAGGCTGATGAACGAGTACGGCCCGTACGTCGCCAGGATATCTCCGGTCTCACCAGCCGGCTGCGGCTTGAAGCCCGTCCAGTTGGAGCTCCAGGCCTCGAGCAGCTGGTCGTTCCAGAGCACGACGTAGGGCTGGTCTCGGTACAGCATGGCCTGCATCTGGTGCACGATGTCGGCCCGCTCGGTCGCGTCCGTCACCGACGACTGCTGGTCCATCAACTTGTCGTACTCCGGGTTGCAGTAATAGCTGTCGCTGTTGCGGTAGACGTCGGCGTTCGGCGGCCGCTGGGCACACGTGAAGATGTCCAGGATGTAGTTGGGATCCGGGTTCGGATACCAACCCCACTCGAACAGGTCGTAGTTGCCCTCCAGGATCACGTTCCCGAGCTTCGCGCTCGTGATGGTCTGCGGGTCGATCTTGATGCCGATCTGCTTCAGCCAGTCCGACACGAACGGCACGATGTCGATCGAGGGCTGGTCCGAGCTCCGGCTGAAGAACCGGAACTCGAGCGGCTCGTTCGTCTTCGGGTCGATCCGGATGCCGTCCGGACCCATCTTGTACCCGGCCTGATCGAGCATGTCGTTCGCGGCCTGGATGTTGAACGACAGGTCGGGGTCATCCGGTCCCGGTTCCCATGCGCCCGTCGTCGCACCCGGTTGCACGGGGGAGATCCCCGGCGTGCCGTAGCCGAGCAGGACCTTGTTCACCAGCGTCTGGTTGTCGACCGCGCGACGGATCGCTTGTCGAACGACCACATCGGTGAGGGTCTCCGAGCCGTCGCCGTGGGGCTTGAACCCGCCCGCCGGATCGGTCTGGTATGCGGAACCGGTGTTGATGCCGATCTCGCCGAAGCTCGGGATCGTGGCTCCACGGGTCTCCAACCCCTTGCCCTTGAGCGTGTTCAGGATGTTCGCGGACGTGAAGTAGCCGAAGTCGATCTCACCGTTCTGCAGCGCCGCCGCCTCGGCGTCCTGGTTCCCGAAGATCCGATACACGACTCGGTCCACCTGCGGGTCGAGTCCGACCGCCGTGCCCCAGTAGTTCGGGTTCCGGTCGAGCTCGACGAACTGGTTCTTGACGTACTTCGTGATGATGTAAGGACCCGATCCCACCGATGGGACGTTGTTGAATTGCTTCGCCGACTTGTAGTCGTTCTCCCACTTGCCCCAGACGTGCTCGGGAAGGATGTACTCGTACATGAACACGGAGTCGCCCGAGTAGAACGAGGTGGGCTTCGTGCTCGTGATCACCACCGTGGTGTCGTCCGTAGCCTCGGCCGTGTCCATCAGCGCCAGGTCGGAGGAGTAGTTCGAGACGTTGTTCTTCTTGTAGAAGTTCAGCGTCCAGGCGACGTCGTTCGCGGTGAACGGCTCGCCGTCGGACCACTTGAGGTTCGGTCGCATGTGGTACGTGAAGGTCATGCCGTCCGAGCTCGTGTCGACGCTCGACACGATCGAATGCTCGTAGTCGGGGCTGAAGTCCTGGGTGCTGAAGTTGATCAACAGGTCGTAGTTCATGGCCCACATCGTGTAATCGGTGCCGAGGTAACCGACCAGCGGGTTCAGGGAGCTCGGCTCGCTCACGTCGGCATAGGTGAACGTGACCTCCTTCGACGTGCCGGACGGCGTCGCGCTCTGGGCCAGCGCGAGCGTCGCCGTGACCACGATGATGGTCGCCATCGCGATCACGGTCGTCGCCACCCTGCCGGTGCGGGTCCGGAGTGGTCCTGAGATCGTCATGCGTTCGTCCCCCTCCTGTCGAGGCGTTCGCCGATTCGGTCCTGCCCTGTCCTACGCATCCGCTCGCACCCCCGGTTGGTCGATCGTGAGCGTCCGAGCGTCGGCGTCGAGGGTCGCCTGCACCCCGAGAGGGATGGTCGCCAGATGCTTGCCGTGTCCGAGAGGCAGCTTGTATAGCACCGGGACGCCCAGCCGGGCTAGGTGCAACTCCAGGGCATCCTCCAGCGACCGGTTCCTGGGAGCCTCCGGACGCGTCTCGCTCCAGTCGCAATCCTTCATCTCGCCGACCACCACGCCCACGATCCCGTCGAGCTTGCCGGCCATCCGGAGCTGTTGAAGATGGATCTCGATCACGTACGTGGGTTCCTGGACCTCCTCGAAGAACAGGATCGCGCCCTCGAAGTCGGGTTCCCACGGCGTGCCCAGCAGGTGGACGAGGGTGAACAGGTTCCCACCGACGATCGGTCCGCTCGCTCGGCCCGGCGCGAGCGCTCGCACGTAGGGGTCGTCGGGGTCCCGAGGGACCTCGCCGGCACCGCCGGTCGTGAACGCCGCGAGCGCGGAGTCGAGCGTGAACGACGTGCGTTCGGGGCTCCCCATGGATCCGAGTCCAGGTCCATGGAACGATGCGAGCCCCGACCGCTGCAGCAGCGCGACGTGCAGGTTCGTGATGTCCGAATAGCCCATCAACGCCTTGGGGTTCGCGGCGATCAGATCGTCGTCGAGGCAGGGGAGCATCTGCATCGCCCCGGTGCCGCCCCACAGCACATGGATCGCGTCGACCTCGCCGTCCGCGAACAGCGCATGGAGATCGGCGGTGCGCTCCTCCGCCGAACCGGCGACGTAGTCGTCCTGCGCCCAGACCCCGTCGGCGAGCTTCACGCGATAGCCCCTGGACTCCCACCATTCCACCGGACGCTCGATGTCGCTGCGGTTGTAGTAGGGACCGCTGGGTGCGCACACCCCGATCGTGCCGCCCGGTGGGAGCGGGTGGCCGAACCGGGTCGCCGCCACCGTCATGATCGGAACCCCGAGAGGTCGATCTCCCGGTACTCGTGCTCGCAGGGGTTGCCAGGCGCCACCCACATCCGCCGAGCCTCGACGTCGGCGACCATCGAGAACAGGCAGGCGCTCGCCTCGTCGCCTTCGGCCGGGTCGGGGTGCAGGCAGATCGCCTGAGGGGAGGAATCGTGATCGCGCATCACGTCCATCAGCTCCTCGGGCGATCCCGGGGTCCGCTCGGCCAGGAGCTCATGGAGGCGTGCAAGACGCGCCTTGCTGCCATCCGACGCCGGCGGGGCCAGCTCCGCGAGATCGCTCTGGTAGTGGTTCGTATGCGGGCCGGGGCGGTCCAGCATCCGATGCTGCTTCCCGCTCGTCTCGAGCGTGAACGCGTCCCCTCCCGCGAAGGCGTACACGTGGCCGTATCCGCCCGCCCGTCCGAGCATCGCGGCGCGGGCGGTCGCGTCGGTGCGGTCGCGAGCCTCGAGGGAGCTCCTGCTGACGAGGACCCGGGGGATCCCCACGCCGTCGTCCGAGGCCGTGAGGGAGCCGATCCCTTGTGCCGCTCCGTGAGCGTTCATCCCGACCGCCGGGAGGCAACACACGATCGTGGGCGAGGCCACGGGCACCCGTCCGTCGCTCGGGTGGTCGATCACGACCGCCACGTTGCCGACGTCGCCCGCGAGCCAATGTTCGTTGTGAGCCAGGAGCGTGGCGTCGCCGGCGCGGATCGAGACGCTCGAGCAGCGCTCGGGCGGCGGGTCGGCGGCCGCGGGTGGAGGGGCGACGTAGCCCTCCTTCTTCTGCAGGAACAGCAGTTCGCCCTCGGGGGATTCGAGCAAGGGTTCGAGCTCTTCGAACGCGTTGATCGCGAACAGCTCGAGCACCGGCACCATCGCGCCCACGGACATGCCCTTGAGGACGCTCATCATGTCGGGATAGGCGGTCTCGGCCGCCACCAGGTAAGGCGTCAGGAGGTCCTGGAGCTGCTCGGACGAGACGCCGCGTCGACCGAGGTACCGGTGGTAGAACTCGACCGAGGCCCGGATCCGATCCGCGAGTTCTCGGCCGATGGACGTCCCCCGGGTGAAGCCGTCCCCGCGCGCCTCAACCACCATGACGTCGGTCACGCAGGTCCTCCTCCCGCCGGGCCGACGTGAAGCGTACGCTCCCGCCACGGGCAGATGGGAACCCGCTTCAGGACCGAGCCATCCGATCCGGTCCGAGTTCGGCCGTGTGGGCGCTGGTCCGTACGGATGATTCGCCGCTCCCCGCCGGGACCGCAGGTCATCCGGGGTCCCCTTCAAGATGCCGGAGATTATCGTCAGGACCCGCGGGAACGCTAGTGCGGGCTTCCTCGTTCTTGCGGGCAAGTTCGAGGGGTTGCGTCTCGGGTTGACCCGCGATCGATCTTCGGGTGACGCTAGGGCTCCGATGCCCGCGATCCGGAGGTGCAGCCCATGACTCGACCGGTCCCCCCGTCCCGGCTCGCCGCGCTGGCCGGTTCGGCCGCGTTGATCGTCTCGCTGACGTTGTTCGTCGTCCCGACGAACGCGCAGGCGGCGTGCCACCCCTTCCTGAGCCCGCCGGCGTTCCGAGGCACCACGCCGACGGCCGACGACGTGCTCGGCTTCTCCATCGGGTCGCAAGAGGTCACGTCCGCGCAGTCCGACGCGTACCTCTCCGCGGTGGACGCGGCGAGCGACATGGTCGTGACGGGGACGGCGGCGACGTCCGTGCAAGGGCGGCCGCTCACCTACGCGATCGTCGGTCGGCCCGCCAACGTCACGCCAGCGGGGCTGCAGTCGATCAGGACCAGGATCGAGCAGCTGCGGGATCCGGCGACGAGCCCGACACAGGCGGCGCAGCTCGCCGCGACGACGCCGGCGATCCTGTACGTGCAGGCGAACGTACACGGCGGGGAGGAAAGCGGCACCGACGCCTCGCTCCGTGTGCTGTACGAGCTGGTCGACCGCTCCGACTGCGTGGCCGACACGATCCTCGACAACGCGGTCGTGGTCCTGCTGCCGATCCAGAACCCCGACGGGCGCGAGGCGGAGACCCGGCGCAACGCCTACGGGTTCGACATGAACCGGGACTGGTTCGCCAGGACCCAGCCCGAGACCGACGGCAAGCTCGAGCTGCTCCGGCGATACCCGCCGCAGCTCGACCTCGACGAGCACGAGTTCGGCTCGTTCGATTACTTCTTCCCGCCGAACGCCGACCCGATCTACCACGAGACCTCCGACGCCGTGAAGGATTGGAACGACATGTACGGCGCCGCGTTCGCGGCAGAGTTCGACCGCCAGGGCATCCAGTTCTTCAACTACGAGCCCTACGACTTCTTCGCCACGATCTTCGGAGACACGGTGCCGAGCATCGGGTTCAACTCGTCGGGGATCACCCTCGAGAAGTACAACGGCGCGCCGATCGTGCAGCGGACGTACGAGCACTACGTGACGACGTGGACCGCGTTGTTCGAGGCAGCCTCGCGCAAGCAGGACATCCTCGAGGATTGGCACGGCGCCTGGGCCGAGGCCTACCAGGAAGGCGTGAACGGCCGGCTCGAACCCAACGCCGTGTTCCAGAAGGGCCATCGTCTCCTTCAGCAGGTCCCGGACATCAGGGTCCGCAGCTACTTCCTGCTGAACGACCCGATGAAGTCGTTCGAGACGCTGTCGCTCGTTCGCCGGCTCCAGCGGATGGACGTGGATGTGTACCGACTCACCTCAGCGACGAGCGTGCCGGGGTTCCACCCGTACGGCAGGGCAGCGAGGACGCAGACGATGCCCGCGGGCACGTACTGGATCCCCCTCGCGCAGGCCGAGAAGCATTGGATCCAGTCGATGCTGAACGAGGACACCTACATCCCCTACGACGTCACGTTCGACGTCACCGCGTGGAGCAACCCCTTGCTGATGAACGTGGACGGCGGCTGGACCGGCGCCACCCTTTCCCCGGCCGCGCAGCTGGTCGCGCCCGTTGCCGCCCCGGCTCCTCCGAACCCTCCCGCCGATCCACCCTCGATCGGGTTGTTCCAGATCCCGAGCAGCTCGCCCGCGATCGAGTCGGCGGGAGCGGTCCGTTGGCTGTTCGACCAGCGATGGAACCTGGACTTCACCGACCTCAGTGCGGCGGACATCCGCTCCGGCGCCCTCGCTGGGCTCGACGAGCTCGTGATCCCCGACGGGTACGCGAACTATGGCCTGCAGGCGCTCGGCGCGAAGGGCAAGAAGGCGATCACGAGCTGGGTCAACGGTGGTGGCCGCCTGATCGCCTGGGCGGGCGGCGCGGAGATCGCGACCAGGATCGGCGCCTCCACGGCCGTGCTGAGTCCCGCGAACACGAACATGCCGGGCAGCCTGGTCCGCATGCGCGTCGACCAGGGCAGCCCGCTGGGGCAAGGCGTCGGCCCGTTCGCGTACGCGATGTACGACGACGATGCGATCATGGCCCCCGGGCGCGGGACGTCGGCCGCTACGTTCCCGCCGGCGTCGAGCGAAGACTTCTTCGTCTCGGGACTCGACGAGGGCGCGGCGTCGCTCGCGAACAGCGCCGGCGTCGTCGACGAGGGCGTGGGGCAGGGACGCGCGATCGTGTTCTCGTTCGACCCGGTCTTCCGCGCCTGGACCGACGGGACGGCCCGGATGTTCCGCAACGCTCTGCTCGGGCCCGATCCCTCCGGCGTCACCATCGCCGCGCGGGTCGGGTCACCGGCGAGGACCACGGCCGAGCGACGAGCTCGGACGGCGGCGCTCGCGTTGCCCCATGTGCCGAGCGCGATCCGGCTCACGGTCGCCGACGGGGACGTCCGGTCGACCGCCGGAGTGCTCGACGCGCTGCGGCTCCGCGCCGATCGGCTCGACGCGGGGCGTGCGACGAGACTCCTGATCGCGAACCCGCACGGGTGGTCCGCGGAGGAGCATCCGAAACTGCGTGCGTTGCTGGAGGGGCTCTCCGACGCGGGTGTCCGGATCCGGTCCCTCAGCGTGCCGTAGCCGCGCGCGCCTCGACGTCTCGGATGAACGGGGTCTTCCCGTCTACGTAGGCCATGATGTCGCGCGGGTGCGCCGCCACGAGCTCGTGCTTCAGCTGCTCGTATCTCCGCGCGAGGTCGGGGTCGGCGCGGAGCGCGTCGCGGAATGCGAGGTGCCGGCGCTGCCAGTCCCCTCCCGCGAGGCACACGTGGATGTGGAAGCTCCTCTCACCCTCCTCCTCGAGGCTGAAGTACTCGTGCTCGTCGAGCACGCTGAAGGTGCACTGAAGAAGGTCAGTTCGGAATTGATCACCGCCGCCCGCGCGTTGGGCGAGCCGGCCGCCGTCGTGGTCGGCGGGCCGGGGACCGCCGCGCCGCTGGCAGACGGGCTGAAGGAGGCCGGCGCCGCCAAGATCTACGTCGCCGAGTCCGACGCCGTCGACAACTTCCTGATCACGCCGGTGGTCGACGTGCTGGCCGGGTT
>Ga0081455_10004577_pt1 | contig 15448 bp, 11 predicted proteins | sample TabmetS3T2R1_FD_70207 | JGI IMG/M metagenome (GOLD analysis project Ga0081455, IMG submission 70207) | Tabebuia heterophylla rhizosphere microbial communities from the University of Puerto Rico - S3T2R1 | ecosystem: Host-associated > Plants > Roots > Rhizosphere ... | reverse complement strand
TGCACGTATGCTTGCGGCGACGGAGGCGATCACTGGGCTACTTTATGTGGCGGTTCTGATCGCGCGACTGGTGTCCCTTTATTCGGCGCGAAAATCGGATGATTCATAGAAGCTGTTTCCGGGATCGTGTTGGCGTGTTTGTATCGTTTGAAATCGCGTGCTCCCGAATGGCGAACAACGCCGTGGCAACGGTGCTCGCTCAATTATAGATGGATTTTGAGCACACGTGGAAGACGAGCGCAATATAGCCCCAAAGTCCTATAGCTCATCTTGCAGAACGTGTGGCAAAATTGCGCTCGATCAAGATCAGCGACTCAGATTAAAATCCCAGGACTTCATGAAGGCTAAACAATCAACAACACCGATCGCGCTTCGCTTCATCGCAGCCGGACTATGTCTCGCGTTTTTCGCGGGATGCGCGATGACACCTCAAACCGCAGGGCGTCTCCAATACGCGCCCGCTGCCGGCATCCTCCGCCAGGCGCGGTCGTCAAACGTTCCGATAGAACAACGGGCTGCCGATTATCTGCAGGTTGCGGCGATGACCGCTCCGTTGCTTGGGAATGGCGTTCAAGAGACTGCAGCTCGCGACACCTACAACGCCGCCTGCGGAGAACTAACTGTCCTCCTTCGCAACAGCGAAGGCGGCCGACTGTGGAACCGCCCGCTGACCCTGGTAAATGGCAACGAGCGCTATCGTTTGCAGCTGCAGCCTCCCGGCGAAGGCGTCTGGGCGCCAAACTATTTCACCGAATTTGTACCCGCAGATGCGATCAAGGAAAAACTGATCAGGAAGGAAAACACTAGCGAAGGTGTCGGCGGCGCACTGGTAGGAGTGCGAAAGGTCAATCCACCTGAAAAGTTCGCGCCACGGAGGGGAGTCACAGCACCGGTTACAGCCACGCTCAATTTTCAGGCAACAAACGCGACGCTCGCGCTGCGTCGTCCGACAAAGCAGATGACCGCGGTTGTTCAAGGAAAAGTGCGTCCTCTTAACGCGAATTTTTCAGCGCCACTCAGTTATTTCCAGCCGCCGGGCAGTCTTATGTTTATGGGATTGCTTGGCGGATTCAAGGCTACCGACTATCCGGCGCCGACGGGACTTTATTTCCTCCAGCCGTACGATCCGGATCGAATTCCCCTGGTGTTTGTGCACGGCCTTTTCTCAACACCGTGGACGTGGGTGAAGACGATTAATGGGCTCCAAGCCGATCCGGAGATCCGCAAGCATTATCAATTCTGGATCTTCGCGTATCCGACTGGCAATCCGATTCTCTATTCCGCGCTGCGATTGCGGGAAGAATTAGCCAGGGCCGACCAACTTTATCCAAACCATAAGCCGTACGTCGTGGTCGGCCACAGCATGGGTGGCATGCTTACTCACGACCAGATAGTTACTGTAACTCCATCGATGTGGGAGAAGGCGATGGGGCAAAGTGCGAGAAACATTTTCAGCCGGGATTCCAGCAATAGCTTACTTGTTCGCTCCGCAACTTTTCACGCCAATCCCCGCATCAAGCGCGTTGTTTTTATTTGTACTCCGCACCGCGGAAGCGACATGGCCAGCAATGGAATTGGAAAAATCGGAATCAGTTTGATTACTCTCCCAGCCAGACTGACCGCAGTAATGTTCGACACGCTCACCAGTGCGGACCTCGCGCAAATCACGGGAAGTTCCAAACGTCTGCCCAACAGTATCACGGGCCTGAAGCCTACAAGCCCCGCATTGCCGGTAATTAACAGCGTACCGATCGGCATACCTTATCACTCGATAATCGGCGACCGCGGAAAAGGTGATTGCCCTAACTGCAGTGATGGCGTCGTCGCCTATTGGAGTTCTCATCTCGATGGTGCGCAATCGGAGACGATCGTTCCCGGCCCGCACGGATCATGCGAACTGCCGCAAACAATTGCCGAGCTTGACCGGATTTTGCGTTTGCATCTGGGGATGAACGGTCGCCGAACTACGGGCACTGTAGTGGCAAGAGATTGAGACTGTCCTCGTAAAGACTAGGGTTGTTTAAAGGTTTCAGCTCATGAGAACACGACTGGGGTTCTTACGAAAGGTAGGAACGTGTTTCTTAGTCGTGGCTGTCGCCACAACAATAGTGAATTCGGGCTTCGGCGGTTCCAAGTCTTCTGAGACCCGCAACGAAGGTTTAACATCTTCGTCAGCCGCGACGTTTCTTCCAACAATTGAAAACAAAACAGCCGCCCCGGGCCCGGTTCCGCAAGGCATGGTCTGGATCCCTGGCGGCGAGTTTTCCATGGGCGCCGTGGGAAATGGAAGGGGCAGCGAGGAAATGCCGATGGCGTCGAACGATGCAGGGCCTGTGCATCGCGTCCGAGTGGACGGCTTCTGGATGGATGCGACACCAGTTACTAACGAACAATTTGAGAAGTTTGTTAGGGCGACTGGCTATGTCACGATCGCAGAACGAACACCCACGAAAGAAGAGTTTCCTACAGCGCCAGCAGAAAATCTTGTGGCAGGCTCGATCGTATTCGCGCCAACCGATCACGATGTTCCACTAAACAATCATTATCAGTGGTGGACTTACGCGAAAGGCGCTAGCTGGCGTCATCCAATCGGCCCGAAAAGCGATATTAAGGGCAAGGAGAAATATCCCGCGGTCCACATTGCTTATCCGGATGCAGAGGTCTACGCGAAATGGGCGGGCAAACGTTTGCCGACAGAGGCGGAGTTTGAATTCGCGGCGCGCGGTGGTTTGTCAGGGAAAATCTATGTCTGGGGCGACGAGTTTCGCCCCGGCGGAAAATGGATGGCGAACACATGGCAGGGAAAATTTCCGGTCAAAGATGCGGGCGAAGACGGCTATGCGGGAATCGCACCAGTGAAATCGTTTGCGCCAAACGGGTACGGTCTTTACGACATGGCTGGCAACGTCTGGGAATGGTGCAGCGATTGGTATCGACCTGATTACTATCGAACCTTGGCCGACAAAGGGGGCGTCACGCAAAATCCACAGGGACCGGATTCTCCGTTTGATCCGGCTGAGCCTGATGAGAAAAAGCGCGTCCACCGTGGCGGCTCATTCCTCTGCAACGATCAGTATTGCTCGCGCTACATTGTGGGCACGCGTGGCAAAGGTGAGGTCAACACTGGAACAAATCACCTCGGTTTTCGATGTGTTCGATCGCCGGAGAATTTCGCGCAACGCGCAAGGTAAAATTGATTTTCATTACATGCAGCTTTGCCCTTCAGGGCAATCTCTCGCGCCCGAAGGTCTGATTCCGCGTAGTCAGCAAAAACAATATACTTGTCGATTGCTTGGGCGATGAAGTAAACGCAATACGGGAGGCCAGAGAATCTATGAAGCCATCAATCCTTCGATCCAGACTCAATAAAAAATTCTTTCACGGCGTGTTCGCGATTTTAGGCATCGGACTGTTATCGCCGGTGTGTTCCATCGCCCAGACGCAGCAAGCCCAGTCGCAAGAGATGACTACGACCACGGATACAGAGCAGGCTCCTAAACTACCTAATGACCAATTGGATTCTTTAGTCGCCCCGATTGCTCTTTATCCCGATACGTTGCTTGCCCAGACGCTGGCCGCCTCCACTTACCCACTAGAAGTTATGCAGCTTGATCAGTGGATGCAGAAGAACAAGAATTTACAAGGCCAGGCTCTGGCAGACGCTGTGGCTAAGCAGCCATGGGATCCGAGCGTCCAGGGACTGGTAGCTTATCCGGATGTCGTTACGCGCATGGCTGACAATATCCAATGGACCTCGGACCTGGGAAATGCGTTTCTTGCGCAGCAATCTGACGTGATGGACGCGGTGCAGCGGATGCGCGGAAAGGCTCAAGGTACAGGAAATCTAAAAACCAGCGCTCAATCGGTAGTGAAAACTGAGACAGTTTCCAGTGGCAAGCAGGTAATCGAAATTCAGCAAGCGAACCCCGACGTTGTCTATGTGCCCTCTTACGACCCGACTGTGGTGTACGGGGCTGCTCCTCCGGCCTATCCTTATTACCCTTATACTTATCCGGGGTACGTGCCGGGCACGGCATTGATGTGGGGCGCGGGAATTGCACTTGGGGCCGCCGCTTGGGGTGCTTGGGGCGGCTCCTGGGGAAATTGCGATTGGAACGGGGGCAACGTTAAAATCAACAACAATTATAATTACAATAAGAATAACAATTTCAACCGTAACGTCAGCCGCCAGGGACAGGGTAATTGGCAGCACAATCCGCAACACCGCGGCAATGCGCCCTATGGGAACAGACAAACCGCGAATAAATTTGGCGGTCAGGGCGCTCGTGGCGCAGGCGGCGCTGGTAATCGACCGGGCGGCGCCGGCGGAGCCGGTCGTCCCGGCGGAGCTGGCGGGATAGGCGGCGCAGGAGGCGCTGGCCGTCCCGGTGGTCCAGGTGGCGCCGGCGGAGCTGGTCGTCCGGGCGGTCCGGGAGGCGCAGGCGGAGCTGGTCGTCCGGGCGGTCCAGGAGGCGCTGGCGGAGCTGGTCGTCCAGGGGGCCCGGGAGGCGCTGGCGGAGCTGGTAATCGACCTGCTGGTGGCGGAGCTGGAGCACGACCGGGTGGCGGTGGAGCTGGAACTAGGCCATCCACTCGACCATCTGGCGGTACTTCTAAGAACAAGGTCGGTAACCGCAGCGCATCGTCGCGGCCTAGCTCCGGTTCTCGGGGCGGAGGATTTAGCGGGGGCAGCGCAAACCACGCGCGAGCCAGCAGTAACCGCGGTGGTCGTAGTATGGGTGGCGGCGGTTACAGCCGTGGTGGTGGCGGCGGCCGTGGCGGTGGAATGAGCCGTGGTGGCGGCGGCGGCCACAGAGGCGGCGGCGGCGGACGTGGCGGTGGTGGACGCGGCGGTGGCGGAGGCCGGAGATAAGCGAACGATCGATGGAGAAAAAACTATGAAGACAACAAAGCGAAACGCCATGACATCATCGAAAATCATCGTGCTCTCGGCAGCGACTCTCATGACAGGCTTCCTCGTGTCGGCCTCGATCGCAGCACCAGAGAAGAAAGAAACGGTCGCGAAACAAGAAGCCGAAGGAACGCCTCAACCAGGGCAAAAGGAATTCGACACGCCGAAACAGGCGGCCGATGCTCTGATTTTGGTCGCGACGAATTTCGATGTCGCTGCCGCGAAGGAAATTCTCGGTCCGGACGGAGAGGATATTATCAGTTCCGAAGATCCCGTGATGGACAAGACTCGGGCGACAGAGTTTGCAAACAAGGCGAAAGAAAAGACCTCTGTTGAGGTAGATAAGAAAAATCCCAATCATGCGATTCTCCTGGTAGGTAGTGACGAATTTCCGCTTCCGATTCCAATCGTGAAGCAAAAAGGGAAATGGTTTTTCGATACGAAAGTAGGCCGTGAGGAAATATTAAACCGGCGTGTTGGTGAAAATGAATTGAATGCCATTGAGATTTGTCGTGGTTTTGTCGATGCACAACACGAGTATGCCATGGACAAGCACGATGACTCGAAGGTGAACCAATACGCGCAGCATGTCCTCAGCTCGCCCGGAAAACATGATGGTCTCGCATGGCAGAACCCGGATGGCACCTGGGGAGGTCCGGTTGGAGAAGAAGTCGCTAAAGCTCTGCAGGAAGGCTACAAGGCAGAGCGAGGCACGCCTTATCACGGTTACTACTTCAAGGTGTTAACGGGACAGGGATCTGATGCGCCCATGGGAGAAATGAACTTCGTAGTAGGCGGAGCGATGATCGGCGGATTTGCACTCGCTGCAGCGCCAGCTGAATATCGGGTTACCGGAGTGATGACGTTTATTGTCGGTCCGGATGGCGTCGTTTATGAGAAGGATCTTGGCCCGGATACACTGAAAACTTTCCAGAGTATGGACAAATACAACCCTGATAAGTCTTGGAAAGTAACTGAAGATGATGTTGAAGACGACTCAGGAGACCAGGGTTCCGAATCGCAAGGACAATAGAGTCTAACAATTCATTGTCGTTAGCCAGTCGCTGCCAGGCTACGTCATTTACCGATCAAGCTGCCTGCGCTTAGCTGTGCCAGCTATGAGATTGTTGCGATTGTTCGCCTACGTACTGGCTTGGATGGCGGCAGTCCTTTGTACCGCATGGGCCTTTGGCGCGATCTACTTTGATTTTCCAGTGGCAGGACCGATCGCGGCGATTCTATTCGTTGTCGTTTTAGTTGCAGCGATCGTGTTTGTTCGCGGTACGCCGAAGAAGCTCGGTGTCGTGTTTCTCGCCTTCAATCTTGTGCTCGTATGGTGGCTCACACTGAAACCAAGCAACGAAGGCAACTGGCAACCAGACGTGGCGCAGACAGCGTGGGCGGATATCAACGGCGATGAAATTACGTTTCACAATGTCCGCAACTGCGACTACCGAACTGACACCGATTACACGCCGCACTGGGAGACGCGCACCGAGCGGCTCTCGCACATCACCGGAATTGACCTTGCTATCGATTACTGGGGCTCTCCGTGGATTGCGCATCCCATCGTCAGCTTCCAATTTTCGGACGCGCCGCCGCTTTGCTTTTCCATCGAGATCAGAAAGACCGCTGGCCAAAGTTATTCTACCATCGGCGGCCTCTATCGGCAGTACGCACTCGTCTACATTGTCGCTGACGAGCGCGACGTGATCCGCCTGCGCACGAACTACCGCCACGAGGACATCTATCTTTACCACACCACGGCTCCGCCAGGCCGCGCGCGGGAGCGTTTCCTTGAATATGTGCATTCTCTGAACGCACTGCACACTCAACCGCGCTGGTATAACGCGGTCACGGCTAACTGCACAACGAGCATCCGCAGCCAGCATCCCAGCAAAGAACGCGTGCCATGGGACTGGCGAATCCTGCTCAACGGCAAAGCCGATGAAATGTTGTATGAACACGGAGCTTTTATGACGGGTGGTCTGCCATTCGTCGAACTCAAACAGCGGAGCCTGATTAACAAGCGCGCCAGCGCTGCGGATCAGGATCCAGATTTCTCTCGTTTGATTCGCGAAGGTCTGCCGAAAGGTAACTAGCCTTGCTCGATCAAAGGTCCCACACCTCAATGCTTGGACGACGCTTTGCCGATTTCCTTCTGTTCTCCGTCACCTTAGCAGAATTGGTCATTCTCTTTTTGTTGACGCCGACCTTCACGATCACTGATTGGATCTATGTCCTGCAGCATTTCATCGTTCTAGGGATCGCGCTTACACGGCCGCGCCCGAAGGTGAGAGATTACTCCATAGCTTCCAGTGTGGCCGTCGGGGTCGCGTACATTTATCCCTATGCCCAAGTCATTTATTTGCGCTGGTCGCCTGGGTATGTCGCGTGGCCAGCGGCCGGTCTGGCTCTGGTGATGCTCGCAGCTGGACTTAGTCTTGTTAGTCTTTTTGTTATAGGGAGATTCTTCGGGGTCCGTCCAGCGTTGAGAGGTCTGGCAACGACTGGACCCTACAGATTCGTCCGGCACCCGATGTATCTCTCATATGTAATTGCAGACATTGGATACAATCTGCAGGAATGGAATTCCGTCACGCTCCTGCTGGTATTGGTTGGTTGGATTTCTCTCGTCTACCGCATTCATGCCGAGGAGCGACTCCTTGCTCGACATGCCGGATGGTTAGCGTACGTGCACCTGGTTCGTTACCGGCTTTTTCCGGGTGTGTGGTGACAGCCCACGCGCATACCTGCATCAAAAAAGACATTGACTGGGGCAAGTCCGATCGAAATCATCGCTCGAAAGCCAACCACCTACGAAAGCGAGACTGCGATCGTCAAGAGAAACAAACGTGAGCCATCATGCTTGATCACCTTCTAAGTTGGATTTTTTCGAGCTGGATGGTGTTCGCGATATTAGCAGTCGTGCTGCCAGCTCTTTCAGAGTTTGGTTGGCGCATGGGCGTTGCGCACAGCCGAGTTAAATCGGATAAAACGAGGGATGGCGGGAGTGTGCCGGCGGCCGTGCTGACTCTGCTGGGTTTGTTGCTGGGTTTCACCTTTGCCATGGCTGTGGGTCGTCACGATGCTCGCCGTGAGCTCGTGGTACAGGAGGCGAACTCCATTGGGACTACCGCCCGTCGCGCGCAACTATTACCTGAGCCAGAAGCCGCCAACGTCGGGCGGCTGCTTGGTGAATATGTCGCGGTGCGGATCGAGGCCCATCGCAAGACCCAGTTCTCACAGCGGTTTGAGGCCTTGCGCAAAGACAGCGCCAACCTGCATGAGCGCCTCTGGAATGAGGCAGTTGCCGCCGCTGCGAAAAAGCCAACTCCGATTACCGCGAGCTTCATTGTCAGTCTCAACGAAACGATTGATTTTGAGGCGACGCGTGTCGCTGCCAAGCGCAATCACGTGCCCGGCGCCGTCTGGCTGCTATTGTTATGCGTTGCTGGTTGTGGGGTGTGGCTGACCGGCTGGCAGGCCGGAATGGACCGCGGTCATCCGTTTCTTTCGCGATTTTTGTTTCCAGTTCTTATTGCCGTGGTCATTGCGTTGATTACTGATATCGACACTCCGCGCGGCGGCTTGATCACGCTGGATGAGCGCCCCTTATTGGAATTGAAGGACAGTCTCAAGTGACAATTGTTGTGAAAACCACAGGTCGTCTCCGACGAGGGAATCAGGTTAACGTAGCCGCCCAGGCCGCGTACGACGAAAGTCCTATTTAAAGTTTTGCGGCTTTGCAGCAAATAAGGCTCTTCCCTTGGTCAAAACCGACTAACAGTTCGAAATCTTCAAACGTAAATGAACGCAAAAAGCAAAGCCCTCGTGTACGGCTTGTCACCGCTCGTTGTCGGAGCGGCACTTTTCTGTGCGGTGACTTCGTCACTGGCAGCAGACAAAAAACCCAACATCCTCTTCATGGTTGCTGATGACCTGGGCTGGAAGGACGTGGGGTTCCACGGCTCGGACATCAAGACGCCAAACCTCGATAAACTCGCCGCCGGTGGGACGAAACTCGAACAATTCTACGCGCAGCCAATGTGCACACCCACGCGCGCAGCGCTAATGACCGGTCGGTATCCTTTCCGCTACGGTTTGCAAACAGCCGTCATCCCGGCGGGCAGCGCGTACGGCTTGGCGACCGATGAATGGTTGCTGCCGCAAGCGCTCAAGGAGGCCGGTTACACGACCGCCATCATCGGGAAGTGGCATCTCGGCCACAGCGACAAGAAGTATTGGCCGCGGCAACGTGGGTTCGACTACCAATATGGTCCACTGATCGGCGAGATTGATTACTTCACCCACGAAGCCGAGGGAGTTGTGGATTGGTATCGGAACAACAACCAGGTGAGAGAAAAGGGCTATTCCACCACGTTGCTCGGAAACGAGGCTGTGAAACTCATCAATGAACATGATGTCGCCAAGCCGCTTTTCCTTTACCTAGCCTTTAACGCTGCGCACACGCCGTATGCGGCCACGCAGGAGTATCTCGACCAATATAAGAACATAGCTGACCCAGCTCGTCGCGCCTACGCCGGGAGCATTACCGCAATGGACGGCCAGATTGGTCGCGTCGTCGATGCGCTCGACAAAAAGAAGATGCGCGACAATACCCTGATCATTTTTATGAGCGACAACGGCGGCACTCGTAACCCCATGTTCACCGGAGCAATCGCAGATGTTTCCAAGATGAAAATCCCCTGCGATAACGGCCCGTATCGCGAAGGTAAAGGCACGAACTACGAAGGCGGCACGCGCGTGGTATCCCTTGTTAATTGGCCCGGTCACGTACCCGCCGGCGTCACAGTCAACGAGATGATTCACACAGTCGATTGGTATCCGACGATTGCCAGAGTTGCCGGCGCTTCCACCAGCAAGTGTAAGCCGCTGGATGGTTTGGACGTCTGGCCCACTATCAGCGAGGGCAAGCCGTCACCGCGCACCGAGATCGTCTATAACATCGAACCCTTCCGCGCAGCTGTGCGCCAGGGGGACTGGAAGCTCGTGTGGCGAACCACGCTGCCTGCCTCAGTGGAGTTGTATAACATCGCGCAGGACCCGTCGGAAAAGAACAATGTCGCCGAGCAACATCCTGACATTGTCACCTCTTTGCAAAAGCGTGCGAGCGAACTCGCTGCCGCCGCAGCGAAACCGCTCTATCTGGAGACGGAATTCAAAGCCATGCTTCAAAGGGCTAAGCTGCCGCCGGCGTTCCCCGGTGAAGAGTTCGAGTTCGATCAGGAGAAATAATCGATAACCCTGAAGAGTTCATCCGATGAAGCCACGAATTAACATCATCTTGATTGCTACTGACACAGTGAGAATGCTGCGATGAACGTCCTCCTGATCGCCGCAGTTTTGTTTGCGTGTCTCGTCGTGCCCGCATTACTGGGAAGGCGTGTGCGTCGGTATCTTCCTGAGGACCATTTGAGCGCTGACTCCAGGGACGCTGTGAAACTTGCCATGGGTCTTGTTGCTACAATGACTGCGCTTGTCTTGGGATTGCTGGTAAGCTCAGCGAAGGAGGCCTACGATACGAAACGAAGTGAAGTGATCCAGATGGCCGCGAAGATTGCTTTCCTCGACCGCGTGTTAGCGCTCTACGGACCAGAAGCCTCGGAGGCTCGCGGCGAGCTTCGGGCGACCGTAGGCGATGGGGTCGGACGCATTTGGTCGAGCGGCCGAGGCGGACCTGGTCAGCTGGCTGCCAGCCACCAGGCCGGTGACGCGCTTTATCTCGCGCTCCAGCGAATGTCGCCGCGCGATGACACGCAACGCACGCTTAAGGCACAAGTGCAGAACCTTGCTGTAGACCTCGGTCAACTTCGGTCGCTGCTCATAGCTCAATCGATCCCATCAATTTCGAAACCGATGCTAATCATTCTCGTCTCGTGGCTTGTAGTCATCTTCTTCGGCTTTAGTGTGATCGCGCCGCCAAACGCCACAACCACACTAGCCTTGGTGGCGTCCGCCTTCTCAGTCGCCTGCGCCATTTTTCTAATTCTCGAGCTGGACCAGCCCTTTGGCGGCCTGATACACATTCCCAGTGAACCGATGACAATGCTCTTGGACCGTCTGGCGAAGTGAGGCGCCTCAAAACGATTGCGCATCGGAAAGTTCGTCTCAGAGTGTCACTGACAAACTCTTTCAAGTGTAACTTTGGATGCTCACTCTAGTGTTGCGCGTACCTGCCGATTCCATTGGAATTTGGGTGCCGTGTCCGTGTTTTGTGCAGTTACTTTCGTCGCTGCGAATGGTCTGTGCGCAGCGGAACTAGCTACGAATTCCGACGCTGCAGACCAACTAAAGCAACTAAACGATCAGACCATCATCGGGTCGCGCATATTCCTGGACACGGAATGGGACCATCTCAATAACGGCGCAGAGAAGGCAACATGGACACTGGGAGCATTGTGGGGTTGGCATATCAGTAAGTCCCAAGACTGGGCGGTTCGATTGAAGTTACCGATCGCGTATGACCGAAGCGATGACGCATCTGGTCATACCAACACAGCTGGGCTTGGGGATGTCGAGCTTGGAGCAGGCACCGCTTTTCGGTTGAGCAAGACATGGCGAATGGCGGGCGGTATCGAATTGCACGCCGACACAGCGTCGGATAGTGCGCTTGCGGAGAGGGTTTGGCGCTTAAAGCCAGGTTGGGGGATTGCCCACGACTTTACAGACTGGTTCACATTGACCTTCAATCTCGAATACAATCATTCGATTGCTGAAAGACATGATACCGCTCCTCACCGCTACCTTGAAATGTCTCTACCTAGCGTCATTATTCTTCCCCACGATTGGTCACTTCTTGGGAAGTACAAAACCAAGACAGATTTTGAAAATGGAGACCGATGGACACACACCGTGAGCGGGGGCATCGCAAAACGCCTCTCGAACGTTCCGTTCGTTTTGAGCGCAGATTTGGAAAAGCCGCTCAATGGCGGCAGCAAAAGGCTTCAAGTCAACTTCACGATGACTTACTACTTCCAGAAGTGAGCGGACCTTGTGCGACGTTGAGTTACTCAGTTTCGAACCGCACGAGCAAAGTGTTCAAGATATAAACGCTGCAGGTCCTGGGCGCTTACTCTAGCAGGACCCAGTTCGAACTCGACCTTTTCGATCGTACCTCTGAAATACTTCGGTAGTATCTTGGTGTATTCGAATTTTGGAACGACCGGGAGACCATTATCGGTCCCGACATCCATTCCGGCATAGGAGGCGAACCGGAACGGCACGCTATGCTCCATTTTCGCTTCAGCCTGCTGTTTGCCATTAATGAAAAGCCGGCTCGTTCCGCCAGTGCCGAACTCGCCGGGTTTATCAGCAGTGAACTCATAACGCACATTCACTTTGCCCTTGGGCAACGCATCGTGCGAACTGATGGTGTCCAGTTTTAAACCAAGCAAGCTATAGGTGTGTTTAAGGTAGCCGTTTTCGACGTAGAGCGAAAAGCCGCCAAGAAAACTGCCCTCAGCGAGAATCACCCCAGCGACCCCGGGACGCAGTCCAAGCGTTCCGAATCGACCCGGGTTGTCGAGGTCCGCGCTGATGCTGTAAGAACGATTGTAAATGGGAGGAATCATGCCGGAAGAAATGTTTTCTGTTCCGTTGTAATAGGTGAACTTCGTCTGGTCCGGTAACCCTTTCGGAAAACCCCACACCGTCGCCATCTCTCCCAGCAGCGGGAGCACCTGGTATTTCTCGGCCTCGCTCCAGAATAACGCTGTTAGTTCGCGCACTTTGTCCGGGTACTTATCGGCGACATCGTCAGCCTGCGAGAAATCCTCGTCGAGATTGTACAACTCGCACTCGTCCTTATTTGGGTCCCACTTACCTGGTGCAAATCGTGAGAGAGTCTCGGGATCGATCTTCCACGGAATTCGGTCCAGTCGCCAGCATGCCAGCCACCCGTCCTTATACATCGCGCGATTTCCCAAAATCTCGAAGTACTGTTGCGTGTGTCGCGAGGGCGCCTTCGCATCGTCGAAGGTAGATAGAAAACTTACACCTTGCATTGGTATCTGCGCGACCCCGTTGACTTCCTTTGGCTCCGGCAGGGCGGCCGCTTCCAGGATCGTGGGTGCGATGTCGGTGCAATGAGTGAACTGACTTCTCAGACCGCCTTTGTCTTTGATGCGTTTTGGCCAGGCAATGACCATTGGGTTACGGATACCGCCGAGATGTGAAGCTACCTGCTTCCCCCATTTGAATGGCGTGTTACCCGCCCACGCCCACGCAGCGGCGTAATGCGGAGCCATGTCCGGCCCGCCCCATTTATCCAGGCCGCCATAAGCTTTGATGGCTTTTAGCTGTTGATCGGTTGTGAGGGGCACGCCGTTCAAGGTGGTCATTTCGTTGAACGTCCCGCTCTCCGTGCCTTCCATGCTCGCACCGTTATCACCGAAGATGTAAATAATTAGGGTGTTATCAGCGAAGCCCATGTCTTCAATTGCTTGCACGACCTGACCCACCGCGTGGTCGGCATTTTCTTGGTACCCCGCATACACTTCCATTTGATGCGAATATAATTTCTTTACGTCTGGTGATGCGGTGTCCCACGCCGGGAACGCTGGGTCACGAGCGGTGAGCTTGGCGTTAGCCGGAATCACGCCGAGCTGTCTCTGCCGTGCGAAGGTCTCTTCGCGCAACTTGTCCCAGCCTTGATCAAACTTGCCTTTGTACTTATCGCTCCATTCTTTCGGTACTTGGTGAGGCGCATGAGTAGCTCCCGTTGAGAAGTAGAGAAAGAAAGGTTTGTCCGGCGCCTGCGCTTTTTGATCGCGAATCCAGGTAACGGAATGTTCCACCATCGCGTCGTTTAGATAGAAGTTCTTCTCCGTTGGCACGCCAATGATGCTGTTATTTTCTGCAAGCACCGGATCGAACTGACCGCTTTCTCCGCCAAGAAAACCGTAGAAATAATCGAAGCCGAGCGCGTTGGGCCAACGATCAAACGGCCCAGCCGGTCCCTGTTGCGAATCAGGTGTAAGATGCCACTTACCGATCGCGGCTGTGTTGTAACCGTTACCCCGAAGAATCTGCGCAATGGAAGCGGCACTGGTTGGCCAGTTCGTGCTGTAGCCAGGCCAGCCGCCGATTAACTCGCAGATCGAACCGAATCCCACCGCGTGATGATTTCGACCGGACAACAACGCGGCGCGCGTCGGCGAACAGAGCGCCGTGACGTGGAATCGATTGTAACGAAGGCCTTCGGCTGCCAGTTTGTCGAAAGTAGGTGTTGCAACGGGTCCGCCGAATGTGGATGGATTGCCGAACCCGGCGTCGTCAATCAAGACAAGCAGGATGTTCGGTGCGTTGAGTGGAGCCTGCACCGGCGCGGTAAACGCGGCCACAGATCCTTCCAGCGTACGCTTGGTCACGCCTTGAAACGGCTGAGGCGGACGCGGCAGCACGCTTCGGTCCCACTCTGCATCGGCAGCCACCGATGTCGTTGTTTGCAACGCAAGCACAAGTAGGATCGCAATGAAGCATCTTATTGGATTGAGCATGTCGATTCCTCCGAGAAACGCCGCGATCGTACACAAAGCAGTTAGTCGTCACACGCTAAAACTGAGCAGTCCGGACTGCGTTGTTGAATAATTTTAGGCGTTTCGTAGAAATAAGAGATGGCGCTCGAACTTAAAGGCGGATGTGAAAGATGCGGAGCAGCTCTTGCACCGAGTGGAGTCGCTTACATTTGCAGCTACGAATGCACTTTTTGCGCGAATTGCGCCGAGCAGATGAGGTTGGTTTGCCCCAACTGTGAAGGCGAACTTGTGCCGCGACCGCGACGCAAAGAGACGCCTACTTCCGGCGACGCTTCTGGTGCTTAATTCGATAAGTAAGAAAGCACTCGTCGCCGATGGTGCGCATGTCGCTCAACGAACAATGCACACTGGCTGGCAGAAAATTCGCGTTCAATCCTGTCAGCGTCGGTGCTTTCGCCCCGCCGAACATGAAAGGCGCGATGGTTAGATTGAGCCGATCGACAAGCCCACGTTCCAATAACGACCGGAAAAGCGTTGGCCCGCCTTCGCATGCGACCGTGCGGACCTTGTAGCTCTTGCGCAATGTTTCCAGCATTCCAGCGAGATCGACATGCTTTGAATTGCTAAGATGCAGCGTCGCGTTTTTCTCCAAGGTGCGCCGATATTTTGGCGGCATCCGTTTCGTAGAGAAAATAACGATCGGAGAGACATTCGACTGAAAAATCTTAAGGCGATGGTCGATCCTGCCTTCGTTGGAAACAATCACGCGTAACGGGCAGCGGCTTTGAGTGTGTTTCACTCTGTTTTCCTGCATTTCAGCTGGCAGGCCGAGGCGGACATTGTCACGCTTCAAACTCGTATGCCCTATCAATACGGCATCGGCCGCAGCGCGCTGCCGAAATAAATGCAACTTGTCTTCGCGTGACGTGAAATCGACCGGCGACAAATTCTTCGTTGTAATTTTGCCATCAACAGTCATGGCGAAGGTGGCTATAACGAGTGGGCGTTGACGCTTTTGTTTCATCCGAGCGAGGTG
>Ga0081455_10004576_pt1 | contig 15448 bp, 14 predicted proteins | sample TabmetS3T2R1_FD_70207 | JGI IMG/M metagenome (GOLD analysis project Ga0081455, IMG submission 70207) | Tabebuia heterophylla rhizosphere microbial communities from the University of Puerto Rico - S3T2R1 | ecosystem: Host-associated > Plants > Roots > Rhizosphere ... | reverse complement strand
ACGGTCACCCACCAGGGAAGCTCATCGATGATCGACAAGCCGATGAACGCCATACCCGTCAGTGCCTTGTCTGCGATCGGGTCGGCGAGCTTGCCGAAGCGGGTGATGATGTTGTGCCTGCGTGCCAGGTACCCGTCAAGGGTGTCGGTCAAGATCGCGACGGTGAAGATCGCGGCACTGAGGAACCGCCAGCCCGGCTGGTCAGGATGGACCAGCAGCATCCAGGCGAAGATCGGGACCAAGATGATCCGAAAGGCGGTCAGTGCGTTCGGAACGTTCCAGGGACTCGTTTCCGGTTCAGCCATCGGCCCAACCGGATGGGTCTCACTCGGCGCCAGCGCATCGCGGTCGGGCTTGGGACGCTCATTGTCGATCATGGTGTGGTAAGCATCCGTCCATTGTTCGAGCGGACCCGCCGGTCGGGAGTCGGGATGGCCACCAGATCGGCACCGTCGCAGTCCAAGACGATGGCGTCAACCAGGTCCCCGTACGTGAAGCTGTGGCGGGTGACCAGACGGACGGTGCCGTCGACCTCTGGGCCCTGGTGAGCAGCGCGGCCAACGAGGTCTTCATCGGCTTCCTCTACGAGCACTTGCACGCACTCGCCGATTCGCGCCTGGGCACGTTGGCTCACCAGCTCGTCAGCCACGTCGGCCACCTGTGCGCGACGAACCTCGATCTCCTCAGCCGAATGCTGCCCGTCCAGCCGAGTTGCCTCCGTACCGTCCTCAGCCGAGTAGCCGAACACCCCGATCGCATCCAATTCCGCCGCGCCGAGAAACTCACAGAGCATGTCGACATCGGCTTGGGTCTCACCTGGAAACCCGCAAATCACATTGCTGCGGATCCCCGCAGTCGGAGCCAACCGCCGGATGGACTCAATCAGGCCCAGAAATGATGCGGCGCTGCCGAAGCGTCGCATGCGACGTAGCACGCCCGGTGAAGCATGCTGAAAAGACAGATCGAAGTAGGGGACGACTTTCGGCGTACCCGCCATCACCTCGATCAGGCTGGGCCGCATCTCGGCCGGTTGCAAGTACGAGACCCGGATCCAGGAAAGCCCGTCAATCTCCGCCAGCTCAGTCAAGAGCCGCTCGAGCAAACGAATGTCGCCGAGATCCTTGCCGTACGAAGAGGAGTTCTCGCTGACCAGAAAGATCTCACGAACACCCTGCGCAACGAGCCAGGCCGCCTCGGCTTTGATCTCCGCCGGATGGCGCGAGACGTACGCCCCTCGAAATGCCGGGATCGCGCAGAAGGTACAGCGCCGATCACAGCCGGAAGCGATCTTCAGCGGTGCCGATGGACCGGCGTCGAGCCGGCGACGGAACACCCGCGGACCGCTTGCCGGTCCTACCGTGCCCAATCGCATCGACTGATGTCCTGGAATGGCTGCGGTGTTCGCAACCGCTGGCCGTTCCGCGGGAGCCAGCGGCAACAAGGAGCGACGATCGCGCGGCAGATGGGCGGGGTGGTGTACGCCGGACAGAATCGAGCTGAGTCGATCAGCAATGTCGGCGTAATCGTCGAAGCCGAGCACGGCGTCGGCTTCAGGCATCGCCTCGGCCAGCTCGCGGCCGTAACGCTCTGCCATACACCCGACAGCTACGACGGCCTGGGCGCGACCTGCTTTCTTGAGGTCGCTGGCAGCCAGCAGCGTATCGATTGAATCCTTCTTGGCCGCCTCAATGAAGCCACAGGTGTTGACCATCACCGCATCCGCCTCAGCCGGCTCGGCCACCAGCTTGAAGCCGTCACGCTCCAGGCGTGCCGCAAGCTCCTCTGAGTCCACCTCGTTCCGCGCACAACCCAGGGTGACAAGGTGCACTGCTGTCGGCTTTGAGCTCACTGTTGAACCCTGATCGGCAGCCAAGATGGCGGACGTGGCGGACTCATGCATGGCCGTCCCAGTATGACCGATGGCGGTATGGCTAGCCGACCCTGAGGTTCTCCATCACCGCTTCCAGCTCATCGGGCGTAACCAGGACGTCGCGGGGCTTGGAGCCCTCTGAGGGTCCCACAATGCCGCGTGTCTCCAGGATGTCCATCAGCCGGCCGGCCTTGGCAAATCCGACGCGAAGCTTGCGTTGCAGCATCGAAGTCGAACCGAGCTGCAGGGTCACCACGAGCTCTACCGCTTGAAGCACCAGGTCGAGATCATCGCCGATGTCCTCAGCCACTTTCGTCGAAGAATCTGATGCCAACGTCACATCCTCCCGATATGTGGGCTTGAGCTGTCCGCATACATGGCCCACCACGGCTCGAACCTCGTTCTCGGTCACCCACGCGCCCTGGATGCGGATCGGTTTGCTGGACCCCATTGGCAGGAACAGCCCATCTCCCTGACCGACGAGCTTCTCCGCGCCAGGTTGGTCCAAGATCACTCTGGAGTCGGTCATCGATGACGTTGCGAACGCCAGCCGGCTGGGCACGTTTGCCTTGATCAGCCCGGTGACGACATCGGTGCTCGGCCGCTGGGTGGCCAGCACCAAGTGGATTCCCGCTGCCCGGGCCAGCTGGGTGATGCGCACGATCGAGTCCTCGACGTCACGAGGAGCCACCATCATCAGATCAGCCAGCTCGTCCACGATCACCACAAGGTAGGGATAGGGCGTCAGTACCCGGGCCTGCGCTGCGTCCGGTGAGGTGGTGGAGTCTGCCGTGTCCGCTACCTCACCCAGCATTGGCTTGATATCACCTGCCATTGGCTTGATCGAGCCGGTTCGCACTGCCTTGTTGAAGTCGTCGACGTGCCGAAAACCGTAAGCGGCAAGATCGTCGTACCGCATGTCCATTTCACGGACTACCCACTGCAGGGCTTCGGCGGCCCGCTTGGGATGGGTGATGATCGGCGTCACGAGGTGCGGAATTCCCTCGTACGCAGTCAGCTCGACTCGCTTCGGGTCTACCAGCAGCATTCTCACCTCGTCGGGCGTGGCCCGCATCATGATCGAAGTGATCATGGAGTTGACGAAGCTCGACTTGCCCGATCCGGTGGCACCCGAGACCAGCAGGTGAGGCATCTTGGCCAGGTTGGCCATGACGAAGCCACCTTCGACATCCTTGCCGAGACCGACCGTCATCGGGTGATGATCACTCCTGGCTCGCGACGAGCGCAGTACATCACCCAGCGACACGACTTCCTTGTCGCTGTTGGGAATCTCGATTCCGATCGCGGACTTCCCGGGTATCGGCGATAAGATGCGCACATCGGCGCTGGCCACCGCGTACGCGATGTTGCGGCTCAAGGCCGTGACCTTTTCCACCTTGACGGCGGGACCGAGTTCGACCTCATACCGGGTGACGGTCGGACCGCGGCTGTACCCGGTGACGTGGGCGTCGATCTCAAACTGGAGCAGCACCTCCGTCAGCTGATGCACCACGGCATCGGAGGCATTGGTACGCGCCTTGTGGACACTGCCGTGCTTCAGGATTGTCGAGTCCGGCAGCAGATACTGCACGTCCCCGGACAGCTGGAGCTGCTCCACGCGCTGCGGGATTGGACTGTGTGGCGGGGCCTCCAACTCCTCCCCATCACCATGCACCGTGACTCCAGGCGGCAATCCGGCTGTGACCGGACGACGTGGTTCCCCAGCAGTCTCGCCATCGGCACCGTCCGCGGAGGAGTTCAACTCCGGCGCGTCGTCCGCTCCGCCTCCGGGCCGCCCGGACCGAGCTTGAGCTCCGATAACGGGAGTGTCATACGCCCGGTCGCCCCCGTATTCCAGCTCAGGTACCACCTGACCTTCGATGACCACCGGCTGGTGTCGTAGCCGGGCTCGTGCAGAACGTATCCGATCAGGAATCTGGTGCAGCGGCACACCGACGACAACGATCACCCCGAAGAGCAGCAGCAAGATCAGCAATGGCACCGCCACATAGACGCTCAACAGGTCCGAAAGCAGGCTTGAAGAGACATAACCGATGATCCCGCCGGCCTCCCGGAGCAGTTCAGGCTCGTTGGTGCGCGGCAGCCCGCGAGCGATGTTGATCAAGCCCAGTAGGCCGAGCAGGATGGCACTCCAGCCGATCACCTGGCGCCCAGCCGGGCCGTTACGGTCTGGATGGCGCAGTGTCCGCCAGGCCATCAGCGCCAGCAGGATGGGCGCCAAGTAGCTCAGGGCGCCGATGGTGCTGGCCACGCCGGTGGCAATGGCCTGCCCGATTGCGCCTGGCAATCCCCACCAGACTGCTGCCCCGACGACAATGGCGCTGCCGAGCAGGAACAGTCCGATTCCGTCTCGTCGCAGAGCTGGGTCGACTTCCTTGACCCCAGGTCCGACCCGTCGCACCGCGTTACCCACCAGATGGGCGAGGCTGGCCAGGATTGCACCGATACCGAGCAACAGCCGATCGAAAGCAGTCTGCTGGTTACGACGGCTTCGTGAGCGGTGAGTGCCGGAACGCCTGCGTGGTGCATTCGCCCTCGCCGTGGTGGTACGAGAGGACCTCTTGCTTCCGGTCGACCGCGATCGTGCACGCTGGGAAGACCCAGAGCCTTTGCGGGACCGCGGTGGGGAAGACGCGCGGGTCGCCATGCTTGTGAGGTTACAAGATCAAACGCCCGACGGGCGGGTCACACGCCGGGCTCCGGGGGATCGGAAATATGCTGCCGCAACCGCCACAGATGATCTGTCGGGCCGACGCCGCTGCCGAGTGCGAAACCCCCGGCGATGGCACCTGTGACGTAGGTCTTCGCCAGCGACATCGCCTCCGGCACCTGGTGCCCCAACGCAAGCCTGCTCGCGAGCGCCGATGCCAGAGTGCAGCCGGTGCCGTGGGTATGCCGGTTGTCGTCTCGGGCCGCGGTGTAGCTGAAGTGCTCACCCTGCTGACTCTTCAGGTAGTCGATCGCGTCGCCGTCGCGGTGCCCGCCTTTGATCAACACCCACTGCGGTCCGCTACCGAGCAACAGGTCGGCGAGAACTGGCGATGGTGTTGCGGGGGAACGCCCGGTCAGAGCAGCGGCCTCATCGAGATTGGGAGTGATCACGGTGGCATACGGAAACAACCGGGTGCGCAGCGCTCCGACTGCTGCCTGATCGATCAGCCGGTCGCCATGCTTGCTGACGCACACCGGGTCGACGACGATCGGTACTGTGGGATCAAGATCAGCCAGGAGATCGGCGACGCAAGCAACAGTCTCTTCGGTGCCGAGCATCCCGACTTTCACCGCATCCACCCCGATGTCATCGACCACACTGCGGAACTGTGCCCGGATCGCCTCCGTCGGCAGCGGCCAGATGCCCTGCACACCGACCGAATTCTGCGCGGTGACGGCAGTGAGCACGGTCATGCCGTGGACACCGTGGACCAGCATCGTCTTCAGATCCGCCTGGATTCCTGCTCCCCCACCTGAGTCCGAGCCGGCAATCGTGAGGACTCGAGCGGTAGGCAGGCTCACCTGCGGGACTCCGGGCCCCGCGGGCCGTCGGCACTGCGTGCGTCGGTCGCGCGAGCGGTACCAGCGGATCGGAAGTGATCGAATCCGGATGTCGACTCCCACACCGCGCCGTCCACCAGAACAGCTGCTTGATCATCAGCTGCCCGGCTTACAGCACCGGCCACAACCCAGCCGGCCGGGATGGCGTCCGCCGAGGGAAACGTCGCCGCCAACGCATGGTCATCGCCCCCGGTGAAGATGAAGGTATAAGGATCCGAGCCAGTGGCCGCCGCGACTGCCTGGAGTGGCTCCGCGACGTCGAAACCATCCCGGCGGAGATCGATCAGCACTCCGGAGGCCTGTGCCACATGGCCCAGGTCGGCGAGCAAGCCGTCAGAAATGTCGATCATGGAGGTGGCTCCGGCTTGCGCGGCAACAGCGCCGGCGCCATAGCTGATCTGAGGCACCCGCTGCGCCTCCACCAGCACCCGCGGCGAGCGAAAGCCCCTGCCGAGTACGACCAGACCGGCGGCCGCCCAGCCCAGCCGCCCATGAATGGCGAGCACGTCGCCTGGCTGCGCCCCGGACCGCAGCACGGGGTGGCGGCCGTCCAATGAGCCCATCGCGGTGACGGCAATAGTGATGTCGCGAGCTCTGGTGACGTCGCCGCCAAGCAGGCTCACCCCCGCCGCCGTGCATTCCCGGACAAGGCCAGCAGCGAAATCGAGTACCCAGCCCACGGGCAGGTCGGCCGGTGCCGAGAAACCAACCAGTAGGCCCGTTGCTCGGGCACCGACAGCTTCGATGTCGGCGATGTTGACCGCGACCGCCTTACGTCCGACATCGCCTGCTTCGGACCAGTCACGTCGAAAGTGGACGCCCTCAACCAGGACATCAACCGAAGCCGCGACGGCATCCTCGATGGCGAGCACGGCTGCATCGTCACCCGGTCCAACCCGGACATCCGGCGACAGCGACAACCCGTCGGTGATTGCCGCGATGAGTGGAAATTCTCCGAGCTCAGCCAGTGTGGCGGTGCGGCTGAGATTCACTGGAGCCACCCTCGCTCCCGCGTACCCACGGCGCGCTCGGACCATGTAGCGTGACGCACATCGGCGAGCGTACGCGGTCTGGAACCACCGACTGACGACGCACCCTGAGACTGAGAAGACACCGCTGTCTGAAGCGCAGGAGGTACCACTCGATGGTCGTACAGGCATACATCTTGGTCCAGACCAACGTTGGCAAGGCGGCCGAGGTCGCGCATGCCATTGGTGCCATCCAAGGCGTCACGCTGGCCGAAGATGTGACCGGTCCTTACGACGTCATCGTGCGCGCCGAGGCATCGAGTGTCGATGAGCTCGGTCAGCTGGTGGTCGCCCGGGTGCAGGCGGTGCCCGGCATTACCCGCACCGTGACCTGCCCCGTCGTGCACATTTAGCCGTCGTCAGCGGAGGCCAACAGGGCGGCGCAGCGCCAGCGTGATCAACCGCTCGACCAGCTCCGGATAAGGCACACCGCTGGCCGCCCACATCCGCGGGAACATGGAGTGCGGCGTAAAGCCCGGCATCGTGTTGATCTCATTCACCACGACGTGTCCGTCGTGCGTGACGAACACGTCGACCCGAGCCAGACCCTCACAGCCGATCGCGTCAAAGGTCCGCACCGCCAGCTCTTGGACCTCCCCGGCCAGCTCGGGCCGAATGTCGGCCGGCACATCAAGATCAACCTGCTCTTCCGGGAGATACTTGGCTTCGAAGTCATAGAAGCCTGACCTGCTGTGTACGCGGATCTCAGCCACCACGCTCGGCAGCGCTGGTCCACCGTCGAGGTCGGCCAGTACGCCGCACTCCAGCTCCCGTGCGCCGACAAACGCCTGCTCGACGATGATCTTGGGATCATAGGCCTGTGCGACCTCGATGGCCTGCTCGAGCAGCCCGGGATCGTCCACCTTCGAGATGCCCAGGCTGGACCCGCCACGCGCCGGCTTGACGAAGACCGGATAGTGCAGCGCTGCAATGGCTTCCAGGCAAGCGGTCTTGTCTCGTCGCCACTGGGCCGGAGTGATCGGGACGAATGGTCCAACCGGCAGCCCGCAGGCCGCCAGCACCAGTTTCATGTAGTGCTTGTCCATCCCGACCGCGCTGGCCAGCACACCCGCGCCGACATACCGGGTGCCCATCATCTCGAAAAGCCCCTGAATGGTGCCGTCTTCACCGAACGGCCCATGCAACAGCGCCAGCGCGACATCAACCGGGCCGAGCTGGGAAACAGCTGACTGCTCGCGTACGGCCAGTTCGCTCCCGCTGGAAACCCGCATCAGCAAGGCTTCAGCTGCGTTCTCGCTGAGTTCGGGCAAGGTGCCATCGGTTACGGTCAACCGGCTGATCGTGTCGGGATCGACCACAACCCAACGCCCGGTACGCGTTATGCCGATACCAACCACGTCGAAGCGATCCCGATCCAAGGCACCGAGTACCCCGGCTGCCGTGAGACACGACACCCCGTGCTCGCTACTGGTCCCACCGAAGACCACCGCGACTCGGTGACGGTGACCGTTGACGCCACGAATGCTCGGATGGCTCTCACTCACGATTTCTGACCTTAGCCGGGTAAGGCGGCTCATGCTGGGCGGTCCATCAGACTGGGACCGTGATCAACCAGTTGCAGCCGTCCGACCGTCCGCAGCCACCGCGACTGCATCCTGAAACCATGGCCGTCACCGTCGGCCGCCCCGAGCACGTGGTGGATGCTCCTTTGAATACGCCGGTGGTCTTTGCCTCCACCTATGTCGGCGCGCACGACACCAGCACTGCCGAGATCGGATACGGCCGCTACGGGAACCCCACCTGGCAGGCGCTGGAGCAGGCGATTGGCGCCTTGGAAGGCGGCCGGGCGATTACCTACGCCTCCGGAATGGCTGCCGCACATGCCGTGCTGGAGCTGGTGCCGACCGCTGGTGTCATCGTGATTCCTGACAACTGCTACCTTGGAGTAGCCGAGGCCATCGATCGGCGGGCCGCGAGGTACGGCTGGCAGGTGCGGCAAGTCAACGTTGCCGATACCGCCGAAATTCTGGCCGCCGCCGACCGCGCCGACGTGGTGTGGATCGAATCACCCACCAATCCGACGATCGAGGTGGCCGACCTGCCAACACTGGGCAAGAACCTCTCCGCCGGCTCCCTCTTCGTCGTCGACAACACCTTCGCCACACCGATGCTGCAACGCCCGCTGGAGTCCGGTGCCGACATCGTGCTGCATTCGGCCACCAAGCTGCTCTCGGGCCATTCCGACGTTGTACTCGGTGCCATCGTGACCAGAGTCGATGACACTCAGACCTTCGAAGGATTGGACGCGATGCGGCGCTCCTTCGGCGCATCTCCGGGCCCGATGGAGGCCTATCTGGCATTGCGTGGCTTGCGTACGCTGCCGCTGCGCCTTGCCCGGGCCCAGGCCAGCGCCCAGGTGCTCGCCGAACGGCTCGCTGCACATGAGTCCGTCAAGCGAGTGCGGTATCCCGGACTTCTCAGCGATCCGAGTCATGACGTGGCGCGACGCACCATGTCGGGCTTCGGCTCATTGATCGCAATCGATCTCGCCGACGCAGCCACAGCTGACGCGTTCGTGGACGGATGCTCGCTTTGGGTGTTCGCCACCAGCCTCGGTGGAGTCGAGTCCACGCTGGAGCGACGGCGACGCTGGAAAAGCGAACTCCAGTCGGTGCCGGAGGGCCTGGTGCGGTTGTCCGTTGGCATCGAGCATGTCGAAGACCTGTGGTCTGATCTTGCTCAGGCCCTCGATCACCTTTGATCTGCGGTTAGTACCGCTCTGGTTTTGCTGATCTAGACATCAGCGCCGTGATCATCTCGGCCGGCGTCAGTTCGCCGGCGATAACGGCAGCCACGTTCTCCACGATCGGCATTTCAACCTGATGCTTGGCAGCAAGTTCGGTGATCGAAGCGCACGACTTCACGCCTTCGGCAACCTGCCGGGTCGAGGCGCTGATCTCCGCGACGCTGCGTCCTCTGCCGAGCTCCTCGCCAAAGGTGCGGTTGCGAGAGAGCGGAGAAGAGCAGGTCGCGACCAGATCACCCAGACCGGCCAAACCAGAAAACGTGTAGGGATCGGCACCCAGCGCCAGCCCGAGTCGACTGATCTCGGCAAGGCCGCGGGTGATCACCGACGCCGTCGCGTTCGCTCCCAGGCCGAGTCCCATCGCCATGCCGACCGCTAGCGCAATCACGTTCTTGGTCGCCCCGCCCAGCTCGCACCCGACCACGTCGGTGTTGGTGTACGCCCGGAACCGGGCTGTGTGACAGACGCTCTGGAATGCTTCAGCTGTCGACAACGAAACGCTCGCCACCACGCTCGCGGACGGTTGCCGCTCGGCGATCTCGCGAGCCAGATTGGGGCCGGTTACGACGGCGATCCGCTCGGCGCTGATGTTGCCGGATTCAGCAATCACCTCGCTCATCCGCAAACCAGTGCCGAGCTCGATCCCTTTGGCCAGACTCACCACGATGGCGTTCTCCGGGATGCGCCATTGACTGAGATTGCCGCGCAGCGCCTGAGCGGGTATGGCGAGCACGACGAAATCGGCCCCGGTCATGGCTTGCTGAGGATCACTGACCGCTTTCAAGGACGCCGGTAGTTGCAAGTCCGGAAAGTAGTCAGGGTTCCGGTGCTCTATGTTGATCTTGTCGGCGAGCTCCGGGCGGCGGGCCCACAGAGTCACATGATTGCCCGCGTCGGACACCACGAGTGCAAAGGCGGTGCCCCAGGATCCGGAGCCCATCACCGCGACGCGCGCCGGGTTCTCGGTTGGTGCAGTGTTGCTCATGCTGGATCTCCGGGTGTCGTCTCCTTGTCCGGGTCGTAGCGCTGCGCTGGCGGTATCGCACCACGCAGCTCGGCGACCAGGACAGTAATAGCGTCCATGATCCTTGCCGTCGCCTTGTCGAGTATGTCCACTGTCATCGGTTTCTCATGAAGATCATCGAGGGGAATCGGGTCGCCTGCAGCGACCCGCAAGGTCTTGCGCGGAAGGAGCCTGGGGAAGCTCGGCCTGCGACCGGGCATCAGCTCTTGGGCCCCCCACTGTCCGATCGGCACGACTGGACAGCCGGTCGTGAATGCTAGCCTGGCGGCGCCGGTCTTGCCACGCATCGGCCACAGGTCGGGATCGCGAGTGATCGTGCCCTCCGGGTAGATCACGAGCGCTCGGCCTTGCTCTATCGCAGCCGCGGCGGCGATGAGCGCGTCCTTGGATTGCGCGGATTCGCGCTGCACTGGAATCTGTCCACATGCGGCGATGATCCGCCCTACCACGGGAATCTCGAACAAGGACGCTTTGGCTAGAAACCGCGGCCAGCGCCCGGAGAAAGCCAGAAACTGCCCGAGGGCAAGAGGATCAGCGTTCGAGATGTGGTTTGCGACAAAGATCACGCCACCGGTCTGCGGAACCTTGTTCTGGTACCGCCAGTCCCGCTCGGTCGTCGGCCGCATGATCGCGTTGAGGATTTTCACGACGGTTGAGATGGTGTGCCCATCGGGCTCGTGATTGACCTGCGCGAGTGACCTGGGTTCCGTGTGCGCCATAAGTGGCTTCACCTTACGGGATCGTGGCAGCATCAACCGGTGTCATCGTTGAGAGGAATCGCCAGCGTGCAAAGTGACACCGACTCCACATGATCTCCGGCTCCCCCGCTGCGGGCGTGATAGCCCTGAAACCAATCGAGCACGCAAAGTCGCGACTCGCCGTACCCGATCCGCTGCGTCGCCGGCTCGCCTGGACAATGGCGCTGGACACCTTGGCTGCGCTGTGTCGAGCGCTACCGCATGTGCTGGTCGTCAGTGATCAACCCGGCCTGGAGGCGCGGCTGCGCCGCGCAGGAATTGCTGCGGAAGTCATCAGCGAGTCCGGCCACGTCGGCATCAATTCGGCACTCAGCCGAGGTGCGCGAACTCTCCATGCCAAGGGATTCGCCTCGGTCCTGGCTTGCGTGGGTGATCTTCCTGCCTTGCGTGCAGAGTCTGTGCTGCGGATCCTCGACGCGTCACGATCTCACCCGCGATCCTTTGTCGCGGATGCGTCAGGCGTAGGTACCACCATGCTCATCGCCCACCAGGTCGAACTGACGCCGCAGTTTCAGGGCCGATCGGCCGCAGCTCATCACGCGTCCGGCGCATTGAGCCTTTCCGATGAAATGGTCGGATGGCCGATCGTCGATGCCCGCTGTGATGTTGATACTGAAGCTGATCTAGCCGCGGCAATCGGATTGGGCCTAGGTCCGGAGACCACTGCTCTCATTGATCATGGAAAGGGACGCCTGGGCCGCTACGAGTTGATCACTGCGACGCAATGGCACGATGCGCATGGAGAGCCGCTGGCAGTTACCGCCACCGGAAGACGAATCGCATTCCCGGCCGAAGCTCTTCGCCGCGAGCTTCGAGGGGCGCGGCTGGGCCAGCGTCTGCATGCAGTGGAGGCTGACGGCCGGGTGTTATCGGCGTGGCTGTAGCTGTGAGTCACCGCTTGGCAGCGGTCTTCTTCGCGGTCGTCTTCTTGGCAGGAGCCTTGGCAACTGTCTTCCGGGCAGCGGTCGTAGTCCTGGATGCCGCCGGACTTCCCGAGGCCGCCTTCTTGGCGGTCGCACGCGGCACCTTCTTGGCACCCGATACGTAGGCCTTCAGGTCTGTTCCGGCGCGGAAACGCGGAACAGCCGTCGCCTTGGCCCGCTTGCGTTCGCCGGTACGCGGATTGCGCACCATCCGTGCCGAACGATGCACCTTCTCGAAAACGCCGAACCCGGTGATCGACACCTTCTCCCCAGCTGCAGTCTTGTAGGTGATGGTTTCCACCACGGCGTTAAGGGCCTTGGCTGCTTCGCTCTTGCTGCCGTCGTAATAGGCGGAGAGCGCCTGAATCAATTCAGCCTTGTTCACAGCTTCCCTTCTCCATGCGATACCAAGCCTGCTGGGAACTTGGGCAGCGTACGGTACGTCTGCAGAGCCAACGCTAGGGAAGATCGCGCAAGCAGACAATCACCTAGGTCGCACATTTTGGTGTGTTGTAAGGAAAGCAGGCCGATCGTCGGTACCTAGTTGGTGTTGGCGACCTTTGCTGGCAGCGTTGTCGGCTTGTGCGCCGCCCGACGCAGCTCGAACTCGTCGATCTGATCAACATGTCGCAGTGTCAGCCCGATGTCGTCCAAGCCCTCCAGTAGCCGCCACCTGGTGTAGTCGTCGATCTCGAATTCGGTGTGGAAGCCATCGGCGGTGATCTGTCGACTGACGAGGTCGACGGTGATGGGTGCGGCCGGGTGTTCCTCGACGAAGTCCCAGAGCTCCTCGATGATCTTTTGGTCGATGACTGCGATCAGCAGCCCCGCCTTGCCCGAGTTGCCGCGGAAGATGTCGCCGAAGCGTGAGCCGATCACTACCTTGAATCCGTAGTTCTGCAGTGCCCACACGGCATGCTCTCGGGACGAACCCGTACCGAAGTCCGGGCCGGCGATCAAGATCGTCGCTCCCGCGTACTGCGGGAGGTTGAGCACGAAGTTGGGGTCGCTGCGCCAAGCGGCGAAGAGTCCGTCCTCGAAGCCGGTCTTGGTCACCCGCTTGAGATAGACGGCGGGAATGATCTGATCGGTATCGACATTGCTGCGCCGCAACGGAAGTGCGGTACCGGTGTGGCTGCTGAAGACGTCCAAGATCATCGGCTCCTGGCGAGATCGGCTGGTGAACTGAGCGTGCCGGTGACGGCGGTTGCGGCTGCCACCAGCGGCGACACCAGGTGCGTCCGGCCGCCTTTGCCCTGCCGGCCTTCGAAGTTGCGATTCGAGGTGGATGCCGCGCGCTCGCCGGGAGCAAGTTGATCTGGGTTCATTCCGAGGCACATGGAACAGCCCGCGGCCCGCCACTCGGCTCCGGCTTCTTTGAAGATCACATCCAGGCCTTCGGACTCAGCCTGCAAGCGAACCCGCGCGGAGCCGGGAACGACCAGCATCCGCACATTCTCGGCGACATGATGTCCCTTGATAACACCGGCCGCGGCGCGTAGGTCCTCGATTCTCCCGTTGGTGCAGGAGCCAAGGAAGACCGTGTCCACGCTGATGTCACGCATTTTCTGGCCGGGCTTGAGCGCCATGTACTCCAAGGCCTTGGTGGCCGATGTCCGGTCCGCCTCGTCGGCGAAGATCTCCGGATCGGGCACTTCAGCACCGAGCGGGACACCCTGACCAGGATTGGTTCCCCAGGTGACGTAGGGAGTCAGCTGGCCTGCGTCAAGATCAACCTCCGCATCGAAGACAGCATCAGGATCGCTGCGTAGCGTCCTCCAGTGGGTCAATGCCGCGTCCCAGTCCGCGCCTTCTGGAGCATGCGGACGGCCTTTGATGTAGGCGAATGTGGTTTCGTCTGGGGCGATCATGCCGGCCTTGGCGCCCCATTCAATGCTCATGTTGCAGATCGTCATCCGGCCCTCCATGCTGAGCGCCTCGATGGCCGGGCCGCGGTATTCCACGATGTAGCCCTGGCCGCCGCCGGTACCCACCTTGGCGATCAGCGCCAGCACGATGTCCTTCGCGGTCACCCCCGGCGGCAGTTCACCGGTGACATTCACTGCCATGGTTTTGGGCCTGGCCTGCGGAAGAGTCTGAGTTGCCAAGACGTGCTCGACCTCAGAAGTACCGATGCCGAAGGCGATCGCCCCGAAAGCGCCATGGGTGGAGGTGTGGGAGTCGCCACACACCACCGTCAGGCCGGGCTGGGTCAAGCCGAGCTGCGGCCCGATGATGTGCACGATGCCCTGGTCAAGATCACCAAGGCTGTGGATGCGGATGCCGAACTCGTGGGCGTTCTTCCGCAGCGTCTCGACCTGAGTGCGTGACACCGGGTCGGCGATCGGCTGATCGATGTTCAGCGTCGGTGTGTTGTGGTCCTCAGTCGCCAACGTGAGGTCGGGCCGGCGTACCTGTCGACCGGCCTGGCGCAGACCGTCGAACGCCTGCGGGCTGGTCACCTCATGGACGAGGTGCAGATCAATGAAGAGCAGATCGGGCTCACCATCAGCGGTTCGTACCACATGGTCGTCCCAGACCTTCTCGCTCAGCGTCTTGCCCATGGCGACTGATCTCTCCTTATCCCCGTTCACGATCTGCCACTTGCGATTCGCCCAATTTCCGCGACCGGCAAGCTAATCATCGCACTTGCCTTCCAGCATCCGAGACGGCAGTATCAAGGCATGGACAACTCTAGTGGTGTCGGTGTCCTCGACAAAGCCGCCCTGGTGCTGAGTGCCTTGGAGACTGGACCAACCACCCTGGCTGGTCTGGTCGCCGCGACCGGGCTTGCCCGGCCGACGGCACATCGCCTGGCGGTCGCCCTTGAGCATCATCGTTTGGTTAGCCGGGATCTGCAAGGCCGCTTCATCCTAGGGCCGCGGCTCGGCGAGCTGGCCTCAGCGGCTGGTGAGGATCGGCTGCTGGCAACCGCCGGACCAGTGTTGGCGCGGTTGCGAGACATCACTGGAGAATCGGCTCAGATGTTCCGGCGCCAAGGCGACTACCGCGTCTGTGTAGCTGCGGCTGAGCGAGTGTCCGGGCTGCGCGACAGCGTGCCGGTAGGCACCCAGCTGACCATGAGTGCCGGCTCAGCCGCTCAAGTGCTGCTGGCCTGGGAGGAGCCGGACCGGATGCAGCGAGGGTTGCGCGGTAGCCGCTACTCTGCCGTCGCCTTGGCCGCGGTTCGCCGTCGCGGTTGGGCGCATTCGGTTGGTGAGCGGGAACCCGGCGTCGCATCCGTCTCAGCTCCGGTACGCTCCCCGTCCGGCAAGGTCATCGCCGCAGTGAGCGTATCGGGCCCGATCGAACGGTTGTCCCGTCAGCCGGGCCGGCTGCATGCGCCGGCGGTGATCGCTGCCGCGGAACGCCTGAGCGAGGTGCTGCGCCGCAGCGGCGGCGAGTAGTTCTGAGTATTGATCACCGCCGCCACCGAGCCTGACAGCGGTCGATAAGGTCAGCTGTGTGGAAGAACCGGTCATCAACCGGGCTGTACGCATCGATC
>Ga0081455_10004575_pt1 | contig 15448 bp, 22 predicted proteins | sample TabmetS3T2R1_FD_70207 | JGI IMG/M metagenome (GOLD analysis project Ga0081455, IMG submission 70207) | Tabebuia heterophylla rhizosphere microbial communities from the University of Puerto Rico - S3T2R1 | ecosystem: Host-associated > Plants > Roots > Rhizosphere ... | reverse complement strand
CCTTGACGAAAAACTCGCGCCGGATCCGCGCCACCGTCTCCACGACCAGCATCTCCCCCCCGCTCCCGCAAAGCGCAGGAGCCTGAACCGCACATGTTCAGGGGGTCAATTTTGCAGGCCGATCAGCCCCGAACGGGGTCAATATTGCAGGCCGATTCACAGCGGGTCGCGTCGAGCCGGCTTCATGGGGAGAAAGCGCGCCTGATGTGACGAATGGCGCTCCCGCTTCAGACCCGCCCGAACACATGCACCAGCATAAGCTGCGTGCGAAGAGGATCGGCATTACGACGACCCAGCATGAGCCGGTTGTCTTTATGCGGGAGGACTGCTTTGTCTGCCGATCCGAAGGGCTGAAATCGCGTCCAGAAATCCTCGTGGTCGCGGATGGACGGGAAATTGTCGCAAACGTTTTCCGCACGGCCGGCAATATCCTCGCCGAAGACGAAATTGGCATGTCCGAGACGGCTTGGGCGAGGCTTGGACTTGAAGCGGAACAATCCGTAACGGTGCGGCATTCCCCGCCGGCCGGTTCGCTCAGCGCGTTGCGTGGCCGGGTCTATGGCAACCGGCTCGACGATGCCGCCTTCCACGCGATCATCACCGACATCGTCGCCGGGCGCTACAACGATGTTCACCTGTCCTCCTTCGTCACAGCCTGTTCGGCCCTGCCGCTTGATCATGCCGAGACGGTGGGGCTGACCCGGGCAATGGTCGATGTCGGTGATCGCCTCGCGTGGGGTAAGGGCCCGATCGTCGATAAGCACAGCGTCGGCGGATTGCCGGGCAATCGCACGACGCCGATCGTCGTGGCGATCGTTGCAGCCAACGGTCTCGTCATGCCCAAGACATCCTCACGTGCGATCACCTCGCCTGCGGGCACTGCCGACACCATGGAGACGCTCACCCCGGTGGACCTCAACCTTGCGGCGATTCGCCGCGTAGTCGAGCAGGAAGGCGGATGCATCGTATGGGGAGGCTCGGTGCGGCTTAGTCCTGCCGACGACATCATCATCGGCGTCGAACGGGTCCTCGACCTCGATGCGGTCGGGCAGATGGTGGCCTCGATCCTGTCCAAGAAGGTTGCGGCTGGATCGACGCATCTGATCATCGACTTGCCGGTCGGCCCGACCGCCAAGGTCCGTACCGCGCAAGCGGCGACCATCCTCTCCGACGCGTTGGTTTCGGTCGGAGAGGCATTCGGGCTGCAAACCCGCGTAATTGAGGGGGCCGGGCTACAGCCGATCGGCCGTGGCATCGGTCCGGCGCTTGAAGCGCGTGATGTGCTGGCGGTGCTCCAGCGGCAGGAGGGGCTGGACGATCTGCGCGAGCGTGCTGTCCAGCTGGCTGGCGCGATCCTCGAACTCGGCGGCAGGGTCGCCGCCGGCGAGGGCGAGGCGCTGGCTCGCAAGACGCTGGTCGAAGGGCGCGCCTGGACCAAGTTCCAGCGTATCTGCGAAGCCCAGGGCGGCATGCGGGTGCCGCCGGTTGCCGCATGCCGCCATACGCTCGTTGCGCCGCACGCAGGCCGACTCGGGGCACTCGATAATCGCCGCCTCGCCAAGTTGGCCAAGCTTGCCGGTGCACCAGCGGCACCGGCGGCCGGAGTCGAAATGCACGTCCGGCTCGGCGACCAGCTCGAGGCCGGTGCGGAACTCTGCACGGTCCACGCCGAAAGCCGCGGCGAACTCAGCTACGCGCTCGATTATGCCGCTACGGGAAGTGCGATTTTCGCGCTGGACGAGCGATGAGCAAGGTGATCATCCTGTCGCTGCCTGAAGATGTAGCGTTCGGCCGTGGCCTTGCGGGCGCCTTGGGCGCCGAACACGCCGAGATTTCCTGGCGTCATTTTCCCGATGGCGAAAGCCATGTCGCGCTGTTGGAGAGCCTTACGGGACGAGCTGTCGTCATCAACTGCACCCTTGTGCATCCCGACCCCAAGTTTGCTCCGCTTCTGTTTGTCGCTGATGCCGCGCGCGATCTCGGAGCGACGCAGGTCGGTCTTGTTGCACCCTACCTCGCTTATATGCGTCAGGATCGCCGTTTCCATGCGGGCGAGGCCATCACCTCACGCACTTTCGCCCGCGTACTGTCATCCAGTTTCGACTGGCTCGCAACCGTCGATCCGCATCTGCATCGCTATGCCTCGCTCGATGAGATTTACACGATACCCTCGCGGGTCGTGCATGCAGCTCCGCTGCTCGGCCGTTGGATCGGGGAAAATGTCGCCAATCCGCTCATCCTCGGACCCGATGCCGAAAGCAAACAATGGGTTTCCGAAGTCGCGGCCAGCATCGACGCGCCCTATGCCGTCTTCACTAAAACAAGGCTCGGTGACCGTGATGTGCGGATCGATCCTTCCGACCTCAATCGGTACGCGCAACATCACCCGGTTCTGGTCGATGACATCGTGTCGTCGGGGCGCACCCTGATCGAGGCCGCGCGGCTTCTCGAAAAAGCTGGGTTCCCAAAGCCCGTTTGCGCTGTCACGCACGCGCTATTTGCCGGCGATGCCCACGTTGCTCTGTCAGGAGCAGCCGCATCGATCGTGAGCAGCGATACGGTTCCCCATCCGACCAACGCCATCAGCGTGGTGCAGGAACTAGGGACAGCCGTGCGGGTGCTGATGAGGCCTGAGAGTTCATCATCAACGGGGAAGATGTGATCATGCATGACCATTCCGGAAACCGGGGTGAGGTTCCGCGCTGGCGAGCCAATATCGTTCTGATCGGTTTTTTGGCGGTGGCAGGCTTCTATCTGTTCACAGAGCACCGCGCCCATCTACTCGGCTTCCTGCCCTACGGGATATTCCTACTTTGCCCACTCATGCACCTATTTATGCATGGTGGACACAAGCATGGTGGGGGAGGCGGCAAATGAACCATAACGATGCTCCTGCCTATGGCCTTTGGGGCCTGGCCTTCATCAATGCGGCCATCTTCATCTTGTTCGCCTTCAGCTTTTTCAAGCCCGAGACGAAGCGGGACTGGCGCAGCTTCAGCGCGTTCAGTGCCTTTTTAGTGGCACTGTTTGCCGAGATGTACGGGTTTCCTCTGACAATCTACGTGTTGTCGGGCTGGTTGCAGAGCCGGTTTCCCGGCATCGACTGGCTCTCGCACGATGCTGGGCACCTGCTCGAAATGATGTTCGGCTGGAGGGTGAATCCGCACTTCGGGCCGTTCCACATCGCCAGCTTCGTCTTCATCGGTGGCGGCTTCGTATTGATCTCTTCCGGCTGGAAGGCGCTTCACGCGGCTCAGCAGAAGCATGAACTCGTCACTACAGGCCTCTATGCCAGGATGCGTCATCCACAATATGTCGGATTTATCGCGGTCATGTTCGGCTTCCTGCTGCAATGGCCGACACTGCTGACACTCGCGATGTTTCCCGTGCTGGTCGTGATGTACGTTCGCCTCGCCCGGCACGAGGAACAGGACGCGATCCGCGAATTCGGCGACGAATATCGGCGTTACATGGAACGCGTGCCCGGCTTCATTCCAAAGCTCGGCGGGCAGGATCAAAGCACGGGTTGAAACAGGACGACGTGGAAAGGAGGTTGTCATGGAAACGGTTGCTTATCTGTTGGTCTGGGCGCTGCTGTTCATGTTCATGATGCGTTTTGGCTGCGGCGCCCATGTCATGGGCCATCGCCACCACGGGCAACATGGAGAGCGCGCGGATGGCAGCGGGCGAATTGCCGAGCCAGCGCTGGCTACGGACCCTGTCTGCGGAATGACGGTCACCGCCGCGGGCGCCAAGAGCGCCATATTTGGCGGCAAGGCGTGGTATTTCTGCTCGGCCGCCTGCCGCGACAAGTTCGAGGCTGCTCCGCAGCAATATGCGAAGCCGGGCCTCACCTCGCCTTCAGGAGAACCGCATCATGCCGCATGACCCTCAACGCCCGGCGCTTGTTCCGGTCGTCACGCTTGGCCTCGCGCTGAGCCTGTTCCTCGCCTTCAGCTATGTCCTGTGCATCCTGGGCTATCTGTTTTTGCCGGGCCTTCCGGTCCAGCATTCCGCGCTCGCCATTTTTCTCCCGGGCTTCCAGTTACTGACCTGGAAGACCTTCCTTTTGGGACTTGGTGAGAGCTTCGGCTGGGGCTGGTACATCGCGCTCGTCTTCGGGCCGCTGTACAATTTTTTCGTGTCGCGCCGGACGTAATCGGGCCAGGCGATCTTGAGGGACTCGTCGCTGACCTGCGTACTGACGAAGGAAAAGTTGAAAGTGTCCGCTCTGACAACAGGGCCCAATTGAGGAGGCTATAATGAAGTTCGTTCTGCCAATCGCATTGATTGCCGGTTTGGCGGCAATTCCGGCCCATGCTCAGACCGAACCGGCCGATCCTCATCAACACGGTTCAACGGGAGCGGCCGCAAGCCATCCGGCTCCAGCGCCTGCTCCGACCGCCGGAGCATCCGGTGGCGGGCAGAGCATGCAGGCGATGGACGGAAAATGCTGCTGCGATGAGCAAAAGATGCGCCAGATGGTGCAAGAGATGATGCCGCAAATGATGAACCAGATGATGGGACACGGTGTCCAAGGAAAATCCGGTCAGCAGACAGATGATACCGGCCACGCCAAGCCATAATCGTGCACGAGGTGCGCCGTTGATCTTGAGGCGCTACTGGTAGGTGACGCGACCATTGACGAAGGTGTACGTCACTCCTTCCGGTAAACCGTTGCCAGGATGGCGCTTCGATCCCACAGCCGGATCGGAACGATCATGGATCCGGCTGCGATTGATGACCGCCTCCGTCACCGGAGCAAGCATCTTGAACAGCTGGGCGGGGAGGGCGCTCGTGAAATGGTATCGTGCCGCTTCTGCTCCTTCGACATAGGCGGTCACCGTACCAAAATAGCGATCTCCGATGAAGAAGACGAAGGTCGCGGTGCGTGACCGCGCGACGGACTGAATCTGCCCGCGTCCCGGCGCAAAGCGGCGCTGGCGGTTGTCGCCTGTGCCCGTCTTGCCACCAATGACCATCGGTTTGGCGTCCGGGCCTGTCACTGCTTCAAAGGCCCGCCGCGCCGTGCCGTTCTCCACGACGTCGATAAGAGCTCTATGCACGACTGCGGCGATTTCAGGCCGCAACACCCTCTCGCCCTTGGCCGGCTTCGCTTTCAGGACCGTTTCGTAAGGGGTGCCTTCGGCAAAATGCAGCCGCTCGATGCTGATCTTGGGATAGCGATATCCGCCGCTCGCAACGATGCCCATGAGTTCAGCGAGGGCGTCCGGGCGGTCGCCAGACGTGCCGATCGCCGTGGCGTATGAGGGAATGAGAGCTCCGAATGGATAGCCCACTCGCTGCCAGTCTTCGCGGATCGGCTCGAAGGCCTGCTGTTCCAGAATCGTCCTGATCCGCCTGTTCTGACCGGCGAAGCGGTTGGGCTTGAGCAGCCAACGATAGGATTCCTGCCGCACGTCGGCGCCCGCAGTCGCGATATCATCCCAGGACGCTGCTGGATGCCCATAGAGATAGCCCGCCAACCACAGTTCCAGTGGATGGATGCCGGCGATGTAGGACCGGTCGGCGAGGTTCAGCCGATCGGGCGCATAGGTGTCATAGAGCTTGCGCATCGCCTCCTCATCCTCGGGCGGCGTGATGGCCCATCGGCGGATGAAGGCGGAAAAGGCTGGATAGTCCGCGTCCGGCAGGATCGTGCGGTAGGCTGCCGCAAGTCGCGGGCGCAGGAATTTGGCGCGCTCCGCGACATGTTTCAATATCCCGGCACGGTCGAGATTACGGTACTCGGGCAGGAAGCGCGCAAGATATTGCCGCCCTTCCATGTCGATGAAACGCCTCAGATAGGCCTTCCGGGCTGGATGCGACGGATCCTCCAAGATCCCCTTCGTTCCCGGAATTCGGGCGATCTGATAGTCGACGATGTCGCGCATGATCCGGATGAAGACCAGGTTCACGCTCTGTTGGAGCGCATGCGCCACGGTCATTTGTCCACCGTCCCGCCGGTTGAAATTGGCGAAGCGGTGCATGCCGCCGGCCGTAAAAAAGCGTTCGCCCGTGCTGGCCGAATAATGCCTCTCCATCGCGGCATCGAGCAAGGCGGGCAGGCCCTTGTCACCTTTCGCGCGCAGCTCGCCCGCGACCCAAGCGCTCAGCGGATCGCCTTCCGCCTCGATCCTTTCTAGCTGCGCGATCGGATCGCGACGATGCGCGTCATATAGGTCGGCGATGACATCGAGATAGGTGATGAGGGTGCGGGCCTTGGCGGTCGATCCCAGTTCCAGCTTGGTCCCGGCGTTTACGTCCAGCGGCCCGTCCAGGCTGTCGGTCCGGATGCGCAGATAGTTGGCGCTTGGTCCCCGCTCATAGAGCGTGAAGCTGTAGTTCACCTGCGCCGGTTCCACCCCGCTCAGGAGGCGTGGCCCGGTAAGGCCCAGCGCCGCGACCTGGTCCGGGTTCTTCAGGCTCCGGAGCATATCGGTCGCGCGCGCCTGCGCATCTGCATCGATCGTCGTTTCGGCTCTGAGGTCCAACCGGTGCAGGTCGTAGAAACTCGATCCGCCCAGCATCCGGGTCAGGTCCACCCGCAATGCATTGGCAGCCTTGGCCGTCTCAGGCGGCGGCACGCTAGTCGTCGGCGGATTGGTGTTGAACACAAGGCGCGTGGCGACGGCGGCGTTGGCCAGCGCTCGATCAATCATGCCGTTGGCGGCCATGAGCCGTAGATAGCCCTCGGTCAGCCGCTCCAGCTGGTTGCGCCCTGCGCCCAGGAACCAGGCAGGACGCCGCTGTGCGATTACGAGGCTCAGCACCTGCTTGAGCGCCAGCCCCTTTGCGCGCAACTCGGCCTGGGTCCGGGCAGGTGCGGTGAGCACGCGGTTGACCTTATGGAAGTCCGCACCGTACCAGAGCGCAAGCCCGTCCCCGAGGCCGATAATCTCGCCATGGCCCCGAAAGCCGGCCAGCGGCATCAGGTTCACCGCATCGACCATCGCCGATTTGCGGAACGCCACCGTATTCGCGCCGTCCTGATAGGCACGAAGGCTGGCCGAGGTCATCTGCCGCAGCTTTTCCGCCGGGCCCGTCGTCCTACCATCGGGTGAGTGGCGCAGCTTTTCCATCTGGGTTGCGACCGTGCTTCCCCCGGGGCTTGATTGCCCTTCGCTGCGGCGGCCGAACATGATCAGCGCCAGGCCAAGTCTGTCCCATTCAACCGCCGGATTGCGCCGGGGATGGCTGAGATCGAGCAGTTCGCGGTTTTCCACAAAAAGCAGGGACTGCCGCACGAGATCGGGTATTTTGGCAAAGGACGCATAGAAATTGCCGGGCTGGCGATAGGTGAAGATCGGCTTTCCCTGATCGTCCTGCAGCTCCAATCCCGCCGAGATCTTTTCGCGATAAGGCGGAAAGCCGCCCATTCGCTGAAACAGAGTGAGCGTCGATGAACCCTGTGCCTGCCGCTCGATAGCAAACCCCCTGGCCGAGAGGGCTGCCACATAGTCCGGCAGTCGCGCGTAGCCGAGGCGTTCATCGAACGGGCCATGGCTCGGAAAGACGATGGATTTGCTGGGCCCGGCTGCCACCTGGTAATGCATCCGGCTCGCCAAATGCGTGAAAAGAAGCGACTGGAGCCATGACGTTCGCATTTCGGCAACGCCCAGACCCGTCAGCAGTAGCAGGAAAATGAGGCGGCGGCGGTTCCTGCGGGCTGTCCTACCGGTCAGTCTGCGAACATCCCCAAGGCGCCGGATAATGCGCGCTTCTCGTATTTCGGTTCCAAGCCAGCGGGTCATCCCCCACACCTGCATCCGTTCCTTGCCGGCTCTGTTCCCTCCGCCCTGCTCCTGCAAAGATGGATGCCAGCTCCGATGAGAGGTGGGAATTTGCGCAGCCAAGTGGAAGACCTGGCTCAACTCATCGTGAAAATATTTCTGTTCGTCGCGGGAGGCGTTTTGAAGGGCGGGAGGGCGCGCGGGCAAGAAGGGGTAGGGGAAGGGGCCTGCGGACAAAGTGAGATGCTGGCCGCGAAGGGCCGAAGCATCCGGTTCAAAGGGCCGCCTTCAGTTCGGCAAGCCGTGCTGTGCAGATTTCGTCCACGACCTGTCCGAGGTCTTCGATGCGCCCCGATAGCCAGAGGAGCTCTTCCTCCGTGATCCGATAATGCTTTGAAAAGCGCGCCTTCACATAGGCGTCCTTCAACTTCTCAAAGCGAGCGCGTTCTTGCCGCGTGGCGCGGGGCCATGCTGCGACCAAGCGTCCTGATAGGCGTTCGGCTTGCGTGCGCAGGAAGTTCAGATTGTGCACATGTGGCGTGTAAGACGTCTTCACCAGAAGTATGCAATGATAAAGCCGTTCGCAGGCTTGATGAAGAGTAAATGCTGCGTCGCGAAGAGCTTTTTGCGACAGATAGAAATGAAACCCCTTCTGAGCATCGATTGCCAGCGAGAACCAGTAATCATAATATTCTAACGCCAGTTCATAGGCCTGCTTTGGCGTTTTTGGCTTTGGAGTAAGGAGCTCGGTTTCGTCGGCCTGGTACAGGACGACGCCGTCACGGGCAACGTCCATGAAAAAATAGCGGCCATGGGCGAGCCCGTCATTCACCTCCTGAAGCGAATGAACGATGAAGTTCACCGGCGTCTTCAATGTCCTCGTGATCGCGCGCTCGCGGGTGAGCCGTTCCTCTGCCTTCTCCCAATAGTCCACACGATCGGTCAGCTCTTTCTGGTTGACGATGACCAGCAGATCGAAATCGGATTGATACCCCTTGGCGGTATGCGGCTCATCGACCCATCCGCCGCGGGCATAAGAACCATAGAGGATGATCTTGAGAATGCGCCCGAGCTTGCGGTGGCCATTGGGCTCGCCATGCGCGTCGGTGAATTCCTCGAAGAGGAGCTGGACAACGCGCTCGAGCTCGCGCTGCTTGTTCGAGGGGAGGTGGCTGAGGTCAGTCTTCATGGAAATTCGCAAGCTCAAAAAAAGGGACTATGGCAGTATGCTTTCAACATCGGTCAAACCGAAATCATTTCCTTTGAATAACAATGGCTCTTCGGCCGATTTTGCCAGGGCATAAGCGAAGCAATCGCCGAAGTTCAGCTGCGCTTCGTGACGGCCCTTGCCAAAATCAAAAAATGCTTGTCGCGCAATAAACCCTTGATCGACGGTGACGGGCTCGACCTGAATGCCTGCGCGCCGAATGAATGTCTCAGCGTGTCGCGTGCCTTCCGGACCCAACTGCTTCTCGATCACCATGGTGAGTTCAACAAAGTTCGCGACGCTCAGCCGACAAATTTCGGCGTCATGGATTATCGCGGTGAATTGCGCGGCCTCGTCTTCGCCATAGAGAATGGCGATAAGGGCAGAGGTGTCGACGATCACTTCGGAAGCCCGTCGGCATCGTACAGATCTTCCCCATGCGTGGCATATGGTCCCTTGACCAATTCGGAGGATCGGTGGGCAATGGCCAGCAGCTCGCTCACACTCGCGCGCTTTTGACGCCGTTCAAGTCGAGTCAGCTGCTGCCGAAGCGCCTCCACCACCACGCGCGTCATGGGTTCGCCAGTTTCCTGTGCGATCGCTTGCGCCAGTTTATGAGCTTCTGGATCCTTGATATTGAGACTGACACCCATTGTCTCTACCTATTTTTCCAATTTTCCACCATTCTACCAAAAAATCGGGAAGTGCCAATTCGATCTTTCGAGCAGCGAAGCGGACGGATCCGCCAATGCAGGGTGAGCTGGCTTCATCAAGGCTGGCGGCAGCCAGTTCAAAGGGCTGTTTGCCGGAAGATGATCGGGGCCTGTTCACGTAAGATTTCCGATATCGGCTAACCTTCGAAGTGCTGCTTGGCGTCCTTCAGCAGAAGGAACGTGTGGTGCGGGTCTGTCGGCCCTTCGACGAAGTCGAAACGACGGTAGAATTCGCGTGCGCTATCGTTCTTCGCGTGAGCGGCGATTGCCCGGATTCCGGCGATATCGGCCGCCTGCAAGGTTCGCATGATTGCATCCTTGAGAAGGCCCGCCCCAAGTCCTTTTCCCTGGTAGCCAACGGAAACGCCCAGCCTGGCAAGGATCATCAATGGCACGGGATGGCGGGCAAGGTCCTTTGCCAGACGCTGGGGAGCGTCCCTGCAGTCGACATGACCGAAGACCAGCGTGTGAAAGCCGACGATGCCCTCACCATCGAGGGCCACATAGGTCTGGGACGCGCCACTTTGCTGTCCCTGCCAGGCGAAGCGCGACAGGAAGCGATTGAGTTCGGCTCGGCCGCAGTCAAAGTCATCGACCGGATGGTTTCGGCGAAGCTTCTCTATCCGAAGTTGGGCTCCCACGACCGCAGTCAGTCCTCGTCTTGTTCGAAGACGCTGGGCTTCGTCAGCAACCGGGCAAGTTGCGGTGTCGGACGCGGCGGCGCATCGAGGGCGGCTCGGAAGGCGGCCCATTGGTCTGCGTCGAGATTGAATTCGCGGCGATCGGGAAGCGTCTCCTCCGCTCGCGCCAACGCGCTTTCCAGCACGAACTCGCTGACCGAGCGATGCGCGGCAAGGGCTGCCTGCTGCAGCGTCCGCTTCGCCGCGGGCGTCAGGCGGAGATCGAGTTTTTCACTTCGGGGGGTGGCGCTACCCATGGCACATATCCTTTCAGCGCGTTCTATAGCATGTCCGCCAGACATTGTCATGACACTCCTCGTGTCGGGCGAGAGATGTTGGTAGAGGGAAGAGACTCTTGCGCCGTGGATTGCGGTTTTCGATCTGCCGGATAAGCTATTGAAGTTCGCTCGTGCCGTTGAAGGGGCTATCGTAGGCGATCGGGTTAAATCAAAAGGAGCTGGTATGAATAATTCTGAAATCGCTGAACGAATCTCTTCCGAGCATGGTCTGACCAAGGCTGATGCCCGCAAGGTCGTCGACTCCGTATTCTCGGCAATTACCGATGCGGCAGCGGGCGGCCATGAGATATCGTTGAATGGCTTCGGCAAGTTCAAGGTGAAGGCGTCGGCTGCACGCGAGGGCCGCAATCCCGCGACCGGCGAAACGATCAAGATTGCGGCTTCGAAGAAGCTGGGCTTCACGCCGGCCAAGGCCGTGAAAGATCGGTTGAACCCGTGATCCATCCGGGGAGCCGGGGGCTCCCCATAACAACTCATTCCAGATATGAGCTGTGCATAAGGGTTATCCGCGGACCTTCCGTGCCTAAAGGTGCGCACGTCACGAGGTCCCTGACCGACACGGGTGCCGCCATCCAGCCCGCGCAACTGATCGCCTCTGTTCTGTAACCAGGCGTTCTTTCTCAGCGAACCAGTCAGCGGGGCCTGAGAGCCTCTTGGTCAATGGTTCACGAGAAAGGATCACACATGCATACCCACACTCTCTTTGAACGGGCAACTCTTGCCGCGGCCGCCGCCTCTCTGGCTGCCGCTGCTCTGCTCGCCGCCGCGCCTGCACAGGCCGCCGACGGCAAGCCGGCCACCATGGAAAAGTGTTTCGGCGTGGCGCTGAAGGGCCACAACGACTGCAAGGCGGGGCCGGGGACGAGCTGCGCCGGTACCGCTGCGGTCGATTACCAGGGCAATGCCTGGAAATCCGTACCCGTCGGAACCTGCCTCAAGCAGGGTGGCACGCTCGAAGCCCATGAAGGGCACGCCAAGCCGGTCCCGCGCCCGAGCTGAGCCGCTCTGTAACCGGAACCCGGTTTTCGGCGAATTCCATCGGCAGGCGGGGAAGTGCTTCGCCTCCTTGGCCCACTGCTCAAGATTGGAGACGGCTCATGTCCCTGATGTGCAAGATGTCGCACCAGTGCAGCACGACCAAAGGCATGTGCGTTCATGAAAAGATGATGGTCATCGTCGTCGTCATGGCGCTCGCGGCCGCGGGGCATTACCTCCTGCACTTGTTCTGAACGCTTATTGCGATGTCCCGCGGGAGCCCACGGCTCTTCGGGTCGCACGGATGCTGGCTGGAATGACCGAACTGACCAACTTGCCCCCGTTGCCAGGCATCGGCCTCAAGCCCGAGCATTACGCCCCCTTGCTCGCGGCTCGGTCGGCCAGCATCCCATCCGCGAATACTGCTAGCTGCTATTGCCCGCATTGGGTCGAAGTCCACCCGCAGAACTATTTCGGCGCGGGCGGCCCGCCGCATCGCTGGCTCACCGCCATCGCCGAGCATTTTCCTCTGAGCTTCCATTCGGTCGGCTTGTCATTGGGCTCGGCCGAGGGACTGCGCGGGGACGAACTCGAACAACTCGCCGCATTGTGCGCCCGCTATCAGCCCGCCGCTATATCTGAGCATCTGAGCTGGAGCGGGAGGGTCGACAATCGCTATCCCGACCTGCTGCCCGTCCCATACACCGACGAGGCGCTGTCCCATTTCGTCACACAGGTCGTGATCGTCCAGGACCGGTTGAAGCGCCCCATCCTCATCGAGAATCCGTCGCGCTACCTGGCTTTCGCCCATGACGAGATGAGCGAGTCCGATTTCCTGCACGAACTCTGCGCGCGGAGCGGCTGCGGGATCCTGCTCGACATCAACAATATCGAAGTGACCGCCACCAACCTCGGGCTCGACCCGGTGGCGATGGTCGACGCCATCGATCCCGCGCTGGTCGGCGAGGTCCATCTCGCCGGTCATGCCCGCGAGGAGCATGCCGCTGGCCCGCTGCTCATCGACGACCATGGTTCGCCGGTGTCGGCGCTGACCTGGCAGCTGTTCGAGCACTTCATCGCTCGTGCCGGAGCCAGGCCCACGCTGATTGAATGGGACACCGACGTGCCGCCCTACGCAGTTCTCGCCGCCGAGGCGGGGAAGGCCGAGACGGTGCTGCTCCATGACCGGACACCGACCGGTAAAAGGACCGGCCATGCCTTCGCTTGAGACAGTCCAGCACGCAATGATGTGCGCGATCGATCTCGGCCCAGCGTTCGTGCGCGAGGAGCTGTTCGTTGGTGGCCGCGCCAGGGCGCTGCGTGGGCTCAAGGTCCATGCCAACACCATCTCGCACGGCCGGCTGGTCGCGCTCGAGGACAGCTTCCCGCGCACTCGCGTGGCAATGGGCGAACAAACCTTCAATCTTCATTCGCGCGGCTATCTCGATCGCCCCGGCGTGGCTGCGCTTCCACTTGCCGGGATCGGCGCAGACTTTGCCGAGCATCTGGCCGAGGTCCGAAGCCCCGTCGAGGCAGTCGATCTCGCCCGTTTCGAATGGGCCTGGCTCACCTGCTACCAAGCGGCTGATGCGACGGCCGTCACGATCGCCGATCTGGCGAATCTCGGTGAAGCCGGCCTGCTGGACCTTGTGTTGTCCCGTCATCCCGCCAGCGCGCTGGTCGAGATCGGCGCTGCGGCCCGGTCGCGCCTCTCCGACGAAACCGGTCTTGTCTTTGCCGATCCGGCGATCCTGATCACCCGCCCGGAAGCGGAGGTGCGCGTTATGCCCGCGAACGCAACGATGCGTGCGTTGTGGCGCGCCTTCGCCAACCCCACGCCTGTCTGTAACCTGCTGGCGATGAGTGACGAACCGGGAAGTGAAGACCGCTCGGCCACCGGAAACCTCGGCGCGCTGCTCGCGCTGATCGGGGCAGGGGCCTTTGTCCCGCGCAGAATAGGAACGGCGTCATGCTCAGACTTTACGACAAGCTGGTGATCTGGGCCGGTTCGGCGCTGCCGGAGAGTCTGACGCTGCTGTTCGTGCGGGTCGCCTTCGCTGGGATTTTCTGGCGCTCGGGGCAGACCAAGACGGTCGAGGGCCATTGGTTCCAGATCAGCGACGCCACCTTCGAGCTGTTTCGTACCGAGTATTCGGGCGTGCCTCTGCCGCCGCATCTTGCCGCGGTCATGGCGGCAAGCGCGGAGCATGTCTTTCCGATCCTGCTGGTGCTGGGTCTGTTGACCCGTCTCTCGGCCCTGGCGCTGCTGGGGATGGCCCTGGTCATCCAGATCTTCGTCTATCCCGACGCCTGGTGGCCGGTGCATTCGCTCTGGACGGCGCTCGCGCTGGTGCTCATCGTGCGCGGCAGTGGGAGGTTCGCCATCGATCCGTTGCTGACGAGGACAAGGCGCGCATGAAGGCCGACGAAGCCTCGCTCGGCCAGTTGGCGGCGCTTGCCCAGCGCGGCGACCGCGCGGCCTATGCCGCTTTCTTACGGGAAGCTCAGCTCTGGCTCAGGCGCTATTTCGTCCGGCGCGTTGGCGCGGAATTTCTCGACGATCTGGTGCAGGAGACGCTGCTCTCGATTCACGCCAAGCTCTCCAGCTACGATCCGCATCGTCCCCTGCTCCCCTGGCTCGCCGCGATTGCCCGCTATCGCTGGGTCGACCAGTTGCGGCGGATCTACCGCGCGCAGGAGGATGCACTCAGCGAGGAGCTGCCCTGCGAGGACGACGAGCCCGAAATCGCCGCGCGCATCAGTCTCGACCGGCTGTTTTCCTATCTGCCCGAAGGCCAGGTACGGGCGATCGAGCTGGTCAAGATCGAGGGATTGTCGGTTACCGAGGCAGCCGCTGCCAGCGGGCAGAGCGAGTCGCTGGTCAAGGTCAACATTCACCGGGGGTTGAAGAAGCTTGCCACCCTGATCGAGAAAGCCTGATTGCCATGATCCGCAACCCCGACCCCCTCATCGACAGCCTGATTTCCCAGCTCGCACCGGTGCGGCCGATGAGGCTCTCCACCGGCCTTGGCCGAACCGCCTTGAGCCTTGCCGCCGCAATCGGTCTTGTGGTCGCCATGCTGGGCTTGCGCGGCGACGCCACTCCGCTGGTGCTGCTCAGTTCGGGCCTGTTCCTAGTGCTCGGCGCTGCGGCATCGGTGACGGTCATCATGATGGGCCGGCCGCGGGTCGGAAGCGAGCATAGCGGATGGCTCTGGGCTGCCGCCATGGCCGCCTTGCTGCCGGCCACGACGCTGCTGATGGGATTGATCCACGGCCCTACCGCCTGGGCCGAATCCGATCCGGCGACCGGCATGGCCTGCCTTGCCATGGGTTTGCTGTTTGGCCTTGCGACCGCCAGCGTTCTGGTTGCCTGGCTGCGGCGCGGCGCCCCGACATCGCCCGCGCGGGCCGGCCTCATCACCGGCATCGCCGCCGGCAGCTTCGGCATCTTCGCCTTTTCTTTCCACTGCCCAAGCAACGACCTCTACCACATCGGAGTGTGGCACAGCCTCTCGGTGATTGTCGCCGCGGTGATCGGTCGCGTTATCGTGCCGCGGTTAATCCGTTGGTAGGCGCGATAGCGGCGCGGATGGGAGCACCGGCAGGTATGATCAGGCTGATCCGCGCAATGTTGGCCCGTCCGGTCGTGGTGAACGCCATTCGCGTTTCGTTGGTCGTGGGAACCTGCCTCAACCTGATCAACCAAGGCAGCGCGATCTGGACGGGTGGGCCCATTCAATGGGGCAAGTTTTTGATGAACTTTGCCGTTCCCTACTTGGTCGCCAGCTACAGCGCGGCCAAGGTGCGCCTTGGACAAGACGAGCGATGATGCCGATTG
>Ga0081455_10004574_pt1 | contig 15452 bp, 11 predicted proteins | sample TabmetS3T2R1_FD_70207 | JGI IMG/M metagenome (GOLD analysis project Ga0081455, IMG submission 70207) | Tabebuia heterophylla rhizosphere microbial communities from the University of Puerto Rico - S3T2R1 | ecosystem: Host-associated > Plants > Roots > Rhizosphere ... | reverse complement strand
CCAATATCTACATACAGCTTCGCCCTCTCAGTCACAGTGACTGTTGTATCCTCTAGCCTGGGAGAGAGGCTGACTCTTCCGATCTCTGAGTTCTGCCTGTGCTCATGCGGCTTTCTCGTGTACCCCCTGTGAAAGTGCTTTGAGTTCAAGGGCTTCGGAATCTACAAAGCGCCAGTAATGCTTCAGACTAAAAATGATCTCCTCCATCGTGAGCTGCCCTTGGCATACCACCCGTGAGGTGTACATCAAGACAAAACACCCCATCAAGCGTAAGACCAAGTGGCCGTAGTAGGCATCCTCGCTCTGCACCTGACAGGCCCCGGCCGCTAGCAGATGCTTCAAGGTGCGAAAACAGTACTCGATCCAGTACCGCCGCTTCCAGGCTCGGATGAGTCGTGGCCCGCTGATGGCCGTGGCAAGACACATCACGTAGAACTGCTCCTCCCTGGGCTCACTGACCACGATAAGGGTCACGGGGCCATACGTCGGACTGGTCGCCCGCAACCGCGCATGCGATCCATTGTGCTTGGCGTCGGTCCCGCTCAAGGCGCTCCTGCGCGTTGCTGCGGTGACGCTGTCGGGATTTGGCCTGTTTTTTCGCGTCTCGTTGTGTGGGAGACATGGTGCGCTCCCGCGTTTCGTTTGGGTTTGGTGAGGTTGACGTCTGCTCAAACGCCTGCGACACACGCCCCGCGCGTCTGTGAGCGGGGAGTATCCTCTCCGTCATGCACTCCCCATACTTCCTGCTTTCTTTTGTCAACCATGTGTGGTACAAACGCGCCCGAGTAACCTCTCCAATTCCTACACCGTCTTCTGCACGCCTCATCGGTAGAGGGAGGGTTGGCGATGACCTTTGAGGAGATCCTTGACCAGGCGATCGCGATGCTCCAGCGTCGAGGGCGCCTGACCTACAGCACCCTCAAGCGGCAGTTCCAGCTCGACGACGCGGCCTTGGAAGATTTAAAGAACGAACTCATCGAGGGCCAACGCCTCGCGGTCGATGAGCGGGGTACTGTCCTGGTCTGGACGGGGGGAGCGGACGTGCCCCCGCTTACTCCCCCACCTGCTCCCCCAGACGTCCAACCCACCCAGAGCCTGTCCCCACCAGCTGCGCCGCAGTCCGTTGACGCCGAACGCCGCCAGCTCACCGTGCTGTTCTGCGATCTGGTGGACTCAACGGCCCTCTCCAGTCAGCTCGACCCGGAAGACTTGCGCGAGGTGGTACGGGCCTATCAGGAGACTTGTGCCAAGGTGATCGCCCGCTTTGAGGGGCATATCGCGCAGTATCTCGGCGATGGCCTGCTGGTCTACTTTGGCTACCCTCTGGCGCACGAAGATGACGCCCAGCGGGCGGTGCGCGCCGGACTGGGGATGGTGGAGGCCCTGGGCCAACTCAATACCCGCCTGGAACAGGAAGGGCTGCGCCCTGCGCCGACACAGTCGCGCCAGCGGGGCGTGCGCCTGGGGATCCATACCGGCCTGGTAGTGGTGGGTGAGGTGGGTGGCGGCACGCGGCAGGAACAGCTGGCACTGGGTGAGCCGCCCAACCTGGCGGCCCGCCTGCAAGGCATCGCCGCACCCAATACCCTGGTGATCAGTGCCGCGACGTTCCACCTGCTCGGAGGCTTCTTTGCCTACCAATCCTTAGGCACGCCGCTGTTGAAAGGCTTCGCGCAGCCGCTGGAAGTCTATCAGGTGCTGTCGGAGAGCACGGCCCGCAGTCGCCTGGAAGCGGCCGGGCGTACCGGGCTTACCCCCCTGGTGGGGCGGGAGCAGGAAGTGGGGCTGCTGCTGGAGCGCTGGGCGCAGGTGAAGGACGGCCTCGGGCAGGTGGTGCTGCTCAGTGGCGAAGCGGGCATGGGCAAATCGCGTCTGGTGCAGGTGCTCAAGGAGCATGTCGCCACGGAACTGCAGGCATGGCTGACGCCATGCCAGTGTTCACCGTATTACCAAAACACCGCCTTGTATCCGATGATTGACTTGCTGGAGCGCGTGGCCCTGCGCTTTGAGCGCGAGGAATCCCCCGAACACAGGCTGCGCAAACTGGAGGGGTTCCTGGTGCAGTACGGCCTGCCACTGGCAGAGGCCATCCCTCGCCTCGCTCCTCTCCTTGCCTCTGGCCGCTGATTATACCCCGTTGAACTTGCCGCCTGAGCAGCAGAAGCAGCAGAGGCTACACGCCCTCCTGACCATCCTGCTGCGGGTAGCGGCGCAGCAGCCCCTGCTTTTTATCATGGAAGACCTGCACTGGATCGATCCGACCACCCTGGAGTTGCTCAGTCTGCTGGTCGCTCAAGGCCCCACGGCGCGTATCCTGGTGTTGTTGACCTTCCGGCCTGACTTCAGCCCGCCCTGGACGGGGCGCTCGCACCTCACCCAGGTGACACTCAATCGCTTGCCACGGCGCCAGGTGGCGGAGATGACCAGCCGGGTAGCCCACGGCAAGGTCCTGCCAGCTGAGGTCATCGAGCAGGTGGTGGCCAAGACCGATGGGGTGCCGCTGTTTGTCGAAGAGTTAACCAAGATGGTGCTGGAGTCCGGCTTGCTCCAAGAGCGGGAGGAGCGCTATGAGCTGCAAGGTCCCCTGCCGCCGCTCGCCATTCCGGCCACACTGCACGACTCGCTGATTGCGCGGTTGGATCACTTGGCGACCGTGAAGGGCCTGGCGCAACTTGGAGCCACGCTGGGGCGCGAGTTTTCCTATGACCTCCTGCAGGCCGTCTCGCCCTGGGATGAGGGAACTTTGCGACACGGGTTACAGCAGTTAGTGGCGGCGGAGTTGCTGTATCAGCAAGGGCTGCCGCCGCAGGCGACGTACCTCTTTAAGCACGCTCTCATCCAGGATGCCGCGTACCAATCCTTGCTGCGTAGTACCCGCCAGCAACACCATCAGCATATTGCCCAGGTACTGGAGTCGCACTTCCCCGAGCTCTGCGAGATTCAGCCCGAACTCCTCGCCCATCACTATACGGAGGCCGGCTTACTAGCGCACGCCGTGCCCTATTGGCAGCGAGCAGGCCAGCGAGCCTTGGAGCGCTCGGCCAATGTGGAAGCGGTGGCGCATCTCACGCAAGGGCTGGAGTTGCTCAGCACCCTCCCCGACACCCCCGAGCGTGTCCAGCAGGAGCTGGCCATGCAGACCACCCTAGGCCCAGCGTTGGTGGCCACCAAGGGCTTTGCAGCCCCAGAGGTGTTACGTGCGTATGCTCGGGCGCGCGAACTCTGCCAGCAGGCAGGCGAGACCCCACAGCTCTTCCAGGTGCTGCGGGGCTTGTGGTACTTTTACCTGATCCGGTCGGAGTTGCGAACGGCGCAGGAGCTGGGGGAGCACCTCCTCACACTGGCCCAGCAGATCGGCGACCCCGTGCTCCGCGTGGAGGCGCACTATGCCCTCGGGCTGACCTTGAACTATCTCGGCGAGTTCGCTGCCGCCCAGACTCATTTAGAGCAGGGGATTGCCCTCTACGACCCCCAGCAACACCGTGTCCACACCTTCTGCTATGGCCAGGACCCCGGCGTGGCGTGCCGCGCCTATAGCGCCGCAACGCTCTGGTGGCTGGGCTATCCAGAGCACGCCCTGCAGCGGAGCCACGAGGCCGTGACGCTGGCCCGGGAGCTGGCGCACCCCTTCAGCCTGGGATTCGCCCTGTTCTTGACGTCTTGGGTCCCACAGTTCCGCCGCGAAGGGCCCCTGACGCAAGAGCGGGCCGAGGCCGCTATCGCCCTCGCGGCCGAGCATGGGTTTGCGGTCTTTGGAGCGGGGGGGACGATCTTTCGGGGGTGGGCGCTGGCCGCGCGATCTGCCGAGCCTGGTGGAGGACAGGGGCATGGGGAGGAGGGCATTGTCCAGCTCCACCGGGGTCTCGCGGCCTGGCGCGCCACGGGGGCCGAGGCGCTGCGGCCCTATTACCTTGCCCTGCTCGCCGAAGCGTGCGGAAAGAGAGGGCAGATTGACGAGGGGCTGCACTATGTGGCCGAGGCGCTGGCGGTGGCCAACGACACAGGGGAGTGCCGCTGGGACGCCGAGCTACATCGGCTTAAGGGGGAATTGCTGCTCGCGCGCTCGGCGGAGCCGCACGCTGAGGCAGAAACCTGTTTGCGGCAGGCCCGCAACATCGCCCACGGCCAGCAGGCCAAGTCGTATGAGTTGCGCGCCGCCATGAGCCTCGCCCGCCTGTGGCAGCAGCAGGGCAAGCGTGCGGCAGCTTATGAGTTGCTGGCGCCGGTCTATGGCTGGTTCACCGAGGGCTTTGACACTGTCGACCTCCAGGAGGCCAAGGCGCTGCTGGACGCGCTGACGTAATGCAACGCCGGTGGACACGTCCTTGCTCCCCAACGATGCAGGCATAGGTTCATAACCTTTTGAGTATGAAGTACTTTCATGGGGTATCTGCAGCTCTGCACAAAAAGTCCGGTCAGAAACTGACGCATAGGTCAATAAGAGCTTTTTGGTCTCATTCTGACAGTTTTTCGAGACCATATAGACCTATTTTGCTCGTCAAAACACCGTCAAGGGACGACTTTTTGTGCACAGCTGAGTATCTGCGAGCAATACGTATGAATCCTCACTACAATCACGTATCGGAGAAGTCGGAATCCTGGATAGGATTCGTTGTGTGCGGTGCACAAGCGATTCCTGCACCCCAGCCTGTGGACGAGGAGTTGGAAGAGCCGAAGGAAAACCTATGTGGTAGGAGGACGCCATGCAGATTCATGCAGACACCATACTCATAGAAGCTGCACGACGCATCGCACCGGTGATCCGGGAACACTATGACGAGGCCGAGCGGGAGCGCCGCTTGTCACTGCCGGTCTTGGCCGCCCTGCACGACGCCGGCTTGCTACGCATGTGCACCCCGCGGTCCCTGGGCGGGCTGGAAGTCGATCCCCTGACCCGCGCCCTCGTGATCGAAGAGATTTCTGGGCACGACACAGCGGCCGGCTGGACCCTCGCCAACCCCTTGGACTGGGCCTACCTCTGCGCCCGCTTGCCGGATGCGGGCGCCGAGGAAATCTACAGCCGCGGTGCTAACGTCGTGATCGCCGCGCAATTTGGCCGCCCGATGCAGGCCGCCCCGGCCCAGGGTGGGTATCGTATTACGGGACGCGCGCCCTTCGTCAGCAACTGCCATGACGCCAACTGGATCGCCACAACGGCCGCGGTGATGGCTGGAGACCCAGCACGGACAGCAGACACGGGTGAGCCAGAGGTGGTGATGGCATATCTCCCCCGGGACAGCTGCCAGGTGATCGACACCTGGCACGTCATGGGGATGCGCGGCACGGGCAGTCATGACGTGGCGGTGACTGACGTCTTCGTCCCCACGGCCCGGACGTTCCCCCTCGTGCCGGAGTACACCCCAGGTTTCCATTATCAAGGCCCCCTCTACCAGTTCCCCTTAGTCGGCATTGTCGCGTCCAATCTGCCGCCGCTTCTGCTCGCGGTAGCGCGGCGCGCGATTGAGGAGGTGTCCGCGCTGGCGCAAGGCAAGGTGCCCGTGGCAGCAAGCACGGTGTTGCGGGAACGGGCCTCGGCGCAAGCCAAGCTGGCCCAAGCGGAGGCGATCTTGCGTGCGGGTCGCGTGTTGCTCTACGATACGCTGAGCGACACGTGGGAGGCTATCGTCGCCGGAGAGACTCTCTCGCTGAGGCACAAGGCGGACGTGCTGCTCGCCATGACCCATGCGGTGCAGAGCGCAGTGCAGACGGTCGAGTTGATGTACCGCGTGGCGGGCACAAGTGGGGTCTATACGCGGAGCCCTCTGGAACGCTACTTCCGCGACGTCCAGGTCCTGCGGCATCATGCCTTCGGCGCCGAGACCCGGTATGAGACGGTCGGACAGGTGTACCTGGGTCTATCCCCAGACTTCCCGGTGCTCGCGTTCTAAGCACCTCGTTCGAGTGAAGGGGTCGGAGTAGAAGGGCTGTCTCCAATGCGCTGTGGAACCCAAGGTAGCAAGGCGGGCCAGTCAGGGGGGCTCACCCGAGGTGTGGTGCACCACATTGATGCACCATTGCTCTTTCGTCTCTCCTTGACCGACCGCCTCGCTTGCCCTCTCTCCCTTCCACTCCTTTACCCTTTCCTGCCTTCACCTCCTGGCTCTTTCACGCCATCCGCCGTAGCACGAGATGCATCTGCCCATCCAGCTGTGCCTCTTCCGTGACTAACGCAAAGCCTTGCGCTTCCAGCTTCGCTCTAGCCACATGGTAAGCGTAACGTTGTGTTAATCAAGCCTGCATGTCTTGTGAGGGTGCGCAGCGTTTCTACATCTGGCATGCCCCACAACCGCACCCCTCCAGAATCTCCGCTAGCCAACACCTGTCCATCGGGCCTCATCGCCAGACCATAGACCAGCTTGGAGGGACCTCAGCGTGTATGCTCTCCGAGCGTTGATAAGCTGTGTAAGAAAGCGTTGCTTCCCATGCTCCATCCGTCAGGCAGAAGTAGAGGGCTCTGATAGAGGCTGAGATAGAGAGGTAGCAAGAGGCTTGCACACAACACAGTGACCCTCTTCGCCAGTGATGAATCCACCACGCTTCCTCCCCTGTACCAAAAGGGAGGAAGCGGCAAGAGGGGCCTTCTTACGCTTCGCCTGATGTCTGGAGCGCTACAAGGAGGGAATCTGCAGTCCTGGCGGCTGCTGCAATACCGAGAGCAGCGGTGACACAGTGCCCAGCAGGCTGCGGTCGATGCTCGCGATGGTGGGGCGGCCGCACATGCCCATGGCCATCTCCAGCTCGTCCCGGAGCATCTGCAGGACGGCGCGCACGCCGGCCTCCCCATCTGCCGCCAGGCCCCAGAAAAGCGGGCGCCCAATGAGCACGGCACGGGCGCCGAGCGCCAGGGCTTTCAGCACATCTGTGCCCCGTCGAATGCCACCATCGAGGTAGACCTCACACTGGCCGTCCACCGCCTCGACGACCTCCGGCAAGACTTCGATACTGGCGAAGGTAGTGTCCAATTGCCGGGCGCCATGGTTCGAGACAATAATGGCGCGCACGCCATGCGCCGCACACAGCCGGGCATCTTCCGCGGTCATGATGCCCTTGACCACCAGGGGTAACGGCGTGTGGGCCGCCAGCCAGTCCACGTACGACCAGGTGGCGGCGCGGTCGATCAGGGTATTGACCCCGCGCGGGGCATCCGAACTCATCTGCCAGGCGTACTCCGGCACCTCTAGCCCGGCGTAATTGGGGGACGAAGGACTGGAGTAGTCGTTGCGGATATTGCGCTCCCGCTTCGCCCGCACAGTTGAATCCAGGGTCAGACAGAGGGCCGTGTAGCCCGCCTCCTGCGCGCGGTGCGCCATGCGCTGGGTGAGCCCCTGATCCTTATACAGATATTGCTGGAACCAGATAGTGCCTGTCGCGGCCTGCGCTACGTCTTCCAGGGTATAGGTCGACCCGGAGCTGAGGATCATGACCGTCCCCATCGCTCCGGCAGCGCGCACCGTGGCCAGCTCCGCCTGCGGATGGGCGCGGCCATGGCCGCCGGCCGGGTCCACCAGAATGGGGAAAGGGATGGGCTGGCCCAATACTGTCGTCGACAAGTCTGGCTGGCTGATATCCACCAGCATGCGCGGTCGCAGCATGATCGCGTCAAAGACCGCGCGCGTCCGCCGCAGGGTGATCTCATCCGTGGCGCCGCCGGCAATAAAGTCATACTCCGCCTGCGGCAGTCGCTCCTGGGCGAGTACCTCGTACTCATAGATGTTGACTGGACCACTGCTCATAGCGCTTGCTCTCCTCTGACCGGCTGTTGCGGTATGGGTGACGTGTGCAGCTACTGGCGCTGCTCCAACTCCTCCCAGCGCGCATAGGCCGCCGGCAGCTCTGTCTCCAGAGCGGTAAGACGCTCCATAATCGTCTGAAATGCAACAGGATCACGGCGGAACAGGTCTGAGTCTTCCAACTGCGCATAAAGCCGCGCCTGCTCCGCTTCCAGGGCTTCGATGCGCTCGGGAAAAGTGTCGAGTTCACGCTGCTCTAGATAGGTCAAGCCCTGGCGCGACTTTTTCACGAGGGCTGGACGACGACGCGGCGATGGGGTGGAACGTGGTTGACTCGCCTGGCGCCAGTCACTGTAGCCGCCAACGTACTCACGCACACGCCCATTGCCCTCAAAAGCATAGATGGAGGTGACCACGCCATCCAGGAAGGCGCGGTCGTGCGAGGCCAGGAGCAGTGTGCCGTCGTATTCGACCAGGAGCCCCTCGAGCAGCTCCAGGGTGTCGACGTCCAGATCATTCGTTGGCTCATCAAGCACCAGCAGATTGGCCGGCTGGGTCAACAGACGCGCCAGTAAGAGCCGGTTACGCTCACCACCGGACAGCGTCTTGACGCGCCCGCGCACGGTGTGGGGCGGAAACAAAAACTCGGCGAGATAGCTGATGATATGGCGCGGCTTGCCGCCCACCGTCACCGTATCGCCCCCATGCGGGCAGACAGTCTCCCACAGCGTCGCTTCCGGATCGAGTTGCTCGCGGCGCTGATCAAAGTAGGCCACCGACAGCCTGGTGCCATGGCGCACGCGTCCAGTGTCGGGCTGCAGCTCGCCGAGGATGAGACGTAAGAGTGTCGATTTGCCAATGCCGTTTGGCCCGACCAGGCCAATACGGTCACCGCGCATGATGCGGGTCGAGAAGTTACGCACCACCACCTGCTCACCAAACGTCTTAGCGATATGATCGAGTTCAATAACCATCTGGCCGGAGGGCGCCCCACTCGCCAGTGTAAAGGAGACTTGCCCGAGTGGGTCCCGGCGGGCACGGCGCGCTTCTCGCATGCTCAGCAAGCGGCGTACGCGGCCTTCGTTGCGCGTGCGCCGAGCCCGCACACCCTGGCGTACCCAGGCTTCTTCCTGGGCCAGACGCTTATCAAATTGCTCAGCGTGGGTCTCCTCTACCGCCAGCAGCTCTTGCTTCTGGACGCGATAAGCAGCCCAGTTACCAGGAAAGCGCCGGAGCCGGCCGCGGTCTAGTTCCACAATACCAGTTGTCAGGCGATCCAGGAACACGCGATCGTGCGTCACGAATACGAGCGTCCCTGGAAAACTCGCCAGGTACTGTTCCAGCCAATCAATGGCCACCAGGTCCAGGTGATTGGTGGGTTCGTCGAGCAAGAGCACCTCGGGATTGCCCACGAGCGCTTGCGCCAGGGAGACGCGCCGCTGCCAGCCACTGGAGAGCTGGCCGAGCCGTGCCTCAGGGGGGAGTTGCAAGCGGGTCAGCACCATCTCGACCTGCGTCTGCAAGCGCCAACCATCACCGTGCTCCAAGTGTGCCTGGAGGTCGTGTAACTGCGCCAGCAGACGCTTAGCCTCAGCCCCCTGCGCTGTCGCCAGACACGCTGCCGTGTGCTGATAGGTCGCGACTATCTCGCCAACAGCCCCCAGGGCCTGGGTTATGACCTGGGTCACCGTGTCATCCGGGCTGAAGACAGGCTCCTGGGGGACATAGGCCAGACGCAGAGAGCGCGTGCGGGAAATCACGCCGGCATCGGGTTGTACTTCTCCGGCCAGGAGCTTGAGCAAGGTCGATTTCCCACTGCCGTTGCGGCCAACCAGCGCCAGCCGCTCTCCAGGCTCAATTTGCAGCACGACGTCATCGAGTAAGGGTATGTGGTCAAAGGCGAGCGATACGTGCTCGAGTGCCAGAACAGCCATGGGTTTTATATACCTTACTTGTAGAAGTAAGTGACCGGTCGAGAGATACTCTCCGCCTTACCATCGGGGCTGATGTACATGCGTGCCGGCAGGTTCCCCATATTGATCTTGGCGACGCGTACACCCGAGGCGGCACCTGGCCCGACAATGCCGATGATATAGACATCCTCAGCGGCGATTTGCCAGATGCGCTTCCCCAGCGTGATACGCTCCTCCTCTGAGACGCCCATCCCTTGCACCCACAAATCCATCATCTCCCGAATACGCCCGGTGGGCTCTTTGCCCTCTTTCCCCCCGGAGTGAAACCACCTGGCATATTCTGGCCCACCTGGAGCGCCGGTCGTGATACTCAGCCACACCAGGTGAAACGGAAAGCTCCAGGGATGCTCTGTACCATCGTTGTTCCAGGCGGACAACTGCGTCTCATTGGCCGCGCCGCGGGTAATGGCGAGGCTGCGCTCTACCACCTCGAGGTCGAGGTAGATGCCCACGTCTTTCCAGTATTGCTTGACCGGTTCCACGAACTGGTCAAACGGGGCGTGGGCCGCACCCGGCACCGTCATGATCAAGCGCAACCGGCCCTGCCCGTCACTGCGCAGGCGGTAGCCCTCGGCGTCCTTCTTGTTCAGCCCAATCGCATCCAGCATGGCGTTGGCCTGCTGCGGGTCATAGGTAGCCCACATGGTACGGTACTCGGGACCTGGGAAGTACGGATTGCTCTCGACAGGCACCACAGACCTGGGCGCACTGGTCCCGAGCCAGAACATCTCGTTGATCTGGTCGCGGTTGATGGCGATGGCCAGGGCACGACGAAAGTCCCGGTTGTGGAACCACTTGGCGATTTCTGGATCCTTATCATAGGTCATGTTGAACTTGATGATCAGATCGCCACCATAATCGCCCGGATGCAGCGACACCTTGTACTTGCCACGCTGCTCGTGCTCCAAGAAGACCGGCACCTTCAGGATGGAGAGGTGGAAGAGCTGATTGTCATACTCCCCAGCGACGGCACGCAGATTGAGGATTTCCTCGTTCTCTGCCAGGGTAAATATCGCCTTATCGATATACGGAAGCTGATTGCCGGCCGTGTCTACCCAGATGCTGTAGGGATTACGTTCCAGGGTCCAGACGGGGGTATTGGCCGGCGTGACCGTCTTCCAGGGCGTCACCACCGGCAGTTCCGGGTTGAGATGCCAGGAGTTTCTGTCCAAAAACAGGAGCCCCCATCTGTCGAATTTGGCTTCCTTCAGCTTCTTGTCTAGCTCCTCCTTCGACGTGTATTTGGGGTGGAACTGTTTCAGGTAATGCGCCGGGGCATAGCCCCCCATACCCTCCCTGCCGCGCAGCGAATGGCCACCCCCAATTGGCGTGGCGCCGGCCAGCATCTCAGGGAAAATTGGGTAAGGATCGGCGAATCTGAACCTGACGGTGTAGGTGTCCACCTTCTCCACCTCCCCCGGCTTGCCGTTGATGCTCAGAAACAGCGAGGGTGTGGGGTTTAGCTCTCTGTTCTTGTACATGTCCTCGTACCAGAACAGAAAATCGTCGGCCGTGAAGGGGTGGCCATCGCTCCACTTCATCCCCCGGCGCAGAAAGATAGTGGTGATCCGGCCGCCATCACTCAGCTCCCAGCCCCTGGCGATATTGGGTACTGCTTTATAGCCGGTGTAATCCCAAAACAGGATATGATCAGGGCCAGAGACCGAGTGTAACCCGTTCCAGAAGTCGGCCGGTCCAGTGAACCCCCGGCGCCACATGCCGCCGTACTTGCCAAGCTCGTGCACCGGTTTGAGCACCAGTGGGTCTTGCCCAATCCGCTCTGCAACCGGTGGCAACTTGCCAGCTTTGACGAGCTCTGCCAGTTGTGGAGCTTCTTTGAACGTTTTGGGAAACTGAGCTGGGTCGACGATTACCTCTGGTCCCTCCAGTTTGCCAATAAGAGCGTTCCCTCCACCACTGGCGGCTGGTGTCTGGGCTGTCGCCCAGCGCTCCAGTCCTCCACTGGCGATCAATACAAAGACAACAGCAGTTAGTACGCACAGCATCCCCAATATCTTCCACGTATGCCATAGGCGGATCATATCTTTCCCTCCTTGTTGGTCGAGCCCGGCCACCCTGCAGGAGCATGTGGCAGGCATTGTACGCCGCTATATGGCTGAGACAAGTGCGGATATGTAAACTTCAACGAACGGATGCCAGGCGTAAGAGTTCCCGCTCCATACATTCTGCGTCCAGCGGCACGTCTACGGGCCGCTGTAAAAGTCCGGATAATAGCATGGCGTTACCCAGTTCCAGAGACGCCAGGGCCTCTTCCGCCGGTGCCAGCAGAGGTACCCCGTCCAGAATGGCATCCCGAAAATTCTTGAGCACGCCGGCATGGCCTTCCCCTTCCTCATCCACCGCAATATCCCTCGCCTGGTAGGGGGGACGGGCAAACAAGTCCCGCGTGGTCCGGCTGAATACAGACGTTTCGATAGCATTTTCGAATAAGGTGAGTTTGCCCTGTTCCAGCACGAGCTTGCCTTTTTCTCCGGCAATTTCAAGGCGGTTGGTACCCGGTGCCTCACCAGTGCTAGCGATAAACACCCCAGTGGCGCCATTGGGATATTCCAAAAACGCATTGACCTCGTCTTCCACTTCAATGGGGTGATACTTCCCCAGGCCAAGGTGGGCCGTGACACGCACTGGAAGCCCCACAAACCATTGCAACAGATCGAGATTATGCGGACACTGATTGATGAGTAGCCCGCCACCCTCCTCTTTCCACGTGGCGCGCCAGGAGCTGGATTGATAATACGCTTGAGAACGGAACCAATCCGTGACGATCCAATGCACACGGCGGATGTCGCCGAGCATGCCTCCCTGGATCATTGACTTGATGGTGACATGGAGGGGCCGGGACCGTTCCTGAAACATGACGCCAAAGCGCAGCGTTTTATCACAGTGCGCAGCCAGCATGCGGCGGCCGTCCGCCACATGCACCGCCAGCGGTTTATCGACTAACACGTGGATGCCGCAGCGCAACGCTTCGATGGCCACTTGCGGATGACTGTAATGGGGTGTCGCAATGATCACCGCGTCAATCTGCCCTGAAGCACACAGCCTGCGGTAGTCGGCAAATTTTGTCCCGGGCAGGTCATCTATGGTGTCCAGATGGCGGACACAGAGGGCAGTCACCTCCACGCCGGCCAAGGCGTGGAGCATGGTGTAATATCTGCGGCCCATGATGCCCAACCCTACAATACCCACACGGATTTTTGGCATGCACACTCCTCGCTACAGGCCTCCGGCAGGAGAGCTTCTATGCTAGGGCGATCCTGGAGATTCTGATCCACACCAGGCAGTTCGTGACGCGCCGCGCCACGTATCACTTATCACCCTGCACCACTATCGGAGCCACCAGAATCATCAGAAGGATGATGTACTCTCACATCGTTATTCTGTTGCATGAGAAACTTCGGGCAGGCGGTTTGTATGAGCACAAGAATGGCCACAAGAATAATCTTTACCCATTGGCGTATCATACAATATTCCTCCTCTGACGGCTCGAGGCTCCATTATACCGCTATTGCAGCTCCTGGCCCATCAAGAGGTAGTCCGCTGTGGGAGTGAAACCCAGGCGCGCCAGCACCCGACCGCTGGGCTCGCCCTCGGGCACTTTCGCAAGTGTGGCGTGTGTCCAACCAGCAGCGCACATACGGCCGAGGAGGGCAGCGCTGACCTGCTCGGCATCGGCTTGCGGAGCGAACGCCAGGTCCAAGATGGTGTTGTCCCGGTGGATGAGATAGCCCTGGACTGTGCCCTGGGCGTAGTAGGCATAGCCTTGAGGCAGTGTCCCATAGCCAGCAAGCGATTCGGCATTACGCTCCCAACACGCTGGGGTAGTATGAAACGGCGCGTAGTAGGCCAGCAAATCTGGGGGGGGCACAGCCTCAATACTGCCAGGGATGCCAGGCACCGCCGTTAAAAAACCCTGGTAGCTCACGTAGCGTCCACGCACCGTGAAATGCACCGCCTCAAAAAATCGTAGCGCCGGAGTGTTGGTAGTCGGGACATCGACCGTCACCAACGGTGCACGCTGAATGGCAATTTTACGGACCAGAGCCTCGAGCAGTTGGGTCGCAATGCCACGGCGTTGAAAGGCCGGTTGACAGCCGAGCGCCTGAATCCAGACCCCGTAGTCCCGTTTTGTGCTCACCACCACCCCGACGGGCTGTTGCTGCTCCAGGGCGACCATACAATTTCCAGGCCGCACCTGGAAAAGTGTCATGTGTTCTTTCAAACGCTCCTCGGTCATAGCCGGCTCGTCGGGGTAGTGCATGAGGTAACAGGCGTTGATTGCCCTGATAATCAGGCTAAGATCGTCCGGGCGACAGAAGCGGTACGATGGCATAGGCCGGCTTTCCTCTCTTCCTGCAGGTGCTGACGCTTGCCTATATGTGGATGAGTGCACCCTCAGTTTATCTTGACTGCACAATCAAACGCTCAAAGCCCATTGTTTTCCTTCCCAGGCTGCCAAATAGACACACTACCTCCTGGCGCACATACCACACGCAGCCCCCCGCTGCTCACAATCTCCCATGTCTCATACTCAGCATCTGGCTCTACAGCGAGGTTGCTCCCATCTGCAAAGTGCACTTCAAGACGTCCATTCTTGCATGCGTGCACCGCAGTAACAGTCTTGCCAACAGTAGCCAGGGCAGGTCCGAGAGCTGTTGGATGCTCGGGGGACAAAAGCTGGTCTGTTCCATGTTCCCTGAAGATGAAGGAACCCTCAATGCGGATCGTTGTTGTGCTGTCGCCATCCCACAATTCGATCCCGAAGGCACTGTCCACCAAACAGCGTGTGACCATTTTCCCCTGGAGAGGCACTAACCAATGATCATGGTATTCTACGAGCTGATCATGTTGACTTATCGTGGCCATGTGGGCATTGATCCCTCATAATCAAGTGGAATATGCGTTGAGGCTCTATCACCAGGTTGCCCAAAAGGATCCAACGGCTGTCCAAGGTTGTTGTAGTATCGCACGTAACCCTGAGGGTACCGCGAGGTAGGCTCCATGAGACGAATCGTATCGGCGTTTCCCACCGCGCCAGGGCGCTGGTAGACGATACCTTGTCCATTATCGGCTGCTCGCCCCACCCATCCTTCTGGAATGGGTATCACTTTACCACTTGGTGTGGCAACGAAGTTCGTCGACACCTTCTCCCTGGTATCCAACGTTATATACGTTTTGACTTGGTACTCCACACCTGAGAAGGGCAGCAACCTCGCAGTTGTGAGTATATCAGGATGGGTTATGGCAGGCTATGGGACTGGGGGCTCATGGAGCAGTCCCTCACAGCTCTCCAGCGCTCTGTTGGCGCCGAAGAGCGCTGCGTTAGCGTGAGGGACTCCCGGTTTTCGGGACCTACAGGGGCACAAACGCCTCAAATGGTAAGCGTTGTCCCATCAAAGGTGGTGAGAGAGAAACCCTGGAAGTCTTCGTGATAGGTGGCACGCATATCGCGCAAGATCCCGATTGCTACCGCCTCACCGAGCTTGATTCCCTCGATCCCATCTGAGCGCCAGTGCCCCCCAGCCATTCAAAACTGACGGTGAACAGGTGAGTGAGAGAGGCGTTGTCGACCAGGGCGAACGCATCGTAGAGACCATCAGCAGGCAGGGCGGGGTCAGGTTGGAGGGTGAGGATATCCCAATCAGTGACAGGAGGAGGTGGATTCTCAAGAGTACGGTACAGGTCGGGAGAGAAGAGAATGCTGAAGCCGTAGTTCATGGGGAAGGTA
>Ga0081455_10003607_pt1 | contig 15452 bp, 14 predicted proteins | sample TabmetS3T2R1_FD_70207 | JGI IMG/M metagenome (GOLD analysis project Ga0081455, IMG submission 70207) | Tabebuia heterophylla rhizosphere microbial communities from the University of Puerto Rico - S3T2R1 | ecosystem: Host-associated > Plants > Roots > Rhizosphere ... | reverse complement strand
TGTGTCAAGTACCGACGGAGGCACAAATGACAAATTCGGAATAAAGAAAATCTATCCAACAAAACCTGGTGGTGAAGAATGGTACATGAATATGGATGACCCTCAAAATGACCCTAGAACAAGTGAACCTTCAATGAGTAGAAATAGCGACGGATCTTGGAGTGTGACTAGCGGTCAAGTAAGGTATGGTGTTTTTACTTCTTCAGGATATCAGCCAGATAATGTGGTCGAAGATCATAGCGTCTTGGCAAGCAGAGGGTACATGCAGTCTCCCAATGATTGGAAGAATGTAGAGATGACAGGGCAGGTCAAATACAATTCAGGTGGAGATGATGAATGGACATGGTATGCAAGAGGAGGGAGGCACACAGGAAGCGGATCTCCCGAGGGATGTGAAGGTGTTGCATACAAAGGGTCTTTATCCTACGCCGGAGGAGACGTAAGGTGGGCAAAAGAACAATGGCATGTGAGCTACGTCTTCCAACCTTGGAGAAGCTCGCCTGCAGATGGTGATGGAAAATTTGTAGGCTTCAAGGTGGCAATTTATAATATGCATGTAAATGGAGAAACAGTAGTAAAGATGGAATCATGGGTGGATCCCAACAATGACAATCAGTGGCAGAAAGTATACGACTTCATTGATCAGGGTGGATGGGGTAGTGAAGGCGGCGAATGTAATGGAGAACCAGATCAAATCGTTACTTGGGGTGGCCCAATAGCCTCATTTAGATGGGACAATGGAAACAGCATAGATATCAAAAATCTCAGCGTCAGAGAAATTACACCACCAACATAGAAAACACCTTCATTCTCTCATTTTTTAAAGACAGAATTCATCAAAAAATACAGTGAATACCAACACTTATTTTTATACTGATTTTAGGCATGTCATAGAAAGATACCACAGAACAAAGACGTTCTGAAATTAGTATATTCCTTCTGTTCCGTTTGTGGCTTGACAACACATACTATTTCTCCAGATGAAGATGTTTTGTTTCGAAATGTTGGTTCCGATCCACAATATCATGATGCCTTATGGGTGCAACTAATATGATATTCCTCTTTTATGCTTTTTAATTATCAGAGCTGGGTTTGTTTGAACATGCAGCAAGGCCTTTTCATAGGTAACAGACAATCAGGTGTTACTCTCAGGATATTTACTAATCTGTTGCTCGAAGAGTTAAGACTAAATCATTATGAATGTTTCATCAGATGGAATTCGACCAAGGCAATTAGATTGTCTTTGTGACAACATGTTAATAATTATTCAATTGAATTATAAAAAGTATTAACAAAAACAAATTAATCTCTAAGGTTAAAATGGCGAAGGTTACGCTTATCATAAGCAATGTTTACAGTGAGAGCGAGAAAAAAGAGGTACATCGTTCCTGTTGATTGACAAGATTCTGTAAAGGTAGTTCGACTATCATATTAAATCAAAATTTGACAATTTCGATTCAAGTGAATCTTCGACGAATCGTTTTCCCGTACTGCTAGTTAGTTCTCATGATTAAGAGGTGGATGCAAGCAGTCACAACCATCGTCCTCTCTCTTAGGTGTTGAAAAGGAATAAATTCGCTACAAATAGATTTAGACAAGTGCCTTGGTAGCTTAGCCAGGAAGAGTTTTGCCTTGGTATGGCAAAGATCGCTGGTTCAAATCCAGCCCAAGGCTACTCCGTTAATTCTGTATTTGATTCTTTCAATTATAGGGAACAGCATCTTTACCCCGAATCATGATTCATATCCTAAAAGATCTAACTACTTGGGGAGTGAATCCAGGTCGTTTTTTGATTCTAAGTGTTTAATTGTTAAGATATCATCCTCGTCTTTTGTGCTAGAAATATTTGATTCAGTGCTAATTGTGATAATCTTATCTATCCCACTTCTTAATTGTCCTCAATCTGAAGCATGGTCAAATATTTCGACAGGACAGTTTAAATACTCCTGACTTAAATACCCTGACTAGATTGAACAGAAGCGTGAAGATCGTTGCCGCAAGTATGCTTGCAGTTGCGGCATTATTCATGGCTGTATCTATGACGACACAAAGCGGGACTTCCTTTCAAGCGGCAATGGCAGTATGTAATGGCTCTGGCGAAACACACGCTGATAATACACAAGAGCCGAATGTTGAAAGTGCTGTAACCAACCTTCCCTCAACTCAGCTTGTTGGTCAATCATCAACATAGTAATAAGAACCCCCTAATTTTTTTAGTGCTAAATCATTTCGGAATGTTCTATTGTTCCAGAAATTAGGAATGATAACCAATATTTAACCTGTAGTATATTTTTATATTTTCAATCATTCATATTTCTTATCTTTCTGCGGCCAGCGATTAAAGATAGAATCTAATATTAACTATAACGTTATTTGGTATCTGCTTAGGTAGTATACTTAATCCAAACTAACATTTTCTCCAAGTTGTCAAGTTGTAAAGTAGATCAGTTTTAGAATAAAATCTCTTAAATGACATGAATAGAATTTCCCCTCCCTATTTGACGATTTACTAGTGACCATATTTAACAAATTATCCAAACATTTGTTCGTTCATAGTGAATTTATTATCTGTTCGTAGCTATGATCAAAGACTTCGATAATGTTGCCAAAAGGGTCCTCACAAAATGCAATCTTGTAACTCTTCTCAGGAACAATCTCCCATATCTCTGTACGCTGTTTTCCTCCACTGTCAGATATTCTTTTACATATTCCTTCAATGTCGGGATCAGTTATACAGATGTGGATAATTCCTGATTTCCAGTACTCAAAATTATCTTGGCGTTTCTCTGCTTTTGGTTCCACGTACTCTATTATTTCAAAGCCTACCTGGTTTGCAGAACTTAGCCAGGCCATCTTCATTTTCTTCAATTTTGTACCATGAATATCTTTGACTGCCCTCCCCTTCAGTGTGTTATCAGCAACAAATTCTGCTGCATGTTTTATCACAGTGAATCCTAGGACTTGAGTGTACCAGATTACGGCCTTCTCAAGATCAGGAACGCTAATTGCAACATGATTGATTATCCTTGGATAGACCCCTGGCGAAGATGTATCACCATTCATCTTTTATTTTGACATTAACTATACTTAATATTCTTTCTTAAAAAAAACGATCAATACTTGAATGTCAAGTATCTTATAGGAAAGCTGATGGATGAATCTCCAGAATTAAGGGACTTGGCAAGGGGTAAGTCCCAGACTGAAGCTATGACAACTAAGATCTATGAATGAACACTTATGTATTGAAAGGGAGATATAATTAGTCACCCAACCAGCCAAATATCTGTCTAATTGCTTGATAGAAATATCTCAATATAATTAATTATTACTTATTTATAATATATCGAATTATTAAGATTGAGATCAATGTTAAGATGCTAATGGGACATAATATTGGAGCTTCAGGATATTACTATCGCCCTAATGAATTTGAAATCTTCCAGGATTATAAAGCTAATGCAGCTGATGCATTAACAATTGATCCAGCTCCATGATTAGAAAATAAAGTCAAGAAATTAGAGGTTGAACAATCAGAAGAGCTTAGGCAGGTTAAATATGAGATTCAAACATTGAAGCAGCCGGCAAAAACTTAAACGGATGAGCAACGGCACACAAAAATATGTTTGATGGCCATGGCGTAGAGCCTGTCGATGACGACGATGAATGATGCGATGTAGGATAACCATTCAAATAATCTTTTACCTTTTTTTGAAACAGTAGTCACCTCTCCTGATTACGGCCATTAATCATTCTTAGATGTCTAGTTATTAGGTAAACAGTTGCTTAAAGCGTAGTGCGTCTAGTGTCATTAGAATACCTTACAGATAGGCATGAATACCGTTCTCTTAGTTTTGCTGGTCATACTGGTTGTCAATGCACCTGTCATCCTGGAAATCGACGATAGACATCGATGACAGACATGCACTTGCTCACTTACAACCTAGCAATAGATGAGGAGATAAATGTAAATGATTGGACCCGAAGGTCAAGGAAGGAAGGCGTATGCGGTATAGTCACTTGCTTTAACAAGCCAACCGCTCAATGTAAAAAATGCACCAATTGTTACTGTTCAGAACATTTTCCCTCACATCTCGACCTACTACCAGATGGCGACTCTGAATATACTAGTTCAAATGAGGGTCTAGAACGCTATATAGGTTACTGCTGACTGGCTAACTGGCTGATTGACAGCGTTACAAGATAACTTACCTGTTATTTCAAATCCAAAGTTCTCGGCGAAATATATTCGGAGACTAGTTCACAAGGAAATTAAAGAGTTCCGTATCTAGAACTCAATTTGTTCCGAGGTAGGTTTTAGAGCATCCTCGGACTTGCATTTGCACTTGCGGTCATATTGTAAAGGGGTAATATGCAATATTTTGTAGCATAGTATTCTCTGTGATAACTGCAGGGAAACAGACTCCTTCTCTAATATTGACGTAGGAGGTGCTATCTACACAATGAGTTAGAAAATAGGATTTTTTAATTAATTGAGGTAACGTGGATCTGCACAGATATCCCCTTTACCTGGCCTATCTGTAAGCAGTACAAAGTTATGGCGCGTTCCGTTCAGTACAACATACGTATTGCATCCTTCGGAATTAGGATAACATTGTCCTGTATCATCATCATCTGTACTATGATAGCCTTTAGGGCATCCTTCTGGATGTCTAATGAAGCAAGTTGCATCGCCGTTATTTCCAAAGCCCTCAGGACATTCCTGCTCTGCTCCAGGTATGCATTTTAGCTGAAATGCATCAAACATGCAGCTACTATCGGGAGAAAAATCCTCGTTTATTGCCGGTCTTTCCTCTTGTCGTTGTATGACATAGCCATCTTCAGTAAAAAAATTTGGTTTAGAGCTAGCAAACACATTTGCTGTTGGTATTAGTATCAAAATAACTATTACGATTGATAAAAACATAGAGTATAACTATGTATATTATTGTATATGAAAAATAGGGACTCTAATTAGTTGTACAATATACATCTTTTAGTTTTACAAAACCTCCTGCATAGCAGATAGCTCCAATGGGTCTTGTAGAATGTCGGATCATCCTAGTTATACCATCAAAAAATGTCATTGGCACGAAAAGCCGTTCTTCGAATGTCTCACCGAATGGAACGGTACCATTAAAAGGTGCTTGTTGTTCTGGGAAAGTCGGTTGTTTCTTCGAATGTCCTACCGAATGGAACGGTTCCATTTCCTATTCTTTTGACTACATGTTAATAGGCCGGCCTACAGTTACTCGGCGGGTTGGTAGCGTCGCAAGTGGTGCACCATGTTTTGTTTGTAGCAATTTCAATAGCACAACACTCAACCTTCCCATTCGTCTCACCAGCGTATTTCCCGCACACATAAGGCGACATTTTTCGCTCCACAGTTCCATCGTCTGCTAGTGGCTCTCCTGCTGCTCCCTCGTCTTTCGGTGATTCAGTAAACACCCCGAGCCAAGCAAAGTTAGCAAATTCAAATGGTTCTGTTTGATTGAACTGGTTCTAATGGGGAAGGCTAGACTCAACATATCGAGCTAGCGTTGAACTGAAGTAAGCGATTCTGCATTCCCATCTCCTTGAACATCCAAATTAGTGTTTGAGCAGTAGGTACGACTATAGTCTGTACTTTCTGTATTGTCTACAAGAGATTCATATTCTGAAGGTGGCTGTCCATTGAACTCATCCTCTGAATTTCCACAATTGTTTTCGGATACGGAATTTTGTGTGCTCTTTGTATACTCTGCACTAAATGAAGGTGGTATTCCTATAGTGTATGCCAAAATAACAGCCGCAGCTCTCCCCAAGACAATCCAGTTTTTAGCTATCGATAGATTTGTCTTAAAACAAAGGTCATTTGATACCCTTGTTCTAGCCAGGAACTATTCCGGCATAACGACTATTCAAATAAAGTCTTAGCGTCGGACTGTCGACAGTAATGCTGTATTATCATCTCCTTGAACCTGTGAGTTTGAGTTTGAGCAGTAAGTGGGGGTATTGTCAGTGCCATCATCAGTGTTATCTGCATTCTGTGAATTGTCTGTGTTGTCGACGAGAGATTCATAATCAGAAGGAGGTTGTCCTGAAGGAGGTTGTCCTGAAGGAGGTTGTCCTGAAGGAGGTTGTCCTGAAGGAGGCTGTCCTGAAGGAGGCTGTCCACTATCAACAGCATCAGCATCAGTATTGCCACAACTATTTTCGGATCGAGTAGACTGTGTAGTTCTTGAATACTCTGCACTGAATGAAGGTGGTATTCCCACTATGTACGCCAGTATAGCAGCCACTGCTATTCCTGTGATAATCCAGTTTTTGAGCAACATTACCGCAGTCTTCAATTTGAAAGCACTTCAATGTTTATCTAGATTTAATCGCAATTTGTGATCAAAAAAATCTCTATTTCTAATCAAGATAATTTAATACTGGTGAAAGTTTTTTATCTATTGGATAGTGGATTCTTATCAATTCGTATTCCATTCGATCCATTTCTAATATAGGATACATTTGGCAAATTGATACACAAAACGGCCCATCTATTACCGAGACCATAGGTGCGATCAGCGAAAGAGAGGTGTTAGCGGCGCCGTTTTAGCCTCAGTGCAGAAGATCACTTATTCAAGGGAGAAAGGTCATTTGATTCCCCACCATGCTTCCTTACTGCAAATCCGAATTGCCTGTCGACGATGTTTAGCAACGATAATAAATATGAAGCGGAAAAAGATAGGAAACAGATGCTGACGTCAAATTCCAAAATAATTGGATTTGTTTTACTTTCTTTTATGGCTTCATTTTATTTGATTTCTTTACAAACACCAGCTGCTTATACAAGCGGGTATAGGGAAATGACATCAGATATGCAAATTCAAACAGAAATGACCCAGGACAATCAAGACAGCAATTCCAGACTGATTGCAGGAAATAATTCTTCCTCGTCAGGACCATCTAAAATAGTAGCTTCTGGAAGTATCTTGAATAGGATCTTTAATCAGACACAGGATTCAGTGGTCCTGATAAGTAGGAGCGTTCCGCAAACCGGTGAAGTTATGGACCCGTCGCTGGGAAATAGATCAGCACTAGGATCGGGATTCCTCTTTGATAATCAGGGACACATTATTACCAATAATCATGTAGTCGGGGATGCCAAGTTAGTTGATGTTACGTTTACAAACGGGGACAGACTCAAAGCAAATGTAACGGCCGTAGATCCATATATCGATATAGCAGTTCTAAAAGTTATCGAATCTCAAAATAATACTCTCGATCAGACTCAGCTAAGACCGCTCCCCCTAGGAAATTCTTCGGCGTTAATCGTGGGTGACCAGGTAATTGCCATAGGCAATCCTTATGGCTTGGCCGGTACAATGACAACTGGAATTGTAAGTCAGGTTGGTAGGCTAGTCCCTGCGCCAGGTGTCCCTTATTCTGTTCCAGACGTGATCCAAACTGATGCAGCAATAAATCCGGGTAATTCAGGTGGTCCTTTGTTGAACTTGGAAGGGCAGGTGGTAGGGGTAAATTTTGCGGCACTGACACAAGGGCTAGGTTTTGCGATACCCATGAACTTAATTCAAGAGATAGTACCAAGTCTAATTGAAAAAGGCAACTACACTCATCCATATGTGGGTTTCACTGGTACCACACTTACATCAGATTTAGCGGCAAATATAGCAAACATAACTGATGACGTTAAAGGCGTAGTTGTAAATACATTAGTGCAAGGAGGCCCTGCCGATAAAGCAGGTCTGCATGGAACTACAACAGATCAGTATGGTAAGAAGCATGGAGGGGATGTCGTCGTCGGATTGAACGGACAGAGAATCACCGAATTTGAACAGCTTGTATCATATCTTGAAAAAAATACGGCCCCAGGGGATAAAGTGGTATTCAAGATACTTAGAAACGGAACTGAACTTCAATTAGATGCTGTGATGGGGGAAAGACCGTCACCTTTAGCCCTACCGAGTGATCAGAGTTAACCCTGTGCAGATTCTTCATTACTGAATGCATATTACTATGCAATTGCCTAGATACTGTTGATGAGGAACATGAAATAATTGATACGCGGTAAGGTAAGTTAGCTCTATAATAAGACTCTACTCTGATATGACTTGTTAATGGCAATTCGAGATGTTTATATTTTACTGACTTTATTAAGAGATCAAATGCTCCCGAAGCGAATTCTTTTTGGTTTAGTGATTTTGTCATTTACAATAGCTATCACAATCTATAATGCCAACACTAGTACTAAAGCAACTACTACAGGAAACGAAATTGTCAAAGTAGCAGCTGGAGGAGGTAACGCAACTGCTCCATGGACAGTGTTTATGCCTCAAATCGTGACGATCAATGTTGGTGATACTGTTGAATGGTATAATCCAACTATGGGTGCCGCAGAACCTCACACGATAACTTTCATGTTTGATAATAGCACTTTTGCAGGTGTAGTTTCCCCACTTTCTGTCTCAAATACAACAGAGTTCACTGCTATTCCTCCCGGCTCTAATAACGAGCCAATATTGATTCCAGGCGAAGGTGGAACCAACACACTAGTGGCAGTTAATGCAAGAACGTATAGTCCAGTTACGATTGATTCACAGGACAAAGTACAGTTCATGAATCCAAATGCTAACTATTCTGTTGCGGGAGATGAGAAATATGTCAATTCGGGTTGGATCCTTCCCGAAGGGTTACAAGAACAATATCCTGGTACAGGTAACAAATTTATGGCAACTTTTGAGAAGCCGGGAACATATGACTATCTATGCATTTTACATCCATGGATGGTAGGAAGCGTTAAAGTAGTGGGATAATGGAAAAGTAGTTTCTGATTTTTTTTCTTTTGTTTTGATTTAGGAATTCGAAGTGAAAACTGGTTGTGGATTTGGAAGTTCATATAGAACTAACGAATTGACCTTTCTGATTATAAAAAATGATCTGCTCATGTTAAAAAATGATTTATTCTTACTTGGAATAAAGTAGGTAATAAAGGAATTTAATTAAGGCGGTAAAATATTTGATAATAATTCAGATTCTTGTGCACTATTGTTAAGTGGAGCTTGCATTGGGACGAAAGTCAAAGGTTAGGTTATTTTTCTTTCTCAATTTCGCTTTTTGTGTTATCCTACCAAAGCCTATTAATTACTTGCTATGTTAAATTGATGTATGGTTCATAGTTCTATTAATATTACCAGCATAGATTTATCTGAAATTCGTGCCAGAGTTGATAAAACACTTATGGATGGCCTCCAACTTGATATGTCAACTCAAGATTGTGCAAAGTTACTGAGACGACAAGTCAATACCAAGACTAATCTTGTCATAATGTTTGTAGATATCAATAATTCAACACAATTGAGCTTAACTTTGGAAGATAGCAGATTTGCTTTAATGGTACAAGTCTTTGCTCAAGAGATAAGCAATATTGTATTTGGATATGATGGCTATGTGTTCAAATATGAAGGAGATGCTGTTATTATTTTATTTCCTGCGATGTACGATGAAGCATTAGCATGCAGAAACGCACTAAACTGTTCAATGGCGATACTAGAAATTGTTACTCAAGTTATTAATCCGGCATTCAAAAAGTCCGACTTGCCAGAAATCACGGTTAAAATTGGATTGGCGTATGGGAAGACCCTGGTCGTGGTGTATGGAAGAAGTATAGTAAGATCACACGTGGACATTGTTGGTTCGAGTATAAGCATGGCTTCAAAGATAACCTCAATTGCAAAACCAAACCAAGTCTTGGTAGGCGAACAAATATACAATATACTATTGTCATCGGTTGACTCTAAGAGTTTTTTGGAAAAGAACAAATTTATCAAAGTGAAACTAGACCTAACAAAGTGGAAGTATCCTTCTCGTTCAGATGCTGAAAATAAATATCAAGTATATGAATTCGTAAGGAGCTAAGAATGTATAAAGACATTAAAGTCAGAGTCAGCATTTTGTTCTATAACTCTCAAAGGCGATCGTAAGAAATAATATTTTTGATAATATAAAATAGCACTCGATCGAAGTTAGATTGATTTGGTATTTATACTCATTTGGAGAATAAAGTCAATGTTGAATTCGATTATGCTTTATTGGGTAAATTTTCATATGGCACTATCGTTTTGACTTTGTACTACTCAACTAATTATTAAACCTAACCTGTGTAGTCTGTGAATTAATATAATTTGTAAACCAACTAGTTTATAATGTTGGCTATCGTAAATACACTCATGGGCATAATTTTAGATAGAATTCGAGATGAAATATTGAGTTGGCCAGATGTTACTGCAGAACCTCACAGGTTTGGGGGTCTGGAATTTCGTCTACATAAAAGAGAACTTGGACATATCCATGGAGATCGTCTAGCTGATTTACCTTTTCCAATGGATACAAGAAATGAACTTGTTAATTCGGGTCGTGTGTCGCCTCATCACGTACTGCCAAAATCAGGCTGGATTAGTTACTGGATCACTCGAGGAGAAAATGATATACCTTCGGTAGTAGAGCTCTTTAGGATGAGATATGACCAACTTAAAGCCCCAAACAAGCCTCAAGAAGGCACAAAAGTAGCAGCAAAAGGGTTTAAAATAGAAAAGGAGAGCCTCAAAGTCAAATGAATTGCATTGATTAGAATAAAAAGTCTACGATATTTATGAGGCGGTCAAGATGATACCAAATAAAAAGTATAAAAATAATAATAATAATAAGTTAGACCTTCCGATTGAGGTCCAGATGATGAACCTATTTCCTTATGTAGAACGCTTCAGCAAATCATACACATATTGTTTTTAATAATTACTCGTTCGCCTTTTCAGCTGATAAGGAGCCATCCATGATTTTAATAAAAAACTTAACGATTATTAAGCATGCCTGATATGCCACATTAATAAGTGTTAAGTGTTTTGATAAAGAACTTTATATATTACAATTCCGTTGTATACTACTAAAATGTTTGAAAACCTGAATTTGCTAGTATATGTAGGGCTTGGCTTTTCTATTAGCTACTTGGCTCTGGAAGTAGGATGGCACTTTACAGCCTGCAAGATTAAAGACAAATCAGTGCCACCATGTGTGTTCAAGCAAGTCAAAACTGTGCTAGTGCCAAACAAGAGAAGCATATAGACAAATAAAGCAGCAAGTGAGAATTACAGATGAACAATTACCTAGCATATTCCCTTGATAAGGGAAACGTTCAATTGTTAAAACAGGTCAATAGAAGTTTCGAATCGGCAAATATGAGAGAAAGCCTTGGACCCATTCTATAGATGGCTTTTAATGCGTTGCAGCAAAATAGACCTGATGAGCAATAAGGCAGGGAAGTTTGACAGACAGATTTGACGATTTGATCCTGGATTGAAATAGTATGTCTTGCAAAAATATTTGTATCGAGTATAAAGCTAAGAAGTCATTTCACGCCTCATTTTACGAAAATGGTGTAAGACGCTGTACCGAATGTGAGGTCTTTATACGATGGAATAATGGGTCAAGATGTCCTTGCTGCGGTACTGTCTTAAGAATAAAAACACATGATGCAAAGTTAAGAAGGAGACTCCTAAGTAAATCAAAAACTGTCTCTTAACATTGTATATCCGGATCTTTATTTAGACAGGTAATTTTCAAAAACATAAGAATTGTCAATGTGTTTCTGATACAATTGATAGAGTACAATAAGGTTTATCACATACTTCCCTTTTAAGAATTAGTTAAAGAATATCAATTGAATATAGATGAGATAGATGCTAATATATTAAAAAAAGTTCTTCTTGATGCGAGACTTTCGTATAGAAGCATAGCAGAGCAGATTGGTGTTTCCGCTCCCACAGTACTTTCGCGAATAAATAGACTCCAAGAGCATCAAATAATCAAGTCCTATTCTGCCGTAGTCGACCATGAGAAATTAGGCTACGATTTGACTGCAATAATAGAAGTTACAGCTCATAAGGGAAAGATAGTGGAAGTCGAAAAAGCAATATCTAAATTTCCGAATGTATGCGCAGTCTACGACATCACAGGACTAACAGACATGATAATTGTAGCCAAATTTCGAAATCGCAAGGAACTTAGTCAATTTGTCAAAAAAGAGTTAGCCCTTTCTGCTATTGAAAGAACAAATAGTCACATGGTCCTTGTCACCGTAAAAGAAGATTTTCGATTCCTATAGTACAATTTCTTTAGCAAGTTTTAGCACAAAAACGGATCCTTTAGTATCTTAACTGTGAGTATTTTTTGAGGCCTTTTCTGACTCGAGAAATCTTAAGACGCTAGCTACATTTTATTTCAGACATAATGAGTTAGATATATGAAATTCGTTCTAAATCTCCAGGTCAATTATGTCCTGTCACAGCAGCTTCTATGTGCCTTTCCATAGAATCCTTTATGGTACTCGAGACGACTGGCAGAATCCTAGGATCGTCTATGGATGGTAGTATATAATCCCTGTTTAAGTGTTCTAAGTCTACCAGTGCAGATATAGCCCTAGCAACAGCTATCATCAATTCATCAGTCAGAGTGCGTATCCTCAGGTCTAGCAACGCCCGGAGCACAGATGGAAATACTGCTGCGTTGTTTATTTGGTTGGCGAAATCGGACCTACCCGTGGCAACTATTTCTGCACCGGCCAATAACGCCGCTGGAGGGAGAATTTCAGGGTGAGGGTTACTCAGTGCAAAAACAATTGGATTCTTTTCCATGGTTCTTATCATTCCCTCGTCGATGAGATTCGCCTTTCCTGACACTCCAATAAATACATCTGCTCCCTGAATGATTTCAACCATTCCTTTTCCTTTCAAGTGTTTTATACTTGTGAAAAGCGCCATTTCTTTCTTGTATTTACCTAAAGTAGGAAAGTCAAACCTCTCAGCATAAAGTGGCCCATTGCTATCAATTACTACAATGTTACAACATCCTACTTTGGTTAATAACCTAAATATTCCATATCCTGCAGATCCCGCACCTGCAATGACTATCTTCAGTCGGTCTAGTTGCTTATCCTTCTTAACAAGTTTAAGTGAGTTAAATAAGGCTGCTAGTGTAATAATAGAAGTACCGTGTTGGTCGTCGTGAAAAACCGGAATGGATAACGCTTCTTGTAATCTTTCCACTATCTCAAGCACTTTTGGAGATTCAATATCTTCAACATTAATTGCTCCAAATGTGGGTTCTACTGTTTTAATGAATGTGATTATTTCTTCTTTATTTGTAGAATTTATACACAGAGGAAATGCATTTATTCCACCCAATAACTTGAATAATACAGATTTCCCTTCCATGATGGGAAGAGCCCCTTCTGGTCCAATATTCCCTAGCCCAAGTACTCTAGTTCCGTCACATACTATTGCTACATTATTCCACTTGGAGGTGTAATCATAAACTAGCTGCTTGTTATCTCGAATTTTCTCCGCTACGTAAGCTACACCGGGTGTATAAATAAGATCTAGTGTTTTTGAACTATTGTCTTCTTTACTATCCTCTGCCCCGCTTATCCCATTTCCTTGAAAGGCCTCATCTAAACCAGAAGTAATTTTACTTTGTATCTCAATTTTTCCTTTTAGAATTCTGTGAAGGGTAATGGCGTTTTCTTCAAGCTTCAAGTAACAATTCATTATGGGAGAAGTTGCTTGTGTATATAGGTTTCTATCGTTATATATGATATATTAGGTTGAGCTCTCTCATATCCCTGATTGCGAATGATTCAAAAATTTGATATTCGGTATGTCACTACGGTGTCTGGACATAAAAAGTTCTAACTAACTATCAACTTGAGGCATACTGCAACCAGTACAATCCTTAAAGCGATAACAATAACCGAAACTTTTGTTTTACCTCATAGATACTTGTACGGCTCTTATTTAGTCAACACAAGCAGTACTATCATTAGTATTCCGTTACAGTAATATCATTCTGTGTCATTCTCATTTTAATTTTTACTTAGTCTCTTATTGAACTTGTCTAAACTATTCCATATCAATGATAATGGAGTTAATTGCAGATTTTTTTCTCCATACGCTATTGTTAGTGGCTTACATAAGGCTGCGAATTAATAGCACGGTTCACGAACGAGTCAGTGCTCTCTCCTCAGCTGAAGGAATACTTTAAACCCGCCTCCAACTTTCGAATTCTATTAATTATGTTTAAATGATTGGCCTGTGGTTCCGTAGTCAGATACAGTAGATAATCTTCCCCAAAAGGCATAGTGATTCGCTTAATTCTTTCATACTCCGCTATCACGTATCTCCCCCTTCCGATTTTGTTTGAAAGCTCACTTCGTACTTTCCATCCAGTCATCGCCATCTCAATGGATTTTTTGCTTTCCTCTGGAGTAAGTAAATTCGATACCCCTTCACCATGACGAGAATACATTGTGTTACCTTGAGAATCACAAATGGTGACCAATCTAATATTTGGATCGATATTGATAATGTCTCTATAATGTTGTTTTATTTTGAAAAGTCTGATTCTTAGCAGAGAGCTCACTATGATGCCAAAAATAGCACCCCATATTAGATGAAATGAAATTGCAATGAATGTGATATTTCTAATAGACTGGTTAACATCTTCAGAGAAAACCGCCTGCTGAGATCCAACTGCCATTATGGTAGTAATAGAATTAATGGCTGGTTGCACTAAGAATAAAGTTATTGGGAGAAACAAAATAAGCCATAGTATGATACCAGCTCCCATGCCAACTAACGAGGATTTGTAAGGATTGAGCATTCGTACTTTTTTCCATCTTATCCCGATTGCACCAAACAATGCTCCTATTATGGTACCAACCAAGAGGTGAAGACCAAAAGCTATCGAAGTTGCAGTTGTTATATCAGTTATACCTAGGCTGATTCCCATTATTGAGTAAAATGCACCTATATTAAGCCCCAATAATAGTTCGGTAACGACGATCACTGAAGAAATAGACCAAGTTGCTACGAAACCAGCAAAGGCTCCATATTTAACTCCCTTGAAAGTTACCAACAGTTCATTTCGATTGTAGCTAACATCCTTGTTTGCGTTTTTCGTTACAGAAAACATTAGGAATGTCATATAAGTAAAAGAAGAATATAAAAGATTCCCTTAACTTACGTTACATATGAAAGCATAAACAACGGTTCACTTTACATGTGTCACACAATTAGCACAGAAACACTAGCTAATTTAACAACTGTCATGTTGGTTAGAGGTAGTAGATAGTAAATTGCATTTATCCAATTTAGGATCTTGCAAGGTCTCAATAAGGAAATTGTTTCGAAAGATTTGCTACGTGTGTTGCTTCTTAAGCTATATCGTTCTTCTTAATTCAAATTAAAATTTAACGACTCTAATTAAAAAAGCGATGTGGTAACGACAAAAAAAGAAAAGGATGTGCGATCCTTGTTATCTGTTACCTTCCTATACACAATCCACTTGGATTACTTGTCTCACAGCTGTTGTCTGTATACTGATTTGCATTGATGTTTGTTGGTAGTCCGTTTGCA
>Ga0081455_10004573_pt1 | contig 15454 bp, 11 predicted proteins | sample TabmetS3T2R1_FD_70207 | JGI IMG/M metagenome (GOLD analysis project Ga0081455, IMG submission 70207) | Tabebuia heterophylla rhizosphere microbial communities from the University of Puerto Rico - S3T2R1 | ecosystem: Host-associated > Plants > Roots > Rhizosphere ... | reverse complement strand
TACCCTCGATGTACTGTTCGGCCAGCGCGTCGCTTTGCGTCTGCGTATGAATGAACTCCACACGCTCGCGCAGTTTCTCGCTGTCATGGACGATGGAGGCCTGCGAAATACCGAGTGAGGCGTCTTCCGTTGCCGACTTGACGAACAATGGATATTCCACACCTCGCGGCTCACGCCAGGCCTTACCCCAGGGAAACAGATGGAATCGGGGTGTGGGAATGCGGTGATAGGCGAGGATCTGTTTGGTCAGCACCTTGTCGCGGCTCAGCATCATGCCGCGCGGATTGCAGCCGGTGTAGGGCTGTCGCATCAGTTCCAGCAACGCCACTACATAGTGGTCATAAGTCGTGATGCCTGAGAATTCCTCGAGCAGGTTGAAGGCGATTTCCGGCCTCCAGTCGCGCACCACGCGCCGCAGCTCACCGATACGGTCGCTGATGCCGAGCACGCGGACTTCATGCCCGATATTCGACAACGATGACAGCACGTTGTATTCGGTCCGGCAGGCCTCGATCTCGTCCTCCGAAAGACCGCGCAGGTCATCCGGCGGAATCAGATCCGCGTTCACCAGCAGCAGGATGCGCCGCTTTCTCACAATGCGTAATTCTCCCGATTGCGTTTCAGAATGCCGAGCACCAGACGCTGCACCAGCCGCAGGAATGCGCGCTTGGTGCTGCGCCGGTCACGGCGAAGGTGCAGATGCATGTAGCTGCAACGATGGATCAGAACATCGAGCACATGCCCGACCACATAGCGATGCAGTCGCGCGCGCCGCACCAGCAGACGTTCGAGCTGCGGACGGATCTCGCGCAGGAAGCCCGCCGCCGCATCGTGCCGGCGTTGAGGCTCTGGCGGGCGGTGGCCGTCGTCTTCGGGGTGTTGCGCGACGTCTTCTTGATCAATAGGGAGAGTTGGTCGTTATCGCAGCCAACTATCCCTGTTGATCAGGGGACGGCTGGTGCGTTGGCTCGGCTTTGCCCCTGGGCGGCACGCCGGAGCGGCCGCCCAGCGTGCACTCGCGGGGCAAAGTCGCAGGGACCGAACCCGGTCCAGCTCGCCCCGGGTCACCCCCCGGGGTCAGCTCGCCCGGGTCAGCCCGCGCAGGCAGTCGGCCCGCCGGGGGTCAGTCCGCCCGGGTCAGCCCCAAGGGTCACCCCTGGAGTCGGCCCGGGCAGGTGCTCAGCGCGCCCGGGTCAGCGGGCGATGCCGTCGGCCTGCATGCCCTTGAGCACGGTGCGGGCGGCGTCCAGCGTCGAGTCGACGTCCTGCTCGGTGTGCGCGCCCGAGATGTGGTTGCGCTTGAGGGCCAGCGGCAGCATTAGGTGCCCGGCCTCGATCATCCGACGGTGGAAGGTGACGTAGGCGTTGCCGTCGTTGCGCAGCAGGTCGCGGTACCCGCGGATGGGGCCCTCGGCGAAGTAGACGCAGAACACGCCGCCGAAGCCGGCGACGGTTGCGCGCAGTCCGAGTTCGTCCACGATCACCTGCAGGCCCGCGCGCATCCGCTCGCCGAGGGCGTGCGTGCGCGTGTAGAAGTCCGGGTTGGCGTGCAGGTAGTCGATGGTGGCGATCGCGGCGACCGAGCTGAGCGGGTTGCCGTTGAACGTCCCGGCCAGCAGCACGTCGCCGTTCCGGCCGTCGAAGCGCTCCATCAGGTCGCGGCGCCCGGCCAGGCCGCCGATCGGCATGCCGTTGGCCATTCCCTTGCCGAACGTGGTCAGGTCGGGCGTGACGCCGCAGATCTCCTGGTAGCCGCCCAGCGCGTGCCGGAACCCGGTGATGACCTCGTCGAACACGAGCACGGCGCCGTGCTCGGTGGTGAGTTGCCGCAGTCCGGTGACGAACTCCTGGGTCGGCACGAGCGCTCCGACGTTGTGCGGGATGGGCTCCGTGATCACCGCGGCGATCTGCTCGGGGTAACGCGCGAACAGCTCCTCGATCGAGGACAGGTCGTTGAACTCCCCGATCAACGTGCCGTCGACGACCTCGTCCAGGATGCCGGCCGACAGCGGATCGCGGCCGTACGCCTTGTCGGGCGCGGAGATGACGTTGCGGGCCACCGAGCCGTTCCAGCCGTGGAAGCCGCCCTGCACCTTCACCAGGTAACGACGGCCCGTCGCAGCCCGAGCGAGGCGCACCGCCTGCGCGACCGCCTCGGAACCGCTCATGGTCGAGATCGTCATCTCGGCCGACGGCACGACGTCGATCACCCGCCGGGCCAACTGGACCTCGAGTTCGGTGACGCCGATGCCCATCAGGTCCAGCCCGCCGATGGTCGACGCGACGGCGTCGTTCACGATCGGCGAGTTGTGGCCGAGCAGGATCGCCCCGAATGCGGCGTGATAGTCGAGGTAGCGACGGCCATCCAGGTCCGTCACCCACGGCCCCTCGGCCGCTGTGAATGCGTATGGCTCGCCGATGTAGCGGGTCGCCGAGTTCACGCCCCCGGGCAGGACCGCGGCGGCCGCATCGGCCAGCGCCTTTCCACGCGGCGAGTCGATTGTCGGGGCAGGGGACAGGGAGTCGGTTGCGGCCATGCTCACCTTCACATATGGAATGGCATTCCAGGTCCGAAGATAGGTGGTGCCGGTCGCCAATGTCAATGAACGATGATCAGGTCGAGCAGGTTCACTCGACGGTCGATTCGACGACGTGGTTCTTGACAGGAGTTGGAGCCCTCGCGAGGATATCTCAGACATGAAAACGTGTTCCGCATCGGCGCCGAAACCATCTCGCGCATGAGCACAGTGGGAATTCTCGTCGTCGGCGCCGGATTCATCGCCGACGCACACATCCGCGCCATCACCGGCGAATCGCGCGCGGAACTGGCCGGGGTCGTCGACGTCGATCCGGGGCGGGCGCGCGCCTTCGCCTACGCGAACGGCAACGCACGGTACGGCACCGAGCTGGCCGAGGCGCTGACCTGGCCGGACGTCGACGCGGTGATCGTCTGTACCCCGAACCACACCCACGTGCCGATCGCGCTCCAGGTGGCCGCGGCCGGCAAGCATCTGCTGGTCGAGAAGCCGCTGGCGACGACGGTGGCCGGCGCCCGGCAGGTGGTCGACGCGTTCGCGGCGGCCAATCTCGTCGTGGCGGCGGCGCACACCCATCGCAGCTACGACTACGGGTTGGCCGTTCGCTCGATGATCGACTCGGGCGCGATCGGCGATCCGGTCGCGGCCCGGCTGTCCATCCTGGGTGGCTGGATCTGGCCCGACTGGCGGGCCTGGGTGCTCGACCCCGATCGGTCCGGCGGTCACTCGCTGCACAACGGCGTCCACCTGCTCGACCTCGTCACGTGGTGGCTGCGCGACGCGCCGGTGCGCGTCTACGCGCGCGGACGCAACCAAACCGCAGGCGAGCTGCGCATTTACGACTACTTGGAGATGACCGTCGAGTACGCCCGCGGGGGCACCGCCGTGTGTGAGATGAGCCGGGCTCACCGCCCTGGATCGTTCGGCTACCGCGACCTGCTGATCGCCGGCACCGCCGGGGTGATCGAGCAGGGTTGGGACGGCGAGTCCTCTCTGCTGTTCACCGAGCAGGGCCTGCAGACGGTGCCGTCGGCCGGCGGCGACGGCTTCGCCCGGCAGTTGGCCGCCTGGCTGGACAGCCTGGACGGTGCACCGCCCCGGATGAGCCCGGCCGACGCCGTGCAAGCGGTCGCGCTGGGCGTCGCGTCCGAGCTGTCGATAGCCCGGGGCGAACCGGTCGAGCTGGCCGAGGTGCTCGGCGATCAGGTGGTGCCCGCGTGATCGGCGTACTGCTCGTCGGGTTCGCCGGGATCGGCGAGCAGGACCACCAGAGCGCGATGTACCTGCCGGCCTGGCTGGCTCAGCCCGATGCGCGCGTCGTCGGCGTCGTCCCGACCGGCGCCGCCGACCGCGCGACCGCACAGAAGGTGGCCGCCGAGCTGGACGTACCGATCCACGACGACCTCGACGCGGCGCTGCGCCACGATGCGGTCGAGCTGGTCAGCGTCGCCGCGCCGATGGACCGCCGAGTGGACGTGGTGTCCGCCGCGCTGCGGGCCGGCAAGCATGTGCTGGCCGACAAGCCGCTGGCCGCAACCCTCGACGAGGTCGAGGAGATCGCCGCCGCGCAGGGCGATTCGCTGCTCGTGCCGGCGTTGCACCAGCGCTTGGCCGCGCCACTCGTGTCGGCCCGAGCCGCGCTGGCCGCGGGGCGCGTCGGGTTGCCGTGGAACGTGCAGGTCGACTTCCTGGTCGCCGGCGGAACCCCGTCGCCCAGCGGCGAGCTGCTCAACCTGGGCGTCTACCCGGTGGACGTGCTGCACGCGCTGCTCGGCCTCGACGCTATTCGCGTGTACGCCCGGCGCGGGCGGTACTGGAACGACGTGGCCGACGACTTCGTCACCTTGCTGATCGACTACGCCAACGGCGTGACCGGCACGATCGTGCTCGGGCGCACCGCGTCGCTCGACGGTGTCGCCCCGGCGGGCCTGGCGCGACACCGGTACCGGATCAGTGGCTCGCACGGCGTGCTCGACGTCGACGCGACCAAGCCGGCGCTGCGCGTGCGAACCCTCGATGCGACGTCACCGGGGCCGGCGTCGACGTCGGTCACCACGCTGATCGCGCAGACCTGCCGGGCGGTGGCCGATGGCGGCACCGCGCCGGTCGGCATCGACGACGCCCGCCACGTCCACCAGGTCGTCGACGCGGCGAACCGCTCGCTGGCGTCGGCCCGTCCCGAACCCGTCGCCCCTGGAGGAGATGCCCGATGAGGTTGGTCAGCTACGAGCGCGACGGTGTCCTGCGGCACGGCCGGCTCGACGGCGACCAGGTGGACGAGCTGGGCGACGGCGACCTGATCGGCCTGTTGCAGCAGGCGTTCCCGCTGCGCGAGAGTGCGCTGCCGTCGAGCCTGGGCCGGTACGCGGCGGCCGACGTCAGCCTGCGCGCTCCGCTGCTGCGGCCGGGCAAGCTGCTCGCGGCCGCGGCCAACTATCAGGACCACGTCACCGAGACCGGCGGCGAACCGCTCGACAAGTCGCGCCTTTCGCCGCGGCTGTTCCTCAAGCCGCCGACCTGCATCGCCGACCCGGGCGAGGCGATCGAGCTGCCCGAGCTCAGCAAGCAGGTCGACTGGGAGGCCGAGCTGGGGGTCGTAATCGGCCGGACGGTCAAGGATGTCGACGTCGACGGAGCGCTGGACGTCGTCGCCGGTTACCTGTGCGCCAATGACGTTTCGGCCCGATCGGTCGACTACGGGTTCGATCGCGACACTGACGACAAGGCCGTGTGGTTCTTCGATTGGCTGGCCGGCAAGTGGTTCGACGGGTTCGCGCCGCTCGGCCCCTACCTGGTGACGGCCGACGACGTGCCGGATCCGCAGGCGCTCTCGGTGCGCTTCGAGCTCAACGGCGTGGTGCGCCAGCAGGGTTCCACCAAGGACATGATCTTCTCGGTCGCCGAGCTGATCAGTCACGCGTCGCGGCTGATGACCCTCGAGCCCGGCGACATCATCCTGACGGGAACGCCGTCCGGGGTCGGCGCGGCCACCGGCGACTACCTGAGCGCGGGTGACCGGATGGCCGTGACGATCGGCGATCTGGGCGAGTTGTGTACCGAGTTGCGTTGACCGGCGAGGCGGTCGCCGAGAGTAAGTTGGCACGACCAGTCCAGGAGGAGGGCAAGCATCGTGGCCGGTTCTGTACGCCGTAGCAAGGCGGCGCCGATCGAGGAGATGCGTCCCGCATCGGCCAACTACCACGCCAATGCACTCGCCCGTGGGCTGGCGTTGCTCGAGCAGATGGCCATGCAGTCGCATCCGCTGACCCTCAACGACCTGGCCGACAACACCGCGCTGCCCAAGAGCACGTTGGTGCGCCTGCTCAGCGTGCTGTGCGAGCTGGAGTACGCGGTGCGGGTGGACGACCGCCCGTCCTACCGGCTCGGCCACAAGGTGCAGCGGCTGGCCACCGCGTACGTCTCGTCGCTCGACCTGTCGGTGGTGGCCGACGCCTACCTCGGTCCGCTGGCCGCCCGCACCGGGCAGACGGCCAACCTGGGCGTGCTGGACGGCAAGCAGGTGCTGCACATCTGCGTCAGCGAGCCGGACCGGCCGCTGCGCTTCACCGCCGCCCCCGGTACCCGCGACCACTGCTACTGCACCGGGCTGGGCAAGATGCTGCTCGCGCACGTCCCGGCCGAGCTGCTGCCGGCCTGCACGCCACCCGAGCCGTTCCCGTCGTTCACCGACCAGACGATCACCACCATCAGCGACCTGACCGCCGAGCTGCGCCGCACCCTGCGCCGCGGCTATGCGCTGGACGACAACGAGCGCAGCCCGGGCCTGCGCTGCGTGGCCGTCGGCGTCGAGCTCGACGGCGAAACCCTGGCGGCGGTGAGTGTTTCGGGGCCGTCGGGGGAATTCACCGCGTCCAAGCACGAGTCCTACGTTGCCGAGCTGCGCGAGGTGTCCGCGCAGCTGGCTGCCGATCCCGACTTCAACGCCGCATTGCGCATCGTGCACCGCTCGCTGCGCCCGGTCGGATTCGAACCCGAGCTGTGATCGACGTCCACACCCACTGCCATCTGGCCGAACACTGGGGCGACGAGTGGCACGACCACTGGCAGCCGGTGTACGGGTACGAGTACCCGAACCACAGCCCGGCTGAGTACGACGCCGCGATGGCAGGCGTCGATCTCGCTTTCGTGTTCGGCATGCGGGCCACGGCGGCCGGGGTGCTGACGCCGAACGAGTACGTCGAGTGGTTCTGTGCGAACACGGCTACGAACACGATCGGGTTCATGGCTCTCGATCCGAGCGACGACGACGTGCTCGACCAGTTGCGTGACGGCGTGGCCCGCGGCCTGGGCGGCATCAAGCTGTACCCGGTGCTCGCGCTGTTCGACCCGACCGACGAGCGCTACGACCCGTTCTATCGGGCGGCCGCCGAGGCCGGGCTGATCGTGCTGTGGCACATGGGCGCGACGCCCAGCCCGGCCGGTCGCCTATCCGTCAGCAACCCGCTGGTGGTCGACGAGGTAGCCCGCCGGCACCCCGACCTGACCCAGATCATCGCCCACCTCGGCCATCCCTGGCAGCGCGAGACGATCGTGACGCTGCGCAAGAACCGCCGCGTGTTCGCCGACGTATCCGCGTCCTGGGCCCGCCCCCTCGACGGCTACCTCGCCCTCACCCGGGCCCAGGAGTGGGGCGCCGTCGACAAGCTGCTGTTCGGGTCGGACTTCCCGATCTGGACGCCGGCCCAGGCCGCGGCGTCGCTGCGCGAGCTCGCCGCGAACCGTCCCGAGGGTCTGCCGGCGATCGAGCCGGCCACCGTCGACTGGCTGCTCGAGGGCGACCCGCGCTCGGCACTGGGCGTCTAACCCCGGGTCACCTGGTACCGCTTCCCCTCCCGTCTGACCAGATTTCGGGTCGGAAAATGGTGGGAGTGGAGGGGAAGCGGGCGGGTTGTACACCCTGATCGCCCGCCAGCGCTGGGGGTCTGATCCGCTTTGCCCCTGGACAGCACGCTAAGCACCGGGCCCAGCGTGCTTTCGAAGGGCAAAGAGTGCGCGGTTACTCAGCTTCGCTGTATTCGCCGATGGGCTCGCCGCCGAGAACGTCGATCGCCTGGGGGAAGTGGCAGGCCACGAGGTGGTCGTCGGCACCCTGCCCGACGAGCGGCGGTTCCTCGGCGGCGCAGATGTCCTGCGCCTTCCAGCACCGGGTCCGGAAGCGGCAGCCACTGGGTGGGTTGCTCGGGCTGGGCACGTCGCCGCGCAGCACGATGCGCTCGCGCCTGGCGCCCCCGTCGTCGTCGTCGATCACGTCGGGCGAGGGGATCGCCGAGAGCAGTGCCTGCGTGTATGGATGCGTCGGCGCGTCGAAGATCTGGCTGCGGGTGCCCGTCTCGACGATCTTGCCGAGGTACATCACCGCCACCCGGTCGCACGTGTATCGGACCACGGACAGGTCGTGCGAGATGAACAAGTAGGCCAGACCGAGGTCGTCCTGTAGTTCCTCCAGCGTGTTGATGACCTGGGCCCGGATCGACACGTCGAGCGCCGACACCGGCTCGTCGAGCACGAGCACGGTCGGGTCCAGCACGAGCGCGCGGGCGATGCCGATGCGCTGCCGCTGGCCGCCGGAGAACTCGTGGGCGTAGCGGCTGGCGTGCTGCTGGGTCAGCCCGACCGACTCGAGCGCGGCGCTGACCTTGGCCGCGCCGGTGCTGGCGTAGATCTTCTGCACGCGCAGCGGCTCGGCCACGATGTCGTGCACCGTCATGCGCGGGCTCAGCGACGCGTACGGGTCCTGGAACACGATCTGGATGTTGCGGGCGAACGCCTTGCTGGCCGACCCGGTCAGCGCTGACAGGTCGGCGCCGTCGTAGCGGATCGCCCCGGACGTGGGCTGTTCCAGGCGCATGAGCAGCTTGCCCGTCGACGACTTGCCACATCCCGACTCGCCGACCAGGCCGAGCGTCTCGCCCCGGTCGAGATCGAAGCTCACGCCGTCGACAGCGCGCACCACGCTGCCGACGTGCCGGAAAACCCCTTTGCGGATCGGGAAGTGCTTCACCAGGTCGCGCACCTCGAGCAGAGTCATGACGTCACCCCCGTGCTGGCCGCGGCCGGCGCTGCGGAGCCGAGCTCGTCCGAGAAGTGGCAGGCCGACGCGTGCCCGGGCGCGACATCGGCCAGCGGCGGCCGCGTCGTCGAGCACACCTCGCGGTCGCGGCCGATCTCGCACCGCGGCTGGAACGGGCAGCCCTGGATCGGTTGCAGCAGATTCGGCGGGTTACCGGGGATCGGAGTCAGGATCTGCGAGTCGCGTTTCAGCGACGGCAAGCTCTTCAACAGCCCGACTGTATAAGGATGCCGGGGGTTGGCGAATATCGTTCGGACGGCGCCCGACTCCATGATTCGCCCGGCGTACATGACGATGACCCGTTCGGCCAGCTCGGCGACCACGCCCAGGTCGTGGGTGATGAAGATGGTCGCCGCGCCCGTTTCGGCCTGTGCCCGCCGCAGCATGTCCAGCACCTGGGCCTGAATAGTGACGTCCAGGGCGGTGGTCGGCTCGTCGGCGATCAGCAGCGACGGGTCGTTGGCGATCGCCATCGCGATCATCGCGCGTTGCCGCATGCCGCCCGAGAACTGATGCGGGTACTGCTGCACGCGGGCCTCGGGCTGCGGCACGCCGACCAGGCGCAGCAGCTCGACCGCGCGCTCCAGCGCGGCGTCGGCCGACGTGCGGCGGTGGTGGGTGCGGATGGCCTCGGCGATCTGCTTGCCCACCCGCATGACCGGGTTCAGCGCGGTCATCGGGTCCTGGAAGATCATGCCGATCTGTTCGCCGCGGATCTGGCGCATGCGCCGCTTGGACGCCCGGAGCAGGTCGGTGCCCTCGAACAGCACCGAGCCGGCGGCGATCCGCCCGGGCGGCTGGGGGATCAGGCCGAGCATCGACATCGCGCTGACGCTCTTGCCCGAGCCGGACTCGCCGACCACGCCGAGGATCTCGCCCTTGGCCACGGTGAAGCTCACGCCGTCGACCGCGTGCACCAAGCCGTCCAAGGTCTTGAACTGGACGGCGAGGTCGCGCACGTCGAGGAGGGGTTGAGTCATCGGCCTACCTCTGCCTCGGGTCGACGGCATCGCGCAGCCCGTCGCCGACGAAGTTGACGCACAGCACCATCAGCGCGACGGCCACGCCGGGCGGCACCCACAGCCACGGCATCGAGTTGATCACCGTGATGCTCTGCGCGTCGGTCAGCATGTTGCCCCAGCTGGGCGTCGGCGGCTGGACGCCGAGCCCCAGGAACGACAGCGCGGCCTCCTGCAGGATGCAGTTCGCCACGGTGAGCGTGAAGATCACCACGATCTGGCTGAGCGCGGCGGGCAGCAGGTGCCGGCTGATGAGCCAGCCGCGGCCGGCGCCGACCGCCCGGGCCGCCTGCACGAACTCGCGCTCGCGCATGGCCACGACCACGCTGCGGACGACGCGACCGGATTTCGGCCACTCGAACACGCCGAGCGCCACGATCAGCATCAACACGCTCGGGCCGAAGACGCCGGCCAGCACGATGACGACCACCGTCGACGGGAACGACAAGAAGATGTCCGCGGCCCGCATGATGACCGTGTCGAGCCATCCGCCGAACGCCCCGGCGATCGCGCCGAGCAGCGAACCGAGGAGGATCGCCACCCCGGCGGCGGCCAGGCCGACCCCCATGGATACCCGGCCGCCGTAGACGAGGCGCGCGAACACGTCGCGCCCGGTGCCGTCCGTGCCGAGCAGGTGCCCCGGGCCGGGTGGTTGCCGCGAGTGGGTCAGGTCGACGGCGTACGGGTCGAGGTGCATGAACAGCGGCAGGATGAACACGGTGACCAGGAACGCGAGCAGCACGATCGCGCCCGCGACGGCCAGCCAGTTGTGCAGGTAGCGGCGCAACCCGAGCATGAACGGCGAGCGGCGGCGCAGTACCGGCGACACCGAGTCGGGGGGCGGCGCGGCCGGCTCGCCGAGCAGCGGGCCCGACGGCCCGACGACATCAGTTCCGAGGCTCATTTCAACACCACCCGCGGATCGACGACGGCGTAGAGAAGGTCGGCCAGCAGGTTGGACAGCATGACCAGGATGGCGACCATCAGCGCGAAGGCAATGATCACCGCGTTGTCCTGCCGGGTCACCGCCGTGACCGCCAGTTGACCCATGCCGGGCCACGCGAAGATCTGCTCGACGACCACCGCGCCGCCGAGCAGGCCGGGCAGGAAGATCGCGATGATCGTGATGATCGGGATCAGCGCGTTGCGCAGGACGTGCTTCAGCATCACCTTCCACATCGGGATGCCCTTGGCCAGCGCGGTGCGCACGTACTCCGACGACAGCTCGCTCAGCACGCTCGATCGCACGTAACGCGTCAGCTGGCCGGCGGTGGCCAGGCCGAGCACCATGACCGGCATGACGAGATGTCGCAGCAGGTCACTGGTCGAGCCGTCGGTCGGATTGGACATGCCCGACGACGGCAGCAGGTGCAGCTTCAGCGAGAAGACGTAGATCGCGATGATGCCGAAGAAGAACGTCGGCGTCGAGATCGTGACCAGGCTGACGACCGTCGCGAGGTAGTCGGTGATGCCGTTCTTGCGGACGGCGGCCAGCATGCCCAGCGGCAGCGCGATGAGGACGCCGAGCAGCAGGGACAGGCCCATCAGCTCCAGGGTGGGGCTGATGCGCTCGGCCAGCATCGAGCTGACCGGACGCCCACTGGCGACCGAGTAGCCGAGGTTGCCGTGCAGCGCGTCACCGAACCACCGGAAGTACTGCACGATCAATGGCTGGTCCAGGCCGAGCTCGTGCCGTTTCATCTTGAGGAACGCGGGCGTCCCCGAGTTGTACTCGTCGATCGGGATCAGCCGGCTGACCGGATCGCCGGGCGCCAGATGGACCAGCCAGAAGATGATCACGGTGATGAGCAGGAACGCGATGAGCATCGCCGCGATCCGCCGTACCAGGAAAGAACCCACTCGTTACCACCTCCAGAGCCCTGAGCACCGCAGTCGCGCCGCGGCTCGCGAGAGCCTCGGCGCGACGGCGATCGGAGCCATCCGACGGTCAGCCACCCACCGTCCACTTCCACGGCTCGAACCAGGTGGTGAAGTTCAGCGCCTGGAAGTTCTGAACCCGCTTGTTGACGCCGAAGATGTTCTTCAAGCTGTACAGCCACATCATCGACGGATCGGCGTTCTCGACCTTGGCCGCCTGCTTCCAGATGTCGGCGCGCTGCGCGGAGTCGACGGTGGTCGCCGCCTTCGCCACCAGCGAGTCGAGCTGCTTGTCGCAGTACAGGCCGGTGTTGGGGCCATCGGGGATAAAGCTGTTGCAGTTCGTGATCGGGCCGATGTTCGACGGCTCGGTGGTGTAGTCACCGCCGCCGTACAGAACCATGTCGAAGCTGTGGTCCTTGTAGGCACCCGTGAACCACGACGTCTGAACCTGGTTGAGCTGCAGCTTGACGCCGACCGCGTTCAACTGCTGCTGCAGGACGGTCGCGGCCGCGTCACGGTCGGGGTTGCCTCCTGGCACCCAGGACAGCTTGACGGGCTTGCTCGAGTCCCAGTTCGCATCCTTCAACAGCTGCTTGGCCTTGGCCGGGTCGTACGGGTACTGGTTGAGATCGCCGGGCAGCCAGCTCGGGCCGAGCACGTCGTTGGCCACCGCGCCGTGTCCCTGCAGCGCGCTCTGCACGATGCCGTTGCGGTCGACCGCGTACAGGAACGCCTGACGCACCCGCGGATCCTTGAACCGGGGCTCGGACTGGTTCCACGCCGCGCGCACGAACCCGGGTGCGGCGACCTCTTGCACGGCGACGTTGGAGAAGCCCTCCACCGTCTTGACGTCCTGAGCCGAGATCCACGCGATGTCCATCTCACCGGTGGACAGTTCCTGCGTCGCGACGTCGGCCGTCACCGGCTTGACGTAGATGTCCTTGACTCCGACCTTCTCGCGGAAGTCGGCGTTGGCCGTGACGTGGGCGTACTGATCGGTCTTGTACTCGACGAACTTGAACGGCCCGGACGTCACGGTCGGCTTGCGGAACCAGGCGTTGGTGGCGAAGTCCTTGGTCGGCATGGTGCTCAGCACGTGCTCGGGCAGGATGCCGATCGCGCTCACCCGACCCGGCAGGCCCACGTCGGCGACCGATTGCTTGATGACGAACGTGGTGGGGTTGGGCGCCGAGAAGCCGGTGATCGTCTTGGCCTTGCCGGCGGTGTAGTCGGACAAGCCCTCGACGTCGGTCAGGTAGCTCGACCATCCGCTGCCCGTGTTGGAGTCGGCCGCTCGTGTGTAGGTGAACACGAGGTCCTGGCTGGTCAGCGGCTGGCCGTCGTTCCACTTGAGGCCGGGCTTGAGCGTATAGGTGATCGTCTTGCCGTCGGGCGACACGGTGGGCGCCGAGGCGGCCGCTTCCGGTACGAGCTTGCCCTGCGGGTTGCTGATCATCAGCGTGTCGTAGACCAGGGAGATGACTTCCTGATCCGGCCCGGACGCGGGCGCCAGCGGCCCGAACACGCCCACCGGCTTCTGGTACATGAACAGGCTCAACGAGCTGCTCGCGTTCTTGTTGTTGTTGTTGTTGTTCGAGTCGTGCTGCTTGGGCGCGGAGCAGGCCGCGGCGGCGAGCAGCGCCAGTCCCGTGGTCAGTACCAGGGTGCGACGTGGACCTCTCATGACACCTCACTGGACGGTGGGCGACGGCGCTCCGCCGCCCCGAGCGGGCCAACATGAAACGCAATTTCGAATAGCATTGTGGTCCGCTGCCTCCCTGTCAAGAACCGCTTATCTCTCGACGACCGGGGCGCACGAACTGTTATGGAAAGTGATTCCAGGCTGCATCGATCAGCGGATCGAGCACAGGTATCGGAGGCTGCCGTGCCCGTCGAACACTGTCCAGACACCGGGATCTACCTGTTGACCGGTGCGACCTTCTCCTACGCCCTGGCCGTTGGCAACGATCCGGACCAGCGCGCGCCGGCCGCCCGGCACCTCCACTGGGGTGCGCGGTTGACACTGGACGACGCGCGCGAGCTGATGACCCGGCCGCCCCGGCACGCTCGCCCGTCCGGCACCTGGTCGCATCCGCGGGCCCACCAGGAGGAGCACGTCGTACAGGGCGGCTATCGCCACGACGAGGCTGCCCTGGCGGTCGAGTTCGCGGACGGCGTCCGCTCCGTGGAGCTGCGCGGCGACTCGGTCGACGTGGCCGGCGAGCAGGTCGCGGTGAACCTGATCGATCGTGTGTACCCGCTGCGCGTGTCGCTGCACTACCGCGTGGACGCGTCCGACGATGCTTTGGTCCGGTGGGCCGAGGTCCACAATGAGGGCGACGAGGCGATCGTCGTCCACCAGGCCGCGTCGGCGAGCTGGGCCCCGCCGCCTCGTGCCGGCTACCGGCTGACCACGCTATCCGGTGGCTACGCCGCGGAGACGCAGTTGACCCGGCGACCGCTCGAGATCGGCCGGGTGGTGCTCGAATCGCGCACCGGTATCGCTGGCCACGAGAACCAGCCCTGGCTGGCGCTCGACGCGACCGCCACCGAGGAGCACGGCGAGGTCTGGAGTACAGCCCTGCTGTGGAGCGGGGCGTGGAAGGCAACCGTGCAGACCCTGCTGGACGGCGGAACGCACATCACGCTCGGCCGAGGCGGCGACCAACCGGACCGCGTTCCCCCGAACAGCACGCTGCGGTTGCCCGAGACCGTCGGCATCTACACGGCGGACGGATTCGGGGCGATGTCGCTGCGATGGCAGTCGTACGAGCGCAACCGGGTGCTGCCCGATCCGGATCGGCTCCGGCCGGTCCTCTACAACTCCTGGGAGGCGACGTTCTACGACGTGACGGCGGCCGGGCAACTCGAGCTGGCGAGCCGAGCCCGCGACATCGGCGTCGAACTGTTCGTGCTGGACGACGGCTGGTTCCGGCCGAAGGACGACGACAGCGCCGGCCTGGGGGACTGGTACCCGGTGGCGCGGCGCTTTCCCGACGGGCTGTCCGACCTGGCCGCGCAGATTCGCAAGCTGGGCATGATGTTCGGGCTCTGGATCGAGCCGGAAATGGTGAACGCCGACAGCGACCTGTACCGCGCGCACCCGAACTGGATTCGACGCTGGCCGACCCGCGAACCGACGCTGGCCCGGCACCAGTACCTGCTCGACTTCGGGCGCGCCGACGTCCGCGACTGGGCCGCGCAGACGCTGGACCGGCTGGTGACCGACATCGGCGTCGACTACCTGAAGTGGGACATGAACCGGGCCTTCGCCGAGCCGTTCTCGCCCGACGGCGGCAACCCGTGGGTGGACCAGGTGCTCGGCGTGAACGAGGTGCTCGACCGGCTCCGGCAGGCCCACCCCGAGGTGCTCGTCGAGGCCTGCGCGTCGGGCGGTGGCCGCGGAGACCTGGCGACGCTGTCGCGTACGCATTGGATGTGGGCCAGCGACAACACCGATCCCCTCGACCGGCTGTTCATACAGGAGGGCTACACGTACGCGCACTCGGCGATGAGCATGGCCTGCTGGGTCACCGACTCGCCCGGCTCGCTGTCGGGCCGGCCCACCCCGCTGGCGTTCCGGTTCCACGCCGCGATGTGCGGGGTGCTCGGCGTCGGCGGCGACCTGACGAAGTGGAGCGAAGCCGAGCTGGCCGAGGCGGCCGAGCTGATCGCCGTCTACAAGGAGATCCGCCCGCTCGTGCAGTCCGGCCGGCAGTACCGGCTCGGTTCGCCGCGCACCGACGAGACGTTCGGGGTGGCGTTCGTGACGGACGACGAGGTTGCGGTCATCGCGTTCGCCCCGAGTGTGCGGCACGCCGCCGTCGGGCAGGAACTGCGGCTGCGCGGCCTCGACCCGGACGCCCGCTACAAGGACTTGGCCACAGAGGCGACCTACGGCGGGAACGCCCTGCTGTACCGGGGCT
>Ga0081455_10004572_pt1 | contig 15455 bp, 13 predicted proteins | sample TabmetS3T2R1_FD_70207 | JGI IMG/M metagenome (GOLD analysis project Ga0081455, IMG submission 70207) | Tabebuia heterophylla rhizosphere microbial communities from the University of Puerto Rico - S3T2R1 | ecosystem: Host-associated > Plants > Roots > Rhizosphere ... | reverse complement strand
TGACGCCGGCAAAACGCGTCAGCTTAGGCCGTCGCTCTAAGCTTCGGCTGCATTGACGCCACCAGCTTCCTGATTTCGGCCGCGGGACGCGGCGGGCTGAACAGATATCCCTGCACTTCCGTGCACCCTTCCGTGCGCAAGCACTCGAACTGCTCGGGGGTTTCCACGCCTTCGGCGGTCGTGTTGATCCCGAGGCTCGCACCGATCGCGACCACCGCGCGAATGATGGCGAGGCTGTCGTCCTTGCCGGGCATGTCGTGAATGAAGGAGCCGTCGATCTTGATCTTGTCGAACGGGAACTTGCGCAGGTAGGCAAGCGACGAATAGCCGGTGCCGAAGTCGTCGAGCGAAATCCTGATGCCGATGTCCCGCAACTGGTGCAGCGTCGCGAGCGCACCGTCACTTTCGTGCAAGAGCACGGACTCGGTGATCTCCAGCTCCAGCCGGGCCGGCGATACGCCTGATGACGCGAGCGCGCTGACGACGGTCGGAACGAGCTGCTTGCTCTTGAACTGCACCGCGGAAAGGTTCACCGCCACGCTCAGGTCCTCGGGCCAGGTCGCCGCTTCCTGGCATGCCTGCCGCAACACCCATTCGCCGAGCGGGACGATCAGCCCGGTTTCCTCGGCCAGCGGAATGAACTCCATCGGCGTAATCATGCCCCGCTGGGGATGCCGCCAGCGGATGAGCGCCTCGAAGCCGCGCACGCGCTCGGTCCGGGCATCGACCAGCGGCTGGTAGAACAGCTCGAACTCGGAGCCGGCGATCGCCTTGCGCAGGTCGAGCTCGAGCGCGCGGCGTGCCTGCATGCGCGCGTCCATCTCCGCCTCGAAGAAGCGATAGATGCCGCGGCCATCCGCCTTGGCGCGATAGAGCGCCATGTCGGCGTTCTTCAAGAGCTGGGCAGCGTCGCTGCCGTCATTCGGTGCGACTGCGATCCCGACGCTCATGCCGACGATCGCCTGGTGGCCGTCGAGGTCATAGGGCGCGCTGATCGCGTCGATGAGCCGGGTCGACAGCGTGGTCGCTTCGGTCGGCTGCGTTGCGCCAATCTGCACGATGGCAAACTCGTCGCCACCGAGCCGCGCCACCAGGTCGCTCTCGCGCACACATGCGCGCAGCCGCTCGGCCACGACCTTCAGCAGCTGATCGCCGATCGGATGGCCGAGCGTGTCGTTCACCGATTTGAAGCGGTCGACGTCGAGACACAGCACGGCCACGCTGTCGCCGCGCTTGCAATGCGCCAGAGTCTCCGCGAGCTGCTCGTTGAAGAGCCGGCGGTTGGGAAGGCCGGTCAACGCGTCGTGGCGTGCGAGGTAGGCAATCTCCTCTTCGGCGCGGCGCCGCTCCGTGATGTCCTCGTGCGTTGCAACCCAGCCGCCATCGGGCATGGCCCGGCTCGTGATCGACACCGTCCGCCCGTCCGCTGTCTCGAATGCGAAGCTGGAGCGCGACGACTTGGCGAGGCCGGCGAGAAGCGTGCTGCGCACCTCTTCCGCGTCGCGGTCAAGCCCGCCATGTGCCCGCCGCCAGCGCAAGACCTCGCCCAGCGAACAGCCAGGCTTCACGACGTCGCGCGGCAGCTTGTACATGTCGACGTAACGGTCGTTGCAGACGACGAGCCGCTCCTGCGCGTCGAACATCGCCAGCCCCTGCGACATGTGCTTGAGCGCCGCGTCGAAGCGGATGTTTTGCTCTCGCAATCGCGCGTTGGCGGCGTCAAGCGTACCGAGCGCGTGGTCAAGCTCGGCATTGGCGGCCTGGACGCGACGTGCATGCCAGCCAGTCGTCCATAAGAAGGCGCTCACCAAGCCGGTGAACAACAGGCCCATCGACAACGCCAGCCAGGAGCCGGTACGGCTCGGTGTGCCCAAACCGCCGGGAATCGGCTTTATGATCAGCGTCCAGTCTGCATCACCAACCTTCAGCGCCATGGTCCGATACGCGCCAGTTTCGACCTCGGCGCGCGGCTGCGGCGACACAGTCTCGGTGTGCAGGCGCGAGGGATGAAAGTGCTGCAAGGTCGAGCCCGATTCATTGCCGGGCGCGAAGAAATAGAGGTCAACACCGCCCGGCAGCAGCGCCGAACCGAGAATCCGCTCAACCATCATGCGGGTCTGAAACACCCCCTGCACGATCCCAAGCACATTGCGCCGATCCTCAGCCGAGTCGCGTGCCTGCCCCGGCCGATACACTGGAGCCATGACGAAGAAGCCTGAGCCGTCGCCTGCTCTGCTCAGAAGCGCGACGCGCTGGCTGGTGACCAGGCTGCCGGTCGCGCGGAGGCGCGCCAGCGTACGTCCGCGCGTCTGCCCGTCATCCATGTTGACGCCGACCCAGGGCGTCGTCGGCGTAGCGACAGATGAATAGAGCACAGGAAAATATTCGCCCGCCGGCGACGCAACGACCAGGCTGCCATCTGGCTGCTGCGATCTGATCTGGTAGTTGACGTAGCCCTCACGCGCGCCCGTGCGTTCGTGCTGCGCACGCTCCGCATGGGCGACGCGCGGTACCCATGACACAGCAAGGATGGCGGGATAGCCGCCCAGGAGCGCATTGGCGTAGTCGAGGAATTGCTGGCGCGACACATTCGGCATGGCGCCGAACAGCGCCTGCAGCGCCTGGATCTTGTCGATGTAGTTGTCGATCCCGGTCTGCAGCACCGCGCGGTAATCCTCGCTGCGGGCATTGAACTCGAGCTCCGCCAGCCGCTCCTCGCGCAGCCGTGACCCCTGCCAAGCCTCGACCGACAGGAGCGTGCCGGCGATCGCGGCCGCCACACAGGGCAGCAGCACGCGCCAGCGCGCCGCGTTTACCCAGGCGGCTCCTTGCACATTAGAATCGTTCTTGCTGCGGTTAGGCGTTACGGTGCTCGACACGCGTACTCATCCCCTTCGAACGGAGATGATCAATCGACTATCCGTTATTTGGTAATTTCACGTACACATTGCGGTAGATGTACGTTTGTTCCGCAAGTTGTGGTTATCGCGGGGTGAATGCGTCTCAGTACTTTTGTCCTGGTACCAATTTCCCAGCCAATCACCTCGCTGAAAGCGGGAAATAGTTCTCGTCTTTCAACCGCTTGCTCCGGGTTGTGTGGAACTCGCCGCACCCGCGGCGGCGATACCTATGGCTGATTTACCAAGTGTTTACGGACTCACAAAGTGGGGGGGCTCAAGATCGCGGCAAGCGAACGCCCCGAACGGCGAAAATGACGAGGAGCATTCGGGGGGACGGCACGAGACCCGCACGGTTTACCTGGACCAATTTCATCACCGAATGATTTGAACAGCGGAGCTGCGGGACGCCGGCGACGGCGTCCCGCAGCGGTTTTGCCGCGCCCAGGCTTCCAACCGCACACCCCAGCACCGAATCGAGCCACCTGTGTCCCCTGGGTGGAGCGCGTGCAGGATTCTTACCTTCGACCGGTCCCTCCATTACCCCCAAAAAATTCCTATTTCGGTGCTCATATACCGGGAAGGGGTAATAATCTACCAGGTGTCAATAGGAACCATCCTTGAATCCACAGGTTATTGCCGGTACGATTCCCGACATAAAAGGGGGCTAGGTGGTCATGATGGGATTTGAGACGCTAGCGATCGCGCTGTTTGTCGGCTGGGTTCTGGCCACGTCGCTGTTCTTGCGTTTCGGCTGATCTCGTCGGGCGAATTTAACGGCTCCGGCCATCCGGCCGGAGCTTCAATATTTCAGGACCAACCATCCAACCCGAAATCGATGCCTGCCGTTGAGCGCATCATTCGCGCTGGCGCTTCGCTTATGACTGCGGCCCTTCTGGGAGCTATCACGCTTCCATCACTGGCTCGCGGCCGATGAGCCGTGCGAGCTGACGCAGCCGCACGAACACGCGCTCGCCGGCGAGCGTCTTGAGGCCGTTCTCGAAGCGCAGCACCAAGCGGCCACGCTCGACCGCCATCGGAGTCTTCGGAAGGACGCCGGTGGTCGAAGCCGAGACCAGATAAGCGACGCGCAGCGCGGCGCCGAGCACACGCGCGCGGTCGAGCACGCGGGTCGAGGCAAGCTCGCGCAGCCGCGGCGAAAGCTCCTCATCGATGAGCCCGACATGGCGGAAGAACACCGCGAGGGCGAGATAGGCGCGGCCGGGATGATCGATGCCGACGAACGCCGCGTTGGCGATGATGTTGAGCGACTGCTCGCCGCGATAGTCGGGATGCGCGCGCCAGCCGATGTCGGCAAGCAGGCAGGCAGCATGGCGTAGCCGCCGCTCCTCGGCGGTCTCCTCGAGACCGGTCGAGGCCATGAAGCGGTCGGTCCAGGTGATCAGCTCCTGGCCATGCGCGGGCGAGCGCGAGCGCAGCACGTTCAATTCCTGCGCAGCCGCGATCAGCGGATCCTTGCGGCGCTCCTCGGCATCGAGCATCGAATAGAGCAGCCCCTCGCGCACGCCGAGCGCCGAGATCACGATGTCCTTCGGCCGCGCGGCCGCGATCAGATGCTCCAGCACCAGCGCCGCGTAGGCGAGCAAAGGCCGGCGTGCGTCGGCCACCACCTCGATCTGCGACAGCGTCTCGGCATCGACGCGGTGCACCAGGCCGGAGAAATCGAACGCCTCCTTGGCCGGAATGACATAGCCGTGCATCACGTGCAGCGGATAGCCCTTCTGCCACATGTGCAGCCGCGCCAAAGCGCGCCAGGTGCCGCCGATGGCGTAGAACGAGCGCCCCTTGCCATCCTCGAGGAGCCGCGTCTCACCAAGCGCCTTCTTGACGAGCTTCTCGGCCTTCTTGAGCGATTTCTTCGACACATCCTGCAGTGCCAGCCCGCCGAGCGGCAGCGTGATGCCGGCGTGGACGCGGTGGCCGTGGATGTCCGTCAATTCGAGCGAACCGCCGCCAAGGTCGCCGACGAGCCCATCCGGGCGATGGAACCCGGAGACCACCCCGAGCGCGGACAGCTCCGCCTCGCGCTTGCCGGAGATCACCTCGATCTTGGTGCCGCAGATGCGCTGCGCCTCCTCGACGAACGCCTTGCCGTTGCTGGCATCGCGACAGGCTGCGGTCGCGATCACCCACAGACCGGGAACGTCGATACGGTCGCAGAGCGTGCGGAAGCGCCGTAGCGCGGCCAGCGCCTTGTCGACCGCATCCTGCGCCAGAAGGCCGGTCGACTGCACCTCGCGGCCAAGCCCGGCGAGCACCTTCTCATTGAAGATCGGCGTTGGGCTCCTGGTGAGCCCCTCGTAGACCACAAGCCGCACCGAGTTCGAGCCAATGTCGATGACACCGACCGGCGGTCCGTGATCGAGGCGGCCCTGGGCGGCAGGCATGGCAGGACGCCGGCGCTTAAGCGCGGTCCGAACGGCGTACAAGGCTACGCGGTGAGGAGTCTTTGACCGATTTGCCACGTCCGGACAGGCTCGGGTTGGTCATGAAGTACTTGTGGGCGTTGAACCGTTCCTCGCCCTCCGCGGGTTTTATGCGATTCGAGGAGCCGTCGGGCAAAAGTTTCCAGCTCTGTTCATTATCCTTGAGGTTGGCCACCATGATCTGCGCGAGCACCTGCTCGTGCACGGTCGGATTGAGGATCGGGCACAGCACCTCGACCCGGCGGTCGAGATTGCGCGGCATCATGTCGGCCGACGAGATGTAGACCGCGGCCTTGGCGTGCGGCAGGCCGTGGCCCGCGCCGAAGCAGTAGATGCGACTGTGCTCCAGGAAGCGGCCGACGATCGACTTGACCCGGATGTTCTCCGACATCCCCGGAATGCCCGGCCGGAGACAGCAGATACCGCGTACGACGAGATCGATCGAAACGCCCGCGTTCGACGCCTGGTAGAGCATGTCGATGATTTCGGGATCGACCAGCGCGTTGTCCTTCATCCAGATCGCGGCGGGCTTGCCGGCCTTGGCGTGGGCGATCTCCTCCTTGATGTGCTCGCAGACGCGCTTGCGCAGCGTGAGCGGCGAGACCGCCATCTTCTCAAGCTCGGCCGGCTCGGCATAGCCGGTGACATAGTTGAACACGCGCCCGACATCGCGCGCGATCACGGGATCGGAGGTGAAGAAGGAAAGGTCGGTATAGATGCGCGCGGTCACCGGATGATAGTTGCCGGTGCCGACATGGACATACGTGGTGAGCGCGCCGCCCTCGCGGCGCACGACCAGCGACATCTTGGCGTGGGTCTTGAGCTCAATGAAGCCATAGACCACCTGCGCGCCAGCGCGCTCGAGCGCGCGCGACAGGCGGATATTGGCCTCCTCGTCGAAGCGCGCCTTGAGCTCGACCAGTGCGGTGACCGACTTGCCGGCGTCGGCCGCCTCCGAGAGCGCCTTCACGATCGGGGATTCGGAAGACGTGCGGTAGAGCGTCTGCTTGATGGCGACGACGTCGGGATCGCGCGCCGCCTGCTGCAGGAACTGCACCACCACGTCGAACGATTCATAAGGATGGTGGACGATCAGGTCCTTCTGGCGGATGGCCGCGAAGCAGTCGCCGCCGTGGTCGCGGATGCGCTCGGGATAGCGCGGATTGTAAGGCACGAATTCGAGGTCGGGCCGCTCCAGGCTCGAAAGCTGCGAGAGCTCGTTGAGCGCCAGCACGCCGTCGACCAGGAAGATCTCATCGTCGCCGACCGCGAGCGCGCGCGCCACAAAGCGCCGCAGCTCCGCCGGCATCGCGGCCTCGATCTCAAGGCGGATCACCGAGCCGCGGCGGCGCCGCTTGAGCACGGTTTCGAACTCGCGCACGAGATCTTCGGCCTCTTCCTCGATCTCGACCTCGCTGTCGCGAATGATCCGAAAGGCGCCCTGCCCCTTCACCGTATAGCCCGGGAACAGGCGGCCGATGAACAGGCCCGTCGCCTGCTCTATGGTGATCACGCGCACGCCGGATGAGCCTTCGGGGGCGGGCAGCTTGATGAAGCGCTCGATCTTGTGCGGCATGCGGATGAGCGCATTCATCGCGCGGCCGTCGCTGGTGCGGGTGAGCTGCAGCGCGATGGTGAAGCCGAGATTGGAGATGAACGGGAACGGATGCGCCGGATCAATCGCGAGCGGAGTGAGCAGCGGGAAGATGTGGCGCAGGAAATGGTCGTCGAGCCAGGTGCGCTCTTTCTTCGTCACCTCCGGCCCATCGATGATCGTGATGCCGCTCTGCGCGAGCTCGCTGCGCAGCTCGCGCCAGCGCTTCTGCTGATCGCTTGCGAGCGCCGAGACTGCTTCCGCGATCCGCGAAAGCTGCTCGGCGGGCGTGAGCCCGTCCGGGCTCCGCGCGGTGACGCCGGCGCGCAGCTGGCCCTTGAGACCCGCGACGCGCACCATGAAGAACTCGTCGAGATTGTTGGCCGAGATCGAAAGAAAGCGCACCCGCTCCAGCAGCGGGTGACCCACATCGTCGGACTCTTCCAGCACGCGGCGATTGAAATGGAGCCAGGACAACTCTCGATTGATATACCGCTCGGGGCTCGCCAGAAGGTCGCTGGTGGCAGGCGCTGGTGCAGCCTCCGCGGGGCCTGACGGCCGCGGAATTTCTAGAGGTAGAACAGTGGCTTGAGCGCGATCCATGGGGGCACTGGCCAAGTTTCATCTTGGCTGTGGTTGATGACAGGTCGATGACTTTAGATGGGTATATAGCACGCCTGGCTTAAGGGCGGGTCAAGGGACATTGCCCTGCTTCGCACCCCAAGCTCTAGTGTGAGGCGACCCCATTTGATGGTTACTCATCTCGCTCCCGCAATGGTAGCATCACTTGGTCCACTGCTACTTTCACCTGTAATTGCGCGTAATATCGTATATAGTACTATGAACGGCAGAAGACTGGCTCGGATCCGGCGGCTGTTGGAGCAGGCGCGGCGCTCCCAGCAAAGGGCCAGGGATTTGGAAAAGCTCGCCCGTGGCCGAAGGCAGGACAAGAGAGGCAAGGAGCCGACCTGGGTGCACGATGAGTTGCCGGTGTACCCGCTCTCGATTCCACATCACGGCGGGCGCGACCTGGCGCCAGGCACAAGAAACAGCATTCTCAACGTGCTCGAAGTCGACGTAATCGCTTGGGAAGAGCGGCTCGGACCAGAAGACGAAGAGAGTGGAGATGACAGTGAAGCCGGCTGAATATCTGAAGCGGCCTTATGGTCGCGTTGTCGTCCCCGAATCCGACGGGACCTTCCGCGCGGAGATCATCGAGTTACCGGGCTGCATCGCGGTTGGCGATACGGCGGCCGAAGCGCTCGCGAACTTGGAATCAGTGGCAGAGAGCTGGTTGCAAGCGACGATTGCCAAGGGGCTGCGCGTTCCAGAGCCGATCGAGGGCATCGAGTACAGCGGCAAGCTTGTGGTGCGGCTGCCCAAGACACTTCACAAGAAGGCAGCTCATGCCGCTGCGCGCGAGGGCGTCAGCCTCAATCAATTCATCGTCTCCTGCGTCGCGGAGCAGGTCGGAGCACGTTCCGCGACGGCACCTGAGCTTCTTCAGCTGACGCGGACCGCTCTATCAACGGCGTTAACCGGCATACGCTCCCGCACCAGGAGGTGAGTGAGCCGCGGCTGGATCAGGATGGCCCGCTCACGCCCCCTCCTCCCGCAGCACCTCGGCCGCGAGCGCCCGCGTCAGCGGCCGCTTGCGCTCGATCGCTGCCTGATCGAGCCGCGCGACCACCGCGCGCGCGGCCTGGAAGGTGCGCTCGATGCGGGTCGCCACATAGCCGACCAGCGCCTCGTCGACCGCGAGTTGCCGGTCGGCGAAGAGCTTCACCAGAACGGCGCGAAGCAGCGCATCGTCGGGCGGCGCGAGCGTCACGACCGGCAGCGCCTTGAGGCGGGAGGCGAGATCGGGGATCGCGACCGCCCAGCCGGCCGGCGGCGAGACGGCGGTGAACAGGAGATAGGCTTCCTCCTCGCGCGCGAGGTTGATCAGGTGAAACAGCGCGCGCTCGTCGAACTCCCCGGGCGCGAGATCCTCGACCACCAGGGCACGCGTTGCGACCGCATCCGGCAGGACTTCTTCCTTGAGCGAGCGGCCGAGGAGAAACTGCGCGCCCGATCGCGCCGCCCAGATCGAGGCAAGATGGCTCTTGCCGGAACCCGCAGGTCCGGTGAGCACCACGGCACGCGCCGGCCAGTCCGGCCAGGTCTCGACCAGAGCGAGCGCCGACGCGTTGGAAGGGCCGCTCAGGAAATCCTCGCGCGCGTAGCTCTCCGCATGATCGAGCGGAAAGGCAAGCTGGCGCGGACTGTCCGGATCGGACACGACACTTATGCTCAACACTTAGCCCACCGGCTCGCCGGTGTAGATGGTGCTCGCACGATAGCGCCGCAGCGCAAAGCGCAACAGCACGCCCATCGCCGCCGCGACCGGCACCGCGACCAGCAGCCCGACGAAGCCGAACAGATAGCCGAACGCGAACATCGCAAACATCAGCCAGACCGGATGCAACCCGACATTCTCGCCGACGAACTTGGGCGCGAGAATATAGCCCTCGACGAACTGCCCGACCATGAAGATGCCGAACACCGTGACAATCGGCGTCCATTCGGGCCAGAACTGGGCGATCGCGACGCCAATCCCGAGCAGGAGCCCGCTCAACGAGCCGACAAACGGAATGAAGCTGATGAGGCCTGCGAGCAATCCGATCAGCAGCGCGAAATTGAGCCCCACCAACGACAGCGCCAGCGCGTAGTAGGAGCCGAGGATGAGGCACACCCCGCTCTGGCCGCGCACGAAGCCGGCGATCGCCGCATCGATCTCGGCAAGCAGCGCATGCACCTGCTCGCGCTGCTTGAGCGGGATCCACTGCTCGACAGTCGTCACGATGCGCGGCCAGTCGCTGATCAGATAGAAAGCGACCACCGGCGTCACCACGATCAGCGACAGGAGCGAGATCAGCGAGCGCCCGCCCGACCAGAGCGAGCGCAGGAAGGCAGCAAGCCAGCCGGCGCCCTCTCTCACCACATCGTTGAACGTCTTGCTGGCGTCACCTGAGCCGAGCATCTCGCGCAACAAGGGCAACTCAACGCTCAGCGCCAGCTCGTAGAGCCGTGTGATGTATCCTGGCATGTTGGCAATCAAAGCATAGAGCTGGCTCGCCAGCAGCGGCACCAGCACCAGCAACAGCGCTACGAAGACGAAGACGAACATGCCGACGATCAGAAACGCTGCGAGCCGCCGGTTAACACCGATGCGCTCGAGCCGATTGGTCACCGGATCGAGCAGATAGGCGATCGCCATGCCGGCAACAAACGGCAGCAGGATCTCGCTCAGGAGCCACAACAACAACACGACCACGACAAAGGTCGCCAGCCAAAACGCCAGCTGCCGCTCGACGCTCATCAAGACCTCCGTGCCTCACCGCGGGATGCCCGCGCCGGAAGACTCACTCGCAACTACTCGGTTGCATTCATGTGCCGCACCCACTCCGCGACATAGAAGGCGATCGACAGCAAGGTCAAGGCCGCCACCAGTCCGATCAGGGCGTTGATCACCAGCGGAATCTCCCAGCGGAACGCAAGCGCGGCGAGAACGACAGTCGCGAAGACAATCTGCACGACGGTATTGAGCTTGGAGACGGCCAGCGGCTTGAGCTTGACCGGCTTGTCCACCAGCCAGGACAGGATCACCGCACCCACGATCATGATGTCGCGCGACACCACCAGGATGACGAGCCAGCGCGGGATCGCCTCGACGATGCCGAGCGCGACGTAGATCGAGACGATCATGGCCTTGTCGGCGAGCGGATCGAGATAGGCGCCGAGCTCGGTCGCCATGCCGAAGCGCTTGGCAAGGTACCCGTCGACGAGATCGCTCAGGCCGGCGACAAGGAACAGGATGAAGGCGATCCGCATCTCGCCCGACGTGATCGCCCAGAGGATCACCGGCACCGCCAGGATGCGGGCCAGCGTAATGAGATTGGGAATGCTCAAACCTTCGCCTCGACTAGCGCGCGTTCCGCTGGAATTGAGTCACTTCGGCCAGGCCGCTCGGATGTGGCTCGATCTCAGCGAAACATCGACTGAAATGCACTGTAGCCGTCGATTCGACACGGCACATCCCCCTGAATATAGCGGCGCGCAAGCCATTGCACAGGGCGCGATTGTGCCGTACCACGCCCGCGCCCACCACCGAGGACATCATGGCAAAGAAGGGCCACAACGGGCTCACCTACGCCGAGGCCGGCGTCGATATCGATGCCGGCAACCGCATGGTGGACCTGATCAAGCCCCTGGTGCGGGCGACCGCGCGGCCGGGCGCAGACGCCGAAATCGGCGGCTTTGGCGGCCTGTTCGACCTCAAGCGCGCGGGCTTTACTGACCCGGTCCTGGTCGCCACCACCGACGGTGTCGGCACCAAGGTCAAGCTCGCGATCGAGACCGGCGTTCACGACACGATCGGCATCGATCTCGTCGCCATGTCGGTCAACGACCTCGTGGTGCAGGGCGCCGAGCCGCTTTTTTTCCTCGACTATTTTGCCTGTGGAAAGCTCTCCCCCGAGGTCGGCGCGCAGGTGGTCAAGGGCGTGGCGGCGGCCTGCCGCGAGGCCGGCTGCGCGCTCGTCGGCGGCGAGACCGCCGAGATGCCGGGCCTCTACCACGACGGCGACTACGACCTTGCGGGCTTCGCGGTCGGTGCCGCCGAGCGTAACGCGCTGCTCCCGCGCACCGACATCAAGGACGGCGACGTCGTGATCGGGCTTGCCTCTTCGGGCGTGCATTCGAACGGCTATTCGCTGGTGCGACGGATCGTGGAGCAGAGCGGGCTCACGTGGAATGCGCGGGCGCCGTTCGACGATGCGAAATCATTGGGCGAAGCGCTGCTGACACCGACGCGCATCTACGTCAAATCGTGCCTCGCTGCGATCCGCACGAGCGGCGCGGTGAAAGCGCTCGCGCATATCACTGGCGGCGGCTTTCCCGACAACATCCCGCGCGTCATTCCGGATGGGCTTGGCGTCGCGCTGGATCTTGCGCGCGTCAAGACGCTGCCAGTGTTCCGCTGGCTGGCCGCAACGGGCGGCGTCGCGGAGCTTGAGATGCTGCGTACCTTCAACTGCGGGATCGGCATGGTTGCGGTTCTCGATCCCGCGGGTGCGGAAGTCGCGATCAAGGCCTGGAGCGACGCGGGCGAGAGCGTGACGCGGCTCGGCAGCATCATTGCGGTGAAACCAGGCATGCCTGATGTCAGCTTTGCCGGACACCTTGAGCTGGCCTGGTGACGCGATGGCGAGAAAGCGCGTCGCCGTCCTGATCTCCGGCCGCGGCTCCAACATGGCTTCGCTGATCGAGGCCGCGAAGGCTCAGGACTATCCAGCCGAGATTGCGCTCGTCATCTCCAATCGGCCGGATGCAGCGGGGCTTCAGCTCGCGCGCAAGGCCGGTGTGCCCTCCATGGTGGTCGATCACCGGCCGCACGGAAAGGATCGCGCAGCGTTCGAGCGCGTGCTCCAGCATGCGCTCGACGAGCAGCGCATCGAGCTCATCTGCCTCGGCGGCTTCATGCGGCTGTTCACGCCGGACTTTGTGTTGCATTGGCAGGGACGCATGCTCAACATCCACCCCGCTCTCCTGCCGTCGTTTCCCGGTCTCGACCCGCACGGACAGGCGCTCAGGGCCGGCGTCAGGATTTCCGGCGCTACCGTCCACTTTGTCATTCCAGAGACCGACGCGGGCCCGATCATCGCCCAGGCGGCGGTACCGGTGCGCGAAGACGATACGGCCGATACGCTCGCTGCGCGCGTGCTCACAGTCGAGCATCGCATCTATCCGCTGGCGCTCAAGCTGGTCGCGCAAGGGCGCGTACGGATCGTGGACGGCCGTTGCATGGTCGAGGGGGGCGCTGCGTCGGACGGCTTTTTGATGGCACCGTGCGATTGAATTGCCTTGTTTGCCCGGCACAATTGCTCTTGACCCAAGACGCGCACGCCGAGGAGCATGCCGATGATCACGCTCTACGCCTTCGGACCCCAGTTCAGCCTTCCTGATCCGAGCCCGTTCGTCACCAAGGCCGAAGTCTTGTTGAAGATGTCCAACCTGCCCTACGAGATCGATCTCAAGGGCTTCCGCAAAGCGCCCAAGGGCAAGCTGCCTTACATCAAGGATGACGGCGAGCTCATTGCCGATTCAACCTTCATCCGCCGGCATCTTGAGCGCAAGCACAAGATCGACTTCGACCGCGGCCTTTCCGCCGAGCAGAAGGCAATCGCCTGGGCGTTCGAGAAGTTGGCGGAGGACAATCTCTACTGGGCAATCGTCGACGCGCGCTGGATGATCGACGCCAATTTCGACAAGGGCCCGCGCAGGTTCTTCGACGTCATTCCGGCGCCCGTGCGTGCGCTGGTCGTGCCGATGATTCGTCGCCAGGTGCGCAAGAACCTGCACGCCCAAGGCATGGGCCGCCATTCGCGCAGCGAAATTGAATCGATCGCCGCGCAGGGCATCGATGCCATAGCGAGCTATCTCGGGCAGAAGTCGTTCTTCATGGGCGCGGAGCCGACTGGCGTCGACGCCACGGTATTCGCGTTCGCGGCCAGCGCGCTTTGTCCGCAATTCGATACGCCAATTCGCGCGGCGGCGGAGCGGCATGAGAACTTGCGCCGCTATGTCGGGCGCATGACGGCGCGCTACTATCCCGAGCGCGCCGAGCTTGCGGGTTGCAAGGCCGCGGCGTGAGAGTACGACAAGTCATTGGGATCGACGCGCTCTCCACGTCATGCCCGCGCTCGTCGCGGGCATCCACGTCTTACTTTCTGGAAACAAGTCGTGGATGGCCGGGACAAGCCCGGCCATGACGAACGAGAGGCCACGTAAAACGTATCGCCCCCAACGACAAACCCCCGGCGGTGAGGCCGGGGGCTACGGGAAAGTCTAGGCGGACAAGTAACGCCCGCTCGTTGATCGCGTCACGAAACCTTCAGATTCTCCGCTGAGGTCTTGCCGCGATTGGTCACGAGCTCGTACTCGACCGTTTGGCCTTCGTTGAGCGTGCTGAGGCCAGCACGCTCGACCGCCGAGATGTGGACGAACACGTCCTTCTCGCCAGTCGAAGGCCGGATGAACCCGTAGCCTTTAGTTGGATTGAACCACTTGACGGTGCCCTTTTGCATCGTCTGTCTCCTAAGTGAGTGCCGGAAACACGCAGCACGCATTGCTGCGAGCCACGCAACAAACCCGGGTTTTGGGGTGATCCGAAGCGAAGGGCCTTTCACGGCGCGCAACGGCCGGAGCGGCCAAAATCCGATTGTGGCGCAGCACATACGAAAAATGCGGCCTTAGCAAGGCTACTTCTTGCCACATCCGTTATAATCATCGATCACTAGTAGCAATTTCACATAAGCAGAAGTTTTCAATTGCGGCGCAAGTTGGCAAAGCAAGCGGCAAACGTAATCGAAATGACCGTGGTTTGCTGCCAAGTCGTCACAACGCCCGGTGATCGCTCTCGCGCTGCGAAAGAAGAAGGCATCTGCACTGCGCGCTGAGCACTTGTCGTCTGCCAGCGAAACGTCGACGTGCGATCGCGCGTCGGTCTGCCAGCGAACTACTCGGCCGCTTCCTTCTTCTCAGCCGCGACTTCTTCTTTCTTGTCGCCTTCCTCTCGCTTGGCTGCCGCGTGTCGGCGCGAGCGGATCAGGTAGCCCGCCGCGACCACGAATATCGCGCCAGCCGCGCCAGCCCAGATGTGCAGCTCGTCGATCACCAACGGATCGATCTGCATCTTCAGGGCATCGTCCTTGATCATGATGTCGCCGGCGACCCAGCCCAACAGCGCGCCACCGGCCCAGACCAGGATCGGAAACCGTTCCAGGATTGCCATCAGGATCGCGCTGCCGGCCACGATCAGCGGCACGCTGGTGGCCAGCCCGAAGATGATCAGCGCGGACTTGATCGCGACCGCATGCGCGGCATCGACCCGCATCGCCGCCGTCTCCGCCGAAGCCGCGATCGCGATCACGTTGTCGAGACTCATCACGATGTCGGCGATGGCGATGATGCGCACTGCCCGCCAGAGCGTCTCCGCGGATTCGACCTTGCTGTCGCCCTCCTCGTCGGGCGCCACCAGCTTGACCGCGACCCATAGGAGCAGCAGGCCGCCGACAAGCTTAAGGAACGGATAGGCCATGGCCTGGGCGACGACGAGAGTGAAGATGACGCGCAACAGCACCGCGACGCCCGCGCCCAGGATCATCCCCCAGAAGCGCTGGCGCGGCGGCAGCGTCATGCAGGCGAGCGCGATCACCACCGCATTGTCGCCCGACAGAATGATGTTGACGCCAATGATTTGCAGCACCGCGATCCAGAACGGCGCGTGCATGAAGTCGTCAAACAAGAAACCCACGTGGTCCCCCTCGTGCTCTTGGCTTGTATTTTTGGCTCGTACTTTTGGCCTTCAGCCTCCGGCGGAACCGTCCGCAGGCTTCAATTCCGCTTCTATTCTTAGGACGTTAGGCGTGGCCTGACCAGCGACAAGTTACCGTCGTGGTGGCCCGTTCCCTCCCC
>Ga0081455_10004571_pt1 | contig 15455 bp, 12 predicted proteins | sample TabmetS3T2R1_FD_70207 | JGI IMG/M metagenome (GOLD analysis project Ga0081455, IMG submission 70207) | Tabebuia heterophylla rhizosphere microbial communities from the University of Puerto Rico - S3T2R1 | ecosystem: Host-associated > Plants > Roots > Rhizosphere ... | reverse complement strand
ATCCAGTCCATGGGCCGGGTCGGCTCCGCGCTGGACAACGCCGCCGCCGAAGCCGTCAACTCCACCATCAAGGTCGAACTCGTTCACCGCCGCCGCTTCGCCACCCAGGCGGCCGTCGGGTGCGTCATTGCGTTGCATAGTTGTCCTCAAGTGTGAGTCGGACCACGACTGGAAGCCGAGGTAGTCTGATCGGCTTCTCCGAGTTAGCCGGTCCTCTGGCCAGAGATCAGATCCACTGAGCTCAGTGGGCGATCACGGGCTCGCCCTCGGAGGGCTGCAGGGCCCGATTCGGGATCAGGAGCGCCGCGACCACCGCACCGACCAGGAAGAAGCCGGAGCCCCAGGCCAGGGTGGCCGTGTAGCCCTCGACCCCGGCCTGTGTCGCGGTCAGCGCGCTGGCCTTGTGCGCAGTCAGGTAGTCGGTTGTGGCCGATGAGGCAACGGTGGTCAGTAGCGCCGTGCTGATGGAGCCGCCGATTTGCTGGCCGGTGTTGATCAGTGCCGAGGCGACGCCCGTGTCATCGTGGTGCAGGCCTGAGGTCGCCCCCTGGAACGCGGTGGTCATCACCCCGCCGATGCCGAGACCCAGCAGGAGCAGGCCGGGCATGATGTTGGTGGCGTAGGTGCTGCCCAACTCGAGCCGGGTCAGCAGGGCCATACCGGCGGCGGCGACCAAGAAACTGGCGCTGACGACGATCTTCGGGCCGACCTTGGGCAGCACCAGCAAAGACGTCGTGGTCGACGAAACGACGACGGCCGCGACCATCGGCAGGAACGCCAGACCGGTCGTGATCGGCGAGTAGCCGAGGCTGGCCTCGAGGTAGTAGGTCAGGAACAGGAAGATCGAGAACATCCCCATGCCCAGGACGAACACCGCCGCGAACGAGCCACCGCGGGTCCGGTCCAGCACCACTCGTGGCGGCAGCAGCGGGTGCGCGACCTGCGTCTCGAGCGCTACGAACACTACGAGCAGCACCGCGCCGACGATCATGGAGCCGAGGGCGACCGGGTCGGTCCAACTGGTGGACTCGACGTGCGCGAACCCGTAGACGACGGCGAACAGCGCGGCGCTCACCACGGCGATGCCCCGAACGTCGAGCTTGGGCTTCGCGGTGATCACGGGCTTGGCCAGCAGCAGCAACGCACCGATCAGGGCGGGGACCGCGAAGGCGACGTTCACGTACATCACCCACCGCCAGGACGCCCATTCGGTGAGCATGCCGCCGAGCAGCAGCCCGACCGCGCCGCCGGCACCACCCAGCGCACTGAAGATCCCGAAGGCCTTCGCCCTTTCTGACGGTTCGGTGAAGCTCACGCTGAGCAGTGCGAGTGCCGCGGGCGCGAGCACTGCAGCGAACAGGCCTTCGGCCACCCGTGCGGTGACGAGGATCTCGAAGCTGGTGGCCGAGCCGCCGAGAACGGACGCGGCCCCGAAGCCTGCCAAGCCGATCACGAAGAGGGTACGTCGACCCAGCAGGTCACCGAGTCGGCCGCCGAGCAGCAGCAGGCTGCCGAAGGCCAGGGCGTAACCTGTGATGACCCACTGCCGGCTGCCGTCGCTGAAGCTGAGGTCGTGCTGCGCCTTGGGCAGCGCGATGTTCACGACGGTTGCATCGAGCATGATCATGAGCTGTGCGATGCCTACTACGGCCAGCACCCACCAGCGCACGGCATGTGAGCCGCGAAGGCCCGGGCCTGTCTTTCCGGAGGCGGGCGCCCCGCGGTCGACGGCGGTACTCACTTCTGCCCCTGCGTGCTAGGCGTGATGGAATGCAGAGTCGCCTGCCGATCCGCATGCAGAGCCGCCTCGGTGTCCGCGATGGCCAGCATCTTGTTGATGTCGATGCCGGCCAGCGCGCCGGCCGCTGCAGAGGCTCCGACCTGGGCGGCCGGATCGGTGGCGTTGCCGGCCACCCACACACCCGGCACCTCGGTGGTGCCGGCCAGAGCGGAGGCGAAAGCGCGGCTCATGTTCGGCAGGTCCTGCATCGGCAGGCGTAGACCTTCCAGACCTTGGCTGCGGACCTGGGTCGGCGGAACGACCGCGAGGACGCGGCGGGCCACGACCTGCCCGTCGGCCAGGCGCACCCCGGCGAGGGTCCCGTTCTCGTCGTTGACGACCTCGGCGACCGGGGTGTCGATGATGCGGATGCCGCGGGCCGCGAAGCGGGCGCGGCTGTCCTCGTCCAGTTCAGTGCGGTGGGTGAAGTAGGTCAGGTCCTCGGTCAGCTGCCGGAACAGCAACGCAGGGCCGACGGAGGCCGAGCTGGTGGCGAGGACACCGATGGACTCATCGCGCACCTCCCAGCCGTGGCAGTACGGGCAGTGCACCGCACTGTGCCCCCAGTGCTCGGCCAGCCCGGGCACCTCTGGCAGCGCATCAGTGACGCCGGTGGCCACCAGGATGCGACGCGCGGTGATACGGCGGCCGTCGGCCAGCGTGGCGGTGAACCGCAGGTCCCCGTCCGCCGCCGGGGCGGCCGACTCGGCCGAGACCACCTCGCCGTGGACAACGCGTCCGCCGTACTGGCGCACCTGTTCCCGGCCCCGTCGAAGGATCTCGTGCGGCGGGGTGCCGTCCAAGGCGAGCAAGCCGTGCACGGCCTCCGCTGGCGCGTTGCGCGGGGAGCCGCTGTCGATCACGACGACCGACCGGCGGGAGCGGGCGAGGATCAGTGCCCCGTTCAGCCCCGCGGCGCCCCCGCCGATCACCACCACGTCGACAGTCCCCGCGGCCAGTGCATCGCTCGTTCCCGGAGGAGTTGTCACAGCCATGGCCTCCTGCCTTCCCTTGTCGTGGCCCACGCGTTGCGGACCGAACCGTCGCTGAAACCGATCGGTCTCCGCGTGTCAGCCGTTCAGAAGCTCAAAGCCACGGGTTGCGCGAATCGCCAGGCGTGCGCCGAGCCGATCCGGTGGGCCCAGAACAGTTCTGTACTGAACAGTCAAGAATCTAGATAGTTCTGTACTGAGTTGTCAAGAACGGTGCGGTCGGCCTACCTTCTTGGTATGGCAAGACCACCAAGCTTTGACCGGGACCACGTTCTTCATGCCGCCGAGCGGCAGTTCCGCGCGTCGGGCTACAACGGCACGAGCGTCGACGACATCAGCGCGGCCACCGGCCTGGGCCGGGGCAGCATCTATGCCGCGTTCGACGGCAAGCACGGCGTGCTGCTTGAGGCGTTGGACCGGTACTCCGCCCGGCTGGGGCAGTTTGCGCCGAATGCGCTCGCCGGACCGGACGAGGGCGCGCTGGAACGACTGCGCAGGTACTTGCGCCGCGCCGTCGAGGGGGTGCCACTCGCCGACGACGTACCCCCCGCCCCCGACCGGGCGGCGGCGGCCTGCTTCGCCGCCAAGATGGCCCTGGAGATCGGCGCCTCCGACGCCGAGGTGAAACGCATGGCCAACGCCTGCTTCGAGGTGTTCGTGGCGGCGGTGGCCGGCTGTCTGCGAGCGGCGCAGCGCAACGGCGACATCGACCCCGACGCAGATCCTGACGACCTTGCGTACCTTCTGGTGACCATCGTCCGCGGGATCGACGTCGTCGGCGCGTACGGCCACAGTCCCGCTCGCCTGACCTCGGTTGCCGAGAGCGCGTTCGCTTTGTTACCTCGCCGGCACCGGCGCTGAGAGGGCACGGCCAATCTCGCCACGCGAAGGAGATCCATGAGCAGCATCCCGGTTCCCGACGAGATGACCCTCTACTCGTCGCGCGGACGGGACGAGGTCGACCAGCTGGCCTGGCCGGTCCTGGGCGAGCACCTGCTGAGCCTGCTCCGATCGGGCGGTGAAGAGCTGCGCCCCGAACCCGGCGAGGTGTTGTGGGATGCCGGAGACCCGCAGGACCTGCACCTCGTGCTCGCCGGTGGGCTGCTCCTGGTCGATCGTCGGGAAGACCGGGTCGTCTTCGTCATCGAGCAAGGCGACTTCGTGGGCGAGCTGGGCATGTTCATGGGCCAGCGAGCCTTCTTCCAGGGTGTCGCCACGAAGGGGACCATGGTTCTCAAGGTGCCCATCGAGGAGCTGCGGCGGCTCATGGAGATCTCGGCCGAGCTGAGCGACGTCGTGCTGTCCGCACTCGACGCCCGACGCCTCTACCTGACGAGGACGGGCGAGGGCGGCCTCGTCCTCACCGGAGACGACGACCGCGATCTGCACCGGCTCCAGGAGTTCGCCGGACGCAACCGGCTCCCGTACCGGACGGTGTTGCGTTCGGACCCCACGGCGTGGGCCGAGCTGGCGAAGACGACAGCGTTGCCCGCGTCGGGTACCGCCGTGGTCACCGGTGCGCAAAAGGTCATGACCGCGCCGACGACGCGTGACCTCGCCAGAGCGCTGGGGATCGACTTGTGGGGCATCTCCGACCACAATCGATGTGACGTGCTCGTCGTCGGTGCCGGACCGGCGGGCCTGGCGGCTGCGGTCTTCGGCGCATCCGAGGGCCTCGACATGGTTGTCGTGGAAGACGTTGCCATCGGGGGCCAAGCGGGTAGCTCCTCGCGGATCGAGAACTATCTCGGCTTTCCACGAGGCGTGTCCGGGACCGAGCTGACGCGGGCAGCGATGATGCAGGCAGTCAAGTTCGGGACCCGGCTGGTCTCGCCCCGATCCGTCACAGGGTTGACCCAGACGGCTTCAGGCTTCCGCGTCCGCCTTGACGACGAGCATGACATCGACGCGCGCGCCGTGATCATCGCCAGTGGGGCTCGATATCGACGTCTGAACGTGCCCGGGCTGGCCGACCTGGAGGGGCGGGGCGTCTACTACGCGGCGAGCGACCTCGAGGCCAAGGTCGTCTCAGACCGGAACGCCGTGGTTGTCGGGGGCGCCAACTCCGCCGGACAAGCCGCTCTGTTCCTGACACGGCACGCCGCTCACGTCCACATCCTGATCCGGCGGGACGATCTGCGCGAGACGATGTCGGCCTACCTCGCGCAGCGTCTGACACACCATGAGCGCGTCACCGTCCACCCCCGTGCGGAGCTCTGCGCGGTCAGTGGAGCGAAGCGGCTGACAGGTGTGACGTGGCGAGACCACGCTCAAGAGGCCACTGTCCGACTCGACGCCGCCGGTCTCTTTTTGATGATCGGCACGGATCCACGCACCAACTGGCTGCACGGAGCAGGTGTGGAGCTCAACGGCAAGGGCTTCGTCGTGACGCGGGCGGGGTTCAAGGCGTCGTTGCCCGGGTTGTTCGCCGTGGGCGACGTACGCGCCGGGTCGATCCGACGAGTTGCTGCGGCCGTCGGCGAAGGCTCGGTGGTGATCTCCGCTGTCCACGCCCACCTCGCCGAGCCGAGTCGGTCCTGACATCACAAGCATCGCGCGCCTGCCAGCATCGCGGGCTCGTCGTCGAACCAGCCAGATGAACTCGCAGGCGTGAATTTATGGCACCGGGCGGCAGGTGGGATCGACACCAAGTGCCGGCTTCGCCGCCGACATCGGCCGGGTCGACTAAGCCGGACAGGCTACAGCCGGCCTCGGCCAACATCCGCTGCAACGACTGGTTGACGCGGGAGGAGAACGCTCATAGCAGGAGTACGCCGTGCCGGATGGACTCGTTGGAAGACGACCTCGCCATCCAGGCGCGGTACGAGTTCCACCACGTGCAGCCACGGGTAACGCTCCGCGCACCCCGCCACGATTGGGCAACGCCAACTGGGTTACGACAGCCGATCTCACCCTCGATCCCGCCGAACAACTCACTCCCACCACATCGCTGATGTGCTGTTCGGCATGCCAAGCGCTGTCATCGGCACGAGCGGATCGCTGGTGGCGCCCGTTGGCGCCTCCGAGCGAGACATGTCCGGATGTTTCAGAGATCCGGTTGAAGTGTCGCAGCGCCAACCAGCATGGAGGGCATCAACGCCAGGACGCGCGGGAGCCAACGAAGACCGGGCCGACGAGTTCGGGTTGGCCGGGCTCACTGCCGAAGGTCGGCGCGGATGCGCTCGGCGTCGCGCCGAGCCGCGCCGGCTGCGGTCAGGTCACCGGCCGCCTGCCAGGCATCGCCCAGGTGGGTCAGCACCTCCGCCTCGTTGATGCGGTCGCCGAGGTCCCGGAACAGCTCCAGGGCCTGCCGGTAGCAGGCGGTGGCCTGGCCGTGGTCGCCCAGGTGGTGATGGGCGTAGCCGAGGCTGTCCCAGGTGTGCGCCTGGCCCTCCCGGTCCCCGAGCTCGCGATGCAGCGCGAGCGCCTGCGTGCAGCAGTCCAGCGCCTGCCGGTACTCGCCGAGCTGCACATGGCTCCACCCGCACGCGTTGAGCGCGCCGGCCTGGCCCTGAACATGGCCGGCGGCCCGGTAGGAGGCGAGAGCCTGCCGGGCATGGTCGAGCGCCGACCGCCGCTCGGCCCGCCGTTCGGACAGGTAGGCCAGGGCGTAGTGGGTGTGGCCCTGACCGACGGCATCGCCGGCCACCGCGCACCGCTCCAGCGCCCGGCCCAGCGCGGCGCGCGCCTCGGCGTGCTGGCCCAGCTGGGTGTGCGCGGCGGCAAGGCTGCGGTACGCCTGCGCGTGCCGGGCCGGATCGCCGAGCCGGTCGGCCGCCTGCACGGAGATTCGGCCGGCCTCGACGAGGTCCGGCCAGCGGCCCTGCCGGTACAGGTACGTTTGCAGCGCCCAGGCCAGCTCCCAGGCGTGCCCGTCAAATGCCCACCGGGCAGCCAGTCCGACCGCGCCGAGCAGGGCGACGTGTTCGACGACGAACCAGGCCATCGCCTGCTGCGGGTCGGCCGGCGGCTCGAGTGTCACCCCAGGCGCCGGCGACGTGGTGTCGAACCGGTCGCGGTACGGGTTCAGCTGCCGGTCGGCGGCCAGCGCGGTGTGTACGTAGTGGTCCAGCAGCCGCCCGACCGCGGCCCGCCGCTCCTCCTCGACGTCGCCCGCGACGAGGTCCGCGGCATACTCCCGGAGCAGGTCGTGGCAGGCGTACCGGCCGGGAGAGGGCTGGGTGAGCAGGCTGGCCCGGGTCAGCTCGGCGAGCGCGGGCCGGACCTGGTACGCCGGCAGGCCGGCGAGGCTGGCCGCTGCCCTGACCGAGATGTCCGGTCCGGTCGGCAGGCCCAGCAGCCGGAACAGCCGGGCGGCGTTGGAGTCGAGGGCGGTGTAGGACCACGAAAACACCGCGCGGACCTCGGTGGCGGAGTCGCCGCCGCTGAGCGTGTCCAGCCGGGTTCCGGCGTCGCTGAGCTCGGCGGCGAGCGCGACGAGCGGAAGGCCGGGACTGGTCGCGGAGCTGGCCGCGGCGACGGTGAGCGCCAGCGGCAGCCGCGCGCAGCGGGCGATGATCTCGTCCACGGCGGCCGCCTCGGCGGCGACCCGTTCCGCGCTGAGGCGGTGGGCCAGCAGCTCCCGGGCTTCGGCGTCGGTCAGCAGGTCGAGGACCAGCGGGTGGGCGCCGGCGGTGGCGACCAGCCCCGCCAGCCGGTTGCGGCTGGTGATCAGCACGAACGCGGTGGGCGAGCCCGGTAGCAGCGGTCGTACCTGGTCGGCGTCGGCGGCGTTGTCCAGCACGATCAGGATCCGGCGGCCGGCCAGCAGGCTGCGGTACCGGCCGAGCTGCGCGTCGAGGGTGGGCGGCAACTCGTCGGTGGGGACGCCGAGCGCATCGAGGAATCCGCGGACCGCCTCCGTCGGCGCCATCACCTGGCCGCCCGGGTCGAAGCCGCGCAGGTCGACGTAGAGCTGACCGTCCGGGAAGAGGTGGGCGGTCCGGTGCGCCCAGTGCACGGCGAGGGCGGTCTTACCGACCCCGGCCGTCCCGGACACCGCGCCCACCACGACCGCGCTGGTCCGCCCGGCCGCCGCGAGCCAGCCGTCCAGGGTGGCCAGCGGGCCGCGCCGCCCGGTGAAGCCGGTCACGTCAGCCGGCAGCTGTTGCGGCACCGCCGGCGTGACGGTGGCCTCGACCACCGGCTGGGTCGCCGGCTCGGGGCTGGGCGCGGCGAGGTCGGGGGCCGGTCGGTCGAGGGGCGGCTCGGCGGGGTGCACCGGCCCTGGCCCACCCCGGGTGCGGGCCGGCCCCGGGTGCTGGCGGCGGTACTCCTCGGCCCGGTCCCGGGCGGTGGCCAGCACGCCCTGCTCGGCCGGGGTGGCGCCCAGCAGCGTGGTGAGCACATCGAACCGGTCGGTCGGTGGCAACGTACGCCCGCGAAAGTACTCCCCGACGGCGGCCAGTGACCAGCCGGTCTTGACCGCGAGCTCCCGGTAGGTCAGCTGCGAGTCGTGCCGGCGGCGGGCCTCCCGGCGCCGGAGCCGGCGCAGCAGCCGGGCGAGGTCGGCCACCGACTGGGCCTCCGCTGCCGCCTCCAGCACCGAGTCGGGGGGGCCGACGAGTCGACCGGTCATACCGCCCTGCCTTCTCGACCCCGTCCACCAATCGGCCCAGAATAGACCGGAAAGTCGGACAAAAAGGCGGACAACACCCTTCCGGGTGATAGTCGGGCAGCGGCCGGCGGTACAGCGCCGAGCGACGGTGCCATCGGACCAGGCCGCTGTCCGGGCATTGCTCGTTGGGCCTGCAATTGCGGCTGTGCCGGCTCCCCGCCGCTCGCCGGTGGATGCTTTCTGGCGGTGTACGGCGGTTTCTGTCATCGCGCATCCGCGACCCACGCATCCACCACCATGCTTCCCGCAAGGTACGGGCGGCGGCAGGCACTACCCGGGAGCTCGCTGGCGCCCGGAAGCCGTTCGGCCGCCCTGCCAGTCCGGTCTCGGTTCACGCGCCAGCACTCAACGCCACCCAGCCGGCCGGGCCATCGTCAGGAGGAGCTTGAGATGAAGGTGCGAAATCTGCGCAGAAGACTGGTGGGGATCATGTGTGGTGCACTCACTGCCGCACCACTGATCGTCGCGACCGCGGGACCTGCCGCGGCCGCCGGGAGCGAGTTCGGAGTCAAACTCCGGGATGACAGCAACAACGGGCAGTGCGTCACGGACAATCACCGGGGTGTCCAGGAGTTCGCGCAGTGGGTGGGCGAGGGGATGTGGACAGAACCACTCGTCATCGACACCGACAACCGGTCCGGCGGCTGCCAGCTCTGGTTCGGCACCAACAACAAGGACGGTTCGCTCACCGGCCTCAAACTGAACTACACATACCAGTACGGAGCGCCGGGCAACACTGGAGAGTGCGGCCCGAATGCGAGCCCCCAGAGGGTGGAGATTCCGGTCGTCCCCGCCCCGTTCGACTTCCGGCTCTTCCAGACCAACTCGATCGTCATCGATACTGACACGACCCGGAACAGCTATTGCGACCTCACCCTCGACATGGTCGGCAGCACCCGATCCGATATCGCACTCGACGTGAAGTACCGGTTCAACGGCGACGGTGGCCAATGCCATCACGCATTCCCCATCGACGCCCCCGACGATCGCTTCGATACCGTGACCACCAGCCTGCCCCTCACCATCGGTCTGGACACGACCAATGCTGGCGGCGCGTGCTTCCTGTCGTTCCGCCTGCGTCGCGTCTGACCCGAATCCGCGGGTAGCGCGCGCTGACTGGGGGGTGGATGGGTGCCATCCTGAACCTGGGATGATCAAGCTGACGAAGCCGAAGATCGTCTCAGCGGGATGGCACCTGTCCGGCAGGCGGGCACACCAGGCATCCGCAGCAAACTCAACCTCCCTCACCGGCGCTCGTCCGACCGGTGGAGCGGATACACGCGCAGCTCGCCGCTCACGCGCGCCGTCGGTGCCGACTCGGGTGCGGTCAGCTTCGCAGGTAAGTCAGGACCGCGAGTACCCGACGGTGGCCGTCGGTCTCGGGTAGGTCGAGTTTGGTGAAGATGTTGCCGATGTGTTTGGCCACTGCGGCGTCGCTGATTCCGAGCGTTCGGGCGATGGACGGGTTGTTGTGGCCTTCGGCCATCTGCCCGAGCACCTGCCGTTCCCGTGTGGTCAACCGGTCGAGTGGGTTGGTCGTGCGTCGGCGGTTCAGCAACTGCCGTACCACGTCGGGGTCGATGACGGTCTCGCCGGCCGCGACCCGCGACACCGCGTCGGAGAAGTCGGAGATCTCGCCGATGCGGTCCTTGAGTAGGTAGCCAACGCCGGCCCGACCGGACGGGCCGAGCAGTTCAGCGGCGTATGCGGTGGCCGCGTACTGCGACAGCACGAGGACCGCCGCGCTCGGGTCGCTGGCGCGTAGTGTCACCGCGGCACGCAGCCCTTCGTCGGTGAAACCGGGCGGCATGCGGACATCGGTGATGACCAGGTCGGGTCGGTGCTCTCGGGCGGCCGCCATCATCGAGTCACCGTCGCCGACCGCCGCCACCACGGTGTGGCCCAGTCCTTCGAGCAGGCTGACGATGCCGGCCCGCATGAGCGTGGCGTCTTCGGCAAGCACTATTCGTAGCGACACGGCAGGTCGATCCGCACTGTGGTGGGTCCTCCTTGTGGGCTGCTGATCTCCAGGGTGCCGGCCACGACGGCCACTCGGTCGGCCAGCCCCCGCATGCCCGTGCCCAGTGACGGTTCAGCGCCGCCGGTACCGTCATCGACGATTGTCAGCGCCAGCCGTTGCTCGGCGAGTCTGCCACTGATCTGGATATGAGTGGCTGCAGCGTGTCGTACCGCGTTGGTCAGTGCCTCCGAGACCACGAAGTAGGCGGTGGACTCGATCTCGGGCGGCAGCCGGCCGGACAGGTCGAGGTCGACCTCGACCGGAATCGGACACCGTTCGGCGAGTTCGCGTACCGCCTCGGTCAGCCCGAACTCGGTGAGGATCTGAGGATGGATGCCGCGGATCTGGTCGCGAAGGGTTGTGAGTGCCAGCCGGGCCTGCTCGCGGGCCTCGCCGACGAGTTCACCGGCGCGTCCGCCCGTGTCGGCCATATGCCGCTCGACCAGGCCCAACTTCATCGTCAGGAGTACCAGGTGTTGCTGCGCGCCGTCGTGTAGGTCTCGCTCGATCCGACGGCGTTCGGCCTCGAACGAGTTGACCAACCGGCTGCGCGACTGGGCCAGTTCCTCGACCTGACGGTTCATCTCGGTGCCGGTCGGCGCGAGCAGCCACGTGGCGAAGGCTGCCTGGGCACCGCCGAGCACGCTGATTCCGTAGAGGGTGATGACCGTCGCGGGCACCGCGACCAGACCGGCGACGGCGCACGCCTGCCCGACGGTCTCGACCGTCCAGGTGCCCACCGCGAAATGGACGTCCGCGCCCGACCCGACCAACAGCGGCAGCGCCACTAGGAGGAGGCAGATGAACAGGACGAACACCGCGGCGAGGTCGAGGAGCGCAAGCACCGACAGCAGGCACGCGCAATAGCCGAGTTCGCGCCAGGTGGCAGCTTCGGTCACCCGCCGCCGCACCCACGCCCAGCCGCTCGGGGGCGCGGGTACGTGCGGGTTGCGGACCGCCACCGGCTCCATGAGGCCGAGCCGGTAGCGCTCCAGCGCCCCGATCGGTATGCCGACGAACAGCAGCAGCGGCGGAAACAGCAGCAGCGGCAAGACGGCGAGCCAGGCGATCGAGATGACCGCCACGCCGGTGACCACATAGGCCAGGCTGCGCCACGGCCATCGGGACAGGACGAATCGGACGGGGTTGCCCGCCATCGCCCGCCACACGCTCGTCGCCACGGTCACAACCCTATGAGGTAGCGGTTGGAGGAGCGGTGTCAGCCCGCACCGATGATGCCCAGCAGCGAGGCGGCGGGTTCGAACGCCGAGAATGCATAGGCCGCTGTCACGAGTAGCAGCAGACATGCGGTCAGGGCCGTGATGACACCGAGTGTGCTGTGCATGAATCTGACGCGGGTGGCGCTTGGGTCGGCGGCGATACGCCGCTTCCAGAAAAGGACGCTCGCCAGGACGGTTGCCACCATCAGCGTGGCGGAAATCGCCACCATGACCCAGAAGTATCGCTCGACCTGGCCGAGCAGTACCGTGAGCGTGGGGGAATCGGCGTGCGGGCTGGTCGATTTCGTCAACCCTTCGCGCAGCTGACTCAGAACCGGTGCGAGATTCCCGTCGGCGGTTCTTTCGGGTAGCACCCCCAGCAACGCGACCAGCGGTACGGCCGTCGCCTGGATGTTGAACATCAACACTACCGCGGCGACAACCGTCGACACCGTTGCGGCGATGGCAACCGCCGCGTACCAGGCCTGGGTACGCAGGTATCTCTGCCACAGCCCGGTGGCGAGCAGGGCGAAGACAATGACCGACAACGAGGAGATTGCCACCTTGATCGCATGCCATTGGAGCCAGTAGTCGTTCAGCGCCGTCAGGCTGGCGGGGAACGCCTGGGTTCCGCTTCGCCAATACTCGACGAGAGCAGGCCCGAGGGCGTCACGCAGTTTCGCGTCACTGTAAGCGCCGTAGGGTGGCCTCAGGAGAACCCTGGGGGCGGGCTCGAATGCTGCCACCAAAGCTGCGCCGGCCGCCAGCAGCAACCCGATAACGGACCTCGAATGCAGTCGAACAGTTTTGCGGTCGGAATCTGGTGTTGGTTCGACTGCCCCAGATGTCGTAACCGGTCGAAATCGCATGGGACGACGGTAGAGAAGGGCGGCTCGGAGCACGATGACACAGGGGCTAGCACAACCGGGTGAGGCTGCACTACCCGTGCGGTATAGCTGGCTCTACCTCAGAGCGCCCTCTAGATGTGTGTCGCGCGGCGTGCCCGACGGCCGGTGAGGTGCTGACCGATGTACCGGCATGGATCGATCACGCCGTAGGCCGGTGGCGAGGGTGGTGTACGGCTGACCGCCGCGGTTAAAGTCTTGCTATATAGACTTCGGCCTCGGGGGAGGCGGTCGATGATCATCCTGCTCGGCCTGCTGCTCGCCGGCGGCGCCTGGTGGTTCACCCACCGCCGGTCCGGCGGTCCGGCGCCGGCCGGTGACCTGCCGGCCGGGACACCGGTCCCGCCGGCGGGCGAGCCGGGCCGCATCGTGGTCTCGGCGCTCACCAAGTGGTACGCCGGTGTCACGGCCGTCGACGGGTTGTCGTTCACGGTCGAGCCGGGGCGGGTCACCGGCTTCCTCGGCCCGAACGGCGCGGGCAAGACCACCACGCTGCGCGTGCTGCTCGGGCTGGCCGCGCCGACCGCGGGGACCGCGACGATCGGGGGCCTGCGCTACCGCGAGCTGGCGCGGCCGGTCCGGCGGGTCGGCGCGGTGCTGGAGGGCAGCGCCGCGTACCGGGGCCGCAGCGGCCGCGACCACCTGCGCATCCTCTGCCGAGCCGGCGGCATCCCCCTCGATCGGGCCGAGGAGGTGCTGGCCCTGGTCGGCCTCACCGCGGCCGGCCGCCGAGCGTTCCGGGGCTACTCCCTCGGCATGCGGCAGCGGCTGGGCATCGCGGCGGCGCTGATTGGCAACCCGGAGGTCCTCGTCCTCGACGAGCCCGCCAACGGCCTCGACCCCGAGGGCATCCGCTGGCTGCGGGACCTGCTGCGCAGCCTCGCCGACCAGGGCCGCACGGTGCTGGTCTCCAGCCACCAGCTCGCCGAGGTGCAAGCGCTCGCCGACGACGTGGTGATCATCGCCGGCGGCCGGCTGGTGGCGCAGGGCACCGTCGGGTCCGTGCTGGACTCGCTGGCGCGGCCGGACCGGACGTTGGTACGCACCCCCGAGCCGGACCGGCTGGCCGCGGAGCTGGACGGCTCGGCGGTGGTCACCGCCAGCCCCGACGGCCTGTACGTCAGCGGCGTCGACGCGGCCGCCATCGGCGATGCGGCCCGCCGGGCCGGGGTCAGCGTGCACCAGCTCACCACCGAGCGCCCCGACCTGGAGGACGCCTTCCTCGCGCTGACCACCGGCCGGGCGGCGATCCGGTGACCGCGCCGGCCCGCGACCAGGTGCTCGCCGAACTCATGAAGATCCGTACGACCAGGCTGTGGTGGCCGCTGGTCGGCGGCGTCGTGCTGGTCACCGGGTGGTCGCTGCTGCGCAACGGCGCGATGCACCACTACGACCTGTACCCCCCGCTCGACCGTCTCCCGCCGACCGACCGGGCGGCGGCCGTCGCTCGGGCCGCCGCGGCCCGCACCCCCGCCGGGCGGACCGCCGTCGCCGCGGACATGCTGACGGCCGGCCGGCTGGCCGGCGCGCTGCTGGCGATGCTGCTCGGCACCCTGGTGGTCACGAACGAGTACGCGCACCGGACCGCGGTGGCCACCTTCCTGACCAACCCGCACCGCGGCGTGGTCGTCGCGGCGAAGCTGGTGGCGGCCGCGGCCGCCGGCGCGCTGCTGTGGGCCGCGTCCACCGCCGTCGCCCTGGTGGTCACCCCGATCTACCTGCGCGGCCAGCACATCGACACCGCGCTCCTCGGCGGTATCCCGCTGCGGTCGGTCCTGCTGAACCTGCTCGGCTACACGATGTGGGCCGCCTTCGGGGTGGGACTCGGCAGCCTGTTCCGCAGCCAGGCCGGCGCGGTGGCCACCGGCATGACGGTCTACCTCGGCGGGGCGGCGGCCGTCGTCCTCGCGTTCGACCTGGTCCACCTGGCCTACCATCACGCGTGGGTGCTCGCCGCGCCGGTGATCGCGCCGGCCGTCGCGTCGCTGGTGATGGTCACGCCCGGGCGGGCGTTCGAGCGCGCCCCGCCGCAGTGGGCCGGCCTGCTCGTGATGACCGGGTACGTGCTGCTGCTCGGCACCGCGGGCGTGCTGCGGACGCGGAGCCGGGACATCTGAGGCCGGGGACATCTGAAGCCGGGACAGCTGAGGAGGACCGTGACACGCAACCGCCGGCCGTCGGCCCAGACGATCGCCGTGCTGCGCGCCCTGGCCGAGGATCCTGCCCGCTGGCGCTACGGCTACGACCTGTGTACGCAGCTCGGCGTGCAGGCCGGTTCGATGTACCCGATCCTGATGCGCCTGGCCGGCCGCGGCCTGCTGGAGACCGACTGGGAGACCGAGCGGGTGCCGGGCCGGCCGCCGCGGCACCTCTATCGGCTCACCGCGGCCGGTCTGCAGTACGCCGCCGCCGCCGTGACAGCCGCCGCCCCTCCGGCGCCCGCCGCGGAACGCCAGCGCCGCCCGCAGCTCGGCGGCGCCTGATGCTGCTGGTCCTGCTCGCCGCCGTGACAGCCGCCGCGCTGCGGCTCCGGTCCCGCGACGGCGACCTGCCCGAGCGCCTGGTGGCCGCCGCGGCACGCCGGCTGCCGGCCGACGGGCACGACTGGGGACGGGCCGTGGTCGCCGAACTCGCCGTGGTCCGGGGACGTACCCGGCGCTGGCAGTTCGCCGCCGGAGTGCTGCGGGTCGCGCTGTTCCCGCCCCTCGCGCGGCCGGCGGCGGCCGGGGCGACCGCGGTCGCCGGTGCGTTCGGCACCGTCGTGGCGACGGCCGCGGCGGCCAGGTTCGTGCCGACCCTGTCGGTGTTCGTGGCAGCCGTCGGGCTGCTCACCTCGGGCTCGGCCGCCGTCCTCGCCGGCCGCCCGGGCCGCGGGCGCGGGCCGGGGACCCCGACCCGGCTCGCCGCCGACGCCGCGGCCG
>Ga0081455_10004570_pt1 | contig 15456 bp, 11 predicted proteins | sample TabmetS3T2R1_FD_70207 | JGI IMG/M metagenome (GOLD analysis project Ga0081455, IMG submission 70207) | Tabebuia heterophylla rhizosphere microbial communities from the University of Puerto Rico - S3T2R1 | ecosystem: Host-associated > Plants > Roots > Rhizosphere ... | reverse complement strand
CTCGACAACGCCGCGCTCGCCGAGCGCCTCGAGGCCTTCGCCACGCTGCTCGAGCTGGCCGGGTCGAGCCCGTACGCGAGCCGCGCCTTCCGGCGGGCCGCCCAGACCGTGCGCGAGACGCGGGTCTCCGTGGCCGAGCTCGCGCTCGCCGGTCGCGTCGACGAGCTGCGCGGCATCGGCCCGGGCATCGCCGCGCGGCTCCGCGAGCTCGCCGAGACGGGAAGGCTCGCCGAGCTCGACGACCTCGAGCGCACGGTGCAGCCAGAGCTCGTCGCCCTCGGGCGCTACCTCGGTGTCGGCACGAAGCGGATGTTGGAGATCTCGGCGGCGCTCGGCGTGACGACGGCCGACGAGTTCCGTGCCGCGGCCCGCGAGGGACGGCTTCGCTCCGTGCCCGGGATCGGCGCGAAGACCGAGGCGCGGCTCCTCGCGAACCTCGACCGTCGACCGCAGGAACAGCGGCGCGCCGTGACCGTCGACCGCGCGCGGGCGCTCGTGGGCGACATCGCAGACGCGCTCGGCGGCGTGATCGCCGGCGACTATCTCTACGGGCGCGGCGCGATCGACATGAAGTCGACCGGCATCCTGCATCTCGGGGCCGTCCTGGCCCTCAAGCGCGCGCGGGTGCCGCTCAAGCGCGATCTCGTGTTCCTGGCCACCGCGGACGAGGAGGCCGGCAGCGAGTTCGGCGCGCAGATCTGCGACCGTGACTTCGGCTCCCGCGGCTGCGAGATCGAAGGCCGTGCGCCAGGCGCCGTCATTCGTCGTGGTGACAACGACCTTGAAGTGATCATGATGTGCGAGCTGCCGTCCAACGCCGTCCTCGCCGATGCGTTCCTTGATCATTTCGATGGTTTCTCGATCGGATCCAACGACCTGACTCAGCTCACGCTGGGACTGGACCGAGACTCGAGCCTGGTGGCCGCCACGTTTGACGAACGCGATCCGGCCGTGAAGTCCCTGATCAGCAGCGCGATCAGCGCCTGTAAAGCCCGCGGCAAATATGTCGGGATCTGCGGACAGGGCCCGAGTGATCATCCCGATCTCGCCGAGTGGCTGCTGGAGCAGGGAATCGACAGCATCTCACTCAATCCCGACACCGTCGTCGACACCTGGATCAAACTCGGCCGTGGGCCGCGCGAGTAAGCGTGCGTCAGGTGAGCGCGTTAGGGTCGGGCGAGTGGACGACCTGAGTCTGGCCGCCGAGCTGGTACGCGAGGCGGGCACCCTGGCCGGCGAGATGCAGCGAAACGGCCTGGAAACTCGCTACAAGACCTCGATCTCAGACGTGGTATCCGCAGCAGACCACGCGGCCGAGGAACGCATCACCCGCAGGCTCGCTGAGAACCGGCCCGACGACGGGCTGGTCGGGGAAGAGGGCGCACGCAAGGCGGGCAACGGCCGGACCTGGTACATCGATCCGGTCGACGGCACCTACAACTTTCTGTCCGGCATCCCGTACTGGTGCTCCGCAGTTGGACTGGTCGACGCCGATGGGCCGCTGTTGGGAGCGGTCTACTACCCAGCCGTCGATCAGCTTTGGCTAGGTGGACGGGAGTTTCCTACCACCCTGAACGGGAAGCAGGTGCCCACACTGCTCAACCAGCCTCTTTCCGAAGTCTCGATCGCAACGTACCTGCACCCACGGCCGCTGCGGGACCGGGAGCACCTGGCGGCATGGCAGTCGGCGATCGCCTCTGCCGCGACGCTGCGGATCCTCGGATCGGCGTCAATCGACATGGCAGGAGTGGCCAGCAGCAGGCTCGGAGTGTTTCTCCAGGCGAACCTGAGCGGGTGGGACTGGTATCCAGGTGCAGCTCTTGTCATCGGTGCAGGCGGGGTGGCCGATGAACTCGTCGTCAACACGAACCGGTGGCAGATTGCCGGCAACGCCCAGGCCGTCGAAGACGTCAAGAGGGCTTTGCGGAACTCAGCAGGTGGCTAGCTCGGTCCGAAGGAGATCAGGAACGAGATGATTCGTCGCGAATCGCTTGTCGTCTTCGACCACTTTCCTGTAACCATTCCCTACGCGTCGGCGCCTTCCTGGGCAACGCCAGCGACCGCGGTTGGGTCGCCGAGGGCGTAGCGGTTGAAGGCCTCGGCCGCCGCCTTGCGGTCGTAGAGGCCATCGCGGGCTAGCGATTCCAGGGTGGCGACCACGATCGACTCGGCATCCACCAGGAAATAGCGCCGCGCCGCCGCCCGGGTATCCGCGAAGCCGAACCCGTCAGTGCCCAGCGAGTACCAGGTATGGCCCACCCAGGGAGCAATCTGATCCTGGACCGCACGCATGTAGTCGCTGGCCGCGATCACCGGTCCCAGTGCGCCCTCGAGCGCGGTCGTGACGTACGGCGAGCGGCGCTCCTCCCCGGGATGAGTGAGGTTCCATTTCTCGGTATCGACCGCGTCCCGGCGCAGCTCGTTCCATGAGGTGACCGACCAGACATCAGCAGCAACGCCCCATTCATCGGACAGAATCTGCTGTGCCTTGCGCGCTGCCGTCATGGTCACGCCGGACACCAAGATCTGAGCGCGCGGCCGATCCCCCTCCAACGGCGACGATGCGTAGTGGTACATCCCGCGCAGCAGCCCCTCGACGTCGAGGTTCTCAGGAGCGCCTGGCTGGGCGACCGGCTCGTTGTACATGGTGATGTAGTAGATGACGTCCTCGCCCTCCGGATGATCGGGGTCGTCGTGGCCGTACATCCGCCGCAGCCCGTCCTTCACAATGTGCCCGATCTCGTACGCGAAGGCCGGGTCGTAATGAATGACTGCTGGGTTGGTGCTGGCGAGTAGCGGGGAGTGGCCATCCGCGTGCTGCAAGCCTTCGCCGGTGAGTGTCGTGCGGCCTGCGGTCGCACCGAGGAGGAAGCCGCGAGCGAGCTGATCCGCCATCGCCCAGATCCAGTCGCCGCTCCGCTGGAATCCGAACATCGAGTAGAAGATGTAGAACGGGATCATCGGCTCGCCGTGCATTGCGTACGCCGATCCGGCAGCGATCACGGAGCCCATGGCGCCGATCTCCGAGATGCCCTCGTGCAGCAGCTGGCCCTTCTCGGATTCCTTGTACGACAACAGCAGTTTGCGGTCCACCGACTCGTAGGTCTGACCATGCGGGCTGTAGATCTTGGCGGTCGGGAACATCGAGTCCATGCCGAAAGTACGGAACTCGTCCGGTGCGATCGGCACGATCCGGTGACCGATTTCCTTGTCGCGCAGCAGATCCCGGAGCAGCCGCACGAAGGCCTGGGTTGTTGCCACCTTGGTCTTCTCACCGGCCGGCTCCATAAGCGGCGCATAGACCTCATCGCCGGGCAGCTTGATGACCGTCGGCCGCACCCGCCGTTCAGGCAGATAACCGCACAACTCCCGCCGTCGCTCTTGAAGGTAGATAATCTCATCCGAGTCGTTGCCCGGGTGGTAGTACGGCGGGTTGTAAGCGTCCTCGAGCTGGCTGTCGGGAATCTCCAGATACAGCCGGTCTCGGAAGGCCTTGAGATCCTTGGTGGTCAACTTCTTCATCTGGTGGGTGGCGTTTCTGCCCTCTAGCGCGCCGATGGTCCAGCCCTTGACCGTTTGCGCCAAGATCACTGTTGGCTGTCCCACGTGCTCGGTGGCCGCTTTGAACGCCGCGTAGACCTTGCGGTAGTCATGCCCACCGCGCGAGAGCACCTTGATCTGATCGTCGGACATCCCCGCGACCATCTTCTGCAGTCGCGGATCGGAGAAGAAGTTGTTGCGAATGTAGGCGCCATCCTCCACCAGGTAGGTCTGGAACTGACCGTCCGGCGTGGTGTTCATCTTGTTCACCAGAACACCGTCGGCGTCGGCTGCCAGCAAGGGATCCCAGTCACGACCCCACAGCACCTTGATCACGTGCCAGCCGGCACCGAGGAAGATCGACTCCAGCTCCTGGACGATCTTGCCGTTACCGCGGACCGGACCGTCCAGCTGCTGGAGATTGCAGTTGATCACCCAAGTGAGATTGTCGAGCTCTTCCCGGGCGGCCAGCCCGATGGCTCCGAGTGACTCCGGCTCACCCATCTCACCGTCGCCGAGGAAGCCCCATATGCGCTGTTGTGATGTGTCCTTGATGCCTCTGTGGTGCATGTAGCTGTTGAACCGCGCCTGGTAGATCGAGTTGATGGCACCGATACCCATGGAAACGGTGGGGAATTCCCAGAAATGAGGCATCAGCCGGGGGTGCGGATAGGAAGAAAGCCCCTTTCCCGGCCCTCGGGATACCTCTTGCCGGAAAGAGTCCAGGTGATCGGTGGTCAACCTGCCTTCCAGGTACGCCCTGGCGTAGATGCCAGGAGAAGCATGCCCCTGAATGTAGACGTGGTCACCGCCGCCAGGATGATCCTTGCCCCGGAAGAAATGGTTGAAGCCGACCTCGTACAGGCTGGCCGCACTCTGGTACGTCGCGATATGACCGCCAACCTCCAGCCCCTTGCGGTTGGCCTTGCTGACCATGATCGCCGCGTTCCACCGGATGAAGGCGCGAATCCGTCGCTCGACATGCTCGTCGCCGGGGAACCACGGTTCGGACTCAGGAGGGATCGTGTTGATGTAGTCGCTGCTCCGCAGCGCAGGCAGGCCCACTTGACGCGCTCGTGCCTGCGCAAGCAGCTTCAGCATGATGAACCGAGCGCGGTTCCTTCCTTTATCCTTGAGCAGGCCGTCGAGTGACTCCAGCCAGTCGCTAGTCTCATCGGGATCGATATCGGGTAGTTGGCTGGTCAGACCATCAGCAGTTATGGCCGGGTGAGGCCCTGGCATTGCCATGCGGAAGCTCCTTACGTCTCAACCAACTCCGGTGGGGCTGGGTGCAGGTCGCCACGTTGCACATCCATCCTGTCACTCCGCATGATCAACTGCACTCGGCGAGCGTCAGATGCCCTTCTAGACTGCAACGCTTCCGCGTCGCTGCGGATCGCGCTTTGGGGATCCGCTGTCGTCGTTCTCTCTCCGAGACGAAAGCGTGTGTCATCGCTCCTCCTCCCATCGGCGGCGCGCGATCGCATGTGATTGCCTCGCTCGCCAGACTCGCTCGGCGCGAATCGCGCAATGTGGCCGGATCGGGCCGCTCATCTGCGGCGTGGGGTTACGCGTGGCCGCATGCCTCTGGCAGGCTGTGCCAAAGAGATTCACCCGGACCGAATTCATGGCTTCGGTGCAAGCTGAAGCTGCGGCTGAAAGGAGGCGGCGCGCCGCGATGAGCGGGATCTCTTCTCGCCGTGATCAGAGCGCCAAGGTGCGCTGCGGCCGCTACCGTGTCGGGTCACCCTCGTGGAGGTCTGAGTGACCTCCACAGCCGGTGCCGGGGGATCAAGGAATTTGAGTGACAAGCTAGGCCTCACCCGCGGCCTTGTCGTACAAGAGCTCGGTTGGGACGAGGACGTCGACGACGACGTACGGATCATGGTCGAGGACGCGATCGATGGCGAGCTCATCGAGGACGCGATGGAAGCCGTCGACTTGGTGCTGCTGTGGTGGCGGGATGGCGACGGCGATCTGGTCGACAGCCTTGTCGACGCGCTAACAGATCTCACTGACGCCGGTTACGTCTGGTTGATGACGCCGAAGGTCGGACGCAGTGGCTACGTCGATGCCGCTGATGTGGCCGAAGCGGCGATAACCGCTGGTCTGGCCCTGACCAACAGCGTGCCCGTGTCATCTGACTGGACCGCCACGAAGCTGGTTCGACCCAAGGGTTCGCGTCGGTGAGCCTTGGGCTCGGTGAGCCGGCTCCGGCTTTCACGGCTCGTAATCAGCACGGCGAGCTGCTCACCGTGAATGGATTGCACGGTGCTCCGGCCGTGATCATCTTTTATCCCTGGGCCTTCTCCAGCATCTGCCGTGACGAGCTTGCCGCGGTTCGTGATGATCATGAGAGCTTCCGTATCCTCGGCGCTCGAGTGTTGGCTGTCTCGTGCGATGCGATGTACACGCTGCGCGCGTATGCCGACGCGGAAGGGATTGCCTTCGATCTCTTGAGTGATCATTGGCCGCATGGTGCGATTGCCCAGGCGTACGGTGTCTTCGACGAGGAATCCGGATGCGCACAGCGCGGCACCTTTGTGCTGGACTCCGAAAGCATGATCAGGTGGCAGCAGGTGAACCAGATCAACGAGCCACGCGATCTGACCGCGGTGCTCACGGCGACGGCGAATTTAGGATGAGCACATGTCGTTGACAGGGGAGTATGAGCCAAGTCCACAGAAGTGGGTTCGGGACCAGGTCGAGCGTTACGAAGCTACGGATGGACGCGAAGCCAACACACTGGCAGGCACCCGTCGGCCGGTCGTCATCTTCACCACGCGCGGTCGTAAGAGCGGCAAGATCAGAAAATTCCCCTTGATGCGGGTGGAGCACGACGGCAAGTACGCGCTGGTCGCTTCGGTCGGTGGAGCGGCGAAGCATCCGAAGTGGTATCTCAACTTGAGGGCTGACCCTGACGCGCTGATAGTCCAGGACGGCGCCGCGCGCTTCGACGCCACTGCCCGAGAGCTGCATGGCGAAGAACGAGAGATCTGGTGGCAGCGGGCAGTGGAGGCCTATCCGACGTATGCGAGATACCAGGAGCGGACCGAGCGGCAGATACCGGTGCTGCTAGCCGAGCGGAAGTAGATAAATCCGACCCGGCAGAATGAAGGTCATGATCGCCCTCAAGCCATTCGGTCGCACCGGCCACGAAAGCACCCGCATCCTCTTCGGCGCCGCTGCCATCGGCAATGTCAGCCAGGATGAGGCGGATCAGACTATGGAGCTGATTCGTGAGCACGGGATCAATCACATTGACACGGCAGCCAGTTATGGCGATGCGGAGCTGCGCCTCGGGCCCTGGATGGAGACGCACCGTGACGAGTTCTTTCTGGCTACCAAGACCGGCGAGCGTACCCGCACGGAGGCGTACGCGGAGATCGGACGTTCGCTGGAACGGTTGCGTACCGACCGGTTGGATCTGATCCAGCTGCACAACCTCGTCGACGAAGATGAATGGCGGACGGCTTTCTCCCCAGGCGGAGTTCTGGAAGCGGTCGTGCAAGCCAAGGAGGAGGGCCTGGTCCGCTTCATCGGGGTCACCGGCCACGGTGTGACGGTTGCCGCGCAGCACCTGCGGTCACTGGAGGAGTACCCGTTCGACTCAGTGCTGCTGCCCTACAACTTCCCGATGTCGCGCAATCCCAGCTACATCGCGGACTTTGAAGCGCTGGTGGCGGTGTGTGCCGAACGTGACGTCGCGGTCCAGACAATCAAGGCCATCACTCGAGGGCCGTGGGGCGCTCAGCAGCCGACTACCAACACCTGGTACGAGCCGCTCACCGACCAAGACGCCATTGACATCGCCGTCAGCTGGGTGCTTGGCCGCGAGAGTGTATTCCTCAACTCAGTCGGCGACATTCACATCCTACCGAAGGTGATCGACGCGGCCGAACGGTTTACGCAACGGCCGAGCGAGGAGCAGATGGGCGAACTGGAGGCCGCCTTCGGCCTGGAGCCGTTGTTCGTCTGAGTGGCGTTCGACCAGGCGACGGGCATTCAGCACTCTTGCCCCCGACGGCTCGTGCTTGAGATTGTCAAGAAGTGGGCATGTTTGACACGAACCTACGGACGCATCGCGGCATCAGCGATTGTGTGGTGGGTTCGGCTGCCCGAAGATGAACCTCCGGCCAAATCGAAGTTCTTGTCCGGTGCCCTTGCATACCGGGCAGACGTGGTGTGCCCTAGTGACCCAGCCTTTGATCTTCGGCGAGTTGTGGCATTTTGAGCACTTCATCCATGGGTTGAGCTTCAAGGACGCCACATAGAGCGAGATCGGTACCCCAATTATGATGAGGAAGATCATAATTCCATCCACAGTGTCACCCCGCCCGTCTGCTTGGAGAAGGCTTTCATAGTGCCGCAAAATGCCGTACCAGCGATAGGCCCGCTGGGCACATGATGAGAACCCGACTCCCGGCGTCCCCAGGTCTCAACCTTGAGAACGACACACGTGAGCGGGACGAGGCAGGTTCGCAACGGCGGGGATCAACTGGCGAGCGCGGGTGCTTTTCTATCCGAGAAGGCTCCTTCGGCTCGGTCGCTGTGAGGCATTGTCATCACTTCATCTTCCAGACTTATCTAGGGATAAGCCTTCGTAATTGATATGTCTGGATTTAGTTGGCTGCGGGAATTGTTGGCGCATTCACTCACATAGTCACGGTGAATACGCACGCCGGCCTGGGTGAGAGCCGAAGCGTGAGCTGCGGAGCTGCTCGCGCAGGTTTACATGCTGATTCTCTGGCGACGGATAGTTGCGAGCTACACGGGCCGACGACCGCGGCGCTACGGCTCGGTTCGCTTCTCGAAATGGTCTCGCTCGGCTAAAGCTTTCAGCAGCATCTCTCGAGCATGATCGGCACGCTGCCTTGCGTTTCTGGATCTGCCGGTTTGGTGCGCCCGATCGAACATGACGGCAGAGCTCTCCTGGAGGTTGATTGCCCGTCGGTGAGCGTCGATCTCGCGCGCCTGGGCTTGCATGGCCCAGGCTCTAGCTCTCTCAGCCGGTCCAAGGTCGCACATCCTCAGACCTTAATCCGAGGATTCAAGTGATGCGTCGCTGAGGCTGTCGTGCGTCGCGTTTGGAAATGATCTTCACGGGTTAGTACCAAGATCAATTAACAGCCGGGGATCGCTTCGCGATGGCGGTCAGCCGCGGCGGCCGGGCCAGGGCAGCCGGCAGACGCAGGCGCCGAATGGCTCACGTCGAACACGCTCTCCCGTGGCGGGCGCTACACGCTCAGCAACATCGCACTATGCGACTCGTGCAACGCCGGCAATAGCAACGCCGAAGTCATTGGTCGGCCCAGCTGCGGGCGGTTGGACGAGCGGGCATTCCTAGTACGCCACTTGAGATTCAGGCGGCCCTCGCGTTGAAGTCCCTAGCCAGCCGTTGCGATCCTCCGGCCCGAGCGTGCCAGTGATTGGGTGACTCGGCTCAGCTGGTCACGCAGGACCGCCGAAGGCGCGGTGCCTGTCCGGCGTCTTAGAGCGCGGGCTTCTTCGAGACTTGCGAAAGCGCGCTGATGGTCGCCTCTGTCATGGCTAAGTACGGCCATGGCCTCGAGGACCGATGCAGTGCCGCCAAGATGGCGAAGGCGCCGGGTCACGTCGATGGCTTGGTGCAGCAGCGTGTCGGCTCGTTCGTGATCTCCGGCCACGACGGCGAGATTGGCCGCTAACGTGCCGGCCGAGGCGAGCCCTTCCTGGTAGCCGATGCTCCGGTACGCCGCGAGGCTTCGCGTTGCTAATGCCGCGGCCCCAGCGGTGCGACCCGCGTCGAGCTCAGCATGCGCACGGTTGTCCAATGTGAGCCCTAACACCATTGGTTCGCCGATTGTCTCGGCTAGGGCTTCGGCCTGCCGGAGCATGGCCGAGCCCGCGTCGTGGTCTCCCGCCCCGTGGGCAGACCGTCCTGCAAGCGCGGTGACGAGGGCGAGGGTCCACGGTTGCCCGCACATGTCTGCATGATCGACGGCGGCCCGATGCTGAACTCTGGCGGCGCTGTAGTCACCCTGTGCCCAGGCGGCCATCCCGAGCAGGTTGTGGGCCAGTGCCACAAGTTCCTCGTCCGGCAGATGCTGCGCGGCGTGGAGCTGACGGCGCGCGGCGTCGACCGCGGCAGCAGTATCCCCTTGGGCGAGCGCCGCCGAGGCCAGCACACGCAGCAGACGAGCGTGGATGCGCGGGTCGCTCTCAAAATCGAGTGCGGCTGTCGCCCAGGACTGGAGCTCAGCAAGGAAGCCGTCCAGAAACCACGGCCAGTAGAGATCAGCGACAATTCGACCTGCGGACACCGAGCGCTGGCTAATGGCGTACGACACGGCTGTTCGCAGGTCATCTGCGCATCCGCGGGCCACCGCGGCGCATGCCGTCGCCTCCGCAGTCCGGATCCGGCTTTCCAGCCGAGTCGCAAGAGTGACGTGGTATTCGAGGTGGCGCCGACGTGCCCGATCACTCGTCGTTGATATCGCCTGTTCTTGTGCGAAGTGCCGTATCAGGTCGAGAAACCGGTACCTGGCCTTCCCGGCCAGATCGAGATCTCGGACGAGCAGTGAGCGCGCGAGTAGGCGCTCGACTGCTTGGGGACCACCTTCGCCGACCACGGCACGTGCTGCCTCGCGGTCGAATGGCCCCACGAACACCGACAGTGCGGCGAGCGCCTCCCGGTCGTTCACTTCGAGCAGATCGTGGCTCCAGCCAATGACGGCCCGCATCGTAAGGTGTCTCGGCTCACGAGTGCGGCCCTCACCCTCCAGCAGGTCGAGGGGCCGTCCAAGGCCTGTCGCGACCTGCTCGAGCGACAGCGAGGCGATTCTGGCGGCAGCCAGCTCGAGCGCCAGGGGGAGCCCGTCCAGCTTGCGGACGATGCTTAGCACCTGGTCGTCGTCGAGAGCGGCCATGGGGTTGACCGCCCGGGCGCGCGCCACGAACACCGAGCCCGCCGCGGCCTCGTCGAGCCCGCTCAGGTGAACGATCTGCTCGCCGGGGGTCAGCAACGGCTCGCGCGTAGTCGTCAGAACCTGGAGGTCGGTACACCGCACAAGGACAGCGGCGGCCAGTTCCGCCGCTCCCTCGACCACACCTTCGCAGGTGTCGAGGACGAGCAGACCGCGTCGCCGCGACAGATAGTCGCAGACAAGATCGATCTCGTGCCCAGGCGACTCCGCCAGCTGAAGTGTCCGAGCCACAGTGCTGGCGACATCCGCATCGTCAGACACATTGGCGAGTTCCACGAACCACACTGCGGCCGCGGGTGGGGATGGCGCTGCCAGGAGCTCGAGCGTGAGCCTGGTCTTGCCCACCCCACCGGGGCCTGCCAGCGTTATAAGCCGGGCTGCCGAGAGCGCGCCGCGCAGCGTCGCAAGCTCCCGCTCGCGCCCCACCAGCGGGGTCACAGGCACCGGCGGCGCCGCCGCGGGACGGGAAGGTGGAGGTACGAGCGTGGAGTCCTGTGACAACACGGCGGCCTCGACCGCGCGTAGTTCGGTTCCTGGCTCAAGCCCGACCTCGTCGATGAGGTAGCGGCGAGCCCGCGCGTACGCTTCGAGTGCCTCCGCCTGGCGGCCGGCGGCGTAGAGTGCCTTGATCAGGAGCACGCGCAATCGTTCACGGAGCGGGTGTTCCTCGACAAGCGCGCTGATCTCACCGATCACCAGGGAACCAAGCCCTGCATCGACATCCTGGGTCAGCCGGGACTCCAGTGCGGCGAGACGCTCCTCCTCCAATCGGGTGGCGATCCCCCGCGCCCAAGGCTGGTCGGCCCACTCGAGCAGGGCCGACCCGCGCCAGAGTGCCAGCGCCTCGCCGTACCGCCGAGCCTGGACCAGGTCCTCGAACCGGAACGCGTCAACTGAGCCTCGCGGAACGTCGAGCCGGTAACCTCCCGTGACCGTCGAGATCCCTTGGATTCCGAGCTGCCGGCGCAGGTCTCGCACGTAGCCGTGAACCAGGTTGGGAGCCGACTGGGGTGGTGCGTCGGCCCACAGCGTGTCGGTGATCTTATCCGCCCTAACGGGTTGACCACGGTTCAGCAGCAGCAAGGCAAGCAAGGTGCACACCTTCGGTGCAGACGGTTGCACCTCGACGCCATTGTCGTCGAGCACTCGAAACGGGCCAAGTAGCCCGTACTCCACATCCGCAGTGTACGGATGTCCTCGCTCCAGCGGGACTCCAGCGCCGCTCCAGGGTGGGTCGTCAGTCTGGTGGCAAGACCAACCCTGAGGAGGAACCATGATCATCCACATCGTCCGGTTCCGCTCGTCACTTCCGGATGAGCAGATCGCGGAGCTTTTCCACGTACGCGCCTCCCAATACCTGGGCGTCCCTGGACTGCTGCAGAAGTACTACCTGCGTTTTCGAAGCGGCGACCACGGCGGGGTGTACGTCTGGGACTCCGCGGCTTCGATGGAGCGTTTCGTGGCGAGTGGCCTCAACCGTACGATCTGCGACGTCTATCGGGTGGAGGAGTCGGTGCGTGACGTCGCCGACGTCCTTTTCGCTTTGTACCCCGAGGCTGTGTCCGCATGACGGCGAGTGCCGGACGAGAGGTCGCGCGTTGTCTACCGGCGGGATCTGGGTATTTGCGCCCGCGGTGTTGGGACGCGCTGGGCCGGCCATTGGTAAAGCCCTGATGATTGCCCGAACTGATGCTGTCTTCCAGTGATTGCTCGCGTGTAGGAGGCGTTTCACGATGGGTGGCTATGGGATTCAAATCCGAAAGGCAGAGGCTAGCCCTCGTGCCATCGATACAGGAGAGCTGATCTTCAAGCACCACCGTGCCGGGCACGCGCAGGTGAGGATCGAGACGTTGACTGGCGGACATCTACTCCACCTCGCAGTCGCAGGCTGCCTCTTCAACGACATCCTGCGGGTGGCCGCCGAGCGCGGTATCAGGGTTAACCAGCTAGAGGTCTCCGCCGACGGCGACTTCGACGGCGAACCGGCGGTGTCTACTGGAATCAGCTACTCAGTGCGGGTCGCTGGGGACGCCCCTGAAGACGAACTACGCCGCCTCGTACACGACTGCGAACAGGACGCCTCGATCGGCAGCACCCTCCAGCGAAGGACTCCGGTGCGCGCCGCCGCAATACACGTGCACGGCATGTAGTTCTTCATCGAGCATGGGGTGGAAATAGGCGTCAACCGGCTGCAGACCACGAACGCCGCCGGCAAGGTCGTACGCGTGAGGGTGTTGAGCTTCAGCCGGATGCCCAGCTGGCGGATGGTCTGGCGCTGGATGAAGGTACGACCGACGTAGGAGTTCTTGACCAACCCCTGCCCGTACGGGATGCCGGAGGCCTCGGCATATCCGATGGCAGCAGGCGTGCCCGACTCAGGCACCGGGATCACCAGATCCGCTTCCGCGGGAAACTCGCGGGCGAGCGTACGCCCCCCTCGACCCGCACCGAGTGCAAGCGGCGACCGGAGATCATGGTGTGTCGGGCCGGGCCAGGTAGACGTATTCAAACAGGCATCCCTTCGGGTCGGCCGCGGCGAAAATGCGGCTCCGCAGCCCTGTTGGAATCGACCGCAGTCAGTTCACCCGGCGCGACCTCCCGGATGAACGTTTCCCCGACGATGTTCAGCGCCGCGGTCTCGCTCGTCACCACCCAGCCGCGTTCCAGGCGGCCAAGTACCAACGGCCGGATCCCCTGCGGATCCCGCGCGGCGTACAGCCTCTCCTCATCCATGAAGACCAAAGCTGAATGCGCCGCGCAGCGTCGCGTTGGGCGATACCCTTGCTCCTGCTATGGAGTCAACTAAGTCTGCCCGAACCATGAGCATCGACGCCTGGTCCGACTTCGCTGGTGCCAGGCAGTCGAGAATCGTTGACCTGATCGTCAGGAACCTCTTCAACGTCTGTGCGGTTGCCGGCGCTTTCGTGATGTACGTCGCCGCCGACTCCGCTGTTTTCTGGTTGGGCGCTGCCTTGGGCGTGACGTCGGTGATCATGCTCGGCTGGCTGTTGCGTCGCGACATCAGCCGCGGGCGCGCCGTCCTGGCGACCTACACGGCGGCGCGGATGATCGTCCTTTTCGCCGTCGCGGCGGGCTACCTGGCGCGTCGGCCCGACGATGCCGTCTGGATCTGGATGGCGACGAGCCTCGCAATCCTCGCGATCCTCTCCGAGCCGACCCTCCGGCTGCTGTTGATCAAGGGAGCACCGGTCGCGGTCCATCTGCCCGGTTCTGCTGAAGTGCCACAGCCACCCTTCCGCGCGACGTTCGTGGCGCTTGCGCCATTCGCTGGGGCGGCGGTAGGCGTTCTGCTGGCCGCAGCCGGGGCTCCGGGATGGTGCTACCTGTTGATCGTCCTCCTGGGCATCATGCCGTTCCTGATCATGAGTGGGCATGCCGTCCGCGCTGTAATGATCAGCCGCAGCTCCGCGATGGGCGTCCGTAAGGCTCTCCAGCAGTACCAACCCGAGTTCGCGGTGTACTATGCCGCCCGCAGCGGCGCCACGTACCAGCTCGGCATGTGGCTGCCCTACTTCGAACGGCTGAACCGGCGGTTCATTGTGATCACGTGTCAGCCATCGACCGTGCCCGAAATCACCAAGCTGACCTCGGCGCCGGTAGTGGTTCCCAAGCCCCGCAGCGCGCACGGCCGCCTTTGGCACCTTGTGGTCGATTCGCTGAAGGCCGCTTTCTACGTCCAAAACCACGCGGACAATGTCGACATGTTGCGCTTCAGCAAGCTGACCCACATCTGGTTGAACCATGGTGACTCAGACAAAGCGGCCAACTTCAGCGCCCGCCACACATCCTTCGACAAGATCTTCGTCGCTGGTCAGCTAGGCGTGGATCGCTATGCAGTGCACGGGGTCAAAATCCGACCTGAACAATTCGCGATCGTTGGAGAGCCACAGATCGAGCACATCGAGATGCGGGATGTGCCGCCGTCGGTTGACGCACCGCGTACGGTGCTCTACGCGCCAACCTGGCATGGGGGCAAACCCACCACCAATTACTCCTCGCTTCCGCTAGGTCCTCGGATTGTCGATGCGCTGCTCGCCCGTGGAGTTACGGTGATCTTCCGACCGCATCCACATACCTATCGCGACCCGCAGCAGACCGGCATTGCCCAGGACATTCAGCAGCGACTGAGCGCGGACCGCAAGGCTACTGGTCGCGAGCATGTCTTCGGCGGCGCTGCCGAGGTCGACTGGGATCTTCCCGCCTGCTTCAATCATTGCGATGCGCTGATCAGCGACGTGTCGGCGGTGGCGTCGCACTTCCTGGCGACCGGAAAGCCGATGGCCATGGTCGCGAGTCGCCAACAGGGTTCCGCGTTTCGACAGTCGATTCCGACGGCCCGGGTCGCCTACGTCATCGAACGGGACTTGAGCACGCTGCCTGCGGCCCTTGACGAGCTGCTCGGTCCGGATTCCCTCGCCGCGGAGCGCCGCGAGTACCGGACCTATTGTCTTGGAAATGCTCTTGGAGCCGATGCGCCCAAGGGTTTCCTCCGGGAAGTCGAGAGAATTCTCGACAGCGACTCGCCGCGACGATCGTCCTCAGACACAACCAGTAAGCCGAAGCAGAGGGTCGGGTAGTACAGATCTAGATATGCGCCTGCGACCCGGGCGCACCGGAAGGCGCACGCCTTCCATGACAACCGTCGAACCGGCCACCCCAGGCCCAGCGCGCGAAAGCCAACGGGCGAATCCCCGACCTCGTATTGCTCGGCGCCGCTTTCGCGTTCCTCATCCTGACCGCATCGCTTGCTCGACCGCAACAAGCGAAGTAAAGAAGCAGCCACCGATGGGCGGCGACCGGCGCTGATGATCGCCATCGGTATCGGCCTGCACAATCTTGGTGAAGGACTGGCCATCGGGTCTGCCTACGCTGTGGGTGTGCTGGCTGTGGGTGCGGCGCTCGTCGTCGGCTTCGTCCTCCACAACCTGAC
>Ga0081455_10004569_pt1 | contig 15456 bp, 17 predicted proteins | sample TabmetS3T2R1_FD_70207 | JGI IMG/M metagenome (GOLD analysis project Ga0081455, IMG submission 70207) | Tabebuia heterophylla rhizosphere microbial communities from the University of Puerto Rico - S3T2R1 | ecosystem: Host-associated > Plants > Roots > Rhizosphere ... | reverse complement strand
GCTCGACTATGCCAGGCTGCGCAAGGAAGTGCCCGATATCGCCTCGAGCTCGAAGCCGGCCGCACGTGCCGTGCTGGAGAAGGCGCTGAAATCGGCGAGCGGCGCCGCGCTCGATGAAGTCGCCTCGAAGAAGCTCTTGAAGGCCTACGGCATCCCGATCTCGAAGGAAGCGATCGCGCAGACCGCGGCCGAGGCCGCGAAGATCGCCAGGCAGATCGGTTTCCCGGTCGTGGCAAAGCTCGTCAGCGCCGAGATCCTGCACAAATCCGACATCGGCGGCGTGGTGCTGAATCTCACCAGCGCAGCCGAGGTGAAGAAGGCGTTCACCGACATCACCGCGCGCACCGATGGGGCCTTGCACGCCAGCGATGCCCGGCATCCCGCGTTCGCCGCGCATGCCCACGCGACCGTCGCGGCCATCGCGCACTTCGGCCAAACGCGTGGCCACGCTTTCACGCAACTCGGTTCGCAGTTGCGCGATTTCTGCTTTCAATTCCGCAATGGTCGCGCGTGCGCTCGCTTCGAACAGCGCTTGCCGCTGGTCGATATTCTCTTGCGTGTTGACAAGCTCAATCGCCAGCGCTTCGCGCCAAACCTCAACCAAGCTTTCGGCGGATTCTGGCGGCGGTGTCCCTGAGCCGTTTGACTTCTCGCTGGACATCCTCGACCTTTCTCGCAGGTACAGGCGCTTGCTTCTCAGGCAATGAATCGTCTTCCGCTGGTTGACCTAAATCCAAACCTGCCCCTTTGCCGCCGGGGCCACCCGCTGCCGCTGCGGATGGCGGCGCTCCCGGTCCGGGTGCGGGGGGAAGTTCACCGGGAGCACCACCGCCCATCGGTCCGCCTGCGCCGGGGATTGCTGCGGCGGCCGAAAGCGGGACCACTTGCTGCTGAACGCGCGGCTCATCGCCAAACGAAACCGCTTCCATATCCTCTTCTTTGCGTGCCTCATTAGGGCTAAAGATTCCCCCTTGCACGCCGCGCGCCAGCATTTCAATACGATCCTTGCGCGCGCTTCTTAGTAATGCCGATGTATCGAATTCAGCATATTCGTCCGGCATGCCGTAGAGATTGAAAAGCCTGCCAAAACTTTCCTCGATGTGATTGAGCGCAAATCCAAGTCCGCTGGCGATCCAGCTTTGCATCAGCAATTCCGTGGACGAATAGGTTTGCCCGCCAATACCAAGCACTGCCAGCGGCACACGGAACGCCATGGCAATATGCGCCTCAGTGAGTTTCATCACTTCGGCAAGCTCAGCATCCTTGGCTGACGTTGACCATGGCTGCACCTTCAAACCCGACGTAAGGATCGGCGTGCCGCCGGAATGAATACCCTTGACCTGTTCATTCCAGCGGTCGCGCAGGAATTGCACTTGATCCTTGTCGAGCACAAGATCAGTTGATAGCACGGCACTCGGACGCGCTTGGTTCTTGTAATATTGAATCTGTTGTTCCGTCATCGCATTGGTCGCAGCGACATCCTGCATTGCCGCAACCAGCGGCGTTTCGCCTTTGAGCGGGCGCGGCGTGCGCGACGTACAGTGCAAGCGCACATGCAACACGTCGCGTTGCGGCACGACCAGCGGCCCATCGATGCGGCGGCTGATCACATCGTTGCCGCCAAGCGAATAAAAAATGTCGCCGTTCTCCGCAAGCTGCGGATTGCATTGCGCCGAATTCATCAAATGAAGCGAGTCAATTTCGTAACGATCATTGCGCAATGCCAACGCATATGCGTTGCCGTCCATGTAGAGCCAGCGCGTCAGATTGAGCATGAAATCGCTCATGCTCTGATAATCATTCGGCTTGCGCAGAATGCGCGAAAGCGCCGAATTTATCTGGCGATCTCGCCCGTCGCGCTCGTTGGTCAACCAGTGCGATCCGGGACACATCGCAACGGTTTGCGCATACGCGGAGATGCACGCTTCGACGATTGCGCTGTTCGACATTCCACCGACGACATCGTATCCACGTTGCCACCAATTCCAAGTGTTGCCCACGTCGGCAGGCAACCAGCCCCCGGTTACAGGTAAAAACCAGGGGCCGGGCCTGTATTCGCCCTCGGCTTTTGTCACCAAAGACGTTATGCGCCGAAGGAAGTTCATTTACGAAGACGAGCCGGATGGCTTCGGGGGCGGGACTTGTCGAGTCTGATATTGCTGTGCAGGCTTGGGCTGTTCCGCCTGTACCTGCCGCGTCATCACGATCTTGACTTCCGGGCCACTCCCATCGTCTTCATGGGATTCAAGCACCACGCCAAGCTTGGCCAAATCATTCTCTTCCTGAGTTGGCGTCGGCTTGCCGCCTTCCATCCGCTTGGCGGACTCTTCATTCGACTTCTTGCGAGCCTCTTGCTCTTTCGCAAGTTGCTCTTTCGCAGCATTGGGATCAGTCATTGCATGCTCCTACAGTTGGAATAAGATCACGAGCGGGGCGAGCTTCCTGGCCGAAGTGGGATTGAAACCCTTGCCACCAATGCCTTGAAGACTCGCCCCACCTAGCTTTAGTTCCACGTAACGCCCGTGATGTATTGAACCATTCCGGTTCGTCGCATCGTCCAATTCATATTCATGAGCATACGGATTCCGATGGTGTCCGTTTGCCAAAGTGAACGGGCGGGCGCAGCAACCGTTGCAGGAGTACCTACCGTGCTTAACTGGAGGGGAGTCGTGTCCTCCATGTGCAACACGGCTTGGTCGCTGACATCAAACCTTGGCTCAGTATCAGTAACCGACGAAAAGTCCGCCGCGTCGATTAGGAATACTGTATCAGGCGTGACGCTCGTTGACTGAATGATGGGAATACCCATCAGCGTGCCGCGGCCGACTTCGTCGCGGAACGGCAGATCGCCAGCGGTATTCGGGATCAACGAAATCGCCAACGCATCGCCGGGGCTCATCAGAAACACGGGTGAGCGCAGATTGCCCAACGTATTGGTAATGAGCGTGCCGACCAGCAAGCGCACGTCACCGACGACACCGGCAAAGCCGCCGCCAGCGGTGGGCGTGAGCGTCGAGACACCGTTGCGCAACCCCGCGGGACGGATCGCAGTCGCCGCGTTGTTGTCCATCAGGACACTATCCACAGCGACCGCAGTATCGTTCACGATTGTCTCGCGAATGATGCCCTCGATGGCTGGCGTGGAGTGTTCCGAAATTTCGCGTGTAAAGGTCGAGATGACGCCCATTTTTTTCGGGGTCAACTGGACACTCGCGAACGCAGCCTGACGGACCGGGATCGGCGCGCCTTCACCGACGAACGATCCCGCGATGGTGGGAGTGGCCGAACGCATTGGCAACGAGATGATGCCGTTGCGTCCGAAACTGAACGACGTTCCCTTGGCTGCGAGCTTCGGGAAGATCGACACCGGGGTCAGCGCTTCGAGAAAGTCGCCGAACGCCGTGGTGACGAGTTCAATCGCCCAACCCGTCGCGGTCGTAGTCGCCGGTACGCTGGCGGCACGACACACGATATCCAGCACTGCTTTGGTGCCTTCGTCTTCACCATACGTGTCTTTCAACACTTCGAGGATCGGACGCTTGCCCCGCTCCGCATGGTGCTTGATCGCGACACACAACGAACGCCACACGTAGTCCTGCGGCAGAACCTTCTTCGCCGGGATGGCGAACGGCCGCGGGTTGTTCACGATGACGCGCGAGTCACCGCCGCCGTTGTGCACGACAACGCCGCCGTTCTGATGCGGGATGCTGCTTGCAGCAAGCCGCGTCTCAGCCTCACGAAGCGCACCGAGATTCTTCTCTTTCTGTGCGATCTTCGCATTGAAATCGGTAGTCATTTCGATGTCAGCATCAGAGACGTTGTTGTCGTCCTGTTGCTTCAGATGTTCCGTGAGTCCGTCACGGAGTTTGACGAGGGCCGTTTCCTCGTCCTGAATGCGCTGTGCCAAGCTCATGGCTTCAGCCTTTCTACTTGGGGGTATCGCGCCTTGCTCGGCGGTGGGCCGACGCTTCGCAACGACCGGTTTCTGTTCACCTTGCTCGGCGAAAACCATTCGTTGCACGGTGCCGGAAATGCGCAGTGACTTCGCGACTGCGAGCGCATTCGCGTTGGCCGGGATCGCAACCAGCGACGTTTCGACCAACTCGGATTTCTCATAGACGAGCCCGGCATTGGCGAGCGCGCCCATGTCGGTTAAGCCGCTCTTTTGCCGTGGCCGCGATGCCAGCGGCCGAAAACCGACCGACACCGCTTTGAGGATGCCCGCCTCGACGAGCTTGCGAATTTCATCGATGCGCGCCGACGTGCCCGCGGGCGCAAGTTCAAGCTTTCCGCGCAATGCATTGTTCTCAATGCGCAGATTGTGCCATTTGCCAACGATGAATTTCGGGTCGTGCGAAAACAGTGCGATGGGATTTTTCTTGAACGCCTCAATCTGCCAGCCCGACGACAACACGATATCGCCAAGCCGATCCGGCGAGTCGTCGCTCAGAATGAATTCCATCCCATTGACTTCCGCCGCGTGCGTCTTCTGCACGACTGCGCTGGTTTTCACCGACCGTTCCTCCCAAGCAAGTTCGCATGCGTCTTCCGCATCGACTTCATCCACGTCACCACCGGCCATCATTTCGTCCACGCATCGCGAGATGAAATCACCGTGGCTTTCATCCGGATCGGGCGTGGCTTGCTTCTTCAGCAACGTGCACCATGCCTTGATGACGCGTTTGACTTCGGCTTCATCGCTCTTGCTCGGCGGCTTCTTTCCGCCCTTCTCGCTGCGCCACATCTCCAGGCAAGCAGCGACGGCTTGCTCCGTTGGACGCCTGCCGTCGCCCTTCATGTCCGGGACACAGCGGCTCATAAATTCTGATTGCGACTCGTCCTTACCGGGTTTCATCGGCATGGATCGTGCTCCTATAGATCAGACCGTTCGTCGCACGACGCGCCGCGAGGATCGCCTCGACAGCCGCGCGTTCCTCCGCGTCGCGATCCCGCAACACGCCGTCAGTCACGTATTCGACGAAGACTTTCAGAAGACTCTTGCCGGTCGTGGTTTCTTCCGCGCCCTTCGCTCCCTTGCCGCCCGTAAATTTGTTGGCCAACTCCAGAAGCTTCATGATCTTGATGTTGACGCGCGCGACCTTGACCTTGCTGTCGTCAAACAAATTGTTGTCTTCCGCATCGAGGCCGATCTTCGCAGCCCAATGATGATGGCCGTCGAGAATGTAATCGTCCTGTGAAACAATAATACGCTTGGAATGATGATCCGGCTTGTCGCGCAAGTGATCAGCGACGCCAGCCACTTTCACACCATTCAATTCGTTTTGCGTTGCACGAAGATTGGCCGCGTTCTCATCCTCTTTGGTGATCGTGTAGCCTTCTTTTTTCAAATGCTTGCGGAACGCCTTGGTTTGCTCGTCGTCAAGCTGCGGCATCTTGATCCGCGGGATGCCCTTGCTTTCTGCACAGAATAAATTCGAGCCCTTCACCGTGACGTTGCAGAGATTGAACGTCGGGGCCTTCTCACCCTTGGCAATCATCTCTTTCGAAATTGCGCCAAGCTTATCGAGCAACACCGACACCGACTTGGGCTGGTCGAGTTCAACCTTGCGGTTCTCGTGCAACGCGCGCGCGGCGTCATCCACGTTGCTCGTGTAGATGACGCCATTTTTCTCGTAGGCTTCTTTGCTGTAGCCCTTGCCGGGATGCTTCGCCCCCTTCGGCGGTGGCTTCGCTTTCGGCGCGGACGCAGGCTTTGCCGCGGCTGTCGGCTTGCCCTTGCCGCCCTCCCCGCCACCGCCGCCGGGGCCGAATTGGCCAGCATTACCCGGCTGTCCGCGCGGATGCTTGGACTCGTCCCAATCGCCGTACTTCTGCACGCCGCCGCACGACGTGCATTGCGTCCGATCATCGGACATCTTTATTCCTTCGGATTGAGCGCTTCGATTTCTTCGTCGGTCAGGCCGAGTCGCTTGGCAACCTTGTCGGCGACCTTGCGGGCCTTGACCTGATCGCCGCCCGCGATGATCGATTCATGAAGCTCTTCATCCTGCATCTTGTGATCGCGCAGAAAAAAGAACTCATGCTTCGCGTACGGCATCGTCAATCCTTGCTGTGCACGTACGCGTTGAAGCGATTCATGGTTTCTTTATCGCTGAAATTGATCACGCCCGGCCACGACGTGTTCAACAACATTTCCTTGCCGTACTTCGAATCCGCGATCTTCCAGATCGCCTTCGGATCATCGCTGGCAACCAACTTCTTCAAGGCTTCAAGCGCCGTCATTTCCGCAGGCTTCGCCAATTCCATTTCCTTCTGTGGCTCGGGCTCGGGCGGCTCTTCTGAGGAAGCGTCAACCTCGATCTCGTATTCCGGCAACTCGCCATTGCGTTCCGCCCACCGGAAACGCTCGCGATCTTCCATGCCCTGCCAATAATCGCCCTGATATTCGTCAACGTATTCGCTTAGATGACTCGGCGGTTCCATATCGGGCGCGCGCGACTCGGCTTCGTTATTGAATGCCTTAACCAGCTTCGCTTCGATCTCGCCCCGCATTTCTTCCGTCAGAAGGCTCGGGTAATACGGTTTCTCGATACCGGGTAAGTGCAATTGTGAAGGATCAAAGCCGGGAGGTTTTTCAAGTTTGGTGTCGTCCCATTCAATTTCAGGATCGTTTCGGCCCTCCCCATCGCCTTCATATTTGATATTAACCGCACTTAAGATTTGCTCGTTCGAAAATGGAATCTGCGCGATGGCGGTTTCCTCATCGCGCCATTCGTTCATCGCGACCTTGGCCCACCGATCATTGCCATCAAATTGATGCGCCATTTCATTTTTGGCATCGTCCGTCGATCCGCCGTTGTCGTGCCAACTCTGGACCTCGCTTTCTATAAAATCGTCGCGGGTCGAACGCGCCCATGCTTCATAGATGCGCTCTTGATCATCATCACTAATCACGGCCCATTCATCGGGCGTGTAGGTTTCCACGCCCGCGCGGCGCGCGGCTGGCTCGCTACTAGCACCAGTGAGCCGTCGTTCGAGATTGGCCAAGCGCCCTTTCAAGTATCCTGATTTCAGACTGTCCCAACCGCTTGGCGTCGGGACATATCCGTAGCGTGCCCACGCGTAGCCGCCGACATCGATGTTGGCCGACACCCGGACCCGATCCAGACCCATCTTCTGATACATCTCGACATTGCCAGCGAGAAGCTTCTTGCCGATGCCACCGCCGCGCACGCCTTCTTTGACTTTGAAATATGCCGAGTACGCGTGCTTGTCGTCCAAATCGATGTCGCGAGAATATTCCGCGATGTCCCGCCCGTCTTTGTCCTTCAAGTAACCAGAGATATGCATCGCATCGGGGCGTTCGTTATAACTGATCCGCATCGATCCCGGCATTCCGCCGAGAAATTGCCTTTTGAAATCTTCCGGCGCTTCGCCGACCGCTTCATTCCAGCGCTTCTCGAAGCTGAGTTTCTTGTCTTCGTCGCCTTCGATTTCAGGATCAATCCGAATATCGGCCTTCTTGAAATCATCGATTTTGGCTTTGCCCTTCTTCGATTTGCCCGCCGCTGGCTTCTCTGATGGCGCTGTCGCGCCGCCGCCGGGCTTGCGCCCCTGCATCAGTCCGGTCTTCGGGTCCTGAATGTAGTCATCCTCGTCGCGCTTGACATATGCCTTGGTCTTCGTCGCCCGCGGCTTGAATAGCGCAGCGATCTGTTCTTCGCTCAAGCCGACCTTGCGCGCGATGTCCTTGCTGATCTCGCGCATAGCGTCGTCGTCGCCGCCCGCCAGAATTTCTTCATGCAGCCAATCGTCCTGCTTTTCGCCGTTCTCGTCTTCATAGAAGAATTCAGTGCCTCCGGGCATCACTTCCGTCTCGTGTAATTATTGAATCGTTCCATCGTGTCACGATCATTCAAATCAATGCTTCCGTACCAATCGGTATCGATCAGCAATTCCTTGCCATACTCACTATCGGCAATTGCCCACACCGCGCGCGGGTCGCCGCTTTGCACGAGCGAACGCAAGCTATCAGCGGTGTCGCTATCCATGTCACCGCTGCCTTCGCTTCTGATGTCTTCCAACATGCCGTTTTCTTCGGCCCAATTGAACTTGTCTTGCGAATGCATTTCATCCCATGCGGCTTGCTGCGCTTCCAACACTAGATCACTAGGCACTTCCGCATCACGCGCCACATCTTCCGCGCGACCATTGAACGATTCTTTCATCGCCTCTGAAATGGCGTCGCGCATTTCTGGCGTTAATTCGGATGGCTGGTATTTTTCCGGCACATTGTTTTCGTTGAACTCAATATCGGGATCGTCCACATCGCGACCGCTAAATCGCACTTCGAACGATTGCAGAATTTCTTCATTCGACCACGGCGGCAATGTCGTCTGTGAGCGAACCTTATCGACGGCGTTATTCGCCCACTGATCCTTCGCCGAATAATCTTCCGCTAATTTTTCCTTGGCATCGAGCACCGGTTGCCCGCTCTCGCGCCAGCTTTCTTCTGCCTGATCGTAAAAGTCGTTGTAGTTTTCATCCTTCCATCGTTCAAAGATTGCGTCCTGATCGTATGAATCAATATCACGCCATCTTTCGGGCCTTTGCCCGCCAGCCATCTCATCAAGCTTTTCTTCGATGTGCGGCACCAAATCCCGTTCCCAACTTTCGTCGGTCGGGACGTAGCCGTAGCGCGCCCAGGCATAGCCGCCAACATCGATGTTGGCGTGCACGTCAACGGTTTGGATGCCAAGCTTCTCGTACATATCCATATTGCCAGCCATGAGCTTTTTGCCAATGCCTTGGCCGCGTTCGTTGCTCGTGACCTTGAACCATTCCGACTCGGCTGTCTGATCATCAAAATCGATAGTGCGGTCAAATTCGGCCAGATGAATATTTCCGGCTTCGTCAGTGATGTTGCCATGCACCTTGATCGAGTCGCTGTCGGCGAAGTAGCTGATGCTCATGTCGCCTTCGAGTCCGCCCAGGAATTGATCCTTGAATTCCTGCGGCGTCATATCGACGGTTTCATTCCAGCGTTCCAAGAACTTCTCGTTCTCTTCGTCACTGCCGACGCGATAAGCGATATCGGCATCGAAATCCTTCAACTCGGTTTTCTTCTTGCCGGACTTGGTAAGTTCGTCCTTCGTCTCTTCGGCTTTGGCCGTCGCCTTCTTCTCGTTGAGCTTCTTCTCGCTGAAGATGGCGACGGTGTTTGGCGCGCTGCTGTCGGGCGTACCGACCACCATCATTTCATCGAAGACATCGGTATCCCTGATCTTGTCCAGCGCTTTCGAGATGTCTGCCGGATTGCCGTTGCCTTCCCACAACACGATGCCGTTGGCAGCGGCCAGCGTCGCCGGACCCTCGCGCCCACCAAAATAGAAAATGACTTGCTCGGGAAACTGATCGGCAAGCTCGTGGGCGTCGTCGGTCGCCGCCGCACCTTTGGTGGCCGTGAGATAGATCGCGGACCCGAACGGCCCGGTATCGATCTTCGAGAGATGATCCGTCGTCTGGTAGAGCGTCGGAAATTTGACCTTGTCGCCGACGATTTGATCCGGCGTGCGCGGAAGCTCCTGCCCCGATGCCGCCCACTGCGACGCCGCATGGTCGCCGACTGCCTTGTAATGCGCGGCCAGCGCTGCTGCGGCGGCGGCGGCTTCGTCTACAACACCGGCAGCACCACCACCCGCGCCTTCATCGCCGCTCGGCTTCGTGGCGAATTGCCCACCGCCAGGACCGTGCGGCTCGCGCGGATGCTGCGACTCCTCGAATTCGGGAGGAATCTGCCGCGCCTGCCACATCCGTTCCAGCCGCGGATCGAAATGCCCCAAGCCATCCAGCACCGCCGCCGCGTAATCCTGCGGCGTGTAATTCTTGTCGTGCTCCCCGCGGGCAAGCTCAGACAGGCCGCAAAATAACCACTCAATAACATGCTCGGCAGAAGCACTATCCACGTATCCCGGCCTCATCCATTCGTCGGCAAGGCACATACGTTGAAGCTCGGCAACTCGCTCACTTTCTGCCGTAGCTCATAGAATGCCCGCACCACCGTTCCCATTTCCGCGATGGTGAAAGTCGGCGGGCATTCCACGTCAAGGTCAACCCCGCAACAGGGAAGTCCAAGCGTCAAGCGAAAGGTGATCTCACCATCGGGTCCGGGCTCGGAGATGCCGATGCGGGGGTACAAATATTGACGCATCTCATGAGGCGGGAGATTTGTCTTCGCGTCTAGCATGTGATCTTTGCTCCCTGCGATCCATCATCGCGCGCTTGCGGTTATGCATCGCGAACCGGCGCATCACGTCATCCGCTTCCGCGGGCGAGCGAAGCTGATCGAGCACCCAACCGAGACACTGCTGCGCACCGCGCAACATCGTGGTTTCCTTCACGCCGACAGCATCGTATTGCGCCAGAAGTTCGCGAATCTTCTGGTACTCGCGCCAAACTTCGCCTTCCGTTTTCATCAGATGGTGCTACCCTCCGACTCATGCGCGACGATCTCGACAGATATCGGCGCGAATTCGAAGCCCTCTTCTCGGATGGCTTATCGAAAGATTTTGCCGCTTCACTGGCGCGCGTGACGATGCAATACGCTGACGATTGCTTCGTCGATCATCTCTACCACCGCCGCATTCTCAACACCGACACGTGGTTGCGCGATCTCACCATTACGGCGCTGGTCTTTCTCACCGAAGAGAAATTCCATCTTGAACACAAGCTCGCCTGTCATCATGTCGCTGAAGCGGGCAACAAAGCCGGGCACTTCATCCTGACTGACGACGAAGTCGAAGACATCGCGCACGAGAACTTGCCGTTGCTGATCAAATTGAAGCAAGCGGTGCAGTTGTCGTGACGCTACCGACCGTGTCGCAGATCGTGCCTGCGCCGATCAACTACAGCGGCAACCCGTATCTAAGTTCATACGAGACTGCCGTGGTCGTCTCGCTGATCCGAAGCGTCAAGCCGCGCATCGTGATCGAATTCGGATGCCAGCTTGGCCGCACCGCAAAGACGGTGCTCGATAACGTACCGGGCATCGTGCGCTACATCGGGGTGGACGTGCCCTTCAGCTACAAGCCCAAGCTCAAGCAGCAATCCGACGAAATCCCCGGCACTCCGGGCCTCTATGCGTCGGGCGATACCCGCTTCTGGCTACTGCGGCCCAACAACGGCACGCTTGATTTGCTGCCCACCGATCTTGAACCGTGCGACGCGGTCTTCATCGATGGCGATCACAGCGAATATGTCGTGCGCCACGATAGCTTGCTGGCGCGGCTACTCGTGCGCCCAGGCGGAATTCTAATCTGGCACGACTACGACAACCCTGCCGTCGAAGTGACGCCCGTTCTCGACCGATTTTGCGAAGGCGGCTGGCCGATCAAGCATGTCACCGGGACATGGGTCGCGTTCATGAAGCTCTAGCCGGTATCTCTTGGTAAAAATGAGCCCAAAAACCAATCGATCAACGTTTGCACGACATGCCGACGAACGATTTCGGCATCACAATCTGGCAAGTCGTTGGACACCCGCTTGGCAACCTCTGCGCCTAGTCCCTCGCAGACGCGTTTGATGTTGCCTGTCAAGTCTTCCATAGTTGTGCGAACGCGCTGGCCCAATCGCCGGGCCGTTCTTGCTGACATCGATGCACGTGCGGATACCAGACGTTATCGTGCAGCCATCGCCAGCTTGAAACATACGGTAACACGACGTGAGCGTTGGGATGACCGATTGCGCCTGCGACGTTGATTGCCGCCACATCACAGCACACGACCATGTCGCACACCGACGCCACTGCCGCCACGTCGGCGAAATCTGTGAATTCCGGCGTCAGCACTCCCAGCGCACGCGCGCGGTCGCGGTCGTCTGGTTGCAGCGCAACAAGCTGTGCGTCCTTGGCGTCAAGCCACGCCACGAATTGCTCAAGCAGGATCGTGCGTTTGAAGTCGCGTTCGTGCTCGGGCTTGCCGCTCTTCCAGGCGATGCCGATCAGCGGCGCGCTGGCGACCGGGAGCTTCATCAGCCATTCATGGCGCAACCACGGATCGGCTCGCAGATAGGGCTTGCCGGGCACCGTCGCCGCCGTCACAGCGAGATGCGTCAGCACGTCGAAGAACGGAGCGCAGAAATCCCCGTCTGTCCCGATAGGCGCAATTTGGGAAAGTAGTTTCTGTAATGGCTTCGGGACCGCCAGCCGGACATCGATGCCCAGCGCTTGCAGCGCCGGGACGAACCGCGCCAGCATCACTACATCCCCGAAGCCTTGCTCACCCAAGAGCACGAGCCGCTTGCCAGTGATGCACTGCCCTTCCCACAACGGCAGATGGGCGCGGATCGCGTCGCAGCCCGGATTGAGCATGTCCGGAAACAGCTTGAAGCGCACGGCATAGTCGCCGAAGCCCTGCGGGTAATCGCCCAGCGACAGCAACGCCTGCCCGCGGTTCCATCTGGCGTGCGGCGTCTCGCGATATGCCAGTGCGCAATTCCAGCTTGCCAGCGCGCCCACGAAGTCACCACGGTCATTCTTCGCGAGTGCATCCTCGAAATAGATCAGATGCTCGTCGTAGAGGAAATTGCAGCTAGAAACCGCCACCATCCAAATCCGAATTCCATGTCGCGTTGCGTCTGCCGTAAGTCACCGAATCCTGCGGGGCCTCTCCGATGCCGCCACCGGGACCGCCACCGCCATCGACACCGGGACCACGCATCATGATCGCGCGGCGCTCGTTTTGCTTCAGCGGAATGATCTGCGCCAACAACCAGCCATCGGCACCGAGACTGTCGAATATTGCCTCGACCTCGGATGAATCCTGTCCGGTCGTATAATCACGCACCAGATATTCGACCACAGCACCAGCCTGCACAAAGATTGCGCGCCGTCTGTTCTGATACAGATCGATGACAAAATTCAGCTTCCATCCATCCTCACCGAGTCCGTTATACAAGTCGCTGAGATCATCGGCCGATATGCCTGTTGGGCCTTCGATCACGTGATAATCGATGGCGGCCATATCACCAGTTGCTCGTCACAAGCCAACTTACGCCCTGCGACGAACGCACGCCCCAACTGACAGGAAGCCGCAGCTTGATCGCAACGCAATCGGTCTGGAAGAGCGAGCGCGCCGGACCGGTGGGCAACATCTCATCGGGCAGCGGTGCTGTTTCCATGTGCAACGCCGTCTCGCGGCTGGCCGTGATCTCTGGCGTGTCACCGAATGCCGATACGATGTTGTTTGGTGCCACCGCCATCATGATCATGGTGCCGCGCAAGGCCGGGCTTGGGATGAATTTCAGCGGTGTCAAGCCGTGTTGGCTGCGAAGCCCTGCCATCAGTGCCCGCGTCGGGCTCATGACGAAGATTGCATCACCGGCCGTGACCGGAGCGACTGCGCGATGCAACGTTTCGATATCCGTCATCAGCGCCGCCACCGGATCGGGCGCGGTACTCGCGGTCAGCGGTGGAATACCATAGCGCAAGCCCGCGGGCCGCGTCGCATCACCGGCAACATCGTCAAGCAGTGCCTTGTCAAGCGCCAGCCCGGCCGCGCGCTTCAGCGCATCCTGCATCAGCGCTTCGACATTCGACGATTGCACCATTTCGCTGGTCAGCACCACGACGGCGGCAAGCTTGTGCGGCGTCAATATCGTCAGCGGCTCGAATTGCGCCTGCACGACCGGGATCGGGTAGCCCTCTTGCACGAAGGCGGCAAACGACGGATCGCCCTCCAGCGTCGGCACAGCGATCTGCCCGGCACGGCCGAACGAAAGCTGGAGTCCTTCCCGGAAGATGCGCGCGGCGGCTGATTGCGCTGTCAGCGACGCAACGAAGTCTGGCACGATTGTCTGCGCCAACGGCAGCGCGTTGGTCATGCTAGCGGGCGAAGAGATCGCCCGTGTCGCCGCCACGACGCAAGCCCGGACAAGGCTTTTGACTTCGGGCCGTCTTAATTCCAGAGGCGCAGCCACAGTGCCACCCAAGCGCCGACGAGCGCGCTAAACGTCCAGAACGGGATCAGCACTATCAGCGGAAAGCCCATCAGCGATTCCATGGATGCAGCGGATCAGTAGGATAGCCATCCGTCCCGGTGCCGGATTTACTGATGCCCGGATTATCCTCGCGCTCGCGCGCCTGCCATTTGTTGACCAGCGCGAAATGAAGCTCGCGTACGTATTTGCGCTCCGGATCGTTTCGAATGCGCCGGTAGAGTTCTTCGCGTGGCGGATTGAGCACGATCATTTCTTCCGCGTTGAGCGCATCGCGCCACCACTGCCGCAAGCTTGGCGACGGCGCGCCGAGAATGACCCACGCCGCCGTGTCTGGCGGCTCATTGGCCAGCGCGGCAAGCCGCTTGTTGCGCTCTTGCAGAAGCTCACCAACGATACTTGGCGGCCGATGACGGCCGTAGCCGCGCTCGCGCGCAATCAAATCAAGATCGATGATGATGTCGCCGGGCTTGGCGTGCCTATTGACGTACGTGGACTTGCCCGACGCGGGCGGACCGCAGATCAACTTCACCCGGCAATTCGGCTTCGGCAGATCAGGGCGGGCTACGTCGCCCAGGCTCATTTCAGGCCACTCGTTGTCAGAATTCGACGGATTGCGGCTTTTTCGTAAGTTGTGCCACTCTCCCCCTCCCTCCATAGAAAGGAAAGGTGCTGCATGACCCACATCGATCCCGGTCAATATGGTGCCAAGCGCGCAACTTGGCGCGACGCCAATCCACGACGGACACTCCGCGAAATTATCCAAGCCAATCGCGCTGCAAACGAAGGTGTCTGGCGTCAAGAGTTCTGGGAACAGGTAAAGGGTGAAACCAGCGAGTTAAGAGCCGTCGTCGAATATTGGCTCGACAACAATATTCGTTCACTGATCGGCGGCGAGCTTGCTGATCAGCCCCAGCGGAGACGCAGGCGACAAGAACGCGACCAAAAGGTTCGAAGTGCAAAAGCACAGCTTGAAACCATCATCTTTTTGAACCTCACTTGCCCGAACGGCAAACCGCTACGCGACTGCACGGGTGCCGAGTGCCGCCGCTTCGGCGGTTGGTATCAGAAACTTGCCGAACGCGTCCCGGCGCGCAAGCATGTCGGCGATGTTCTTAACGAAGCCGAAGTCAAGAAAATATGGGCTACCACCCGCTGAAGCCGAAGACATGCATTGTTTGCGGCAACCAGTTTGTTGCCGCAAACCGCATGACTTGCTCCGAACTCTGCCGGATCGAAATCAAGCGCCGCAAGGCTCGCCGGAAAGCTCGTAATCGACGCGCCCGTGGTCATTACAAACCAAGCGAATTACGTCAGCGAGCCAACCAACAAGCCAGAAAGCGCGAACAACAGTTAAAAATCCGACGTACATCGCAATTGCCTTGCCTTGTCTGCGGTGAGTCTGTTCAGCAAACATTGCTTGGTGGCCGATATCGAAGATATTGCTCACCGGGTTGCCGTGCACAAGGACAACATGATTTACATCTACAGCGACCACGGAAA
>Ga0081455_10004568_pt1 | contig 15456 bp, 17 predicted proteins | sample TabmetS3T2R1_FD_70207 | JGI IMG/M metagenome (GOLD analysis project Ga0081455, IMG submission 70207) | Tabebuia heterophylla rhizosphere microbial communities from the University of Puerto Rico - S3T2R1 | ecosystem: Host-associated > Plants > Roots > Rhizosphere ... | reverse complement strand
TCGACATGCGCCGACCACAGGAACTGGTCGATAGGCAGCAGTTTCTCCAGCCGATATCCGCCGTCCCGCAGAGCCCGCGCGTCACGCGCGAAGGTCGCGGGATCGCACGAGGCATAGACGACGCGCGCCACCTTGGACTGGGCAAGCTCGGCGCATTGAGCGGCCGCGCCAGCGCGCGGTGGATCGAGCAACACGGCATCGAAAGCGTTGAGTTCCGCGGCTGTCAGCGGGTTACGGAAGAGGTCGCGGTGCTGTGCCGTGACGCGACTGCCGCCCAGGCGCCGCGCCGCCGCTTCTGCGGCAGCAACCGCCGGCCCGTCATTCTCGAACAAGGACAGCTTGCCGGTGCGGCCCAACGACAGCGCACCGATGCCGGCAAACAGGTCGGCCAGCCTTGATGCATTCTCCGTCCAGGCCGAGACCGCCGCCCGCATCGCAAGCTCGGCCCGCTTCGTCGCCTGCAGGAATGCGCCCGGCGGCGGATCGACCCGTGCATCGCCGAACAGCAGCAGCGGCGTGCGCCGCGCCACGATCGGATCGGCCGACGCGCGATCGCCCCAACTGAGGCGGGCGAGGTCGGCGCGCTCGGCCAGCGCCACGAGCGCCTCGCGGCCCGCCAGCGACGAATCGATACGCCGGTGCGGGCGGATGAGGACATCGAGGCCGCTGTCCGTCTCGTTGACGATGGCATCGGCTGCGGCACCATCCGGCAGCACCGTCCCCAGTGTCGCGCGCAGAGGTTCAAGCAAGGCATTGATCGCAGGCCGCACCACCACGCAGGTGCCGACATCGACGATTCGGGGGCTCGCGCGTTCGTGAAAGCCGGCCAGCACGCGCCGACCCTGCCGTCGCAGCACGAAGTCGGCGCGGCGGCGCTCAGCGGGCATCCCGATCATCGGCGGCTCGAAGCGTGGCGCCTCGACGCCACGCTGGGCCAAGGCGCGGGCGATCAGATCGGCTTTCCAGGCGGTGTAGGCGTCTTGCCGCCAATGCTGCAAGGCGCAGCCACCACAGACGGTGAAGTGGGCGCACGGCGGCGTCTCGCGATGTCGCGACGGCGTCAGCACCTCGACGAGCTCTGCGGTGACGCCCTCGCGCCGCGCGTCGCGGGGCTCCGCTTTGACCGTCTCGCCCGGCAGCGTGTAGGGCACGAAATAGCGCCGGCCCTTGTCCTCGGCGATCCCGTCGCCGCGCGCGCCGACCTCCAGGATGTCGAGCGTGAGGCTCACATCCTGCTCAGCCCAACGAGCTCTTGGCCAGCCAGCTCTTGGCCGGGCGCATCTCGCCAACCAGCAAGCCGACCACGTTGCGCACCGGCGGATGCAGGATCTCGTCGCGCTCGGCCGCCGGCAGGACGTCGAAATGATGGAGCAGGCTCGCCATGGCGACCTCGGCGGCACGCGCCGCACCGTCCAGGATCTTGATGGCGATGCCCAGGCCGAGCGTGGGCAGCATGCCGCAGAATACGCCCTCCGCGCCAGTCTTGATCTGGGCCACGCCGGGCAAGGCCTGGTTGATGCGGGTGCAGAAACGGCCGGTGCCCGCCATCATGAAAGGCTCGGCATTCATGGCGGCGCGAATACGGGTCGCTGCCTCGGCGTGCTTGTTGGAGAGCCGCGAGGGCTCGGCCATGTTGGCCATGGCGCGCGCGAGACTCTTGAGCGGCGTCGCGAGCGTGGGAATACCACAGCCGTCCGTTCCGTAAGGAAAGCCGTTGGCGTCGTCGCCGCAAAGATCGGTCATCACCTCACGCAGGCGGCGTTGCACGGGATGGTCGTACTTGATGTAGCCGCGGGTCGGCTCGCCGTACTGCAGAGCCGTGGTGAGGAAACCGCTGTGCTTGCCCGAGCAGTTGTTGTAGGCGGCGGTCGCGCTCTTGCCGGTGCGCGCCAGCTCCTCGATCGTCGCCTGCAGGCGTGGCGGATGGATGCCACATTCGAGATCGGCTTCGCTGAGGCCAACCTTGACCAGCCAGGCGCGGACCGTCTCGACGTGACGCTTCTCGCCGCTGTGCGAGGCGCAGGCGAGCGCGATGTGCTCGTTGCCGAGGCCGAAGCGCTCGACGGCGCCGCTCTCGACGAACGCCATGGCCTGGATCGGCTTGTTGGCCGAGCGCGGCAGGATCGGCCGGTCGATGTCGCCCCAGGCGCCGACAACGGTGCCATCGGGCTTGACCACGGCGGCGATGCCCTCATGCCGGCTTTCAACGACCGGGCCGCGCGTCACTTCGATAACAACTGGGCTGCTCACCGTTCACGCTCCAATTTCACGATCGTCACATTGTCCTGATAGGCGTCGGCGGCGGCCAGCACGGCCTCGATCAGGGTATGCACTGGCTTCAACGCGCCGGCCTCGATCTGCTGCTCGCTCAGCGTCTGCACACCATCGCTGCACAGCAGCAGCCTGGCGTCCGGACCGAGCCGGCGGCTGCCCTTGTCGATCAAGGTCAGGGGCTCGCCCATCACCGCCTCGCGCAAGGTATGGCGTGCCGGATGGTGGGCGGCCTCCTCGCGGCTGATCAGGCCGCGCCGCACCATCTCCTCGATCTGCGGGACCATCGAATGGTCGGCGTTCAGCCGGTCGATCTTGCCGGCCGATACCAGGAACAAGGGCGAATCGCCGACACTGATCCAGCGGACCTCGTCCCCCCGCACCTGGACCGCCACCAGGGTCGCTCCCATGCCCGCCAGGCTGGGCTTTGCAGCGGCGCGCTGGCCCACGGCCGCGTTGGCATCCTGCAGCCCGTCGGCGAGGGCACCGCCCTGCTCCACGGACTGCACGAACGCCTCGACCGCGACCTTGCTCGCCACCGCGCCACCGGCATGGCCCCCCATGCCGTCGGCAACCACGGCCACCAGCGAGCCGTCGCCCAACCTGCTCAACGCCCAACTGTCTTCTTGGTAAGGGCGGGCGCCCTGATGCTGCTCGCCCTCGCCCCGCCAACCTGCCGCCATCGTCACTGCCACACGGTCAATGCCACACCGCCGGCAGCTTGCTCAGGCCCCTCAAGGTGAAGCTCGGCCGCCACGCGGGCCTATCCTTCTCCGGCAGCTCGAGGTTGGGCAGCCGCTCGACCAAGGCGGTGAACACCAGCTCGGCCTCGAGCCGCGCAAGCTGCGCGCCCAGGCAATGATGAATGCCGCCGCCGAACGACAAGGGCCGCACATTCGGCCGGCCGACATCGAGCCGGTCGGGCTCGGGATACTGGGCGGGATCGCGGTTGGCCGCGCCCAGCAGGATGACGATGCTTTCCTTGGCGCCAAGTGTGACGCCGCCGACCTCGACCTCGGCCATGGTCACGCGACCCGTGAGCTGCACCGACGAATCGTAACGCAGCAGCTCCTCGACCGCGTTGGGGATCAGCGAGGGATCGGCCTTGATGCGCTCCCACTGGTCGCGATTGTGATGCAGCGCCAGTAGGCCGTTGCCGATCAGGTTGGTGGTCGTCTCATGGCCGGCGCCGAACAGCAGGCCGATATTGGCCTGCAGCTCCTCGGGCGTGAGCTTGTCGCCGGCCTCCTCGGCGCGCACCAGCTCGGTGGTGAGATCGTCCCTGGGCTCGCGGCGGCGCAGCTCGCAGAGCTGATTGAAATAGACGTTTGCGAGCTGGGTGTTCTGATTGGCCTGGTCGAGCTCCTCGCGGGTCATTGGCACCGGCTCGAGAATGCGGCCATTGACGTTGCTGCCGACCAGGAACGGCGCGCGATGCTCCTCGGGGATGCCCAGCATGTCGCAAATCACGATCACCGGCAGGCGGTGGGCGAGATCGCGCATGACGTCCATCTCGCCCTTGTCGACCACGCGGTCGAGCTGCTCGTCGACCAGCGCCTTGATGCGGGGCCGCATGTCGGCGACGCGGCGGGCGGTAAAGGCCTTGTTCACAAGGCCGCGCAGGCGCGTATGGTCCGGCGGATCGAGCACCAGCATGGTGCGCGCCAGGCTGGCGATCGACGGCTCCTTCATGCGCTCCAGGTTGCCGTAGCGCCGCTCGATGTTGCCGACGAAGTCCTTGCCGAAATGCTTGTCGCGCAGCACGAAGTGGGCGTCATCGTAGCGCGTGATCAGCCAGAAGCCCTGTTGCGTCTTGTACACCGGCGCAGTCTCGCGCAGCCGCCGATAGAACGGATACGGGTCGGCAATGAAGGCCGGATCGAGCGGATTGAACGCCAGGGGCGCTTCTGCCGATGTGGGCGGGGTCATGTCGTTCATCGGGCTTTCTTAACACGAAGCCCCTTGCCGCGCGAACGAGCGTCCCCCTAGCATTGACGATGTTTGCACTGACCCAGGGGCTGCGCCGCGCCGTCCAGACCAGGCCCGATGGCGTGGCCACGCATTTTTCGGGGCGCCTGCGCACTTGGCGGGAAAGCGCGGAACGGGTCAGCCGGATTGCCGGCGCCCTTTCCGCACTGGGTGTGCGTCGCGGCGATCGGGTCGCCATCCTGGCGTGGAACAGCGACCGCTATCTCGAGCTGATGTACGCCATCCCCTGGATCGGCGCCGCCATGGTGCCCCTCAACACCCGGCTGGCCACCCCCGAGATCGAGTACATCCTGTCGGACTCCAGCGCGGTCGCGCTGTTCATCGACACGGCGATGTCCCACCACCTGACGGCGCTCGCGGGTAAGACACCTGCCGTGCGCGAGGTCGTGTGGATGGACGACATGCCTTCTCCCGAAGGCATGCTGCGCTTCGAGGATCTCGCCAACTACGAGGCTGTCGAGGACGCCGGCGCGGCGGACGACGAGCTGGCGGGCCTGTTCTACACCGGCGGAACGACCGGTCGATCCAAGGGCGTGATGCTCACCCACACCAACCTGGTGGTGAACGCGCTGAACGGCGTCGCCGGCATCGGCTTCACCGCGGAGACGACCTATCTCCACGCCGGGCCGATGTTCCATCTCGCGGACGGCGCCTCGAGCTTCGGCGTGACCTTGTCCGGCGGCCGTCACGCCTTCGTGCCGCGCTTCGAGCCGGTCGAGGTGCTGCAGGCCATCCAGAGCGAGAAGGTGACCCACGCGCAGTTCGTGCCGACCATGATCAACATACTGGTCAACCATCCGCGCTTCGGTGAGTTCGACATCGCGAGCCTGTCGCTGATCCTCTACGGCGCCTCGCCCATGCCCGAGGGCATCCTGCGCAAGGCCATGCGGCTCATGCCGCATGTGCGGCTCATGCACGCCTACGGCATGACGGAGGCGGCGCCGATCGTGACCCTGCTCGACCCGCGCTACACGACGCTCGACGGTCCCTTTGCCGGTCGGCTGAAATCCTGCGGCAAGGTTGCGCTGGCCTGCGAGATCAAGGTGGTCGACGGCGAGCGCAAGGAGGTGCCAACCGGCACCACGGGCGAGCTTGCGATCCGCGGCGCCAACATCATGAAAGGCTACTGGAACAAGCCCGACGAGACCGCGGCAGTGCTGGAGGACGGCTGGTACTATTCCGGCGACGGCGCCTACATGGACCGCGATGGCTTCGTCTACATCGTCGACCGGTTGAAGGACATGATCATCTCGGGTGGCGAGAACGTCTATTCGGCCGAGGTCGAGAATGCGATCTCGCTGATGCCGGAGGTCGGCGAGGTGGCGGTGATCGGCGTGCCCGACGAGCGCTGGGGCGAGCGCGTGCACGCGATCATCGTGCCCAAGCCCGGCGCTGGCCTCACGGCGGAGCAGGTGATGGAGCATTGCCATCAGCAGATCGCCGGCTACAAATGCCCACGCAGCGTCGATTTTCGAGACACCCCGCTGCCGCTTTCCGGCGCCGGCAAGATCCTGAAGCGCGAGCTGCGCGAGCCCTACTGGAAGGGCTACACAAAGGCCGTCAACTGAAGCGTTTCTGATATCAGACGAGCGGCACGTAGTCGTACTCGCCGACCCCTTGGAGGACCAGGAAGGTGAGCGACGTTGTCGCCGCATTGGTCACCAGATGGGGGCGGCCGGCCGTGGCGACGAAGCTCTCGCCCGGGCCCAGCCGGACCTCTTGCTTGGGCTTCTGCAGGAAGAGCCGCATTTGGCCCTCCAGCACGTAGAACGTGTCGCTGATGTGGGTGTGGTAGTGCCATGGCACGGTCTGAGTCGACGACAGCTGCAGCTCGCTGATGCGAAAGCCCGGCCGCTCGGCATAGCGCGCCCGGCGCTCGACCTCGTAGAGATGGCTCGCGTCCTTCACAGGTTCCAACGTGCGCTCCGCTTTCATCGTCTCCTCCCTGCTGGCCCTCCTTGGTGGGTCAACGAAGATTGCCGGTGTGGCCCAGCGAATAGCGGCCAGGCTGCGGCCAGACCGTGAGGCCATGCGGCTCGCGGCCGACCTTGACCTTGTCGACATCGCCCGAGGCGACATCGATGCGATAGACCACGTCGTCGAAGCGGCCGGACAGCCAGAGATAGCGGCCGTCGGCGCTGACATTGCCCATGTCGGGGCTGCCGCCGCCCGGGATCGGCCAGGTCTTCACTACCTTGCGGGTCTCGAAATCGATCACCGAGACGCTGCCCTTGCCGTGTGGCCGATCGAACACCTTGTTGCTACCGCGGTTGGCTGCATAAAGAAACCTGCCGTCACGGCTGGGATAAAGCCCGTGCGCGCCAACGCCGGTCGAGATGAAGCCGATCTGCTTGAACGTCTCTCCGTCGATGACGTGCACGCCGTCGGACATCATGTCGGCGACGAAGAATGTCCGGCCGTCCGGAGAGATACGCACATCCTGCGGCATGCCGCGGGTGGTGCAAATGGCGCCGCCCAGTTCCGGCGTCTCGGCGACCGTGGCAGGCTTCTTCTCGAAGGCGGCAAGCTGCGCCACCACGTCCGGCCGCTCGTAGTAGGCGCTTGGGATCAACGTCGCGACGACCTTGCGATTGACGAGGTCGATCTTGGCGACCGTACCGTTGAACTCGCAAGTGAACACCGCGTAGCGGCCGTCGATCGAGAAATCGGCGTGATTAATGCCGGCGCACTGCGGCGTGGCGATGGAATAATCCAGCCGCATGGTCTGCGGGTCGCGGAAGTCGAGCCTCTTCAGCTCCTCGGCGACAATGATGGCGTGCTTGCCGTCTGGCGCCCAGTAGACGTTGTAAGGGTCGTCGACTGGACGAGCCGGCCCCGGCTTGCCGGTGAGCGGATCGATCGGCGTCATGCTCCCGTCGGTGCGGCCCTCGGCGTTGTTGGCGACCCACAGCGTGCGCAGGTCCCACGACGGCACGACGTGCTGCGGGTTGCGTCCAACCTTGAACGTATCGACGACTTTCAGCGTTGCAGGATCGATCACCGACACGGTGTTGGCTTGGCGGTTAGGGACATAGACCCGCGGCAACGCCTCCTTCACGACGGGACCGAGCTTATCGGCAGCGGTCTCGCTGTAAAGGTTCGCCGGATCGATCACCGCCGGCATGCCGGGCACCGTAGCAACGGCAGAGACTGCGGCGGGCGTCTGGGCCATCGCCCACCAACCGCCGACACCTGCAGACGTCATCGCGACAAAGGCGAAGAAAGCGTGGCCGAGCTTCATGCGATCAATGCTTCTCAGTTCGGGCTTTGCGGATCGCGGCCACAGTCTGCGCCACGATGAGGTCGACGCCAAGCTGGCCCAGCGCGGCGCTGGACGGCCGCGGGTCGCCCAGCGCTCCAGAGCCGGCCTTTGTGCCCTCGTCAAGCCGATCAGGGCGCACCATGTCCGGCTCGACCGCCAGGAGAAGCGATGTATCCGCCGTTCCAGCGTGGGTGCCGATTTCAGCCGGGCTGAGACCCTTGGCGCGCAAGGCCTGCACATAGGCAGCCTGCGTCGCCTGATAATAGGCATCGATGAAATGCGCGCGTGCGGGCGTGCCGGCCCAGGCGCGGTTGAGCTCCCCCGCCACGTCGCGCAGCAGGCCCTGGTAGTTGCCCGAGTCGCCCAGCAGCACGACGTGGGTGAAGCCGGCCTGCTTGAAGCTGCGAGCCGCTGCATCCAGCGTGCTCTTGAACGCGCCGGCGGGGATGGAGATGGTGCCGGGGAAGCGCATGTGTTCCGTCGGCGGCGAGATGTTGCCCTCCGGCACATAGGTGAGCACCGGCGCCACAAGCGTGTCGCCCAACGCAGCGGCAATCCCGCCGCTCAACGCCTTGGCGCGGGCGTTGTGCTTGCCGAGCGCCATGTGCGGCCCGTTCTGCTCCGTTCCGCCCGCGGGAAGAATGATGGTGGTCGTCCCGGCTGCCAGCGCATCGCGCACTTCCGTCCAGGTGAGGTCCTCGAGATAGACGCTGCGCGGCGCCGCATCAGCGGCCGCACTGCAGCAAACGAGGTACAGAACAGACAGAACAAACGCCGGGCGCATGCACCTCTCCCCTTCGGGGCAAGGCGTTCTACGCCATCGGCTTGGTGATCGCCAGTGACCGTGACGCCGCCACGACCAGCCGTTCCATGGATGGCACGAAGCCGAAGTGACGATAGAAGCGCCGCGCTCTGCCGTTGAAGGCGTGGACGGAAACTTCGACGTGGGTCGCATCATGCCGCCGCGACCAATCGACCGCAGCATCGAGCAGTCGATGGCCAATGCCTTTTCCGCGCTGGTCGAGACGCACGACGAGATTGTCGACCTCGATCACCTTGCGCGGCACGGAGCCGGCGAACGCCGACCGCGGCCGCGTCAACAGCAGCGCAAGTCAGACCACGCCTGCTTCGTTCTCAGCGACCAGCACCACGGAGTCTGGATCAGTCAACCATCGTTCGACCTGCTCGGGCGTTCGCGCCGGCCCGGCAAAGGGCTGGAAGAAGTCCGGCCGCGCCCGACGATGGAATTCGTCGAGCTCATCGAACAGGGCGATCAGCGCCTCGTAGTCCTCCGGACGGGCGGGCCGCACGGTCATGCCGCCAGCACCAAGCGATCGACCGTAGGCGCAAAGCCGAAGCTCTCGTAGAAGCGACGTGCATCTCCTTCGCCGACGACCGCCTCGACCTGGGCCGCGCGGCGCTGGCGCGACCATTCGACTGCGGCGGCCAGCAGGCGCCGGCCGATGCGCTGCCGGCGCTGGTCGGCTCGCACGACGAGATTGTCGACCTCGACCACCTTGTGCAGGCCGCCGCCGGGCTTGGGCATGATGCGCGTGAGCAGCACCGCGACCCCCAACACGCCGAGCTCGCTTTGCGCTACCAGCAGCGTCGTGCCGGGCGTCTCCAGCCAGGCAAGCACCTGCTCGCGCGCGTGCGCCGGGTCGTCGAGCAGCGCGGTCAGCGCCTCGCAGTCGCGCGGACCGGCTAGCCGCACGCGGATCGACGGCGGTAGCGCCACCCTCTCCTCTTCAACGTCAACGATCGACATCTCTTCCTCCGTCTCGCGGTCTGCCGCGGCCCGGAGGCCCTCTCCAGAAACACAGAAGCCGCCGGGAAGCGGCGGCTTCGTCAGGACACAACCCTTCGCGCCGCCTATTTTGGCGACGTAAAGTACCAACCCTTCTGGAGCAGGTTCGTTGTCATGGCCTATTTTTAGAATAGCAACGTCAGCTTGTCAATCCGATATCTAGACATCAAAGCATCAAATACTCTATGATTTGAAGACATGAGGACGACATTGACCCTTGATCCAGATGTCGTTGCCCGCCTGAAGCGTCTGCGACAGCGTCGCGACATGCGCTTCAAGGATCTCGTCAATTCGGCCTTGCGCGAGGGCCTGAGGGCGATGGAAGAGAAGCCGCGTGCGCGCCCTCGGTCCTGGACCAAGCCCGTCTCTCTCGGAGGCTCTCGGATCGGCAGCCTGGATAACGTCGCCGAGGTCCTGGCCATTGCCGAGCGCGAAGCGTTCAAGTGATCCTGGTCGACGCCAATATCCTGATCTACGCCTACGACGCCGACAGCCCTCAACACGTTCGTGCTTGCAAGTGGCTCGATGGACGTCTCAACGAGGCGGCGCGCGTCGCACTGCCATGGCCAAGTCTCTTGGCGTTCTTGCGCATCGTGACGAATCCGCGCGTGATGCAGCGACCGGCAACTATGACGGTAGCGCGTGCACAGGTGAGGACGTGGCTCGATTGCCCGTCCGCGTGGATCCCCTTGCCAGGCGAGCGTCACGCGGAGATCTTGGACGAACTTCTGGCGATTCCCGGCGTCCACGGCAATCTCGTCATGGATGCTCATATCGCCGCGCTCGCAGTCGAGCACGGCCTGCAAGTCCACTCGACGGACTCCGACTTTGCCCGCTTTCCCAGCCTTCGGTGGACCAATCCTCTGCTCAGCCCTCAATAGACGCCAGGGACGAGGCGCCACGTTCGGGCGCAGTAGGATTCGTACTCGCGGCCGAATTGGGTACGCAGCAGCGCCTCCTCCGAACGAATGCGGGCGACCAGCGGCACGATGTTGAGCACCGCCAACAAGATGCCGATGACGGAGCGGAATGCGAGCGCCCAGCCGAAGGCCAGGACAAGAAGGCCGAGATAGCTGGGATTGCGAATGAGGCTGTAGATGCCATCCGTCACCAGCGTGTGCCCCGGCTGGATGGCGACCAACCCACTGAAGCGGCGGCCAAGGACGAAGACGGGCCAAAGACGCAGGGCGCCACCCGCTGTGAACAGAGCCACGCCGAGCCAGCGCACGGCGTCGCCGTCGACGGTCAAGAAGTCCTTACGGTCGGTATAGGCCGCCAGCCATGCCGACAGAAGACCAAGGACGCCGAAGGCCGCGATGACCCAGCGATTGGAGCGGTCCTCCTGCATGCCGGTGCTGAGGTTTGCCTGACTGAAGAGCGCCGCGAGGGTAAGCGCCACCGTAACAACCACCAGGGCGATCAAGGCAGGCTGCGAAAAGAAGGCGCTGATGCCGCCAAAGCCGAGCACGGCAAGCCCGAGAAAAAGTCCAACCGAAATGATCGAGAGCAGCCCCAACTTAACACTGGGCATGGCTACCTCATCAGATTTGCTGGCCCCGATGTGGATCGTATCCGAGCAATGTCAATCGGCGAGTTGCGAGGCGCCGTTCGCTTAGCAGCCCTTGGCCTTTGACAGCCGATCGATGCGATCAGCCTTCGATTGCAGCTCGTCGAGCGACTTCTTGGCTGCGTCGTCATTGCGTATCGCGACAACCAGAGGCGGCAGAAGCACGCCGCTGAAATAGCCAACAGCCTGATTGTGCTCCCTGTTGGCCGCAATCACGGCCTCGTTCTTCTGGACATCCGCTTTGGCAGTCGCAGCTTCCTGCTTCAATGCGAGGCAGTCCATCTTCCCTTCCGGACTGTCCAGGTCGCCCGGCAGGAGTCGTTGGTCAGGCGGAAGCCGGCTGAGGTCGGGCGGCAGGTCCGGCGAGTTGCGCGCACAGGCAGCGGCAAGCAGCAGGGCGATGAGCGCTGCGGCCCTACGGCTTGTTGAAGACAATGGCACGTCCCTTGCCGTCGAGGGCACCCCAGCTCACCAACGACACGCCCACTGTGCCATAGCGAACCTGGATCACCGCATCGGCTCCCAGCTTGGCGGCCTCTGCGCGCAATCTCTGGTTGACCATCTCTCGCGTCGGGTCGGCATTGAAGATCGTGACCTTGTTGACGGTCACCGACACGTCGCCGAGCGACGTGTAAGGTCTGTCGGTCACGTCACCTTCAATGATCTCGATCTTGTCGACTGGCGTCGGTGCCCTGGCAACACCCGCCGGTTGCGACGCCACGTTCGTCGTAGCCCATCCGTCGGCGCAGGCGCTCAATGCGATCAAAAGCCCAGCAACAGTCAAGCCGCGAAGGCTTGCCGATCGTCGCCCCATGGTTCCCCACTCCCCCGGCATTGTTGTGGGGAAGCTAGCGATTCAGGAGGTAGCGATCAAGAAATTAGTTCAACCGGTGATACAGAGCAGCAGCTACTCCGCCGCGACCGCCATCGCCTGCTTGAGCCCGGGCATGGTGAAGCCGAGCTTGTCGAGCTTGGCGATCATGTCCTTGCCTTGCGCTTCCGCCGTCTCGACCAGCGGCGGCCGCACCGGCGTCCAGGCGGTGTCGCTGCCGTAGTGGGCAATCACGTACTTCAGCGCCGGGATCATCACGTAGCCCTGCATGACGCCGCGTACCTCGTTGATCCAGGCCTGCAGCGTCGCGCCCTCGGGCGTCTGCCACTTGGCGTAGGTCTCGGCGATCTTCCCTGGATTGATGTTGGCAGTGGCGCTGATGCAGCCCGCGCCGCCCGACTTGATATTGTCGATCAAGGGCTTCTCGTTGCCGGAGAAGACGTCGAATCCTTCCTTGGCGAAGGCATCGATCATGCTCTTGGTATGGGGCCAGTCGTCCGACGAATCCTTCATGCCGGCGATCTGCTTGGGATAGGCCTTCAGCAACCGTTCGACCAGCTTGTGGGTGATCGCCACCGCCGACACCGGCGGGATGTGGTAGAGGTACACGCGCAGGCGCTCGTCACCGACCCGCTGCACGACCTCCGAGAAGAAGCGGAAGAGTCCCTCCTCCGGCACGCCCTTGTAGTAGAACGGGGGCAGCATCAGCACCCCGCCGACGCCGAGCTTGGTGGCATGCGCGCTCACCTTGGCCGCCTCGGTGATCGAGCAAGCGCCGGTGCCCGGCATCATGCGGTCAGTCGGGACGCCGGCCGAGACGGCGGCTTCCAGGAGCCCCATGCGCTCCTCGGCCGACATCGAATTGGCCTCTGAATTGGTGCCGAACACCGCCAAGCCGCAATCCTGGCTCAGCAGCCATTTGCAGTGGGCGATGAAGCGGCCGACATCCGGCGACAGGTCGCGCTTGAAGGGGGTGACGACCGGCGAAAGAACGCCTTTGATCCGCGCTGCAGCCATGATGTTATGCTCCCGGCAATGGCGCGCCTTTTCTGCAACGAAGCGCCGGAGACGTCCAGTGGCAGCTTCGATCAGCGACATTCTTCCCGATGACGGTACCGCCGGCACCCTGATCGGCCGGGTCTGGCGGCGCGGCCATAAACGCGGCCTGCCGGACGGGCCGAGCGTCGTCGCGGTGCGGGCCGACGGCCTGCACGACATCACGGCGGTGGCCCCGACAGTGGCCGATCTCTGCAATGCACCCGATCCCGCGGCGCTAGTGCGTGGCACTGAAGGCGAGCGGCTGGGCTCGCTCAAGGAGCTCCTGGTCGACCTTCTGGCGCCTATCGATTTGCAGGCGATCAAGGCGGCGGGCGTCACCTTCGCCGTCAGCCTGCTGGAACGGCTGATCGAGGAGCAGGCCAAGGGCGATCCGAGCCGCGCCGAGCAGGTGCGCGGCGAGCTGAACCAGATCATCGGCGCCGACGTCACCACCATCAAGCCGGGCTCGCCCGAGGCCGAGGAGCTGAAGAAGACGCTGTCCGCACGCGATGCCTGGTCGCCCTATCTCGAGGTCGGCATCGGGCCTTACGCCGAGATCTTCACCAAGGCCCCGCCCATGGCCGCTGTGGGCCATGGTGCCGACATCGGCATCCGTGCCGATTCGGACTGGAACAATCCCGAGCCCGAGGTGACGCTGATCGTCAATGCGCGCGCCCAGATCGTCGGCGCCACGCTCGGCAACGACGTCAATTTGCGCGACATCGAAGGCCGCAGCGCCCTGCTGTTGGGCCAGGCCAAGGACAACAACGCGTCCTGTGCCATCGGCCCCTTCATCCGCCTGTTCGACTCGACCTTCACGCTCGACGACGTGCGCCAGGCCAAGGTCGAGCTGGAAGTGACCGGACCGGACCAGTTCCGCCTGCGCGGCCAGAGCGATCTTTCCAAGATCAGCCGCGACCCGACCGAGCTGGTAAGGCATGCCATGGGCAACACGCACCAGTATCCCGACGGCATGGCGCTGATGACCGGCACGCTGTTTGCGCCGACCGAGCCGCGCCGGCCAGGCGGCCTGGGCTTCACCCACATGGTGGGTGACCTCGTGTCCATCCGCTCGCCCAGGCTTGGCACGCTGACCAACCGGGTGAATCACTGCGACAAGATCGCGCCCTGGACCTTCGGCGTCGCGGCCCTGATGCGCAATCTGGCGGCACGGGGCTTGTTGGGATGAGCGAAGATCTCTGCCGGTTGGCGGCCTCGGTTCTGCGCGACAGGATCGCGGCCAAGCAGCTCTCGCCGCTCGAGCTGACCAAGGCCGTGCTGGCGCGAGCCGAAAAGCTGCAGCCGATTCTGAATTGCTTCATCACTCTTGCCGGCGAGGAAGCGATCACGGCAGCCCGACAGGCGGAGGATGCCGTGATGCAGGGCAAGCCGCTCGGCCTGCTGCACGGCATTCCGTATGCGGTGAAGGACCTGGTGAACACAGCAGGCGTTCGCACCACCTTCGGCTCGCTTCTGTACGAGGCCAACGTGCCGCAAGAGGACGCCGTCGCCGCGGCACGTGTCAAAGCCGCCGGGGCCATCCTGTTCGGCAAGACCACAACGCCGGAGTTCGGACACAAGGCTCTGACCGATGCTCCTCTGTTCGGCCGCACGCGCAATGCCTGGAGCGCCGAGCGCTCCTCCGGTGGGTCGAGCGGCGGCGCCGCTGTAGCCGTCGCGGCGGGCATCGGCCCGATCGGCATTGCTACCGACGGCGGCGGCTCGACTCGCATTCCGGCGGCCGCCAATGGCGTTGTCGGCCTGAAGCAGACGCTCGGCACCATCCCGCACAGCCAGGTCGCCGACGCCTTCGGCAACTACACCTATGTGACACCCATGACCCGCACGGTCATGGACACGGCGCTCATGCTGCAGGCGATGGCCGGTCCGCATCCGTCGGACCCCTGGTCGATCGGCATCCAGCCGCAGGACTACATTGCGGCCGCACGAGCCGAGGGCGACCTCAAGGGCAAGCGCGTGCTGTTCAGCGTGACGCTCGGCAACACGCATGTGTCGAAGGATGTACGCGTTGCATTCGATCGCGCCGTTGCGAAGCTCCGCGACCTCGGCGCCGAGCTCATCGCGCTCAGCGAGGAGCTGCCCGACACGGAGGCCGTGTGGCGGATCATCAATCACACGACATGGCGCGCCCGTTTCGACCATATGATCCGCCGTGACGGCAATCGCATGTCGCCGTCGCTGGTCCGCCAGGTCGCCATGGCCAAGGACTGGTCGGGCGCCGACTACCAGCGCGCCATGTTTCAGCGTGCCGACCTTTTCCGGATGGTGCAGCGCTGGTTCGAGACGGCCGACTACCTGGTGACACCGACGCTCGCGCGCACGGCCCTGCCGATCGACCAGGACCTCTTCGAGCCGATCGAGATCGATGGCGTCGAGGTGGGGGAGCTGCGGCGCAACTTCTTCCCCTACACCATGCCCTTCAACATCACCGGCCATCCGGCGCTGACGCTCTGCTGCGGCTATGGAAATGACGGCTTGCCGATCGGCCTGCAGATCGTCGGTCGTTTCCGCGACGACGCCTCGGTGCTGCGCGCCGCGGCACTCTATGAGGCGAGCGAGGGCTGGCTCGGCCGATGGCCCGAGCTCTAACGCCGGGGGCGCGCCACTCCGGTTGCGCGATCTTCTCATGCGGAGCGCGGACCTCCAGGTCCGCATCGGATTCATGAGCG
>Ga0081455_10004567_pt1 | contig 15456 bp, 11 predicted proteins | sample TabmetS3T2R1_FD_70207 | JGI IMG/M metagenome (GOLD analysis project Ga0081455, IMG submission 70207) | Tabebuia heterophylla rhizosphere microbial communities from the University of Puerto Rico - S3T2R1 | ecosystem: Host-associated > Plants > Roots > Rhizosphere ... | reverse complement strand
CGTCGGAATAGAGTGGGACTATCAATCTGCGGTTGTCCCCTCCGTTACTGAGGACGAAAGGATGGGCGCGGGTCATCCATCCCATCCGCCGGAAAAGTTTGTCGGCGGCGTTCTTGCGCGTCCTGGCGATGTAATCGCGGATGACGGCGCGGCGCTCTTCGGGCTCGCTTTGCAGTCGGTTCTCAACCCCGTCCAACGCCTCTTTGACCGTCGCCTCGAATTCCGGGCCGGGGGTGACGTGCAGGACTTCGTTGCTCTCCCAGACGGGCGGGCCGTCGGACTGATAGCGCGATGAAATTCTGTATTTCATCAAAGCGGTGTGCCATTCGTTCGCCAGGATGGTCGGCCAGAGCAGCCACAACCTCCGCTGCGGGTCAATGAACATCGCGCAGTTGGTGTCGGGATAGCCGGGGGTGTCGGCCATCGTGAAGCGGGGACTCCACTCACGCGAGCCGCGCCTTTTCCGCGCGCCCTCGATCTTCACGTCGTCCGCTGTTCGCTCCCCGGACCCGTGAAACCAGCAGACGAGCAGGTCGCCGTTCGGCGCTTCGACTATGCAGGAGGCATGGTTGTGCCAGTGTTCAAGAGGAAAAATCAACTCCGATTCGAGAAACGCGTCGCCGGTCGCCGAGCGGCTCGCAACCACAAGCGCGGCGCCCGTGAAGAGCAGCGCCAGGACGCCTGAGGCGACAATAAATCTCTTGATCACCTGTTTCATTACGATTTGTTCTCCGGGGCCGGAATAGAGATGGGAATATCCGGCGGAATCTTCTCATACAACTAGCGCGTTGCGAAGACATCAGTATATAAAGATAAAAAAGATTGGCAAAGCATAAAAGATTGGCGCAATGCGTCGCGAGCGTGACCGAGCGGTTGATCTTACGCGCAACCGTTTGTTTACTCCTGCGGTAATATATTAGTGTCTCACACGGGTCAGTACCGCGAGCGGTAGCGAGCGAGTCTCCATCAATAAGTCCTTTTCTAAAGATTCGCTCGCTACCGCTCGCGGTACTGACCCGGAGGGCGTCCGCACAGGTTGAATTAATTCTGTTCGGTTTGGTGGAAGGAATCGTCCAACCGGATATAATGCGTTTCATTGGTGACATGCGTATCATTCAATTCATTTAGAGCTCGAGAAATGGCACAAGCGAAAGATCGATTTTTAATTTTATTCCTACCTGTTTTGTTTCTTTTGGGCGGTTGCGGCGGCGGCGAGGCGCAGGTCGCCGCTTCCAGAGGAAGCGCGGCGAGTTTGCCCGCCAAGCAGGTCAAGCTGGCGAAATCCGAAGCCCGGCGGTTGACCCAGACTGTCACGGCGCCCGGAACGCTCGCCGCAGATGAGCAGGCGACTTTGAGTTTCAAGGTCGCGGGCCGGGTGAACGAGATCAAGATCGACCTGGGGAGTCAGGCGCGAAAAGGTCAGGTCATCGCCGTCCTTGAAACCACCGAATTCAAAGTGAGGCAACAGCAGGCTGAGGCCGCGCTGCAGCAGGCGCGAGTCAGGCTCGGACTTCCTCCGCAGGGCGATGACGATCGAGTAGATCCTGAGAAAACGTCGTTGGCGCGACAGGCGCGCGCCTTATTGGAGGAGGCGAAATCCAACCGCGAACGGACGGTTCAACTGGTCAATCAGGGTATTCAATCCAGGGCCGAACTCGATCGCGTCGAATCCGCGTTCAAGGTCGCCGACAGCCGCTACCAGGACGCCCTCGAGGAAGTCAGGAATCGCCAGGCCGTGCTCTTGCAGCGGCGTTCGGAGCTGGCGATCGCCCAGCAGCAAATCATCGAGACTACTTTGTACGCCCCCTTTGACGGCGCCGTGCGCGAACGAAGGGCCTCGCTCGGCGAATATTTGAATGCGGGCGCCCCGGTGGCGACAATAGTCCGGTTGCATCCCTTACGGTTGCGAGTCGAGACGCCAGAACGCGAGGCGCAGGGGATCAAGGTAGGCCATTCTGTGCGCGTCCTGGTCGAGGGCGATCAGCAGTCTTACTCGGGGCGCGTGGCCAGATTGAGCCCCGCGTTTCAAGAACAGAGCCGTACGCTGATCATCGAGGCCGAAGTCGATAACCAACAAGGCAAGCTGCGGCCCGGCTCTTTCGCAAAGGCCGAAATTCAAACCTCGATGACTGCAGACGTCGTTATGGTCCCGTCTTCGGCGATCGTGACCTTCGCCGGCATTCAAAAAGTTTTTTCGGTCAAAGACAATAAGGCCGTTGAAAAGACTGTCGTGGTCGGCAGGCGCGATGGCGATTGGGTAGTCGTCGAAGGGTTGGACGCGGGCGCGTCAGTCGTCCTGTCTCCAGGAAATCTCGTCTCAGGGCAACCGATCCAGATGTCTCAGTGAACGCCGCCGAGAAATTCAACTGTCAATTGCTCGGCAAAAATTTTTGAAAAGTCGGATTGAAAAAAGAGGGGGACTAAAGTATCCTCAGCCCGATCTTCCCATGTAGCACTCCCTTATTACTATCCCGCTAATACTCCCGACAACTATCTCGCATAGTTCTCCCGACGACCTTACTCATTTGGCGCTCCCCAAAACTGCACCTACGGATTAGGAGGGTATGCGTATGTCAATTCGCTCGTTTGTAACGCTCAAGGTAAGAACTCTCATTCTGTTATTGGTTCTCGTCGCCTCCTTACCCTTCAACATGGGATCAACCCTGGCCGCTCAAAATAATGGCGCGGCGGCGGCCAATGCGCAAACTGGAAACTCTCAGTTAAAGGGTCAGTTGATAGCGAGTGGCCCGGTCACTGTTAATGGAAATAAGGCCATTACGGGGACGACCGTATTCACCGATAGCAATATCGTGGTTGATTGCGCGAAGGGAAACAGCGCGATTGTCAATCTTGGGTATATGGGACGCATAGAACTTGTCCCAGGGACCAAAATGACGTTGCGATTTAAAGATGGGCTGATCAGCGGCGACCTTCAAGACGGCAAAGCCATCATTAACACTCCGGGTGGGGTGAAAGTCTCGGTCAATACTCCCGACGGGGTTGTATCTGCTGACTGCGCCCAGTCGTGTGTCACTCCGGTTGCGGTGCAAGGCTTTACGCAATGCGCCGTGGTGGCTCCCGCTCCCGCTCCCGCCCGCGTGCCTATTCCGCCCGCCGGTTTGAGCCGCGGGGCGCTCTTCGGGATCCTCGGGGCCGGCGCCGCTGCGGGGGTGGTGGGCGCCACGGCTGGAAGTAGCGAGGGAGAGACTATAACTCCAGTGGTACCTACGAGACGATAGCGACTCATCGAGACGACTTTGCGCGCCCCCTTTGACGAGGCAATGCGCGAACGAAGAGCCTCGCTTGGACGCGGGCGCGCCAGTCGTCCTGTCTCCGAAGTAAATCGTCTCAGGTCAATCGGCCTGGACATCTAGGTGAGAACTACCGAGAAGATCGGCTGTCAATCGCTCTTGTTCGACATCTCTTTACCTATTTCCTGAAGCCGCCTCGACACGAGGCTTCCTTTACGGTCTCCCCGAATAGGGACTGGTGTACATATCCGGCCAGTGCGCTTAACTGTAACTCTCGACAATCTTTATAAGCGGCTCGCGGCCACTCTGGCGGTTAGTGGCATAGGGCTGGGCCTCGGCTGGACTGTCGTATCGAACTTTATTGTCCGTGGAGTGGAGGATCGGCGATGGTCGTACCCACGTGAGTGGCTGATCGCCGTCGTGGAGCGGTTCCCGAATTCGGCGCGGGTCAATTTCCGACTGGCCAACGTCGAGATCGCAGACGTCGCCCAACACGGGATGTTCGACGCCCAGGCCGAAAGCCACGCGGAGCAGGCCGTCAATCTGTCGCCCTGGGATTACCAGCCGCGGAGTTTGCTGGCCATGGCGCAGGAATTGAACGGCAAGCAGGAGGAGGCCGAGAATTCGCTCCGCGCTGCCGTCAAACTCGCGCCGAATCATGCCAAATTGAATTGGGCGTTCGCGAATCTGCTGGTGCGGCGCGAGAAGCTGAGCGAGTCTTTCAGGCCGTTCCGCATCGCGGTCGGGTCGAATGCGGATCTTTTGCCTCCGGCCATCGAAACGATCTGGCGGTCTTCGGACGGCAGTCTCGATGCTTTGAAGTCCTTCGCCGGAGACGACACCGAGGCGATGCTCGCCGTCGCGAAATTTTTGACCGGGCAGAACCTGTTCGCCGAGGCCGGCGCCGTTCTCAACTCGATTGATAAGCAGGCGAAAGCGCATTCTCCGAAGAGTCCGGAACTGATCGTCGCGCTGATGAGGGCCGGGCAATTTGATCTTGCCAGGGCGACCTGGGTCGAATTGATGACCACAATCCGCCCCGATGTCCAGGCTCCTGGGGCGCTGATCTGGGACGGCGGCTTTGAAATGGATGAGGTAGAGGGGCTGAATCAGTTCAACTGGGCGATCCATCCTGACAAGTTCGCCCGGATCGCAATCGACCGCGGCGTCGCCAGGACCGGAAGGGGCTCTCTTAAAGTAGTCTTTTCGGGGCTCGACACCACAACCTTGAACGATCAGGTTCAACAGACGATGGTTCTCAAGCCCGGCGCCAGTTACTACCTTGAGTGTTACGCGAAGGCGAAAGACCTGATCACGCCTGAAGGTCCTCGGGTCGCTATTATTGGACAGAGCGGCCTGATCGCCGCATCCAGCCCGGCGCCCGCCGGTTCAAGCGACTGGCAAAGGCTCACCGTCAGTTTTGTCGCGCCTGCCAATCGGGTGGTGACTCTGGCCATCGTGAGAACCCCAAGGTTCAGTTATGACGACCCCACAAGTGGGACAATCTGGTTTGACGACTTCACGCTTGTCGAGCGCTAAAGACAGAGAAATGGAGAGAAAGAGAGACGGAGAGAAAGAGAGACGGAGGGACGGAGAGACGGAGAGAAAGAGAGGCAGAGAGAAAAAGCGCCGCCGCGGTTTCTTCGTCTCTCCGTCCCTCCGTCTCTCTGTCCTTCTGTCTCTCCGTCCCTCTGTCTCTCCGTCTCTCGGTTCGATCATCGCGCTGGGGTTGATGGTCGTAATGGCCGGCGCCACTCTTGCGTTCGGCGCGGTCGAACCATGGGCGATGGCGACTTTAGGATTGTCGATCATCGCGCTCCTGGTTCTGTGGGTTATCAAAGGCGTGGTAGACCGGCGCCTGGAGATCATCGCGCCCTCGACGGCTCTGCCTCTAGTCGCCTTGATCTCGCTCGGCGTTTTGCAAGGCGTAACAATCACAAGCTCGGCCGGTAAGAGGTCCTCGATCTCGCTCGACGCCGAAGCGACGCGTCTCGCAACGGAAGTTCTGCTCACTCTTCTGATCGCCTTCCTGCTCTCGGCGAACTTTCTGGCCAAAGCGCCTGCCCTGACCTGGCTCAGAAACTTTCTGATCTGTTTCGGGCTGGCTCTGGCTCTCTTCGGGCTGATTCAGCGGTTCACCTGGAACGGCAAATTTTATTGGATGATCGAACTCAGCGTGCAGCCGCCGTCGCCGTTCGGCCCTTTCGTGAATCACAGTAACTTCGCCGGATTTGTGGAAATGATTGCGCCGATCCCGGTGGCTTTGATTTTGAGGCGGGCGGTTCGCGGCGAATTGGCGGTCTTCTATGGCTTCGCAGCGGCGATGATGGGGCTGGCGGTCATCATGTCGCTGTCGCGCGGAGGGATGATCAGCCTCGTCGCCGGGTTGATGTTCGTCGTCGCGTTCGGATTTAAGGGGAGTGGAAAGCGGAGGGTCGAGGGTCGAGGGTCGAGGGTCGAGGGTAGACGGCGATCTATTTTCGATCTTCGATCTTCGATCCTCGATCCTCGATCCTCGATTACCCTCGCCGCTTCGCGAGCCGGCGTGATAATCGTGATGCTCTTTACGATCGGCGCCGGGGTCTGGTGGATCGGCGCCGATCCCGTGATCCGGCGCGTTGAGAAAAGCGAGTTAGCGTCGAAAAGCATGGACGCTGGCCGCGGGGAGACGTTCTTTCAAAGCCGCGGCTGGATATGGCGAGACACTGCGGCGATGATCCGCGACAGGTGGGCGCTCGGCGTGGGGATTGGCGCATACCAGACCGCCTACCCGATCTACAGCTCGCATGACGGGTCGCTGGTGGTCGGCCAAGCGCATAACGATTACCTGCAAATCATGGCCGACGCCGGCGTATTCGGCGCCGTTATTGCGTTGTGGTTTATTTTCCTGGTAGCGCGCGACACCGTGCGAGCGTCGCGACACGGAAGTCGCGTTATGTCTGGGACGGCGTTGGGAGCGGCGGGCGGGATGTTCGCGTTATTCGTTCACAGCCTGTTCGATTTCAATTTGCAGATTCCGTCAAACGCCTTGCTCTTCCTTGTCTTGACCTCCGTCGTCTCGCGGATCGCGAGTGAAGCGAACGGAGGCGCCAGTTCGCCACAGAGTACGCAGAGCGCGCAGAGAGCGTATTGATTTCTCTGCGCCCTCTGCGCCCTCTGTGGCCATTTCATCCACATGAAAACCGCTGTGAAAATGGAGGTGTTGTTTTGAATACTCAGTTGTTAAGAGTCCAAATTCTCAGCGTCATTTGCCTGATTTTGTCCCTTACGGCTTACGGGCAGTCTGAACCGCAGCGACCTCGAACGGGCGCCCCGTCTAAAAGCGGTTCTGGCGGCGCGCAAATGGAACGTGTCAGCCCGGATGTGATCATTTACGGCGATGATGATTACAAACTCGCCCCGAGAGACGTGATCGAGATTATTGTCGAAGACGCGCCGGAGCTGTCAGTGAATTACACGATCAACTCCAACGGGATCATCCCGCTACGTTTCCTGGGCGCAACGCCGGTCGCCGGTAAGACTACAGACGAGATCAGTAAAATAATCACTGACGGGTTGCGCGGGCGTTATCTGCAAGACCCGAAGGTTTATGTCTCGGTCAAACAGTACAACAGCCGCACGTTTTTCATTCAGGGCGCCGTCAGGAATCCGGGCGTCTATGTCGTCTCAGGCAAACCCTCATTGTTCCGCCTGTTGAGCATCGCCGGCGGGTTGCAGGAAAGCCATGGCTTTGTAGCCTATGTCTTCCGCGAGGTCCCGGCCAAGCCTGAGAAACTTGAGACCGGCTCTTCGCAGAACGTCGACAATAATAATATGGTTAAAGGGATCATCAATGAAGCCAAAGGGGGGGCCAAAGGGGACGCCACGGGGGCGGCTGCGGTGGTCGAAGGCGAACCGGATTACGAGATGATAACGGCCAATATCGGCGGAATGCTCAAAGGACGGTTGGGCGCCAACCTCATCGTCCAGCCGGGCGACGTCGTCTACGTCCCGCCGGCCGACGTCTTCTATATCGCGGGCGAGGTGAGAGAGCCAGGGCAGTTTAACCTCAGACAGGGAATCACGTTGCGGCAGGCCATCTCGCTCGCGGGGGGGACCCTTTTCAAAGCCAGGCTCGGCAAAGGGGTCATCTTCCGCACCGACCCGACCACCGGAGATTTCACCGAGCTGCCGGTTGACATCGGGGACGTGATGAGCGGCAGGAGCAAGGACATGCCGATCATGGGCAATGACGTGATCTGGGTTCCCAACAGCTCGGTCAAATCAGTCGGCTCCACGGTTCTTAACACGGTAATCCCCATGGCTGTTTGGCGCATTCCGTATCCAAAATGAGTTCATTCCAGAGGAATCAGCGCCACGAGCGGTACTGATTCAATGTGAAGGTGAGGTAATGCCAGAGGAAAAAAATTCAGACGATAAGAACAAACTCGATCACCCCCTCCAACCAGATTCCCGGCCAGATTCCCGGCCAGATTCCCGGCCAGATTCCCGGCCCTATTCCCGACCGGAAGCCCGAATGGACGAGACCAGCCTGATCAAACCGAGCGGAGTCGCGCCGATCAGTTCGATGGATCAGTTCGCGTACAGTTACTACAACGCGCCGCCAGACGAGACGCGCAAAATACGCGAAAACTGGCGCAAGGTCCGTAAGCGCAAATGGCTCGTGTTGGCAGTCACTTTCATTGCGACGACCATCGTCATCGTCGAATCATTCCGCATGAAGACGAGCTATCAGGCGACCGCCATGGTAGCTCTCAACAATGATAATCCGGCGGTCGTCAAATTGGGTAAGACGGTCCTCGGGCTGGACAACAACGAGCGCCTCAAGACAGACCTGCTGTTGTTGCGGACGTATCCATTGCTCGCGAAGGTCGTCGTTCGATACAGGCTCAATGAAGACCCGGCGTTCCTCAAGGCTGATGAGCGTAGGACGCTGATGGATGCTGCGCGGGCGATTGTCGGGAATTTCACCGGGGCCGCCGGTCGGGAGGGCGACGGCGAACAGCCGAAATTCGATCCGCCGCCGCCGCAGATCGACGGCCCGCTGTCGCACGATGAGGTCGAGCGACTCACGCCATATATCGCCAAGTTGGACGGCTCTCTCTACGTTTCGCAGATTGAAGAAACGCGCGCGATCCAGATCAGCTTCACTCACACCGACCCGGTGGCCGCCGCGAAAATCGCCAACGGCGTGGCCCAGGTGTTCGTGGACGAAAGCTTCGCCAACAAGACTACCCAGAGCAGCAATTCCGCGACCTGGCTGGATCGAACCACCCGCCAATTGAAGGCCCAGATGGAAGAGGCCGAGCGGAATCTGGCCGATTACAGCAGAAACAACGACATCTTCTTTTCGACCGACGAGAAGCAGAATTTGGTCGTCGGCAAACTCGTCGACCTTTACGACAAGGCCCTTAAAGCCGAAGTGAACGCCAATTCCAAGGCGTCGCTTTATGGTGAGGTCAAGGAGGGCCGCGTCACCCGACTGCCCGAAGCGTTCTCGGACCCGGGAATAACGCTAAATCAAACCAAGTTGGGAGGCCTTCAGATCGAGGTTGCGCAATTGGCCGCCACCTTCGGCCCGGAAAACCCGAAGGTCGTCGCGGTGCGAAATCAAATCAGGGAACTGGAGCGACTGGTTGCGGATAGCACAAAAAACCTGGGAGACCGTCTGCAGGCCGAGGCTGAGCGCGCCGGCCGCGAGGAGAAATTGCTCAAGGACTCTTTCGAGTCCGCCAAGACCGAGGCCATACAGCAGAATCAGGCCGCGATCAAATTCAACATTCTCAAACAGAATGTCGAGACGACAAAGACGCTCTATAACGACTTTCTGCAAAAGACCAACCAGGCCCAGATCGAGCAGCGGCAGGAGGCCAATGACATGCGCATCATCGACCTGGCGCGCGCCACCCCCGTGGGCCCCCGGCGGGGACGAGCGATATTCATAGGGCTGGTGTTGAGCCTGGCCGCCGGCGTCGGGTTGGCGCTGTTGCTCGAATTCCTGGATAACACCGTCAAGAGCGTCGAAGACGTTTCGCGCGCGGCCCAGCTCCCGACCCTGGCGCTGATACCTTCAATGGACGCCGACGCGAAGCGGCTGGTCGGGGGGAAAAAGAAAGGCCGGCAAAGGGGAATAGAGTCCGGCGCGGCCGACTTGGAGGCCGTTGGCGCTCTCCTCGCCCGCGGCATGCAGCCTCAGGGAGAAAATCTGGCGGCGTTGGGAACGCTTTCGTCAGTGGTCGAATCTTACCGAATGCTCAGAACGTCCGTCCTGCTTTCGACCGCCGGCGCGCCGCCGAAGACCATTTTGATCACGAGCAGCCAGCCGGGCGAAGGCAAGACCACGACTGCTGTCAACACGGCGATTTCGCTCTCTCAACTCGGCGCGTCCGTGCTGTTGGTCGACGCGGACCTGCGTCGACCCGCCGTTCACAAGGCGTTCAAAATTCCGCACACCCGCGGTATCACGAATTATCTGTCGAGTCACACGCCGCTCGACGACCTGATCGTCAAGCTTCCCGTGCCCAACCTCTCCGTGCTTCCGTGCGGGCCGATTCCGCCCAACCCGGCCGAGTTGATCAGCTCCGACCGCATGAAGGAACTGCTCCACACGCTCAGCCGAAAGTTCGATCACATTCTGATCGATTCGCCGCCGCTGGTCAGCGTCACCGATCCGGTCATTCTTTCTACAATGGTCGACGGCTCGATCCTCGTGATTCAGGCGGGCAAGTGCGCGCAGGAATTGGTGCGCCGCGCGCGACGTGATCTGGCCGTGGCCGGCGCGCGCCTCATCGGCGTCGTGCTCAACAACGTCAATGTCAAACGCGAAGGCTATGACGATTATGACTACTACCGATACACCAGCGGCTACAGCGACGGCCACGGAGGAGCGCCGGCTGAATCTGCCTGAAAGGCCGTTGGTCTCAATTCGCGCAGGCGATAAATCCGCCGCAGTCGATCTGAAATCGTTGTGGGCTTACCGCGAGCTGTTCTATTTCCTGACCTGGCGCGACGTCAAGGTCAGGTATAAGCAGACCGTCCTGGGAGTGGCCTGGGCCGTCATCCAACCGCTCTTCACGATGATCACTTTCTCAATCTTCTTCGGTAAACTCGCGGGTCTGCCGTCTGACGGAATCCCCTACCCGCTCTTCGTCTACGCGGCGGTCTTGCCCTGGACGTTCTTCTCGAACGCCGTCACGAGCAGCGGTAACAGCCTGGTCGGGAGCGCCAACCTGATTACTAAAGTCTATTTCCCTCGAATGATCATTCCCGCCGCCGCGGTCGCCGCCGGCCTGATCGATTTGGTAATAGCCTTAGGGATCCTGATCGTCATGATGATTTACTACGGCGCCGGCATGACCTGGAACCTCTTGATGGCCCCGGCGCTCATCATCATAACCGCGCTGCTGGCTGTCGCCGCGGGAATGTGGACGTCGGCGCTGAACGTGAAATACCGCGACATTCGTTACGCGCTCCCGTTCGCCATACAGTTGACGATGTTCGCCACGCCGATCATCTATCCGGTCAGCATCGTTCCCGAACGCTGGCGCTGGACGCTTAACCTCAATCCCCTGACGGGAATCATCGAGGGATACCGCGCGGCGTTCTTCGGGCGGCCCTTCGACTGGGACGCGCTGGCGATCTCCGCCGCGATCACTCTCGCCCTTCTGGTTTACGCCGCTTACCACTTCAAACTGGTGGAGCGCGCTTTCGCCGACATAGTATGAGACCGATCATCAAGGTTGAAAACTTAGGCAAACAATACCGCATAGGCGCGCGACGGGAACCATATTCGACCCTTCGCGAATCGATCGTCAAAACATTTCGCGCCCCGCTCGCCAGGTTCCGCCGAAACGAAGATTCGGGAAATACGATCTGGGCGCTGAAAGACCTCAACTTTGAAGTGGCCCCGGGTGAAGTCGTAGGCGTCATCGGCCGCAACGGCGCGGGCAAATCCACGCTGCTCAAAATCCTTTCGCGCGTTACCGAGCCGACCGCCGGACATGCGGACATTTACGGACGTGTCGGCAGTCTGCTCGAAGTGGGCACTGGGTTCCATCCGGAGTTGAGCGGTCGGGAAAACATCTACTTGAACGGCGCGATCCTCGGCATGAAACGCGCCGAAATAGATCGGAAGTTCAATGAGATCGTCGCCTTCGCCGAAATCGAAAACTTCATCGATACGCCAGTCAAACGTTATTCCAGCGGGATGTATATGCGGCTCGCCCTCAGCGTCGCCGCTCATCTCGAAACGGAAATACTGATCGTGGACGAAGTGCTCGCAGTAGGCGACGTCGGGTTTCAAAAAAAATGCATGGGGAAGCTGGAAGAAGTGGGATCGCAGGGGCGCACTGTCCTTTTTGTTTCTCACAATGTCCCCATGGTGATGAGACTATGCAGCCGGGCGATCCTGTTGGAGAAGGGGGAGCTTCTCGAAGACGGCCCGTCCAATTATGTTACCAGGCGTTACTTGAAATCCGGGACCGCCAATCCCGCTGAAAGAATATGGCCGGATACACAGGACGCTCCGGGAGATTCCGTCGCGCGCCTGCGCGCCGTGCGAGCGCTCGATGAACAGGGAAGGCTCGCGCACAGCATCGATATACGAAAGCCTGTGTTGCTGGAAATCGAATACTGGAATCTGCAAAGCGAAATTCGCCCGACCGCTGTCTTCCACGTCCTGAATGAGGATGGAGTGCGCCTGTTTGCGACTAATGAATTTAATAACCCCGTATGGCGAGAAAGGCCTCTCAAGCCCGGCCTAGTGCGAGCCCGCTGCAGAATCCCTGGTAATTTTCTCGCGGAAGGGCTTTTCACGATTCTGGCGGCGGTCGTTTCGTATAACCCTGACGCCGTGCACTTCATTGAGTCGGAAGCTGTGTCGATTCAAATCGTCGATCATAGCGATGGGGACGGGGTTCGAGGCGTTTATGGCGGCGGATCGTGGCCTGGGTTGATACGGCCAATGCTGGAATGGGAAGTGGATTATGGCGGCAGAGGAACTGAGAAGATTGGATCGGCGCCTCGCGTATATGTCAGCGGTTGAGGAAATATGAGCGATTGGATGGGAGCCGCGGAGAAAGAGATGGTTTCATCGATTACGACGCCTCGAACCGCCTCTGTGGGCGCTTGTCCCCTCTGCGGCTCCACGGCGGGTTCGTTCATGTATCTGTTGCCTGACCGGTTGCATGGCGTGCCAGGCGAATTCAGCTACCGGCGATGCCATAATTGCGGAACCGTGTTTCAGGACCCGAGGGTGATCACTGAAGATTTATCGCTATGCTACCCCGATGAATATTTCACCCACCAATCGCAGGATGTGAGTTCAACGCGAATCGCCACGACGTCAGCGCCGCCGACCGATCTGCGATTGCGCGCCCGGCTGCGGCTGGCGGTGATGGCGGCGGTCCGGCATGCGCGGACGAGAGGCGCAATCGGCTGGCTCGGCAGACTACTGTCGAAGAGTCGCAGACTACGGGAGAGGGCGTTCTACGGTTTGGCGCCGGACGAGATGCTGCCTTTCAAACCCGGCGCGGCTCGCGCTCTGGAAGTCGGCTGCGGCGCGGGGCGGTTGTTGAAGGCGTTGGATCAGGTCGGCTGGCAAGTAGAAGGTTTCGAGGTTGATGAGAAGGCGGCGGAAATTGCGCGCCGGACGAGTGGGCGACAGGTGACGGTCGGTGACTTTCAGAAGGCCGACCTTCCCTTAGCCGCGTACGATCTGGTCGTATTGAATCATGTGATTGAGCACCTGCCGGACACGCGTGGCTGTTTGCGCAAAATCGCGGACATCCTGGCTCCGGGCGGCCGCGCTGTTCTGGTCTATCCCAACATTAGATCGCTCGGGGCGCGCATATTCCGCGAAGACTGGCTTCATTGGGACCCGCCGAGACATTTGATATTGCCGCCGGTAATGGCCTTCAGGAATGCAGCGGCTGGCGCCGGGATGGTTACTGCGGGATTGAAGTCGTCGGCTCGATATGCGGCGGGGTTTACTGCATGTAGCAGGCGCTACCGGAAATGCGAGCCATTAAATCCCTACACTGTATCAATCACCTTGCAGGATAGGCTATTTTCGCTTTGTGAACGCGCCTTGATGGCGGTCGGTTTTAAGCTAGGCGAAGAGTTAGTCATTGTCCTCGAAAAGCCCCCTGAGGTGGTCTCACTTTAGCGGACACGAGTGTTTTTTAGCAATAGTGTCCTTTCCTGGCCTTTGGCCATAGTCTCCCCACAAGAGCAGTATGTTGAGCGAATCGGCCCCAAGGGTAAGCGTCATAATGCCTGCATACAATGGAGAGCGGTACATTGCCGAGTCGATACGCTCTGCCATCAATCAAACTTACCAGAACTGGGAGTTGATTGTGATAGACGATGGCTCGACCGACCGTACCGCTGATATAGTGCGAGAATTTCAATCAACGGATAGGAGGCTTGTTTACTTATTCCAACCCAACGGCAGACAGGGAAGAGCGCGGAACACGGGGATCAGACATGCGAAGGGCGAGTTGATCGCCTTCCTGGATCAGGATGATTTATGGGTGGAAAAGAAATTAGATCTGCAACTTAAGGCCATAGATGAAACGGGGGCAGATGTGATCTTCAGTGACGGCTATATATTTCAAAATGACGCTGTATCTGATGAGGCCATGCCTTTGTCCGCTATTTTTGGGCGCTCTTTCGGGAGGCGCTTTGGGGAGGCTTTTTTCAACCAGTTATTCGCATATTGCCGTGTCCACATTTTATCCGCGCTGGTGCGGAAAAGCGCGATACTGAAAGTAGGCGGACTAGAAGAAGGTATCCGGTGTCAGAACTGCGAGGACTACGAACTCTGGTTAAGGCTGGCAAGTAATGGGGCCGTCTTCTATGGAATGAACGAGAAGTTAGTGCGGTACCGCAAGCACCCTGACCAAGCCTCGGATGACTCTGTTCAAATGCTTAGAAGCGAGATTGCAGTCGTCGAAAAGTATTTGCACCTGCCATGTATAGACGCCAAGTTGAAACGAGAGAGAGTACGATCCTTATACCGTAACCTGGCCATAGCTTTAGTTAACAAGGGCCGGCCGACTGACGCAAAGAAGTCCTTACAACAGCTTCTCCTCAAAGAGAAAGGTTGGTTGACGCCCAGATTACAAATCATCGCGCTCCGCGTTCTGCCAGGCCGATATAAAATCATCAGCAATCAATTGTATCGCATCGAGGCCAGTCTTTCATATAGAGTCGTGCGGCCAATTACAAGAGCTTGGGAGAAGTTGCAGTTATTATTCGCAAAGTAAAATGTTATTTCAAAGGCTGAAGCGCGCCGGCGCGGAATTGATCGGGCGCGAGAGGGCCAACCGCATCACCTGCCCCGTGTACGACTGGCTGGCGCGGCGTGACGCCAAAAAACGTTTGCGCGCGACGCCGCCGAAAGACTTGCGAATAAATTTGGGGTGCGGTTATCGCCCTTTGCCCGGCTGGATTAACGTGGATGTCGCGCGTGGGCCGCAGGTGGACATTGTCTGGGACCTGCGCGAGTCGCTGCCTTTCTCGAATGACAGTTGCGCTGCCGTATTCAGCGAGCACGTGATTGAGCGCCTTTCCAAGGACGACGGGGAGAAATTTTTGCGTGAATGCCACCGCGTCTTGTAACCCTGAGGGGCGCTTAGACTGTCAACGCCCGACGCGGAACTTTATCTTAAATCTTATGCGACCGACGGCGCGTTCCTGCGCCACTTCAACTTCTCCCTCCCAATCGAGACACCGCTGGATAGAGTAAACCAGATGATGCGCGAATGCGGGCAGCGCCTGTGGGTCTAGGACGAAGAATCTTTAGGTTTTGCGCTGAGACGCGCCGGATTTCTGAAAGAATTACGCCGGAAGTTCTGGGAGTCCGCGCATCCGGAGCTGCGAGGGGGCGATTGTCCCACCTGAGAGTTTGAAAGTTTGTGTGTGGACGCGGCGAAAAAGTAGCAGGGATCATGCTTGATATTCCTGTCGCATTCCTGATCTTCAATCGGCCCGGCGTCACGCGAAGGGTATTCGCTGAAATAGCGCGCGCCAGGCCGAAGCGGCTACTAATTGTCGCTGACGGTCCGAGATCGGCGGACGAGGTGGAAAAGTGCGCCGACGCGCGATCGGTGATTGATCAGGTTGATTGGGATTGCGAGGTGTTGACCAACTTCTCAGACGTTAACCTGGGTTGCAAGCGCCGTGTGTCGTCCGGTTTGGATTG
>Ga0081455_10004566_pt1 | contig 15457 bp, 11 predicted proteins | sample TabmetS3T2R1_FD_70207 | JGI IMG/M metagenome (GOLD analysis project Ga0081455, IMG submission 70207) | Tabebuia heterophylla rhizosphere microbial communities from the University of Puerto Rico - S3T2R1 | ecosystem: Host-associated > Plants > Roots > Rhizosphere ... | reverse complement strand
AGGCTCCATGCCGAATCGACGGTGATATCGGGGTCGTACCCGATCACATCCATTCCGAGCTTGATCGCCGCATCGGCAACCAGACAGCCGACCTTGCCGAGCCCGACAACCCCGAGCGTCTGATTCGCCAGCTCGTAGCCGGCGAACGCCTTCTTGCCGGCCTCCACCTTCGTCTCCAACTCTGGGTCATCCCGGTCGACGGAGTCGACGTACCTCAGCGCATTGTCGATGTTGCGCGCCGCCAGCAACATGCCGGCCACGACGAGCTCTTTCACAGCGTTGGCGTTCGCACCTGGCGCGTTGAACACCGGGATTCCGCGCGATGACATCTTCGGGATCGGAATGTTGTTGGTGCCGGACCCGGCGCGACCAACCGCCAGCAACGATTCGGGCACCTCCATGTCGTGCAAGTCGGCCGACCGGACCAGGATGGCGTGTGGATCGTCGACATCGGCCGAGACTGCAAACCGATCCCAGGCCAGCCGGGTCAGGCCTCCAGCCGAGATGTGGTTCAGAACGCGTACTCGGTACTTCTCGCTCATCGTCTGATTCAGCCTTTCGTCGCCTCGAACTCGGCCATGTAGTCGACCAACGCCTGGACGCCTTCGATGGGCATCGCGTTGTAGAGCGAGGCCCGTACGCCACCGACCGAACGGTGGCCCTTCAGCTCAACGAGATTGTGTTCCGCTGCACCCGCCAAGAACTCAGCCTCAAGATCATGATTGGCGAGCCGGAACGGCACGTTCATCCGCGACCGGTCGGCTTTCTCGACCGGATTGACATAGAAGTCGGAGCTGTCGATGAAGTCGTACAACAACGCCGCCTTGGCGATATTGCGCTCTTCGGCTGCGGCCAGCCCGCCGCCCGCAAGCAGCCACTGGAACACCAAACCCGCAACATAGACCGCGTAGGTAGGCGGCGTGTTGTACATCGACCGCGCCTTGGCGTGGGTTGCGTAGTCAATCATGGCCGGTGGCGTGGGCTCGCCGAGGCCGATGAGGTCCTCTCGTAGGATCACCACGGCCAACCCGGCCGGACCGATGTTCTTCTGCGCGCCGGCGTAGATCAGCCCGAACCGCCCGACGTCCAGCGGGCGGGAAAGCAGATTCGAGGACATATCACTGACCAGCGGCACATCGCCGACATCGGGTGTCCAACCAAACTCGACTCCATTGATGGTCTCGTTTGCGGTGTAGTGAACGTACGCGGGTCGCTCGGTCAGCTGCCAGTCAGACTGGGCTGGCACATAGGTGAACGCCCGGTCCTCCGCGCTGGCAGCCACGTTTACGTCGGCCAAGCTCTTGGCCGCGTTGATGGCCTTCTTGGCCCACTCGCCTGTGTTGATGTAGTCAGAGACGGAGCGGCCCTGAATCAAGTTCATCGGGATCATCTCGAACTGCAGCGATGCACCGCCCTGCAGGAAAAGCACGTGGTAGCCCTCGGGAATCGCGAGCAGTTTCCGCAGACTCGCCTCGGCCTCTTCCGCGATCGAGATGAAGTCGCGGCCCCGATGGCTCATCTCCATCACCGACTGCCCTGACCCGTGCCAATCGAGCATCTCGTCGGCCGCCTGGAGCAGCACTTCCTCGGGCATGGTGCCTGGGCCGGCGCTGAAGTTGTAAACGCGTGGCATGAGCTTCGATCCTGACTTTCGGTTTGAAACGAACGGCGGCCAAGCGTGGAGACTACAGGGTGGCCGCGCAATGCCGGGCTCTTTCTCGCTATGGGTCTCCTCCAGTACCAGGAGTCACATGTGATTCGAAGCCCCCCCGCGATCGGATTTGATACCAACTGCGCGTCAATCGGCCGGTCATTGATCCATCTCGCGCCGCCGAGGCTCAACACTGAGTCATGGTGAGCCGTTGCCGCCGCGTCGCGACAGCCACACTACGGGCACCAGCCGTCGCGGCAATCGTGCTGGCCACCGCCTTCACAGCTTGGACAGTTACGCCCGCAGCGGCAGAGCCGGCTACCACCGTGTTGTATCCGACAAGTACCGCCGCTACCCGGCTGACTGGGTACGCGTTCGACACCTGCTCAGCGCCACCGCTGACGACCATGCAGGCCTGGAGAACCGCCTCGCCCTACAAGGGTGTCGGCGTCTACATCGGCGGAGTGAGCCGAAGCTGCGCTCAACCAAATCTCACCGCGGCATGGGTGGCGGCGACATCGCTGCAGGGCTGGCGGATCATTCCGACCTACGTCGGTTACCAAGCGCCGTGCACCAGCCGGCCGAACGTGACCAAGTTCACCAGCACCAACGCTGAGATTCTCGGGACCGCCGATGCGGCGGACGCTGTGCTGCAGGCTGAGGCACTCGGCATGCTGCCGGGCAGCGCCATCTACGGTGACATGGAGCACTATTCACCGACCGACTCGGTGTGTCGCATAGCGGTGCTGAGCTACGTCTCCGCATGGACCAGGGAGCTACACCGTCTGGGTTATCTCGCTGGGATGTACGCCAATTTGTCTTCGGGCGCCAAACAGTTGTCGGAGGCCTACGTCGCACCCGCTTACGCTCGCCCGGACGTGCTGTGGATAGCGCGTTGGGACGGTCTTGCCACATTGACCGGCTGGGCCGGCATCCCCAATGCGCACTGGTCCAATCATCAGCGTGGCAAGCAGTACCGCGGCGACCATAGCGAGACGCATGGCGGCGTCAAGATCAACATTGACAGCGACCGGTTCGATGCGCCGGTTGCGACGGTCGGGTACCCGTACCAGATCACGAGTTTGGCCAATCTCAACGGCCGAAGTGGTCCAAAGACTTCGACTCCCGTCGTGCAGACCTACGCGCCCGGTGCGACCGTGGGTGTCGTCTGCCAGACCGCTGGCACCAAGATCGGCACTACGTCTGTGTGGAACAAGCTGACCGATGGCAACTACGTCAGCGACTACTACCTGAGCACGCCTTCGAACACCGGCTACAGCGCGCCGCTGCCGCGTTGCAGCTATCCCTTCCAGGTGACCATCCCGACACTGAACAAGCGGACCGGCCCAGGCTCGAGCTACGGCATCTCGGGCACCCTCCCCGGCGGTGCCCTCGGCTGGGTGACGTGCCAACGCTCCGGGTCCAGGGTCGGCACCACGTCAGTCTGGGACAGGCTGGACGACGGCACGTACGTCTCCGACCTCTATCTGGCGACTCCTAGCCAGACGACCTACAGCCCGCCGGTTCCCCGTTGTTGATCTTGGAAGCTACGCTCCACACCGCTGTGCATCGATTGGTCGATCTCGGCTCGAGCTGCAGATAGTGCAGAGACCGTGTACCTATTGCGGAGTGAGCTGGCATATTGGACGCCTAATCGAATTTGTGTTTGAATAGCTGAGTGCGGTGGGCCGGTCAAGAGGTCTCTCGGGAAGCAGTCGGTGATCCGACCGCGCTGCCTGGGCTCGACCGGCTGAACAATCTAGTGCGGTCGGTGCGCACCCCTGAATTTGCCGGCATCACCTTCCATGAGGTCTTGGCCAAGTCGGCGCTGAACAAGGTGCCGAAAGCGGCGGCGCTGCCCTTCAGCTGGACAATCAATCCCTACCGCGGCTGCAGTCACGGATGCGTCTACTGCTTCGCCCGAAATACGCACACCTATCTTGATCTGGACTCGGGCGACGACTTCGATCGGCAGATCATCGTCAAGATCAACATTGGGGACGTGCTGGCTCGCGAGCTGCGTCGCCCGACGTGGACCCACGAGGCGGTGGCACTCGGCACCAACACCGATCCCTACCAGCGGGCCGAAGGTCGATATCGCCTCATGCCCGGCATCATCGCCGCGCTGGCCGCGTCGGGTACTCCGTTCTCGATCTTGACCAAGGGCACCACGGCACGGCGGGATCTGCCGCTGCTGACTGTCGCGAGCAAGTCCGTCTCGGTCAGCATGGGCGTATCCATCGCGCTGACCGATGAGACCATTCACGCCAAGCTCGAGCCCGGTACGCCGACGCCGAGAGCTCGGCTCGAACTGGTGCGAGCGATCGTGCATGCCGGCCTGCCTTGCCAGGTGATGGTGGCACCGATTCTGCCGATGATCACCGACAGCGATGAGCAGATCGATGACGTGCTCGCCCAAGTTGCCGCAGCCGGAGCAACCGGTGCGACGGTTTTCGCGCTGCATCTGCGGCCGGGCGCCCGCGAGTGGTTCTCGCAGTACCTGGAGGCCTATCACCCCGAGCTCGTCGGAGCCTACGCCGAGCTCTACCGGAACGGCTCCTACGTGAGGCGGTCGTACGCCGCCGATCTGGCGCGCCGCTCGTCGGTCCTGCTGCGCCAGCACGGCCTTGATCGGAAGGACAGCGCACTACGCATACCCGATACGCGTACGGCAGCAGTCCCGCCACACCTCGCCTTGAGCGAGCCGAGCCTCTTCTGAAAGCCAGCCTGACAGCGTCGATGGCCCCTATGGCACCACCAGCGCTGACAGGTCTGAGGGTCAGCGAAGATCCCTGAAGAAAACTCGAAGATCATCGACTAGCAGGGCAGGCTCCTCCATCGCGGCGAAATGACCACCTTCTTTGTGTTCGTTCCAATAGGCCATCTGGTGCTGCGGGTCCATGAATCGCCGCATGATCGGCTCGGTGTTGAACACCACCCAGCCGCTCGGTACGCCCGCTGGCGCAATCCAATCAAGATCGGAGTGCTCCGCCTCGGACAGGAAACGGGCCGCGCTGGCACCACTGCGCGTGAACCAATAAAGGCTGACGTTTGTCAGGAGCTGATCACGATCGACTGCCTCGTCCGGGGTCTTCGCTACCGGGTTCGTCCAGGTCTGGAACTTCTCGACAATCCAGGCGAGCTGGCCTACGGGCGAGTCGGTGAGTGCCACACCGATCGTTTCCGGTCGGTGGCCCTGGAGGTCGAGATAGCCGCGCTCGGCGCGCCAGGTCTCACGCTCTTCGTCGACCCGCACTCGTTCCTCCTCGGTGAGGTGGTCCGGGATCGGGAACTGTTCGCCGGCCAGTCCCAACGAACCAGGGTCAGTGACCACGATCGTGCCGACGACGTGCTCGGCGTCGACTGCGCCGAGTCGACCGCTGACGCCGGCGCCGATGTCACCGCCGTGCGCGCCGTACCGGGAGTAGCCCAGTTGCGCCATCAGCTCGGCAAATGCGGCTGTGGTTCGACCAAGCTCCCAGCCGGGCTGCCGGACCGGAGTCGAGAATCCAAAGCCCGGCAGCGACGGGATGACAAGATCAAACGCGTCCCCTGGATCGCCGCCATTGGATCGGGGATCGCTGAGCGGTCCGATCAGGTCATAGAACTCGACGACCGACGACGGGTAGCCGTGACTGATCAACAGCGGCAGGGCGTTCGGTTCCGGTGAGCGTACGTGCAGGTAGTGGATCTGCTGCCCATCGATCTCTGTGGTGAACTGCGGAATCTGATTGAGCCGGGCTTCCTGAGCCCGCCAATCGAAGCTGTTCCGCCAGTAGCCGGCCAGCTCCTGAAGATAGGCCAATGGCACGCCGCGTCCGAAGTCCGCCCGGGTGTCCGGCGGAGGTTCGGGCCAGCGGGTCGCGTCCAGCCGGCGGTGGAGATCATCCAGCTCGGAGTCTGTGATCTTGATCTGGAACGGTTGGATTGCGGTAGCTGTTGTCATGCCAACCACATTAGAGACAATTGCGGAAGACTTTGTTCCTCGATTGCTGCAAGACTCGCCAATATGTGGCCGACATCGACGCGCCTGCTTCAGCTACTCGCAATGCTGCAGGCGCGCCGCGTCTGGTCTGGGCAGGACCTGGCGTCCCGGCTCGAGGTGAGCACCCGGACGATCAGAACCGACTTCGAGCGACTTCGCGACCTCGGCTATCCGGTCGAAGCAACGCCTGGCGTGGGAGGCGGGTATCGCCTCGGACATGGAACGACGATGCCGCCGCTGCTGCTTGATGATGAAGAGACGGTCGCGGTCGCGGTCGGCCTCCGTACCACCACCGGCGCTGGTGTGACAGGCATTGAAGAGGCGTCGCTACGAGCGCTCGTCAAGCTCGAGCAGATGCTGCCTTCCCGCCTGCGGCATCGCATCGACACGATGCGAGCCGCGACTGTGAGCGTTCCGGGAGCCGGACCGACCGTCGATCATGCGGTATTGAGCGCGATCGCGGGCGCGATCCGCGACAGTGAACGGTTGCGCTTCGACTATGTCGATCATGAGGGCACGCGGACCCAGCGAGCTGCGGAACCCGAGCGACTTGTCGTATGGGGCCGCCGCTGGTACCTCCTCGCCTGGGACGTTGATCGAAATGACTGGCGTACGTTCCGAGCTGACCGGATCACACCCAAGACACCTAACGGCCCACGGTTCAAGCCGCGGACGCTGACTGCGGAGGAAGCAGCCGAGCATGTGCAGCGCTCCGCTGGCACCGCCACCTGGCGCTACCGGGCCCGGATCCGCATTCACGCGCCGGCCGAACAGGCGAGGGCATTGCTGCCTTTGGCAGTGTCGGTACAAGCGGATGGGTCGGATCGCTGCATCATCGCAGCAGGCTCAGACACGCCGCATCAACTCGCCCTCTACGTCGGCCTGCTGGACACCGACTTCGAGATCATCGATCCGCCCGAACTCGCTGATGCATTCATTCGCCTCGCCGAGCGGTACCAACGAGCCGCTCAAGCCTCGACCCGCTAGCGCTCCTGGAGCTGTACCAAGGTCCTTCCCGCTGTACGGGGGATGCATGCCATGTACAGCGTCAACACCCCACGCAGCGTGGGATGTTCGACCCTTTCAGTGTGGGATGTTCGACCCCTTTCACTGCAGTCTGATGTCGGGCATCCGCAGCGCGGCATCCGTGGGCACACCAAGAGCGGCGGCGACAGCGGCGAGGTCCTTCGTTGCGCCCAAGCCTGTTGTAACCCGCGGCCACCCACTGCCCATCCAAGTGCGGGGATCCTCACTGTTTTTCGGCCGACTGAGCCGCGCCAGCGGCGGGATGCGGATCGGGCCCAGAACCGGCGCATCGTCCGGCAGGTTCGCGCGTTCCCGGGCGATGCGGATGGCATCACGAACGCCACCGAGCTCATCGACCAAACCTGCGTCGAGCGCGTCTCTGCCCGTCCAGACCCGGCCACGCGCGACGGCTTCGATCTCCTGCGCCGGGCGCTTCCGGCCAGCAGCTACCTTGCCGACGAAATCGTCGTAGATAGCGTCGATGGTTACCGCGAACCGAGCCCGCTCGTCCTCGCTGAATCCCTGTCGGAACGAGTACATCAGCGCTCGAGCACCCTGTTGCACAGTTCCTCTGGTGAGTCCCGCGCGTCCCAACATGTCATCCACAACCAGCTTGCCGGCGAAGACCCCGATGGAGCCGGTCAAGGTCGCCGGCAGGGCCACGATGACGTCGGCCGGGCAGGCGATGTAGTAACCACCGGACGCTGCCACGTCGCCCATCGAGACCACAACCGGCTTGCCGGATTCACCCAGCCTGCAGACTTCCCGCCAGATCACATCCGAAGCCACTGCCGAGCCTCCCGGTGACTCGATCCGCAGCACGACGGCCTGCGCATGATCGTTATCGTGAGCGGCACGAAGCTGAGCTGACACGGAGTCGCTGCCGGCTTGGCGGCCCATCGGACTGCGTCTTGTCCGTCCGCTCACGATAGCGCCGCGTACTTCGACGACGGCAACGTGGCTGCGGCGGTGAGGCGGTGGAGCGAGCTTGCGGGGCGGCCGCCATCGATCGGCGAACAGCAGCTCGGACTTACCGCCGGTACGCGCCCGCATCTCCTCATACACCTGATCGCGGTAACCCAGCCGGTCGACCAAGCCGACCTGGTGTGCCTCGGCGGCGGTACGCGGTCCAGTGTTGATCAACTCACGTACTCGATCATGGTCCAACCCACGAGCATCGGCGATGATCTTCACCGCATCACCGAAGACCGACTCGGCAAGCCGCTCCAGTGCCTCGCGATGCGCCGGAGTGTATTCGGTATGCAGCACGACGTCGGCGGCATTCTTGTACTCATGCCGCTGCTCCACCTGCGGCTCGACGCCCAGCCGATCGAGGGTGCCGCGGAGGAAGGTCGTCTCGATGCCAACGCCGAGCAAGCCGACTCCCCCGCCGGGCTGCAGCCAGACTTCGCCGAAACCGGTCGCCAAGACATAAGCCGCCATATCTCGTGACGACCCTTCGCCGAAGCTCTCCGCCCAGGCCAGCGTGGGTTTGCCGCTCGACGCGAATGCCTGAACACCGAGCCGCAATTCCTGCATCGTCCCCCACGGCCAGATACCACCGACCTTGGCGATCAATCCGACAACATGCCGGTCCTCCGCCGCCTCGTGCAAGGCCCGCAACGTCGGACGAAGCAGCCGGCGACCGCGTGCGCGTAGCCGTGCAACGGGGTCGTCGACATCCGGAGCGACCAGTGGTTCGGTCAAGTCGAGCTCGAGCAACGTCTGCGGCCGTCGGCCGGGAAAGGCAGCCATGTGATACACGGTAGGCCCCTGCACCTCACCCCCGGCCCGGGCACCCAGGCTGCTTGATCAAGATCGGGCCGCGACCAATTCCTGTTCTACAGTGGGGAGGCCCTCCGCCGCCTGAGCCAGCTCGCGACGCTGCTGCCGGGAAAGCCGGCGAGGATGGCGAATGTCATAGACCGCGTGTCGGTAGGTGGCGTGTGCTCCGGGTGTCCATAACGCCCGGCGCCGCTGGTATAGCCACAAGAATGCTGCTAGACCGAGATGGGCACCTCGTAGACCACGCTCGCCGGATGGCCGGCCCTCTCGTGGATGCGGATGACTGCCTCCTTGTTTGGTCCAGTCGCGAGGCAGAATGCCTTGCCGCTCTCGGGGTCCAGCCACGCATGGTCGTAGCTCACTCCTTCCTCGGCCTGGATCGCCAGATCACGGCGATGTGCCTCGTCGAACTGCTCTTGGGTGACGCCGACGAATCCGTCGTGAACGTCCATGTACGTTGGCATCAAATGCTCCTTTGCGTTGCCGTCAGCGATGTTGATCACCGCTGAACCCGCCAGCTTGGCGGTCGCCTTCACTATGGGCGGGAGGGAAGCGGTGGGCCATGACTGAGACGACGCCGTACTTGACCAAGACTCCGGATCTTGATCTGCGCGCGACAATGCGCGATCCCTTCGCAATCGTCCCGCAGGTACTTGATCTGGTGCGCCTCAACGGCGCGATCTTCTTCCGATCCGACTTTCGGTCACCGTGGGCATACACCTCGCCGCCGGTCCAAGAGTTGGCCGAGGCGCTTCCGCATGCTAACGGCAGCCTGGTGCTGTTCCACATCATCGCTGAAGGTCATTGCTGGATCGCCATGGACGACGTCAAGCTGAACCTTTCTGAAGGCGACGTGGTGGTGATGCCATACGGGGACGCTCACTCCTTCGGATCCGTCGAATACGCGGCGCCGGTGTCGATTGCATCGCTCGTTCCCCCGCAGCCCTGGATCGAATTCCCGCACATCGACTACGGCGGTGAGGGTGATCCAACTCAGATGGTATGCGGATACCTGCGCGGCGATGCCGTGCTCTTTGACCCTGTGCTGCGGGCGCTGCCGCCGGTGTTTGTCGTCCGGCCGATGGGCTCTGCAGCAGCATGGATGACAGCCAGCGTGGAGTACGCGATGCAGGCGACCGAGTTCTCCGCGTCCGGCAGGAATCAGCGCCTTCCCGAACTGCTGTTCACCGAAATGCTGCGGATCTACCTGAAGGACAGCGACAATCAGGAGCTGACCGGATGGCTCGCGGCACTACGCGACCCCATAGTCGGACCGGCGCTGTCGTTGCTGCACACCAGACCGGCACATGACTGGACCGTCGCCGAGCTCGCCCGAGCAGTCGCCACCTCCAAGACCGTGCTGATCGACCGGTTCAATCTGCTCCTCGGTCGTCCGCCGATCCACTACCTCACTGAGTGGCGGCTCAATCTGGCCTCCGGCTTGCTGCGCACCACCGACTCAGGAGTCGCTGAGATCGCTGGACGCGTCGGCTACACCTCGGAGGAGGCATTCAGCCGAGCGTTCAAACGCGCGTTGGGAAAGTCCCCGGCCCACTGGCGAGCAGAGCCCGACTTGGCTGCGGACGTACATCTCAAATGAAGGCTGCCTGTTCGACACATGCGGCGTACTCTTTCGCCACTTGTTGAGGCGTCAGCTGGCCCGTAATGCGGCCGACATCGAGGACTTCGAGTCTTGCTTTCACATTTTCGGCGCGGACAACACGTTCATCAATGTTGTGGGATTTCAGTAGCTGAGTCGAGACTGCTGCGGCAAGGGAACAGATGGCGGCACCGGCGCACAGGATCTGCCAGGCGGGCGATGTAAGGCCGAAGGTGTCGTCCAGCCAGTCCGAGAAAGACGCTCCGCCAAGCGCAGGAGAAGCGGTCAACGCTGTCGACAATGCACCCGCCAGAATCGCCAGGTTGAGCAGGAACCGCTGGCGCGCCCGCTCTTTTACCAAGTACTTCGCCACCTTGTCTCGGGTGCCTTTGATCAGCGCTGCCCAATCGGCGACCGGTGCTTCATATCGGCTGTCAGCACCGAAATCTCCCTCGGACATCATGAACTCCTTGAGCCGCCGGTGAGCAAGGATTTTACCGACCCACCTAAATCTGCAGCCAAGGCGCGATGCCAAGGAATATCCGGCCTGGGCGAGAAAAATACGGGATCTGAAAAGGGGAATATGCGTCCCTGACCTTGTCGAGACGCCGCCCAGAGCTTGTCGAAGGCGCCGCCCTGAGCTTGTGGAAGGGGCCGAGCCCGCAATCAATCCATAACGCTGTCGACTGAGTACGCCGAAGCCTGCAGGTGGAACAGCTCGGCATACTGACCACCGAGTGCCATCAGCTCATCGTGGGTGCCGTGCTCGACCACCCGCCCATGATCAAGTACGTAGATCCGGTCGGCAGTCCGCACGGTGGAGAACCGATGCGAGATGATCAAGGCGCTGCGGCCGCGCAGGATTTCATGGAGTGAAGAGAACAGCTCGTACTCCGCGCGCGCATCGAGCGCAGCCGTCGGCTCGTCGATGATCACCAACGGCGCGCTGCGGTAGAACGCGCGCGCGATGGCGACCTTCTGCCACTGCCCGCCGGACAGCTCGTGCCCGCCCACAAATCGACGAGACAGCGGTGTCTGGTATCCGGCCGGGAGCGCCGACAGGAACGAGTCGGCATCGGCAAGCCTGGCTGCCTCGCGGACCGCTGCATGATCGATGTCGTCATCCGGCCGCGCCACTGCAATGTTTTCCTCGGCCGACAGCGCGTACTTGACGTAGTCCTGGAAAATGATCGCAACGCGCTCTCGGAACAGGTCCGGCCGGAAGGTGCGGGCATCTATGCCGTCCCAGCGCACCGCACCGCTGCCGGGCTCGTACAAGCCGGCTATGACTTTGGCCAGCGTGGTCTTGCCAGAACCGTTCTCACCGACGAGGGCAACCACCTCGCCTCGGTTGATCTCGATGTTGGCGGCCTGCAGAGCCAGCTGGCTGCGACCTGGATAGGAGAACGTAACGGCGTCGGCTCGGATGCGATGGAAGTCTGGGGGCGGCGGGATCTCCCGCGAGCCGCCCTCGGCGGCGGGGGCCAGCGTAAGGAAGCCATCCAGGTCGTCAATGAATTGCCCCGACTCGAAGACGGCCTGTACGCCAGCGAATCCCGCCTGGACCTGACTCGCCAACAGCCGGATCGCGACCAAGGCGGCGCCAGCCTCCGCGATGCTGAGGCGGCTCGTGGAGATCAGCCACGCCAGCAGGAGGAGGGTCAACGCCAGGAGAACAGCTGAGCCGAGGCTACCGGCGGCCCCGAGCCTGGATCGGTGCCAGAGGTGTTGTGCAAGGTCACGAAGGTAGTCGGCGTACAAAGTGTTGAGGCGCTTGCCGAAATTGCGCGCGAGGCCGAACGAGCGAACCTCCTTGGCTTCATCCCGACCGGTCTGTACCCATGTCAGGTAGTTCCGCAGTCGCATCGATTCCGTCTGGCGGGCCAAGAAATCGGACTCCAGCTGGCTCTGCCGGCGGCTCGTGAGCAGCAGCGGCACGCCGCCGATCAACAACAGCGGCAGCAATGTGGGATGAATCAGCGCAATCGCCACCACCAACCCAGCGCTCGCAGCCGCCGCCCCCATCGTCGCCACCAAGCCATGGGTGATCTGATATGGACGCGTCAGCGCATTGGCCTGAACGCGCTGCAGGCGGTCGTAGAACCTGGCAGATTCGAACTTTCGCAAGTCGACCCGAGTGGCGACTCGCAATACGCGTTTCCACATAACCGCAGCCACGAGCTCGCCCGCATAACGCCCCAGCCCGGCCTGGGCCGAGGCAATCACCGCCGTCACGGCAGTCAGCCCGGCAAGCAGTAGAACGGGTTGCACGAGACGCCACAGACCAGCAGTACTTCCGCTGATCTCGAGGAGGGCAGTGAGGGCCAGCTCCACTGCCACGATCTGAAACACCAGGGCAATCGCATTCAGGAGCTGCAGCCCCATCAACGCGAGAAATGGCGTACGCGCGGACTGCCAGACCATGGACAAGCTGCGCGCCATTAGACGGGTGAGCCGACCGACCGACTTTGGCTGGTCCTGCGCCGGGGTCGCGAGGTCCACCGGGTCGATTTCACTCACGGTTGCATCGTAGGGTTGCTGGAACGCGTGCGTGGCGACTTACGGCGAAGCTAAACAGCGCTACGGGCGCGATTTGCGCGCAGGCGTGATGGGAAAGGGTGAGGAATGGGCAACGGAGCCGAAACAGGTCGCCAACACGGACCGCGGTCGCCAGAAGATATCCGTAACGTCGTGCTGGTTGGTCCGGCGGGCGTTGGCAAGACCACGCTTTTCGAACGGCTGATAGCGGCGCGGGTTCCGGGCCGTCATCAAAGGGGTGAGCCCGCGTCGTCGCAGTCACTCGGTGCCGCGTCAATCGCCAGCGGCGAGGTGACGATCAATCTTCTGGACACCCCCGGAAACCCGGACTTTGTCGGAGAGGTGCGGGCCGGCCTGCGGGCCGCCGACGCCGTGTTGTTCGTGGTATCGGCGAGCGACGAGATCGACGACGCGACCCGCATGCTCTGGCGGGAATGTGAAACGACGAATATGCCTCGAGCCATTGCGGTGACCAAACTCGAGCAGTCCCGGGCGGACTTCGACGAGACGATTGCTCGCTGCCGGCTCGTATTCGGCGATGTTCAGCCGGTCGGCGCGCCGCTGATCGAGGACGGACATGTCACTGGCGCGATCAATCTGCTGCGCCGCAGCGTCACCGATTACCGTAGCGGTGAGCCGACATCACGCGAGCCTGACGAAACCGAAGCCTCGATCATCTCCGAGCACTGGGATCCATTGATCGAGTCGATCATCGAGGAGTCCGAGGACGAGACGCTGCTCGACCGGCATCTCAGCGGCGAAGCAATTGACTTGGACATCGTCTTGCCCGATCTCCGGACGGCGGTTGCCACCGGACGGTTCTTCCCGATCATTCCCGCGCATGCCCCAACCGGAATGGGCATCGAGGGTTTGTTCGAGCTCTTCGAGCAGGGATTCCCCGCGCCGGCATCCTCGCCGCTGCCGAAGGTCTACAAGCCCAGCGGGGTGACGTTCGGCCCCGTGAGCTGTGACCCGGAGGGTCCGCTGGTTGCGGAAGTCGTACGGACGACCAGCGACCCGTTCGTCGGCCGGCTTTCTTTGGTCCGGGTCTTCTCCGGAACTCTTAGCCCAGACACTCCACTACACGTGTCTGGGCACCTGCAGCAGTTTGCGAGCCACCACGTAGACGCTCATCCCGACCACGACAGCGATGATCGAGTTGGGCCACTCTCGTCGCCGCTCGGAGATGAGGCCAGGCCCAAGCCGTACGCCATCGCCGGTGATCTTGTCCTGGTGTCCAAGCTGGCTGCCGCGGAAACGTCGGACACGCTGTCCAATAAGGCGCAGCCGGCACTCATCGAGCCCTGGCTGCTACCCGAGCCGTTGTTGCCGGTAGCTGTTCATGCCACCTCCAGAGGTGATGAGGAGAAGATGGCGTCGGGCCTGCAGCGGCTGGTGGCCGAGGACGTCACTATGCGACTCGAGCACAATGCCGAGACTCACCAGGTGGTGATCTGGGCGATGGGCCCAGCCCATGTGGAGAAGCTTATGACTGCCCTGCGGGAGAACTGGCACATCCAGGTCCAGGTCGAGCCGGTGCGCACCTCGCTCCGCGAGACCTTCATCCGTCCCATCACAGCCCAGGGTCGCCTCGTCAAGCAGTCCGGCGGACACGGCCAGTATGCAGTCTGCATGATGGAGATCGAGCCGCTGGAGCGCGGTGCCGGATTCGAGTTCACCGAGCGTGTCGTGGGTGGGGCAGTGCCACGGCAGTTCATCCCGTCGGTGGAGAAAGGTGTCCGCAACCAGCTGGCAAAGGGTGTGCTTGCCGGTTATCCCCTGGTTGATCTCCGAGTGACGCTGGTCGACGGCAAGGCTCACTCGGTCGATTCCTCTGACATGGCCTTCCAGACCGCAGGGGCCATTGCGCTTCGGGAGGCGGCCAACGAGTCGACCGTTGCCCTTCTGGAGCCGATCGACAAAGTGGAGATCACGGTTGCCGACGATTCGGTCGGGGCAGTGCTGGCGGACCTACGCGGCCGCCGCGGTCAGGTGCATGGCACGGAAACGTCGGACATCCAGGGATACGCCATCATTCACGCAGAGGTGCCGGCACACGAGCTGTCGCGGTATCCGATCGACCTGCGCTCGGTGTCCCATGGCACCGGTACTTTCAAGCGCTCGTTCGTGCGTTACGACTACATGCCGGCCGCGCTCGCCCGGGAGGTCACGTCGGCCTGAGCTGAGATGCGCGCCGGGAGCCCATCGACAAGCTCCGGAGGGCGCTTGTCGTAGACCTCGACAAGATCAGCACGCCGACCCATTGCCTGATGCCGTCACCTTCACCTGCTTGGCGAAAGTGTCGGCCGATTGCGAGTCTGAATCGACCGACTCAGATCTCTCATTTGCCCGCAGTTTCTTAGTCTCGGCTGCATCGCAGGCTCGCGAGATCGTTGGATTGTTTCGCTCCCTTCGCCGACATCTGGTGAGAGGCAGCCGGGCGGAATTGGCGAGGAGCGGACTGACAGCCGCTCAGGTAAGTGTGATTTCACTTCTCGGAACGCAGGGCTCGATTTCGCTTGGGGAGTTGTCTTAGATACTTTTTCATTTCGAAAATATTTCAAAGCCTTGATAAGTCGGCGGCATCCGTGGTTAGGTGCCGATGTGGCCGAGAAGCGCGCCACACCCTGATGATTCATCCCGAAAGGGTGGCGCGCTCATGGCGAACTCCCTTCTTTCTGTCATCCCTACCCATCCGCATTCGGCTCGCGAGGAGCTGGCCGAACGCACTCGTGCATTGCTCATCGAGGCCCAGGGGGCTGGGCCGGTCAGGCGCCAACAGATCCTTGACGAGGTTGTCACCTCACATCTGTGGCTTGCTGAGAAACTCGCCCGGCAGTTCCTGCATCGCGGAGAGGACGAGGAGGACCTC